>Ga0265339_10000003_pt1 | contig 305994 bp, 248 predicted proteins | sample 4CB219metaG_FD_202085 | JGI IMG/M metagenome (GOLD analysis project Ga0265339, IMG submission 202085) | Rhizosphere microbial communities from Carex aquatilis grown in University of Washington, Seatle, WA, United States - 4-CB2-19 metaG | ecosystem: Host-associated > Plants > Roots >...
GTAAAGGTCGGCCGCTGCTCTTTGAGAGTACTCGAATGCTCAGCAAATCCCGATCTGGCCGACGGCCCAACGCCTGTGGCCCCAATGCTTTAAACTCGGCGCTGTATGGATCGCAATGCATGGAAGCTATGGGGCGCTGCCGGCCTGTCTGCCGGGCTGCTCGAATTGCCTTTTCCCCTGGCAGGCCCGATGCCGCCCTGGCGCAGCGTCTTTGCCTGGTTTGGCCTCGTTCCCTTGTTGTGGGCTATTCTTTCGCCGGCAAGCGAAGGAAGCAGCCGCCCTCTGCGCCGTGCCTTCCTGCTCTCCTATCTCTGCGGATTTCTCTGGTATTGCGGCAATTGCTATTGGGTGCGCGACACCATGTCCCGCTATGGCGATATGCCGCCGACGGCGCCGACCCTGCTGCTCATCGGCTTCAGCCTCGTGCTGGGTCTCTACTTCGGCCTCTTCGGACTGGCCGTGATGCTGGTGCGCCGCGCCACGGGCAGCACGCGGCTGGCGCTGGCGGCCGCACCGATCTTCTGGACCGCCCTTGAACTCGCCGCCGCGCGCATCACCAGCGTGCCGTGGGATCAGCTGGGTTATTCGCAGGTGGACAATGCGCTGGTCAGCCAACTCGCGCCGTGGACCGGCGTGTACGGCATCAGCTTCGTGCTGGTAGCGGTGAACGCGCTGCTTGCAAGCAACTACCTGGTTCCTTGGAAGCGGGCCACGCCAGGTCAGCCGCGATCAAGATGGAGAGCTTTATTTGGCCGCGAGGTGTGGATCGCTGCCGGCCCATTTTTGTTCTTCTTCCTCTTTTCCGGCGGCATCTTCTGGGCGCCGCCTCAGCCGCCGACCACCGCCACCGCCGTCCTCATCCAGCCCAATCTCGACGTAGGCGGCGACAACGACTGGGCCGGCGCCGAATGGGATCAGCATATCGCCGAGTTTACGAAACTCGCGCAAGAACAGTGCAAAACCTACATCGCCGGCATACCGCAAACCCGCGCGTCGAGCGGCGAAATCGTCTGCCCGCCGTATCCAACACACCCGGATTTGATCGTCTGGCCGGAGTCGCCCGCGCCGTTCTTCGAGCAGGATCCGCGTTTTCGGCAAGCGCTGGCTTCGGTTGCGCATGCAACGCAGGCTCCGCTCGTGGTGGGTTCTGTCGGCATGGATGTCGTGCCCGATGAGCAGACGTGGCAAGACTACAACTCCGCGCTGATTGTGGGTGCCGACGGTGTACGCGCCGGACGATACGACAAAATCCACCTGGTTCCCTTCGGCGAATACGTGCCTTTCAGAAATCTGCTTTTCTTTGCGCGTAAGTTAACGGGACGCGTGGGCGCATTCGGTCGCGGCACGGATCGCAAGGTTTTCCGCCTCAATGGGCATTATTACGGCGTCTTCATCTGCTACGAGTCGGTCTTCGCTGACGAGGTGCGCCAGTTTGCGCGGCTCGGCGCCGAGGTGCTTGTCAACGTGAGCGACGACGGCTGGTACGGCGATACCAGCGCACCCTGGCAGCACCTGAACATGGCGCGTATGCGGGCTATCGAAAACCGCCGCTGGATTTTGCGCGACACCAACAACGGCATCACCGCGGCCATCGATCCTTACGGTCGCGTGCGGCAGAGCATTCCGAGGCACATGACAGACGCATTGCCGGCGGAGTTCGGTTTCCGCGACGACGTCACCTTCTACACTGCGTACGGCGACGTGTTTGCCTGGGTCTGCGCTATTGTTACGCTCGGTCTTCTATTGATTTGTGCAAAGCGGGCAGGCCAACTGGGTGCGCGAGCTTAAGCAAATGCAATCCCTGACTCCAGTAATTTCGATGACTTGTTGGATAGACGAAGCCCGGACTAACGTCAGTCTTCCGATTCCCCGATCACGTCGAACTTCAACTTGTTTCCATCGGCGAGTTGAAACTCGTACTGCCGGAAATACTGCGCGACATTGACGAACTTCTCCTCGGTGACGCGCGCCTTGTATTTGCCAACTTTGAGAACCGCGGGTTTAATTCCGAAGGAGAACTTGGTATTGGCGAACTTCTCGCCGATCAGTTTGTAATTGCGGCCATCGATCGTGGCTTCAATAACCGAGTAGGGTCCGAGCATGGAGCCAGAGGAGAGAAATATCACCTCCGAGTGCGTTACCTGCACCGTCAGCGGATAAGTCTCATCGCCAGGCGCCTGGCCAAAGCTGGGAAGCGCTAGTAGCGAAACGATCATTGCGAGAAGTATGTTCGTCCTCATGGCTTCAGATATCCTTTCCACGGGCAATTTAGAGCGCCCTGATTCTATACCTCTCACTTTGGCTAGAACTCCAAAGGGATCAAAGGATTGGTATTATGTATCTATGTCTTTGAGCGATCTTGAATTCTCTTACTCCCCGGTTCGCGACCAAGTCCGCGACCTGCGGGAGTATCTTTGACCCTGCCCGCATCCGCAGGGAACTCGCCGACATTGAAACCAAACTGGCCGATCCGGCCTTGTGGAACGATCCCAACGCCAGTAAACCCCTGATGCGCGACCGCAAGCGTCTTGAGGCGCTTGTGGCCGACGATGAGGAATTGCTGCGCCGCACCAGCGACATTGAAGCCTACTTCGAGCTGGGCCGCGAGGGCGAAGATGTCCTTGCGGATTTGGAGAAGGGCATCAAGGATCTGGGAGTTTTCGCCGAGGAGCTGGAAGCGCGCACAATGCTCAACGGTGAGGCCGATGGGCTCAATGCGATTGTGACTGTGCACCCTGGCGCGGGCGGCACAGAGAGCCAGGACTGGGCCGAGATGCTGCTGCGCATGTACCTGCGCTGGGCCGAACAGCAGGGCTTCAAAACAGAAATGAACGATTATCAGGATGGCGAAGAGGCCGGCATCAAGTCGGCCACGTTCACCATCACTGGTGACTACGCCTTTGGCCAACTGGCGGGCGAGAGCGGTGTGCATCGGTTGGTGCGCATCTCGCCGTTCGACTCGGCCAAGCGGCGGCACACGTCGTTCGCGTCGGTTTATGTCTCGCCGGAAATCGACGAGACCATTCACGTCGACCTGAAGCTTGAGGACCTGCGCATCGATACTTACCGCTCCGGCGGCAAGGGCGGCCAGCACGTGAACACGACCGATTCAGCGGTACGCATGACGCACCTGCCAACCGGAATTGTGGTCCAGTGCCAGAACGAGCGCTCACAGCACAAGAATCGCGAAAAGGCGATGAAGATGCTGCGATCGCGACTCTACGAATACGAACTGGAAAAAAAGCGTGCGGTAAGCAAGAAGCTGGAAGACTCAAAGCTCGAAATCAACTTTGGTTCACAGATTCGTTCGTATGTGTTGCAGCCGTACCGCATCGCCAAGGATCATCGCACCAAGGTGGAAGTGGGCGACGTAGACAAGGTGCTCGACGGGTATCTTGAGCCATTTCTGCGCGGCTATCTGCTGGCCAAGCGCCGCGGTACTGAAGTGGCCGCCCCCGACGCGGACGACCTTGAAGTGGATTGAAACAAAGGGAACAATTGAATCATGGGAAACGATCCATCCATCATTAATGAAATGCTGCACTCGGCAAAGACCATCGCGGTCGTCGGAATGAGCGACAAGCCGTGGCGCGCCAGCCATAACATCGGGAAGTATCTTGCGTCGAACGGATATCGTGTGCTGCCCGTGAATCCTGTGCTGAGCGAAGTGGCAGGCATGGTGTGCTATCCCGACCTGGATGCAGCGCAAGCTGCCGCACAGGAGCAGACCGGCGCCGGCATCGATCTGGTGGATGTGTTTCGCGCCTCGGAGTATGTGCCGCCGATTGTGGACGACGTGATTCGGCTGGGCATCAAGTATCTGTGGCTGCAGGACGAAGTCATTCACGACGAGGCCGTCGCCAGGGCTCGCGCGGCGGGTGTGAAATGCGTGCAGAACGATTGCATCTTCCGTGAGCACGCGCGGATGGTGTCTGAGCAGTGAGGATTGCGCAGCGCATGAAATGGATCGGGCGAATCGCGGCGTCGGTTCTCGCACTGGTGGCGGGTGCGCCCGCGTTCGCGATTTCCGATTCCGCCGATGCTCCACATGTACATGTACAGTTGGTCGTGCCGGGAGAGAGTCTTTATAGCAGCGATGAGTTAAACGACGCAGGACTTTATTTCAAGCTCGAGCCCGGGTGGCACGTGTACTGGAAAAACCCTGGCGACGCAGGAGAGGCGCCTCAAATCAAGTGGACGCTTCCCGAAGGAATTACCGCAGGGTCAATGCAGTTTCCGGCGCCCAAACGTTTGCCCCTTGGTCCGTTGATGGATTTTGGCTACGAAGATGAAGTGCTTTTTCCGCTGAAACTCCATGTGGCGAAGGAGGCTAAGGCAGGCCCCGCTACACTTCACGCCAAGGTCAATTGGCTGGTCTGTCGCGAAACGTGCATTCCGGGCAAAGCTGAACTCGAAGTGCAGAGAAATGTCTATGCAGGACTCTATGATCTTGGGTACGTTCCCGCTCCGCTTTTCAGGCGTTTTTTTGACCTGATTCCCAAAGAACTTCCAGCCAACTTCAAAGTGGCGTTCCAGTCTTCTTCTACCGGCTTCCGCCTCGGCATCACCACAGGCCAGCGCGAGTCCACTGCTGAATTCTTTCCAGCCGACCCCAACATCCTCAGCAATCCCGCACCGCAAATCGTCACGCCGACCGCGACCGGCCTGGTCCTCGATCTGAAGAAAGACACGAGCCTCAGCGCGAATCCATCGAAGCTGAATGGTGTGCTCGAGTTGTCAGGTGGTCGCGCGTACGAAATCACCGCGGCGCCCGGCGTGATCGCTCTTCCTCCTACGCTTTCTTTCTCAAAGCTGACGCGCGCCGTTGGCCTGGCGTTTCTCGGCGGCCTGCTGCTGAACCTGATGCCCTGCGTCTTTCCCGTGCTCTTCATCAAGGGACTGGCGCTAGTGCGATCCGGCAATGAAGAACGCCACAAACTGCGTGCGCACGGATTCGTGTACGCCATCGGCATCGTCGTTTCGTTTTGGGCGCTGGTCGCCGTGCTGCTCGGGCTGCGCGCGGCCGGCTCCGTGCTTGGCTGGGGATTCCAGTTTCAGTCGCCGATCTTTTTATCGCTCATGGCGGCGATGCTCTTCTTCCTCGGCCTGTCTCTCGCGGGACAATTTGAAATCGGCCTGTCACTCACCAGCACCGGCGGATCGCTGGCCGCGAAGCAGGGCTACACTGGCAGCTTCTTTACCGGAGTGCTCGCGGTGATTGTGGCCACGCCGTGCACCGCGCCGTTCATGGGTGCAGCGGTGGGTTACGCGTTGCAGCAATCCACTTCAGTCACATTCGCGGTGTTCACGGCACTCGCACTGGGCCTCGCCGCCCCGTATGTCGCGCTCACGTTGCAGCCGGCGTGGACGCGCCTGTTGCCGCGGCCGGGCGTCTGGATGGAAGTGCTGAAGCAGGCCACGGCCGTGCCGGTTTTCGGCACCGCGATCTGGCTTTCTTGGGTGCTGGCGAATGCATACGGTGCGACGGCACTAGCGGCTTTGCTCTGCGCGTTCCTGCTGCTGGCAATTGCTGGGTGGTTCCTGGGTCGCTGGCCGACCAAGCGTTGGGCGACAATTCTCGCGGGACTGATCGTTCTCAGCGTGATCGGGCTCAGCGTGTATTCGGCTGACGCGCTCGCTCCGCCGAAAGTGACCTTCGAGATCGGAGATGTCGAGGCTCTGAGAGCATCGCCAACGGTCCGAGGCAGCAATTGGCAGCCGTGGTCTGAGGCAGCCGTCGCCCGCTACCAGTCCCAGGGTCGCCCCGTCTTCGTGGATTTCACGGCAAGCTGGTGTTTGAGTTGCCAGGTGAATGAGCGCGTGGCTCTCCATCAGTTCGAGGTACAGAAGGCCTTCGGCGACGCCAACGTCGCGTTACTACGCGCCGACTGGACCCAGCACGACGACGCGATCACGCAAACGCTCAGCGCCCTTGGACGCAGCGGCGTGCCAACCTACGTACTCTACGTTCCGGGGGAATCAACACCAAGGCTCCTGCCCGAAGTGCTGACGCCGGGAATCGTCACCGACGCGTTAGCGAACCTTCCCAAGGCGAGTACAGCGCCGACCCACTAAGGAATTTTCCTTCCGCGCCGGCAATCGATCGCACTCACTTCGCGCCGCGCTTGCCAGCCCGGATCTTTCGAATCTCGTCCATGCGTTGCGCCAGCAGCTTCTCGCGGCCCTCCTGCGTGGGATGGTAATACGTGTGTCCGCGCAGCGAGTCGGGCAGGCAATCCATCTCCGCCACTTTGCCCTCCTCGTCATGCGCGTAGAGGTAGCCCCTGCCGTAATCCAGTTCCTTCATCAGCTTGGTGGGAGCGTTGCGCAAATGCATCGGCACCGCCTCCTGGCGCGTTTGCTCAATCTCCTGCTGCACGGCGCCGTAGGCGGTGTAGACCGAGTTCGATTTCGGCGCGAGGCAGAGATAGACAACCGCCTCTGCCAGCGCCAGATCACCTTCCGGCGAGCCGAGAAAATCAATCGCTTCCTTGGCGGAAAGGCACAGATTCAACGTCTCGGGCGCAGCCAGTCCGATGTCTTCAATCGCCATGCGAACGATGCGCCGCGCGAGATACAGCGCATCCTCGCCGGAGGCAAACATGCGCGCCAGCCAATAAAGCGCAGCATCCGGGTCGCTGTTGCGCACGCTCTTGTGCAGCGCGGAGATGAGGTTGTAGTGTTCCTCGCCGGATTTGTCGTAGACCAGCACGCGCTGCTGGACCGCTTCTGTCGCCAGCGCGCGATCAATGTGCTTCGTGCCTTCCAGTGCCAGTTGCGCGGCCACGTCCAGCGTGTTGTAGGCGGTGCGGCAGTCGCCGCTGGAGTAGCTTGCGATCAACTCCAGCGCCTCGTCGTCGGCCTTCAACTCCATTGAGCCCAGGCCGCGCTGGCGATCTTCGATGGCCCGACGCAGCAGTTCCACAATGCGATCCTCACTCAACGGTTGCAGCACGTACACGCGGCAGCGTGAGAGCAGCGCGGAGATAATCTCGAACGAAGGATTTTCAGTCGTTGCGCCGATCAGGCGAATCGTTCCGCGCTCCACGTAGGGCAGAAACGCGTCCTGCTGCGCCTTGTTGAAGCGATGAATTTCATCGACAAAGAGAATCGTGCGCGAATGCAGTTCCGCGGCCTGCGCCGCAGTTGCCATCACCTGCTTGATCTCTTTAATGCCGCTCATGACGGCGGAAAACTCGATGAAGCTCGCCTTGGTAGTCTCGGCAATTATCTTGGCGAGCGTCGTTTTCCCCACACCGGGCGGGCCCCAGAAGATCATCGAGCCCAATTCGCCTTTGCCTTGTCCGTCGCGCTCGATCTGCACACGCAGCGGTTTGCCGGGGCCGAGCAGGTGCTCCTGGCCGCTGTACTCCTCCAGCGTGCGCGGGCGCATGCGCTCGGCCAGCGGCGCAGTTGCCAATGGGCCTTTGGGTCCCTCGGGTTCGCCGTCGAACAGGCTCATCGCCATCCTCTTTTGGGCGGCCTGTGCTGGCCGCCCTGCAAAGCACGTTGGCGCGACGCTTCGTACAACAGCACACTCGCGGCAACGGCGGCGTTCAGGCTTTCTACGGGGCCAGGGCAGGGAATCGTGAGGCTTCCGCTGGCCTGCGCGGCAATATCAGCCGGAACGCCGTTGCCTTCATTGCCAATGATCAGCGCGACCGAGGCAGCCAGGTCTGCGTCGTTTACAGCTTTGCCGGCTAGCAACGCAGTCGCGAATACCCGTACACCTGCCTCAAGCAGGCGCTCGAAAGTCTCTTCGGCGCTCGCCACCAGCATAGGTACACGGAAGAGGCTGCCGGCCGAGGCGCGCACCGCTTTGGGATTCCATGCGCTCACGGTGCCCGGCAGGCAAATCACGCCGGTGGCTCCGAACGCTTCCGCCGAGCGCACAATCGTTCCCAGGTTGCCGGGATCCTGCAATCCCGCAAGCACCACGATCAGCGGAGCTGTATCGCTGTGTCCACCGAGGATGTGGTCCCAGGTCCATTCCGGCGGCTCAATGAACGCGGCGACGGGCTGAGGCGTCTCGGTCGCCAACACTGAGGCCAGCAGGTCGCGCGGGACGAGAAGAACCTCAGTCTCCGCGGGCAGCGCGAGGGTTTCGAGTCGGTCCTGAGTCTCCAGCGACCAAAACACCGTCGGCATTCGCAAACCGGCGCGAACAGCTTCTTCAATCAGGTTTGGGCCCTCAATGCCGGCCAGGCCACGCTCATCGCGGCCGGGATGGGCGAGGGCGGAGCGCAGCTCCTTCAGGCGGCCATTCTGTTTACTCTGTACAATGCGAAGAGGCATCTTAAGCGGGTCGTCGAATCCTTTAGCCGATTCTATGCCGTCAGGGGTGCCGCGCGAGCCGGCGAAGCGTACTGCTCAACTTGCACCGAGAATGGTGCTGTGATAGCTTCCGTCTTTGTGGCCTCTGCAATTGAGGGAACCGAGGTAGACCTTCTTGTCCGCAGAAATTTTGCGCGTTCATCCCGATGAACCCCAACCAGATCGGATCGATTACATTGTTTCCTGTCTGCGTAAAGGCTACGTCGTCGCGTTACCCACCGATACTTTTTACGGCCTTGCCGTCGACCCCGTAAATCTGCATGCGGTCGAGAGCATTTACCAGATCAAGACCCGCCAGAAACACAAACCGCTGTCACTTCTCATCTCGTCGTTGTCGCAGGCCTATACCTTGGCGCGCGATACCGATCCGTTGCTGGACAAGTTGGCGGACCGCTTCTGGCCCGGACCATTGACGATCATTGTTCGCGCGGGCACAAAGCTTCCGTTGCGCTCGACGGCCAACACCGGCAACGTCGCGCTCCGCGTGCCGGATGCCGCCATCGCCCGTGCCGTGGTGGAAAAGTTCGGTCTGCCGATTACGGCGACCTCGGCCAACCTGCAAGGCGCCACGGAGTGCACCCACGCAGCATGCGTCCGCGACCAGATCGGCGACCGCATTCCGCTGATTATCGATGGCGGACCCACGGCGCGTTCGCAGCCTACGACCATTGTGGATCTATCGCTGGGGCCGGGCCGCTGGGAGATTCTGCGGGAAGGCGCTATCCCCACGCACGAGATCGTCATGGTGCTGCAGCGGTAAGATGTCCGCATGAACGCAAGGTCCAGTCCGAAGAAGTCCAGATGGATCCTGCGCTCGATCCTTTTCATTCTTTTTGCGGCGGTGATCGGGTGTCTCGGTTGGGCGCGCTGGGTTTACGTCCAGATCGAGCATTATGCCGAGGATGACCAGGCTGTGCCTTCCGATGCCATCGCCGTATTTGGGGCTGCGGAATACGATGGCAAGCCTTCTCCGGTCTATCGTGCCCGCCTCGACCATGCTGAAGCGCTCTTCAACAAGGACATCGCGCCCCTCATCATCACCCTCGGTGGCGATGGCGGCGATGAGTATTCTGAAGGCGGCGTCGGTCGTGAGTACCTGATGGGCGCTGGGGTTCCTGAATCGGCGATCATCGCGGAAACCGAGAGTCGCAGCACTGCGGAGGCAGCCCGTCGCCTCGCGGTCATCGCTCGTGCGAATGGTTTTCGCCGGTTAGTGGTTGTCAGCGACGACACGCATCTGTTTCGCATTCACGAGATCTGCGCTGCCAACGGGCTTAACGTGCTCACGTCGCCGCGGTCGCGCGTGCCTGTGGAGGGCAACAACTCCGACACAGAGCCCATCCTTCACGAGATGCTGAGCTACACAGCGTGGCGGTTGCACCTCGAATAGTCTAAGCACTCAGGCGCACGGGGCCGCGAGGTACCGGAAGCTTCTGCTCATCGGTGGTGAGCAGTTTTGCGAATTGGTCAGCAGGCAAGGGGTGACTGAAAAAGTAGCCCTGCGCCTCATCGCAATTCTGAGTCTTGAGAAACGCCAGTTCTTCGGCCGTCTCCACTCCTTCGGCAACGACACGCAATTTCAGGCTTCGGCCCAGGTTGATAATGGCGCTCACAATCGTGATGTCGTCGCTGATCCCCGTAATCCTGCGAACGAAGGATTGGTCAATTTTGATCGCGTCGAGCGAAAACTGCTGCAGGTAGCTCAGGCTGGAGTAGCCCGTTCCAAAGTCGTCCACCGAAACGCGCACCCCGCGCTTTCTGATGGCGCGAAGCACCGGTGCTACGAATTCGGCGCTTCTCATCAGGGCGCTCTCGGTCACTTCAATTTCAAGACGCTTCGGATCAAGGCCGGTTTCGTCGAGGATGACAACGAGATCATCGAAAAATTCCGGGCTCCGCAACTGAATCGTAGAGACATTCACCGAGATATCGATCAAGGGAAGGCCCGCATTCTGCCACGCCTTGGCTTGCTCGCAGGCTTGGCGCAGGACCCATGCGCCAATCGGCACAATCAGACCGGAGTCTTCTGCAATGGGGATGAATTCTGCGGGGCGAACCAGTCCCCGCTTCGGATTTACCCAACGCAACAGCGCCTCCGCACCAGTGATTGCGCCAGTGACGAAATTGATTCTTGGCTGGTAGTAGAGCTTGAATTCGTGCTTTTTCAGCGCGTGCCGCAGGTCTTCCTCGACGGATTGCCGGTTGACGGCAACTGTGTTCATCTCCGCCTTGAAAAACTTGTAGGTGTGCTGACCGCTGGCCTTGGCCTGATACATAGCCGCATCGGCATTTTTGATCAGCGTCTCAGTATCCTGCCCATCGTCAGGGAATACGCTTACGCCGATGCTCGTAGTGATGTGTAACTCGTGGTCGTCGATGGAGTGCGGCGCACCTAATACTTTCAAAATCCTTCGGACGGTCACCGCGGCGTCTTCGGCATGTTCAATATCCTGCAGCAGCACCAGAAATTCGTCGCCTCCCTGGCGGCTGATGGTGTCGGGAGCGCGTACGCAACCCAGGAGGCGCTTTGCCACCGACTGCAGCAGTTTGTCGCCTGACGAATGGCCGAGCGAATCGTTCACGTGCTTGAATCCATCCAGATCCAGAAACAGCACGGCCAGGTTCCTCGAATTACGATGCGCTACTGCGATTGCCTGGTCCAGGCGATCGTTGAGCAGCAGGCGATTGGGCAAGCCAGTGAGAGAGTCATGCTCCGCCAGATGAGCAACCCGCGCTTTAAGCGCCCGCGCCATCGTCACATCGCGAAAGACGAGGACCGACCCGGCCACCTGCCCTTCCCGATCGTGGATCGGCGCAACGGAGTCTTCGATAAAGATTTCATGTCCGTCTCGCCGAATGAGGATGCAATCCGGCGGCAATGCGCCAACTTGATTTTTGTCAGCCGCCTTTGCCATCGGATCAGGGGCGGTTTGGCGCGTGACTGCATCGATGATTTTCAAGACTTCGGCGAGGGGCCTGTTGATGGCTTCGTGCAGCGGCCATCCAGTCATCCGCTCCGCAATGGGATTGAGAAAGGAGATCTTGTCCGCGCAGTCCGTGCATATGACAGCATCCGCAATGGAGTCGAGCGTAACCTGGGCTCGTTCTTTCTCTTTGAAAAGGGACTCTTCGATCCTTTTCCGCTCAACCGCGTTGCGTAGGGCGCGCATCAATTCGAACGGCGCGACCTGGCCCTTGAGCAGATAATCCTGCGCGCCTTCCTGCATGGCCTGCGTCGCTTCTCCTTCACAATCGGGCTCGCATAACAGGACGATAGCGACGCGGGGCGCGGCCGTGCGCACCATCTTCACCGCCTCTTGCTCCCTAGCTCCCGAGATACCGACATCGACCAGAACAACATCTACCGCATGATTGACGAGGTGCTGAACGGCGTCCCCCATGTTCTCGACAGTTGTTATCTTGAAGGAGTACGAGCCCTGATTTTCGAACATGTTGCGAATGAGCAGCGCTTCCGCGCGGTTATCCTCAATCAGCAGAACTGCCTTGGTCGTTTTGTTGATCATCGGCGCGACCACCTCGGGGTGAAGCACTGTCTCGCTTTAAATGGGGAATGAATGGAAGTGCTGAAGTAAGTCCCTAGAAATAATGCTTGTCCAAGAGTTACAAATAGTTACGGATTGCGCTGTTCAGTTTTGCACACTATCGGCAGACGACGGCTCAGGTACCAAGCTTGTTACCAGGGCACTTATGCGGTGGGTGAAGTTGCTGTCGAAGCCGAACGGCTCAACCGGCCTAGAAGCCGGGCAAAATAGCCAAAAGGGCCAGGGAAAAGCCCGCTGCACTCAACGTGGACAAAAAATTTACCGCATCATTGTTCAGCCACCCACGCCGCTCCAGCGTCGCCCCCAGCAGGCTGTCGAAAAACAGGCCGAAAACCCCCGCCGCCCAGCTCGCGAGGAAGAGAAGCCATCCTCCCTGCAATGCCAAAGCTCCTGCAGCAGCCACAACGCCGGCCGCAATCACTCCTGCCAACGTGCCGCCAAGGCTGATCGCGCCATCGGTGCCGGCTTCCATTACGCATAGAGTCGTAATCATGCGCGGCCGACTGTTCAGAACCTGGCCCAGTTCTGACGAAACGGTATCGGCCGCCGCCTCGCACAGCGCGGCCAGCCCCACGACAAAAACTGCTGTCGGCACGAGTAGCAGGTGAAGCCGGCCCTGCGCCATCAACCAGTTCTGTGCCACTTCACAACCGACCAAGGTCGCAATGCCGAGGTTGGCGGCTACCTGCGAGGCGGTGCGCCCCCTGCGATGCTCCGCCGTGCCTAACTGCTCCTTGCGCTTGCGCCCGAGCCGCGTAGCAATCGCTGTCATCGCGAGCACGGCGACCACGGGCACTAACATGGTTCGCCAGGGCAGGTAAGGGAAGCGCGCGGAAGAAAACATCAGGCTGGCGGTAATGACGACACCAGCGAACGCAGCGCCGGGCGTGGCAGAGCGCATCCTCCAGGCGACCAGGCCGAGAAGCGCGCTCAAGCCAAGTGTCCACACAGCGACGGGCCAATCTCCAACGAGCCACCAATGCGTTTCCAGCACCACGTTGGCACCCACGGCAGGCAGCACCAACAGGAGCACCGTTTTCGATTGCCACTTCAGCTTTGACGAGGCCACATCTTATCGTATCGTTTGCTGTTCCGCCGGCCATTTCCATGCATTGGGATGCACAAGGTCCTTCGGTTTACACTCATCAGCGCGGTGTATTGTCCGTTTCTTTTGCATTCTACGGAGCTCTCAATGAAAAGGTTTACTGTCCCGCTCGCATCGGTTGTCGGCTTCGCATTCATCGTTACTTCCGCCCCGGCGCAAACGCCCGGCCAGCGTCTGGAACTCGATCGCAAAGGCGAGACGATTGTGCTTGAGCCGTATGCGCCCAATGTCCTGCGCGTCACGCTGAGTTTGCAGCATGATTCAGCCTTGGCCAAGCCCGGCTATGGCTTTGTTGCCGCGTCAGATAACGCAGGCTGGACCGCGAATCATACCGAGCAAGCGGACGTGTATCAATCCGCCCGGATCATCGCCACGGTGGAGGGTGAACATGCGCCCGCGCCGCCTCGCTTGAAGACTCAATCGGACATCGCGAAGTATTTCAACGGCTCCGCACCCGGCGCGCACATCACCTTCACCACACCCGATGGCAAGAAACTGCTCGAAATGACCGGCTGGCAACAGTCGGTCCCCAATCACAAAGATGGCACCGCCGCGCTGGACAATGATCGCCGCCCGACGGACCCACCGTTCTATGTCGTGGGCGCCACATTTGTCTCGCCCGATGACGAGCACTATTACGGTCTCGGCGACAACCACGAAGGCTTTCTCGATCATCGCGGCCATCCGGTACGCTGCTGGAACGACTACCTCTCGCCTGCTGCGCCCACCACGTGCGTGCCGTTTGTCGTCACCAACAAGGGCTACGGCATGGTGTGGGACAACCCGTCGAAGACAACGATCGAGCCCGGCTTTAACGAGCAGACCCGATGGATCAGCGAGGTCGGCGACCGTGTCTCCTTCTTTGTGATCGCAGGCGAGACGGCAGACGAGATCTACGCGGGCTATCGTTTGCTCACCGGCCCCACGCCGATGTTGCCCAAGGCGGCCTATGGCTACATCCAATGCAAGCAGCGTTACGCCAGTCAGGATGAAGTGATGTCCGTCGCGAAGGGCTACCGCGATCGCCACCTGCCCGCCGACGTGATCGTGGTCGACTGGTTCTATTACACCAAGATGGGCCAGATGGACATGGACCCCAAACTGTGGCCCGACCCCACTGCGATGAATAAACAATTGCACGAGATGGGCTTTGAAACCATGATCAGCGTGTGGCCGCGCTTTGTGCCGGAAGATCGCTACTACGATGAGTTGCTCAAGAAGGGCTGGTTGATTCACACCGCCGACGGCAAACCCATCAACGGACTGCCCTACGACCGAGCGGGCTCCGACATCGACACGACCAACCCCGAGGCCGCCGCGTGGTACTGGAAAACCATCCACGAAAACATCCTGAGCAAAGGCTTCGATTCGCTATGGGCCGACGAAACCGAGCCCGACCTGCCCCCGAACGGCGCCTACTACAAAATCGGACCGGGCACGCAATACTTCAACGTGTATCCGCTCTTTCACACCGGCGCGCTCTACGACGGCTATCGCAAAGACGAGCCGGGCAAGCGCGCGCTGATTCTTTCGCGCGACGCCTATCTCGGTGTGCAGCGCAATGGAGCGATCGTGTGGTCGTCGGATATCTACCCAACCTGGGACACGCTGCGCCGTCAGATTCCTACCGGCCTCGACTTTGCAGCGTCGGGAATCACGTACTGGTCGAATGACACCGGCGGATGGCAGTATCTGCCCAAAGAACATCATCCCGCGCACCCGCCGCTGCTCGATCCCTCCGACGCGCGCGACAACGTGGGCGGCTACGACGACTACCCGGAGCTCTATACGCGCTGGTTCCAGTACGCCACGTTTCTGCCCATCATGCGGACCCACGGCAGCCGTCTTGCCAACGAGGTCTGGTCCTATGGCAAGCAGGCCGAACCGATCCTCGAGAAATACCTGCGCCTCCGCTACCAGCTCATGCCGTACATCTACTCGCTGGGATACAGAACGTGGACCACAGGCGCCCCTTACATGCGTGCGCTTCCGCTCGATTTTCCAAACGACCCCAACGTTGCCGATCTGCGCGACGAGTATATGTTCGGGCCGGCCTTGCTGGTCGCTCCAGTCACAGAGCAGGGAGCGACCTCTCGCAAGGTATACTTGCCCGCCGGAACCGACTGGTACAACTACTGGACTAATGAGAAAGTGCAGGGTGGGCAGACCATCGAGGTTGCTGCCCCCATTGATACGATTCCGCTCTTTGTCCGTGCTGGTTCCATCCTTCCGCTCGGGGCCCCGGTCGAGAGCACCCACGAGAAGCAGGCCATCGAGAAAATCCGCATCTACCCCGGCGCCGATGCTCGGTTCACGCTCTTCTCCGACGACGGTATGACCTATGCCTACGAGAAGGGAGCCGGATCCATCACTCGGCTTCACTGGGACGACGCCCACCAGCAACTTACCCATGTCGGGGCGGCCGCTTGGAGCGAGCCCGACGCAGCCATCGTGGAGATCGTAGGCCACTGAGACGGCCGGCGATTTCGGACACGCGGTTTCATACGCCGGCTGGGGGTGGTTGTTCAAGCCCGATCGCCCCATACCCAATCGCGGCGCAGCCACGTCTAAGACCCATAGGGTTCATGCCTTAGGTTGAAGGCCGGCTTCGCGTCCAACGAAGAGTTCTCCCGTCGCCTTCTGCCGTTTAGTCGTCGTATGCGTGGCTGTCCGGGCGTCCTCGATACCCGGGCTGCCTGATTTACAATCACTTGGTAAGCAGGAAAGATCTGAATGAGTCTTTTTCCCATGAATTTGCGCGGGATGCGTGTGTTGTTGGTGCAGATAGGCGCGGCCAGTGTGGCTGCTGTCCTGGTTGCCGGTTGCGGAAGCAACTACCGGCCGGTCGTTACTCCCATTAACCCCAGTGGCCCCCCGGCTCAGCCGCAATCCACAGTTACCGTGGTCTCGTCTCCCTCGACGACGGCGCCGGGAATTGCGACCATCATCGATTATTCCGGTGACACCATCGTGGCCTCGGCGTCGATTGGCCCTGGCCCTCTTACTTTTACGCTCGATGAGTCTGGATCGACGGGTTACACCTACAACAGCGACGGCACCGTCACCAACTTCACCGCAACTTCGAGTCTGCGATCCGATCCATCGCATGTGACCTACTCGACCCTGCCCTCCAATGCCCAACCGGTGGGTTTGTTTTCTCCGGTAGCGGGGCTCTGGGTCGCCGATCTCACGGGGAATGTTGTGGATGTGATGACGGCATCTCCCGAGACCTTCAAGTTGGCCATCCCGGTGGCGCCCACCCCCGTTGCCATCACTGGCCTTTACTCCGGCACGCAGCACTATTACGCATTGAGCCTGAACACGACGGGAACCGCTCCCGGCAACGCTCTGCAGTACTCCGACATGACCTGCAACACCGACCCGTCCTCGGTCACGCAGACCGGCGAAGCCGATGCGATGGAGATTGCCAGCTATTCCGTCTCGGCGCGCATTCCTTTGGGCAAATGCCCGGTCTATGCCGTCTCCAGCAATGATGGTCGAAGGCTCTTCGTCATGAACCGCGGCAGCGACACGATAACGGTCATCAACAGCCAGTTCGACACACTCGACTCATGCACGCCGTTTACCAACCAGAGCGGCCGGGCAGTGACCTGCCATCCTTGCCTGCCCCTCACGGCATCTGCGGTTGTTCCAGGGAACGGATCCTCTCCGACGTCGTGCGCCCAGCAGGCCGGTTCAACTCTTGCGACGACCGCCCACGCAGGGCCTGTCTACGCCGAGTTCAATATCGCGACCTCGCAATTGGTGGTGGCGGACTATGACGGCGGCACCATCAGCGTGATCGACGTTAGCCTGGATGAGTATGGCAATGATAGCCCGACCTTTGGCACCACCTACACCATCAAGGTAGGTAACACTGCCACTCCGAACCCTGCCAGTGTGACGGTGCTGTACGACGGCAGCCGGGCCTACACCGCCAACCAGAACGACGGAACCGGGAACGGCACGGTGACGATCGTCAACCTCTCCAGCCACACCGTTGAAAAGACGCTGGACGTCGTCGGCCACCCGCGCACCGTTGTCTCCACGTCCAACTCGCTCTACGGCAAGGTTTACGTCGGTGCGCCCGATACCCCGTACCTGACGATTCTCCGGACGGACCAGGACATTGTCGACACGACCGTACTGGTGCAGGGCAATGTCGTCGATGTGCGCACCGCCGGCCAGAATGGCTCCAACGGCAATGTGAACATCATGAGCCGCAGGCCCGGCGCGGGCACCCCGTGCTATCTGCCGGGCGCCGCAGCCGAAGCTTCACTCGCCGCCTGTCAGACGCAGTAGCTGCTGCCTGCAGATTGCGATCGGCGGCAAAAAAAGCCAACCCGCGCGCATAGAATCAGCCAGAGGTTCTCTCCCGTTCGGAGAGTCTCTGGCTGTTCTGCTTTAAGAGCACCCAGCCTGAGAGCACAAACCATGGATGAAAAGACCGGCAAACAGAAAGTGCGCGTCGACGTGTTGCTGGTGGAGCGGGGCCTTGTTCCCAGCCGCGAACGCGCCCGCGCACTTATCCTCGCCGGCCGTGTTCTGGTGAGCGAGCAAAAGATCGACAAGGCCGGTGCCCTGGTGTCCCACGAGGCGCCGCTGCGCATGCTGGGCGACGACATGCCCTACGTCAGCCGTGGCGGGCTCAAGCTGGCCGGCGCTCTCGACCATTGGAAAATCGACGTCGTCGGCCGCTCCTGCCTCGACGTGGGCGCTTCAACAGGTGGCTTTTCCGATTGCCTCCTGCAGCACGGAGCGGCCCACGTAACGGCCGTCGACACCGGTTTCGGCCAGATTGCCATGAAACTGCGCAATGATCCCCGTGTCCGCCTCGTGGAGCGAACCAACGCGCGCTTTCTTGCCCCGACTGCCCTCGATGAGCCGGGTTCGCCTGGGTTAACCTTCCTGGTTATGGACGTTTCTTTCATCTCCGCGACATTGTTGCTTGCACCGGTGTTTGCCGCGGCACCGCGTCTGACCGAGGCAGTGATTCTGGTCAAGCCGCAGTTTGAAGCAGGCCGCGGAAACGTAGGCAAGGGCGGTATCGTGCGCGATCCCGAGGCGCACCAGCAGGCCATCGACCGCGTCGCAGAGTGCGTGCAGAGCCTTGGCTGGCAGGTCGTCGAGACCATTCTCTCGCCCATCACGGGCGCGGAAGGCAATCGCGAGTTCCTGCTCTACGCGCGCCGCGACGGACCGCCGACCTCCGCCTTAATCGAAAATAGGATCGCGCGACGGCTTGATCCGTCCGTTCAATGATCTCGAATAGACCGCATGCACTCCGAAAACCGCTTTAGGACGCGCTATTCAACGCGGTCCAGGCAGCCAGAGAGTCCATGTAGTCTCTCCAATGCACGATCTTCCTGTTCTCGATGGTCACGATCGAGATAAGCCGGTTGTCATAGGGCTTGCCAGTCGACAGAATCCTGCCGTGGACTTCGTATTCGAGAATCACGATCCTCGGGTCTTGCGAGCGGTGCACAACCAGCGAGTCGGCGGCATGCACCTTGATCGACTTGCCGTATCCGGAAAGACTTGCCATCAGCTCGGCTCGGCCTCGAATCATCGTTGGCCAACCGGGGAAGTGATAGCGGGATTCAAAGACCGCGTCGTCAGCAAATGTTTCAAAGAAATGATCGCCGTCGACGAGTCCGTTCAAACCTTTCAAAGTGATTTCAAAGAAGGGGATCAGCGCTTCATACACTGCATACTTGTCTTTTGGCATCAACGACTCCTCGACGCACCATTTACACGTCACAACTCATCAATTTTAAAGCCGCACAGCTTCCCAAATGCACCCGCATCCGCCTCTATCCGTTAAACTAGGACCGCATGAGCCGCGTCGCCATAGTTTGTAAGCCGAACAAGGAAGAGCTTGCCCAAATTCTTCCGGAGCTCGTCGATTGGCTAAAGCAGCGCGGCTATGAGCCGCTGCTCGACTGCGAGGGCGGAGCGTTCTGCGATAGCGCCACCGTCGTTCCTCGCGCGGAGTTGCCCGCGCTGAAGCCCGCGCTGGTTGTCGTCCTTGGCGGCGACGGCACACTGCTTTCAGTCGCGCGTGTCTTCGCGACCACAGGCACACCAATCCTCGGCGTGAATCTCGGGTTCCTCGGCTTCCTCACTGAGATTCGTCTCGCCGACCTCTACCCTACGCTGGAGGGATGGTGCGCCGATTGCCACTCTCTCGACGCCCGAGCCATGTTGCATGCCGGTCTGTGGCGCAATGGCGAAGAACTGGCGACGTTTGAGGCACTCAACGAGGTGGTCGTTTCCAAGGGCGACATCGCACGCATGGGCGAGTTCATCGTGGAACTCGATGGCAAAACCGTGGCTCGCTTTCGCGCCGACGGCGTCATCGCTTCCACTCCCACGGGATCGACCGCATACACCCTGGCCGCCAATGGCCCCATCCTCACTCCCAATGTGGATGCGCTTGTGGTCACGCCGATCTGCCCTCATCTGCTCACGCTGCGACCCATCGTTGTGCCGGGCAACGCCACGCTGTCCATTCGCGTTGAGGGCATACCCAGCCACTGTCTGCTGACCGTCGACGGGCAACAGGCGATCGATCTTCAGTTGGACGATGAAGTGCGCTGCCACCGCTCCAATAACACTGTCAACCTGGTGCGCATGCGGGAGAGTGGCTTCTTTGAGGCGTTGCGCAGCAAGCTCAGTTGGGGCGAGCGCTAGAAAGCAACAGGGTGGGTGGCAGGTCGGCTCCACGTTTTATGCAGTTCAACTCTATTTGATTTCGTTCAGCAGGACGCTCGCTTTCAGCGCGAGTGTGTGCGCTCCATCCACATCCCCTGTTTTCATCGCGGCCCGAGCCTGCTTTAGGAACTCCCTGATCTGGGCGGCCGTCTTTTGCTCCTGATCGTTGAGAGTTCGGTTAATCCCTTTCAGACCCTGTTCGGTCGACGCGATGGTCTGCTCCGTCTGGTTGCGCAAATCCGATCGATCTCCCGGCGACAACTGCCCGATCGCACTGACACCCGGACCGTTTCCATTCGAAGCTTGCTCTGTGTTCTTGGGATGGCGTGCCGGGTGCTTGACGGGCTTCTCTTCCGGCGCCGGCGGAGGCGTTGCTGCAACGGGTTGCTGTTCCGGCGGAGTCGTCACCACGGGCGGCGGCAGGTCTGTAGGCGATGGGGTTGGCGCAGGAAGGGGTGTATCCACGATCGGAGGAGCCAGCGGTTGCACCTGCGCCTGCTGGTTCTTGTGTACGCACGCTGTCAGGACGAACGGCAGCAGCAATGCAACGCTCTTGAAGGGCGTTTTCATCTTGCAAATCCTTCCAAGTTTTCTACACTCGCCGGCTGAAGATGCCGACGTCCCCATTCCGTGGCGGAGAGCGGAATGCGAAACACAAATTCCGTACCACGGCCTGGTTTCGATTGTACTTCCACGCTCCCGTGATGCAACTGAAGAATGCGGTAAGTCATTGCAAGACCAATCCCACTCCCCTCACTTTTGGTGGTGAAATACAAGTCAAATATCTTGTCGAGGATTTCTTCAGGAATCCCTGTTCCTTCGTCGGCAATGCGCAGTATGGCGCTCTTCTTGTCCTCTTCCAGCACCACCCGCAGCCTGCCCCCTTCGGGCATCGCCTGTGCGCCATTCTGGATCACATTGATCACCGCCTGCTTGAGCAAATCGGCGTCCACATTGGCGATCAAGGGATTAGACGCCATTTGGCGCTCCAGCGTCACATTGCGGGTCGATAACTCCTCTGCCGACAAGGCCAGCACGTCGCCCACCACAGTGCGCAGATCTTGTTCTCGCAGTTGAAGTTCCACCGGCCGCGAGAAGTCCACAAGGGTCTGGACCACACGGTCGAGACGATGAATCTCCATCTCAATCACCTCCAGATGGCGGGAGGCCGGGGCGCTGCTGTCACCCAGCTTGTTTTTCAGCAATTCCAGATGCACCACGATCGCGTTGATGGGGTTCTTGACCTCGTGGCCGACCCCGGACGTCAGCCGACCAATGGCCGCCATGCGCCGCGACAGTTCCAGTTCCGATTCAATCTCCTGCACTGATTCAAGATCGTGCAGCGTAACCAACGCGCCCAGGCCCTGCCGCGTGTCATTGTCATAGATAAAATCCAGCGACGCCTGAATGCGCCGGCCCGTCTCCGTCAGCACTTCCTCTTGCTCCAGAGGTAATCCAGAATCAAAGGCCTTGCGCAGTCTCTTTCCCAGAACCGTCGCATCGGAAAAAATTTCCGTCGCATGCTGGCCGAGAATGTGGCCGCTCTCCATATGAAGAAAGCGCCTCGCTGCTTCCGACACCAGAACGGCGCGGCCATCTCCCGTGAAAAGCAGAAGACCATCCTGCAGATTGCCGAGAATCTGGTCGAGATTCTCCTTCAATGCGGAGAAGACTTCCTCCACGTTGCGCATGCGCTGGCCGATCTGTTCGATCTTGGTTGACACGCGCTCGGGCGTGTCCTGCCGGGGGGCCACTTCGGGGCCGTCGGTGGTTTCGCTCGCCACCGTCCAGTAGTCCAATTGCATGCTGATTTCTTCCAATGGGCGCAGCGCTAGATTGCTCAGCAAAAGGGCCGCGATCAACGCCGTTCCCAGTGCAAACCCCATCAGCGTAAACGCATCCTTGAGCCAGGGCGCATAGGCCGCGCCCAGCAGCGTCGTTCTTGTGCCCACATGAACCGTGGCAAACGGCTCGCCATTGCGGTCCAGCGGCACCACGATGTCAAAAACCTTGGGAGGGCCGAACACTTGCTGGTACAGCTGCAGCGCATCGGCGTTCAACAACTCCTTGTAGTTGGGTCGCGACGGAAGCGGCTTGTCTTCGTTATCGGGATTGGTGCTCTCAATCGTGCGCCCCACGCTGTCGCCGATGTTAATGTCGTACACGGTCAGCGAATAGCGATTGACTGAGTCCATCACGGCCTGCAAGGCCGGGCTGTCGTGAATCGCCTGCGCCTCAAGGTTGCGCAATTCCGCCGGGTTGTTCGGATCCACAACGCGGTCTTTCAGACCTTCCTCGAGCGCCTGCTGCAACGCGAATCGCACCTGGTTGGCAACCATTTGATTGGTGTCGCCGGTTTCCTTCACCGCCGCGTCAAGCAATTCCGTCACGTAAACAAGCGACACGATTGCCGAGATCAGCAGCACCAGGCTGGAGATTGCCAGCACGAGTTTGGCTTTAAGGCGCATGAACTTGAATGAACTCGAGGACCTTAGGCGGGTTGATCTTCGCGCGAGTGGTTATATTCCTTCAGCTTGTTGTGCAGCGTCTTCAGGCTCACCCCAAGAATCTCCGCGGCGCGCGTCTTGTTCTGTCCCGTTGACTCGAGAGTGCGCAGAATCAGCAACCTCTCCGCCTCATCGACTGTGGATCCCACACGCACCGGCACAATGCTGGCGTCGTACACAGGTGTGGACTGGACCTGCGCTTTGCCAAACGTCGGCGGCAGATGCCCCGCATCGAGCGGCGCTCCATCTGCGCACAGAACCACCGCTCGCTCGATGTTGTTGCGCAGTTCGCGCGCATTGCCCGGCCAGTCATACGCCATCATGCGATCAAGAATCGACTGCCCCACTCCCGACACATGGCGCCCGTGTTTCTGATTCATCTCGCGCACCATCGCGTCCGCCATCGCGGGCAGGTCTTCAATGTGCTCGCGCAGCGGCGGCAGGTGAATGTGAAACACGTTGATGCGATAGAAGAGGTCGCTGCGCAATTCGCCGCGCGCAACCGAATCGGCGGGATCGCGATTCGTCGCCGCCAACACGCGCACGTCGACATCCAACTCGGCGCGTGCGCCCAGCCGGCGAAGCTTCCGCTCCTCCAGCACGCGGAGCAGTTTTGCCTGCGTGCCCACCGGCATTTCGCCCAGTTCGTCCAGCAGCAGCGTGCCGCCGGTGGCAAGTTCAAAACAGCCTGCCCGGCGTTCGAAGGCCCCGGTGAACGAGCCTTTTTCGTGTCCGAACAGTTCGCTCTCAATCAGCGTTTCAGGAATCGCCGCGCAGTTCACCGCGACGAATGGACGTGGCTTGCGCGGGCTTAAGTCATGCAGCGTGCGCGCCACCAGTTCCTTGCCTGTCCCGCTTTCGCCGGTGATAAGAACGGAAACATTCGATGGCGCGATCTGCTCGATCAGCGCGAAAATCTCTTTCATTGCGCGCGACGTGCCGACCATCGACCCGAGCACGCCGGTCTCGCGCAGCCGCCGCCGCGCCACTTCCAGCTCAATCGAAGTATCGCGTTGCCGTGTCGCGTTGCCGAGGATGGCACGAAGCCGCGTGGCGTCCACCGGCTTCTGCAAAAAGTCGTAGGCGCCCAGCTTCATGGCATCGACCGCGACCTGGATGGATCCCTGGGCGGTCAGCAAAACCACGGCGACATTCGTGTGAATCCCCGAGCCCTCTTCGGCCAGCTTCGCCAGCAGGCCCAGACCGTCGAGGCGCGGCATCTTCAGGTCCGTTACCACGATGGCCGGTTCCCACACCAGCGCCTTTTCGAATCCCTCGATGCCGTCGCGCGCGGTCTCGGTCCGGTAGCCCCATCCGGAAATCAATTCTGCCAACCCCATCAGTGCATGGGGCTCATCTTCGACGATCAGGACCTTTACCGCGTTCTGCATAAGTCCATTCTATGCAATTCGTTGAAGTTGCGCTGCAATTCCTGCTCCATTTGACTGTAAGGTGTGAGTCCCAAATCATTTGGATGCAGATTTGTGCACAAATTCAGCCCGCCATTTCGGTTAATTCCGCCCAGCGCGCATACAAAGCGTCACTCTCATGCTGGGCCTGGTCCAACTCTGCCAGCGCAGCTTCCAGCGCTTTCGCATCGGTCGCAATCTCCGGGCTTTCCACCCGGGCCCGGGCCGCGGCCAGCCGTTCATCCGACGCCTCGACCCTTTTTTCGATCGAGGCAAACTCGCGCGCTTCAAGATACGAGAGCTTCTTCTTCGGCGCGGATCGAGACGACGGTTCCGCCCCCGCCGCATCGCGCTTTGCGGCAACCGCTGCATTCAACTTGCCCTGCTGGACCTCGTTTCTTTCTTCGAGCCATGTCTCCCACTGCGCATAGTCTGCAAAGCGCCCCGTATGACCGTTGCCGTCGAGGCCCAGCACTGTTGAAGCCACCCGGTTCAGCAGATAGCGGTCATGCGTGACCAACACCAGCGCGCCGGGAAAATCGAGCAGATTCTCTTCCAGGATTTCCAAAGTCGGAATGTCCAGATCGTTGGTCGGCTCGTCCAGCAGCAGCACGTCTGCCGGTTCCAGCATCAACTTCGCGATCAATACACGCGCCCGTTCGCCACCGCTCAAATTCCGCACCGGCTGGTTCAGTTGCTCCCCGGTAAACAAGAACCGCGCCGCCCAACTGGCCACATGCACAACGCGTCCCTGGTGAATCACCGAATCTCCCTCCGGCGCCAGCGCCCGCCGCAGCGTCAGGCTCTCATCCAACTCGCGCATCTGGCTGAAATAGACCAGCCGCAGCGCCTCGGCCCGGCGAATGTTGCCTTCCACCGGATCAAGTTCGCCCCGCAGAAGCCGCAGCAGCGTCGTCTTGCCACTCCCGTTCGGCCCTACCAGGCCCACCTTCATGCCTGCCGTCAGAATGAAATTGAGTCCGGTAAAAAGTCTGCGTCCGCCGATGTCGCATGCAACCCCATCGAACTCCACCAGCCTCTTCGTCTTTCGCTGGCTCGCCTCAAAGTCGATACCCGCCGTATTCACCACGGTCCGCGCATCCATCGCCGCAAGTTGGCCGATCATCGCGTTGGCCGTGTCAATCCGCGCCTTCGATTTTGTCGTCCGCGCTTTCGGACCGCGCCTGAGCCATTCAATTTCCGTGCGCACCTGGTTGCGCAAGCTGTCCTTCTGTTTGCTCTGCGATTCGAGATACGCCTGCCGCTCCTCGAGAAAACGGCTGAAGTTGCCCTTCACCCGCAACAGCCCGTCGGCATACACGCGATTCAGTTCGATGATTTCGCTCGAAGTCGATTCGAGAAAGTAGCGGTCGTGGCTCACCGTTACGGCGGCAAAGGATGAAGACGTCAGCAGCTCTTCCAGCCACTCAATGCCCGCAAGGTCGAGATGATTGGTCGGCTCGTCCAGCAGCAGCACGTCTGGCTCGCCCGCCAGCGCCTCCACAATCGCAAGCCGCTTGCGCCACCCGCCGGAAAGGGAAGCGGCCTCGGCATTCAGATCTTCAAACCCTGCACGCCCCGCCAACTCGCGCAACCGGCCCTCGCGTTCGCTCTCGAGCACATGACCCGCCGTCAGCGCCGCCTCCAGCACCTGGCGCAGCGAAAGCCCCGCAGCAAACCGCGAGTCCTGCGGCACATACGCAGCGCGTGCCCGCCGCCGTACTGCCAGTTCACCCGCGTCTGGCTCGATTTGCCCGGCCAGCACCGCCAGCAGCGTTGACTTGCCCGCGCCGTTTGGCCCGATCAGCCCGATGCGCGCCCCGTCGTCCACAGTAATGGAAATGTCGCGAAACAGCGGCGTCGCACCAAAGGTCTTCGAGATGTTTTGAGCATTGAGAATCGGCGGCATCTCTTCTAAGACTACTTTGCTACCCCGCGTAGCAGCCTTGGCGAGCACCGGCCCTAACCCAACAGCCCGAGCCGATCTAAACTAATCTCATGCTCGAATTCGAAGTCTTCCCCACCGAAGCCGCAGCCCTGCTCAACGAAAGAAAAGTCCGCTTCATCGATGTGCGTGAGCCGTGGGAAGTAGCCACGGCCAGCATTGCCGGCAGCCTAGCCATCCCCATGGGCGACGTCCCCGCCCGCGCCAACACCGAACTTGACCCGGATGAGCACCTCGTCGTCTTCTGCCACGCCGGCGTGCGCTCGATGAATGTCACGGTGTGGCTGCGCAACCAGGGATTTGAAAACGTGCAGTCCATGCGCGGCGGCATCGACGCCTGGTCGCGCGAGGTCGATGCCAATGTTCCGCGTTACTGAGGCGCTCGCACCATACGGCACGGCACCCCCGCCCCCTCACGCCCTATACTCTCCTCTGTCGCACTTTTTCTGAAGGATTCCGCCATGTCTTCGTCTGTTGTCGATTTCGCTCGCCAAAATCATCCTCGTTTTCTTGAAGAACTCAAGGCCTTGTTGCGCATCCCCTCCGTCTCCACGTTGCCCGAGCACGCAGGCGATTGCCGCCGCGCTGCCGAATTCCTCGCCGCTGAACTCACCCGCATCGGTATCGAAAACGTCCGCATCATCGAAACAACAGGACATCCGCTCGTCTACGGCGACTGGCTGTATGCGACAGCGAAGCCGACGGTCCTGTGCTACGGCCACTACGATGTGCAGCCGTCCGATCCCGTCGATGAATGGCTCTCTCCGCCCTTCGAACCAGCCGAGCGCGACGGCAACCTCTACGCGCGCGGAGCCGTCGACGACAAAGGCCAGGTCTGGGCGCAGGTCAAAGCAATTGAATCGCTGCTCGCCGCAAACAAAACGCTACCTCTCAATGTCCGCGTCATCTTCGAAGGCGAAGAAGAAGTGGGAGGGGAGGGAATTGCGAACTACGTCGCCACCAAGCCCCCCGAATTGAAGGCCGACTTCGCTCTCGTTTCTGATACCGAACTCTTCGCCCCCGGCCTGCCCACGTTGTGCGTTGGCCTGCGCGGCATGATCTACACCGAGATCGAAGTCCGCGGTGCCAAATCCGATCTGCACTCCGGCATGTATGGCGGCGCCGCGCCTAATCCTTTCTTCGCGCTCGCACAAATTATCGCGAAACTCAAGGACGAGAACGGCCACATTCTCATCCCTGCCTTCTACGACGACATCATCCCGCCCAGCCAGGCTGAACTGGCCGCGTGGCGCAGCCTCCCCTTCAATGAAGAGGAGTATCGCGTCAACGAAGTGGGTTCCAAAGCCCTGGTAGGCGAATTCGGATACAGCGTGCTCGAGCGCACCTGGGCACGTCCCGCGCTCGATGTGCACGGCATCCCCGGCGGCTTTACCGGCGCCGGCGCGAAAACGGTCATTCCCGCCAAAGCGCAAGCCAAGGTCTCCATGCGCCTCGTGCCCGGACAAGTTCCAGCCAAGGCCTTCAATCAATACAAGGCCTACGTCGAGAAAATCACCCCTCCCGGCGTCGAAGTCGACGTGCGACTCATTCACTCCGGCGATCCCTGCCTGATTTCGACCGACAATCCCTACATCCAGGCGGCCACCCGCGCCCTGCGCGAAGTCTGGGGCAAAGAAACAGTGTTCATCCGTTCCGGCGGATCGATCCCCATCGTCGGCGACTTCGACCGCCACCTGGGCCTCCCCAGCGTCATGATGGGATTTGGCCTGCCCGACGACAACATTCACGCACCCAACGAGAAATTCAATTTGAAGAACTTCGAACTTGGCATCGAATCGCTGATCCGCTTCCTGGAGGAGGCGGGCGCTTGACCTTGCCCGCTCCCGAACCCCAGCCCGCCGGATTCGTCCTCGCCGGCGGCCTTTCCTCCCGCATGGGGCACGACAAAGCCCTGATCCCGCTGGCCGGAAAGCCCTTGATCGCGCACGCCCTTGCGATCCTGCAACAGGCCGGCCTTTCCACCTCCATCGCCGGCGCTCGATCGTCCCTGGCTAGCTTTGCCCCCTTGATCGACGACTCCGGCCAGGGGCCCCTGAGCGGCATTTGCGCAGCTCTCGTCTCCACCGCCGCCCCACTCGCGGTCTTTCTGCCCGTCGACCAGCCGTTTCTGCCGCCCTCCCTGATTTCCGTCCTCCTGGAACACGCGCGGATTACCGGAGCTGCCGTCACCGTCCCCAGCATTAATGGCTTCGCCGAAACCTTCCCCGCGGTTGTCGACCGATCCGTCCTCCCCGCCTTGCAATCCGCACTCGGCCGCGACGAACGAGGCTGCTTCGCCGCCTTCCAGTCGGCTTCGCAGATACTAGGTCGCCCCATGAGCATTGTTCCCGTTGAATACCTTGTCCAGTCCGGCAAGCTGTTCCAATTCAATGATCTGCCGCCCACATTCTGGTTCCTGAATGTGAACAGCCCACCTGATCTTGCGCAAGCGGAATTCCTGCTCTCGCGTAATCTTCAAGTAAGCTGAATTCAGATCATGGCCGACTCCTCAACCAATTCCAATCGCTCGATGGCCATCGCGGGAACTGACAGCGACGAGCACTCGTCCGCCAACCCGGTCCTGGCTGTCGAATCCGAGCCCATGATCGTCTTCGACCATGTCTCCATTTCCTTCAATGGGCGGTCTGTACTCGAGGATGTAAGCTTTTCGGTCAACCGTGGCCAGACCCTCTGCATCCTCGGCCGCAGCGGCGTAGGAAAATCCGTCTCATTGCGCATTCTCATGGGATTTCTCAAGCCTGATTCCGGATCCGTCCGCGTGGAGGGCAAGGAAATCCTGGGCTACAACGAGGAGGAGATGCGCGAGGTGCGCAAGCGCGTCACCATGGTGTTCCAGAACGGCGCCCTCTTCGATTCGATGACCGTCCGCGAAAACGTCGCATTTCCGCTGCGCGAGAGGGGCGGGCTCGCTGAGGAGCAGGTAATGCAGATTGTGGATCGGCTCATCGGCATGGTGGGAGCCAAGGATGTCGAGGACGATCTGCCCGCCAGCCTATCCACGGGCCGCCGGCGCGCCGTCGCCATCGCGCGGGCCCTTGCTTCGCAGCCAGAGGTGGTGCTCTACGACGAACCCACCACCATGGTCGACCCAATTATCGCCCGACGCCTGGGAACCATCATTCAGCGGCTCAAACAGCAACTCGGCTTTACCGCCATCGTGGTTACCCACGACATGCGTTTTGCCGAGCGGCTGGCCGACGCCGTCCTCTTTCTCCACCAGGGTCGCGCCACCTTTTTCGGCCCCCTTGCGGACTTCCTCAATTCCCCCGATCCCCATATCCAAGAGTTTCTTACGCTCGATGCTTATGTGTTACCTCGGGCCTGAAAAGTGTCGAATTCGTAACGTCGATCCAGAAAAATTAGCTTGCCTTAATAATCGGAACCCCCCATTCTTGAGTTGGGACTAACGGTCTTGCAGAAGCCCCAGCTTCCCATAGACCCGTCCTTGGGTGTTCACCGCCTATCGCAGCGTGATTTCCGTATGGATCGTTGTTCTGGAGCAGTTTTCCACAGATCGGCCGCTTCCAGAGCTTGAAAATCTCCTCTCAACCGCAATAATTGACTGGTGACTAGTCAGTCACCACAAAGTACGTTCACCTTTGACTCAAACGTGCCCTGCCTTAAGACCCCGGGCAGGCAATTGGTTAGCAGACGGCAAGGATCGGAAATTCCACTGGGTCCTCCGTCGCTAGGCGCGAAAGTAGCAGCCAAGAACAGACCGCAAAATGCGGCTGGCTTTACGAAGTCAATGGTGATGCATCAAAGAAATTGTCCAACTTGCGTTCCAAAGTAGCTTGCTCTCTGTCCACTTCGGTTGAGGAAGGGTAACCCTAATTTCCTCTTATCAGTTCTTGAGCCGTTTCTTTGAGGTCTGCTGAGCGCCAATGGCGACATCCGATTTTTGGCAAAGGGTATCAACCCCAACACACGCGGCATGGTCAGGGGAGACGGCGCATCGCGCGTCAAGCCCCTCCTGGGGCAAATCGCGCATGTGGATGGCGCTCGATGTTGTGACGGTCCTGGTTGCGGCCACCATTGCGACCACGATCGAAAAACATACTGGCCCGGTAACCGGGGCGCGCCAGTTGTATCACGGAAGCCTGATTCACGGCCGTTCCATGAGTATTCTTCTGGCGCTGCTGTGCGGGTTTATCGTTGCTTTGCTCATCATCAGCCGTCGAATGCGCCTCTATAGCCCTGCCAATCTGACAAATTTTCTCCACGAGCAGCGATTGAGCGCTCAGGCGTGTTTCAGCGCGGGCCTGCTGCTGACCGGAACCCTATATCTTGTCCGCGCCGAAGATATTCCGCGCGGTATCGTTCTCATTACATTGGTGCTAGTCGCTGTCTTATTGAGCCTGCGCCGATTCGTATATCGAATCATGCTCTATCGCCGCTTCGATCGCGGCCTTGACACCCGAAACGTCCTGATCGTCGGAACCGGACCCGAGGCACACGCACTCCGCCATCACATCGACAGCGTTCGCCATCTTGGCTACATCTTCAAAGGTTTTACCGACCTGCCCGATACGGGCTCGAATGCCGACACGACTTCGCAGGACCTTGTGCTTGCGTTGGATTCGCTTTTCCGCCACGCACGCACCCAGTTTATCGACGAGATCATCTTCACCTCGCCTTGCGATCGCAACTTGGTACAGGATGTGCTCGAACTCGCTCGCATCCACGGCATGGACCTGCGGCTCGTTCCCGATCTCTATGGTGGACTGGCCTGGAACAGTCCGATCGAATACCTGGGACAATTCCCGACCATTCCATTACACCGTGGCGAAACTCCTGAAATCAGACTTGTGCTCAAACGCGTCATTGACATCATTGTCTCAGCGACGTTGTTGCTTCTGTTCGCTCCGATCCTCCTCATCATCGCGATAGCCATCAGACTCGACTCCGCAGGTCCTGTCTTTTACAAGTCGGAGCGCATCGGTAAGAAGGGCCGCGTTTTTCGCTGCCTCAAATTCCGCACCATGGTGCAGAATGCCGAGGAACTCCGCGCCAAGATGTCGCACATGAACGAGCGCGATGGCGTCCTCTTCAAGATTGCGAGAGATCCTCGCATAACGCGGGTGGGCCGTCTCCTGCGCAAATATTCGCTCGACGAATTGCCGCAGTTCTTCAACGTTCTGCGTGGCGACATGAGCGTGGTCGGGCCACGTCCTCCCTTGGCTGACGAAGTCAAGGAGTACAAACTGAATCACCTTCGCCGCCTCAGCGTGACCCCCGGCATTACCGGCCTGTGGCAGGTACAGGGGCGCCAGGACCCGTCCTTCGACAGCTACGTCTCACTTGATCTCTCCTACATCGAAAAATGGAGCATATGGCTGGACATCAAGATCATCGTGCGCACCGTGGGCGTAGTATTTTCCGGTACCGGCTCCTGATCAGTCAGAGCTTCTTAGGCAAGCGAGCCGCCCCAATTTGCCGGCGGCTCTTTTGCGTCTGAACGATTAAACTAGATAAGTGAAGATCGCTCTGGCCCAGATCAATCCCACCGTCGGGGATTTCACGGGCAATATCGAAATGATTGTGGCCGCCAGCCGCCGGGCAGCAGAACAAGGAGCGCGGCTTGCCGTCTTCTCAGAGCTGGCCGTTTGTGGCTACCCTCCCGCGGACTTCCTTGAAAAGCCAAGTTTCCTCGCGCGCTGCCGTTGCGCGGTCAATGAACTCGCTGCCGCTACGAGCAGCCTCCCCACAGCCGTGGTCGCTGGCGTAGCGCTGCCGGCACCGCCAGGTTCCGGCAAGCCCGCCGTCAACGCCGCCGTTCTGCTTGACCGCGGCGCGGTGCTGCTAGAGCAGCACAAGAGACTCCTTCCGTTCTACGACGTGTTTGACGAGCAACGCTATTTCTCCCCCGCCAAGGCCCAGCAGGTCGTTGAACTGGACGGCGTGCGCCTGGCCATCACCATCTGCGAAGACGCATGGAACGACAAGAATTTCTGGCCGCGCCGCCTCTACTCCGTTGATCCCATGGAAGAGCTGATGCGCCAGAATCCCGCCCTCCACATCAACCTCTCGTCTTCCCCGTTCTGGCACTCCAAGCGCGCTACCCGCCGCGAAATGCTCGCTGCCATCGCCCGCCGCGACGGTATCCCGGTGCTGATGTCAAATCAGGTCGGCGGCAATGACAGCCTCATCTTCGACGGCTCTTCATGTGCGCTTAACTCCAGGGGTGAACTGATCGCACAGGCAGCCTCCTTCGCCGAGGACATGGTCCTCCTCGACCCATTCCATGCAGCGGCCATCCCCGCTCCGCCCGAAGACGACACGGAGGCTGCCTACCACGCCCTGGTTCTCGGCACTCGCGACTATGTGCGCAAATGTGGCTTCCGCAAAGTGCTCATTGCTCTCAGCGGCGGCATCGACTCCGCCCTCGTCGCTGCCATCGCTGCCGAGGCCCTTGGGCCGGAAAACGTGATGGCTATCGGCATGCCCAGCCCCTATTCGTCGCCCGGTTCGGTCGACGACAGCCGCCAACTTGCCGACAATCTGGGCATTCGCTTCGAACTCATCGCCATCAGCGGATTGTTTGCGGGCTACACGCAGGCCCTGGCCCCGCTCTTCACCGGCCTGAAGCCCGACACAACCGAAGAGAATGTGCAGGCGCGCATCCGCGGCAACCTCCTCATGGCGCTTTCCAACAAGTTTGGCGCGCTGGTGCTCACCACCGGCAATAAGTCGGAAATGGCAGTCGGCTACTGCACCCTCTACGGCGACATGGTGGGCGCGCTGGCGGTCGTCGGCGACCTGGTCAAGACACGCCTCTACGCCGTGTGCCACTGGATCAATCGCGAGCGCGAAATCATCCCCGCGGCGATCCTTCACAAGCCGCCCTCCGCCGAACTCCGTCCGGACCAGAAAGATACCGATTCGCTGCCGCCCTACGAGGTCCTCGATCCCATCATCGAGGCCTATGTCGAGCGCTATGAGACCCCTGAACACATTGCCGCCGCGCGCGGTTTTCCTATCGAGCTCGTCCAACAGGTAGTCCGCCTCGTCGAGCGCTCCGAGTACAAGCGCCAGCAGGCGGCGCCGGTTTTGAAAGTCACTTCCAAGTCTTTTGGCATGGGCCGCCGGTTTCCCATCGCCGTCAAGGTTCAGGTATAAGCTAAGAGCGGGAGACATTCCCGTTTTTCAGAGGAGATTACGCTTGATTCGTCGTTCGACTGCAATTGCCGGTGCCGCTGCGCTGGCCTTTCTTTTCCTGCCCCTATCCAATGCCCTCGCCCAGCAACAGGTGCCCGCCGCACCACCACAAGACGCCCCGGCCGCTTCACCGGATCAGCCTTCCGCGCCGGCTCCCAAAGCGCCCGTGTTTCCCAAGCCTGACCCGGCCAACTTCACCGCCTCTGCCCCGTCGCCGGACGCCGTCAACACCTTCCTGCAGACCAGCTGGGGCTACGACCAGGACCGTATCTGGCAGGTTCAGGCGATTCTGAAAACGCCGGTGGACGGCATCAGCAAGGTCATCGTCCTCATTGGAAACAAGAGCGGCAGCCAGAAGCCCCAGGCCCTGCAGTTCTTCGCTTTACCTGACGGCGCCCACATCATCGCTGGCGACGAAGTGCTGCCCTTCGGCGCGCACCCCTACGCAGCCTTTCGCGCCGAGCTGAAAGACAAGGCCGATGGACCCTATCGCGGCAATGCGGCCAAGGACCTGGAACTGGTCGAGTTTGCCGACTTCCAATGCCCGCATTGCAAGGAAGCACAGGCCAATATGGACAAGCTCGCCGTCGATTTTCCCAAGGCGCGCATTGTCTTCCAGAACTTCCCGCTGGCGAATATCCATCCCGCAGCGCTGAACGCTGCCGAGTATGGCGCATGCGTCACCAAGCTGGGTGGCAGCACCGCCTTCTTCCAGTTTGCCGCCGCTGTGTTTGACGGGCAGGACGGCCTTGCCTCCGCCGACGGCGCGACCCTCACCCTGAACAGTGCCGTTTCCAAGGCCGGGCTTGATTCGGCGAAGGTGGCTGCCTGTGCATCCACACCCGAGATCCAGGCGCAGGTCCTGGCCTCCGTCAAACTCGCCCAGTCTCTGAACATCAACCAGACCCCGACCCTCATGGTCAACGGCCGCCAGGTTCCGATGGGTGGGCTTCCGTACGAAACTCTCAAGCAGATCATCCAATTCCAGGCACAGCTGGACGGCATCACTCAGTAACGCTGACTCATCAATAGAAAAGCCCCTGTCGCATTCAAAGCCATTCAATGGCTGCGAACCGAGACAGGGGCTTTTTCTTTTTGAATGTCTAGGCGACTACCGTGTCTGCGAACCGCGCTCGATCCGCATCATGGGAGTGTGCCCGGCGATGTGGGGCCCTTCGAGCAACCGGGGCGTGATCACCACCAGCAGCGTCGCATAATTCCGTTGCGCATCCTTGTCGTTGATGTTGTTCAGCCCCGGAATCTCGCCCAGTCCCGGTGTGCCGCTCAGGGCCTGGCTTTCCTGCTTGTCCAATTCGCTCATCAGCACTGCGCCGTGGCCTTCCTTCAGCGTGATGACGCCGGAATAGCTTCGGTTGTTGAGCACCGGGATGCCGTTTTCCGTGCTTCCGGCCAGCGCCGTAATCTTCATGTCCATCGTCAGCGCCACATCGCCATTGCGCATGACTCTCGGATTCGCCTTCAGAGTCAGTCCCAGGTCCTCGTACTGCACCTGCGGAATCGTCGTTCCCGCACCCGTCAGCGAAGACAGCAGCGACGACAGCCCACTGGAGCTTCCCGCCGTGGTCAGGCCCGGAATGTTGACGCCGCTTGTGCCCAGGCCCGAGTACGATGCCTGCAGAATCGGATAGCGCGAACCGCTACGCAGCGTCTCATCCTGCCCATCGGCAAGCCGCAGTTGAACATTGTCCAGTTGGCGCGAATCGGATGAGTTGAGGTTCAGGTGCACTGTTGTCGGCCCAGGCGACAAACCAGACAGCGTCAATCCGCCGCCGAACAGCGCAATGCCATTCGTAAATATCGAGCTTGAAACCTGTCCCGATGCCAGCAGGATGCCCAGAATCGCCAGCGTGTCGCCCGGCGCCGCAAGCCCCGATGCAATAATCTGCTGCACCAGCGCCTGGTTGGCATTCAGAATCGCCTGCTCCTCGGCATACACGTTGAATGCCGTTACTTGCTGAGGTATCTGCACCCCGATGTTGCGCTCATTGGTGTGCGCCAGTTGGATGATCTTCACATCCAGCAACACCTGGCTGTGTCCCTCCAGCAGATCCTGCAGCGTCGCATTGAACGCATCGAGGCTCTTGGGCGGCGCACGCACGGTGATCGTCCCGGCGCTCGGTTCGAGGGCAACCTGCGGCACGTCAAACACGTTCTTTGCAATGTTGCTTACTTCAGTCAGCTCTGCCGGCGTCAATCCCGGCAGGAACAGCGTCTCAAGTTCCTCGCGTTGGAATTGAATTCGATTTGCACGGTTGTCGCGCGCCACAACCACCCGGTGCGCGTCCAGCGGAACCGCGAACGAATTCGTCACCATCGACAGCGCATGGGTGGCCTGCTCATACGTAGCATTGTCCAGATCGAACCGTGTCGGTGCGCCAGAAACACTTTGGTCCAACGCCGTCTGAATGCCGTAGGCCTTGTAGACCTGTTCAATCGCCTGGCGTGTATTCGTCTTCAGGTGGAAGCTCTGCAATCCCGGGGCTGGCTCCAGCATGGGAACTCCGCCAAGTTGGTCGCCAGTGTCCTGATAAATAGCCTGAGGCGCGCCCTTGAGAAGATCATTGGCCAATTCATTGAAATGCTCGGCAACCTGGGGGTCGGTGGGATCGAGATCGCGCGCGCGCTGCAGTTGCGCCCGCGCCGCGGCGCTGTCGCCTAAAGTGCGCGCTTTGGCGGCGGACTGAATCAACGCGGTCACCGCGTGGCTGCGCGCCACCTCAATCGCCAGCGCATAGTCCCGGTTGCTCGGATCCCGTTGCGCGGCCAGCCTGTAGTCTTCCAGCGCGTCTTCAAATCGGCCGCTTTCGTAAAGCTTGCTCGCTTCGAGATACAACTTTGCCGCGCGCCGGCGGTCCTTTGTCTTGACGGGCTGGCCCCCTGGGGCGACGACCGTGCCGGCCACTGGCTTCGTGGCGTTCGTACTGCCGGCGACAGGAGCACTTGCGGGGTTGGGAGTCGGAGCCTGCTGCGCCGGCGCCATTTGTGCCCACAGCATCGCCGCAAGGCAGGCGCCCGCCCGCATGCGGTCGCGCTTCACTGCGCGGTCCTGCCGGCGGCCACAAGATCGGCCAGCGATGTGGCACAGGCCTCGGGCCGAAAGGCCAGCAGCGCGTCGAAGTCGAAATTGCCGGTCGCGACGGCGATCACCGGTAACTGATTGGCGTGGGCCGCTTCAATGTCGCGCGGCGTGTCGCCCACCACGCAAACCGTGGCCGCGGCACCCGCCAGCTCGCGCGCCTTGTGCGCAGCATTGCGAATCATCTCAGACCGGACAGGGAAGTGGTCGCTGAAGCCGCCAAAGCGGAACCACTCGCGCAGCCCCGCCACCTCGATCTTGATCCAGCCGATCGTTTCAAGGTTCCCAGTAGCGACGCCCAGCAAAGCGCCTTTCTGCGCCAGGTGATTCAGCGCTTCTTTCACGCCCGGCATCAGGTAGAGGTCCAGCTCCCGCCGCCGCTCGGCTACGTTATGGCCCATTGCCTCAAGAATGGCGGCCACCTGAGGCTCCAGCACTTCGGTCGAAATGCCTGCTCGATTGCACGCCTCATGCAGAATCCCGGTATCCGTGTTGCCATGCACTGAAATGCCGGCCAGTGTGATCTCGAAGCCGGTCACGCGCCGCACGCTGGTGGCGACCGAGTCCATATGGACCCGATCGCGGCTGCGCAAAAGCGTGCCGTCGATATCGAACAAATAGGCGTCCTGCCCGTCCCAGGAAAATCCCGGCTCGATGGCGACGCGCGATTCTTTTCTCTCTTCTGTTGTTTGCATGCCTTGGTGGAGCGTCAACCCTGGCGGTAGCCCTGGCGCACTGCTCCAAACATAAGACGTTCGCTGCGTGGCGGACGCTTGAGTCCGGCGCGAACTTCTGCAAGGCTCAGTCCCAGTTCCGCCATCGTGCGGCTCAGGGTGTTGCGGTGAATGCCAAGTTCTTCCGCCGCCTTACACTGGTTTCCCCGGTTCGCCACGAGCACCTCGCGCAAATACTGCCGTTTAAATTCGCGCACGGCATCGTCATAACGGATGCCGCTGGAATGCATCTGCGTTACCAGGCTGTCCAGTTCTCTTCTCACGTTTTCCCCTTGCTCTACTAGCTTGCCACAACAGGCCGCAATTCGGCCCTCAAAAAAGTCATCTTCCCGGTTTCCCGGGGTGCATCCAGGTGGGTGACTCCCGTTCCAACCGGTCCAAATCTTGCCGCACCAGAAGCGAAAGACTGTCGGGGCTCACGTGGGTACTCAAATGGCAGGCACCAAAAAAATACTTGGGCAACTTGGACTCAGTCAACCACTGAGTGTCAGGAAAGAACGCTACAGTCACGAGGATAAACACCGTCACCAGCAACGCACCCTGAAACAATCCGAACAGCGCTCCTGCTAATGTATCAAGACAGCCGAGCCCCAGCTTCTGAAATGCCTTCGAAAGAAACACGCCAACCGCCGCGGCCAATGCCGCCACCACAAACGCAATCACCAGGAACCCGATCGCATTGGATACTTCTGCATTCTTGAGCACCGGCTTGATCACGGCGGCCACGCGTCCATAGTTCCACGCCGCGAGCACCAGGCCCAGGATCAAACCACCCAGCGAAAAAGCCGAGCGCAGAAAGCCCTGCGCGACGCCCGTCAGCACGGCTCCCGCCAGGATCGCCACAATCACCCAGTCCACGATGGTCATGCCGCTCCGCCCTTTACAGTTGCAGTTTCCGCCCGGTGATCCGGCGGAACGCTTCAAGATACTTCGCCAGGGTTCTTTCCACAACATCGCCAGGCAGGCCGGGGGCAGGCTCCTGTTTGTCCCAGTGAATGCTCTCGAGGTAGTCGCGCACAAACTGCTTGTCAAACGATGGCTGCGCGCCGCCCGGCTTCCATTCCGCCGCTTCCCAGAAGCGCGAAGAGTCCGGCGTCAATACCTCATCCGCAAGAATAATCCCATCGCCCATCAACCCAAACTCAAATTTTGTATCCGCAAGAATCAATCCGCGCGCCTCGGCATGCTCCGCCGCCCGGCGATAAATCGCCAAGGTTAGCCTGCGCAGCTCGCCCGCCACATCGGCTCCCAACAGCTTCGCCGTTGCCTCATACGAAATATTCTCGTCGTGCGAACCATCCTGGCTCTTCGTGGCCGGCGTAAACACCGCCTCCGGCAGCTGCGACCCATCCCGCAATCCCTCCGGCAGCGCAATCCCGCACACCGTCTTCGTCGCGGAATATTCCTTCCACCCCGACCCGGCCAGATATCCGCGCGCTACACACTCCACGGGAAACATCTTCGCCCGGCGCACCAGCATCGAGCGATCCCGAAGCTGGTCCGCATAGGGCTGCAACGAGGCAGGGAACTGTTCCACCTTCGCCGTGATCAGGTGATTTGGAACCAGGGGCGCCAGCAGCTCAAACCAGAACAGCGAGATCTGCGTCAGAATCTTGCCCTTCCCCGGAATCCCCGTCGCCAGTACATGATCGAATGCCGAGATGCGGTCCGTCGCTACAAGCAGCAGCGCATCGTCCACGGCGTATAAATCGCGCACCTTGCCCCGGCCGATCAGCGGAGTTGTGCCCAGATTGGTGGTAAGAAGTGCTGTCATGGAGGGTCTTGTCTTTGCAGAACTGAAGCTCCGATTCTCATGCCCCCGTCGCCGTTTGTCAATGCAGGCAACTCGACGTTCATCGGCCATCTGATCATGTTTACAATGCAAGTCCAAGTGACACTAGAAACTCATTTTGCGTTGCTACAAACCACTGTGATGGCCGTCACGGTGGGATTTCCGGACTTGCGCGAAACTTCAGTTGTCAACATGGTTCGGAGGGCGAGTAAGAAAGTCCTCTTTGAGCCGGGCGACACGAGGCGGCAGTGGAAAGGGGAAGCCGCGGCTTGCTTCGTTCTAAGGGATCGCCAGTAGCCGCGTACTACCGACCTCCAGTGCCGGCTACTGGTCCCCGTTCCTACCTTGTGAAAACGCAAGCGCCTCCGAAGAGAAGAGATCCTTCGGAGGTGTATTTTATTGCCCGCGAAACTCGCAGGATCGGCTTCTCTCTTCACCTGCTCGAGAACACAAACTCATTGCCATCCGGGTCTTTGAATTTGGCCATGGTGCCCCATACCTCTTTCTTCGGCTCTTCGGCAAGCTCCACGCCCTTTGACTTCAAAAGCTCCGCCGTCGCGAAGACATCGTCGCACCAGAACGTCATCGGCTGAAAGCCGCCGATGCGACTCTCGTGGCCTGGAGGCGTGAACAGCGCGACGTTCACATCCGACCCGGGAATGAGTAGCTCAATCCACCGTTGTCCGGATCCAAAAGCTTGGTCGGTCGCGATCTTGAATCCCATCTTCTCGGTGTAAAACTTCAGCGCCCTGTCCTGATCGCTCACTGGAATGCTGATTATCTTGATACCACGTATCACCGTGTCCCTCCTGATTGAGATTTGTGGAATATAACCACGCGTCATCGGCAATGCAATCTGGTAGATATTGCTATAGTAACGAATGGTATAGACATGACTCTGATCGACAACTACGTCACCGATGTGCTGATGCGCGACCTTGTCGGACATGACAAGCGCCCCGTCAGCTTTCTCGTATATTTATGGCTTGCTGCCGAGCAGCAGCGTAGAAGCTCTGCCGTCCAGGTCAGCTACCAGGAACTCGCGGAAGCGATCGGGATTTCAAAGAGTGCAACCCAAGCTGCAGTGGGCTGGCTCGCGCGGCGCAAGTTGGTTCTTGTTAGCAAGGCAACCGTGACGGCAACACCAAAATATAAGGTTCTGAGCCCATGGAATCGATAGACGGCTACCGCGCCAGCGCCCGACCCGCCGTTACGCCGTAGCCCTCTGAGGCTCCCGCTGCTCCTGGCCGCCCAGCCGCACGCTCACTACCTTCGACACGCCCGGCTCCTGCATCGTCACGCCGTAAATCATGTCCGCCGAATGCATCATGCGCTTGGAGTGTGTCACCAGCAGGAACTGCGTCTCCTTGCTCAGCGAGTGCAGTAGATCCGCAAGGCGGCCCACGTTGGTCTCGTCCAGCGCCGCATCCACTTCGTCCAGCACACAGAACGGGCTCGGCTGGAATTCGAAGATGCCCACCAGCAGCGCCAGCGCCGTCAGTGCCTTTTCGCCGCCCGAGAGCAGCAGCACATTCTGCAGCTTCTTGCCCGGAGGCGACGCCACGATATCCAGCCCGCTCTCCGCCTGGTTCTCCACATCCGTCAGCCGCAGGAACGCCTGTCCGCCATGGAACAGCCGCGTAAACACCTGGCCGAAGTTCTCGTTGATCTTGGCAAACGCCTCGTCAAACTTGGTCCGAGAAATCTGGTCGATCTCCTTGATCGTCTCCTGCGTATTCTCGATCGACTCCATCAGATCCCTGCGTTGCGTTTCGAGGAACTCGTGCCGCTGCGCCGTCTCCTTGTATTCCTCCAGCGCCATCATGTTCACCGGGCCCATCTGCTCGATACGTTGGCGCAATGTGCGGCATGTCTCTTCTTCCGCCGCCAGCGCTTCATCGACGATGTGAACGATCTCCGCATCCGCCCGCAACACCGCCGCCTCTGCATTCACTTCGGTGAGGCAGCTACCTTCCAGGTGCTCCAGGTCCGAACGCAGCTTCGCCACTTCGGTGCCCAGCGTGCCGCGCTTGTCGCGCAACTGATCCAGTCCGGCGCGCGCCGTCTTCAACTGCACTTCCAGTGAGGTCAACTGTTGCCGAACGGCCTGCGCTTCGGCGACCAACGTCTGCGCCTGCGCCAAAGCCTCTCCGCGCAGTAATTTCAGTTCCTGCTCGCGCGCGGCCAACTCCACGCTTTCCCGCATGCGCTGTTCGCGTTCCGCCTCAGCCGCAGCGCGCTGCTGCTCGATCGCCATCACCCGGCGTTCGAGGTCAGCGTGCAATCGGTCTATGCGCTGGAACGCCGCTTCCGCTCCGCGCCGTCGCTCTTCCAGCTTCGCCAACTCCGCTGTGACCTGCGCTGCTTCCTGCTGCAGTCCCTCGCGTCTCTGCCGCAGTTCGGCCAATTGATTCTGCTGCGCTTCCAACGCGGTTTCGGCGGTCGCGTGTTCGCCTTCCAGACGAACAGCTTCTTCACGCTTTTCCGTGATGACCAAATGCTTCGCTTCGCGCGCGTCCTTGTTCCGCGCTGCCTGTAGCGTCCAGTCCTGCAGACGGCGCTCGATGCGCTGTGTCTCCGCTTCCATCTGCTTCAGTGCCGCGCCCTGGTCGGCGGAGTCGCGTTCAGCTAGGCGCCTCTCTTCACTGCGCGCTTCCAGCCGCGCCGTCATCTCTTCAATCGCTCGCGTCAGTGCCGCGGCTTCCGTCTCCGCCTGCCCGAGGTCAACTTCGAGCAGACCCAGCCTATGCTCCGTCTCGCGCAGTTCGCGCTTCAGCGCCAACGGCCCCGCACTCGCCGGCTTGCCGCCCGTCACTGTCGAACTGTGAAAGCACTCACCCTCCGGCGTCAGGAAATACGCATGCGCATGTTGATTGGCCAGCGATTGCGCCAGCGCCGACGTCTCCACCAGGTAGCCATCGCGCAGCTTCGGCAGAATCGTTTCCAGCGAGCGCCCAAAGCCATTCAGCACTCTCACCGCATCCTTCAGCGGAGTCACGCCCGGTCCTGCAATCGCATCCGCCGGCTCTTCAAACAGCCGCACCTGCGCCGTGTCGTGAATCAAAAATGTCGCCCTGCCATCAACGCCGGACTTCAGTACGCGCACGCCTTCTTCCGCCGCGCCCCAGCTTTTGACGACGACATAGTTCAACTCTTCGCGCAGAAATTCATCCACCACGCCTTCGTGCGCGCCGCTCACTTCGATGAAATCCGCCAGCGTGCCCACCGGAGCCAAGCCATGGGCCAGCGCACCGGGCTTCAACAGCCGCCGCACCGTCTCTGTCGAATAGCTGTGGTCGCGAATCAACGACTCCAGCGAATCACGCCGCCCAATCAGCGTGGCCTGCTCGCTGCGTAGCTGGTTCGCCCGCGCGCGCAGCGCGTTCTCTTCACCACGCCGAACCTGCAGCGACTCGCGCAACTCTGCAATCTCGCCTTCCAGTCGCTTCAGCGTTTCCGCCGCGGACTCAAACCGCAGCCGCACCTGTCCGCTCTGCACGCCAAGGCTTTCAAGTTCGTTGCGCGCCTGGCCCATCTCCGCTTCCAGCCGCTCCGCCTCGCGTTCCAACGCGGCAAGACTCTCTTCCGCCTGTGCCGTGCTGTTGCGCGCGTTCCCCGCGAGCGTCAACAAGTGCATCGCATGGCGGCGATTCGCTTCCAGGTTCCGCTCCGCACTGAAAACTTCTTCCGCCGCCGTGCGCGCCTGCTGCTGATGGGCTTCCACCTTCTCGTGAAACGCCCGCGCTTCGCTGGCCGCCGTTTCAAGAAAGCTGTGCTGCTGCGCCCGCTCTTCAGCGATGGTGCTCAACTGCGCGCGCGTCTGCTCCAACTCCCCGGCCGCTGCTGCTATGCGCGCTTCCAGCTCGCTCACGCGCTCGGCATTCGCCCGCTCGCGTGCGGCAGCGCGCTCCAACTCCACCGCGGCATTGTTGGCGCGATTCTGCGCTTCCTGTCCTTCGTGATCCAATGCATAACCGCGCTCGGTCAGGGAGTGCTGGCTCCCCTCCATCGTCTCAATCTCAGTTGCCGCGCCATGAATTTGTTCGGTCAGCGCGGCAATCTCCTGTTCCAGCCGCGCCTGGTCCGCATCCATCAGCGCCATGCGGCTGGCCAGCACCACGCGCAGTTTCCCGCGCAGCTCGTCGCGCACCGCGGCAAAACGCTCCGCCTTTGAAGCCTGCCGCTTCAGGCTGTTCATCTGTCGCGTTACTTCTTCAAAAATGTCATCGACGCGGGCCAGATTTTGCTTCGCGCTTTCCAACCGCAACTCGGCCAGCCGCTTCTTCGTCTTGAAACGCGTAATGCCCGCAGCCTCTTCAATAATCGCGCGGCGATCGTGCGGCTTCGAGCTAAGCAGTTGCCCAATACGTTCCTGCCCGATAATCGCGTAGCTCTCCGGCCCCAGGCCCGTGCCCATAAAAATGTCCTGAATGTCGCGCAGCCGGCACAGCTTTCCATTCAGCAGGTACTCGCTCTCGCCCGTGCGAAACAGCCGCCGCGTAATCACGATCTCGCCCTTTTGCGGAGTGCGATGAAACTTCCGCCGGCGAATCTTCAACAGCACCTGCGGCGTGCCCGACTCCGCCTCCGCCGCATCCGTCGACGGCACCGGCTTCGGCCCCGGAGTCTCGCCATCTTCGTCGTCGAGCACCTGCCCCGGCTGCTCGTTTGCTACGATCTCTTCTGCCTCGGCAGCCCGCGCGCGCCGCACTTCGTTCTCATCCCAGTCCGCTGGTCCTTCGTGGTCGACCTGCACTTCCGGCTCCACCGGAATCGGCCCTTCATACGCCTCAGGATCGACCATCGTCAGCGTCACTTCCGCCATCCCCAGCGGCTTTCGCTCGCGCGTCCCGGCAAAAATCACGTCCTGCATATTGCTGCCGCGCAGAGACTTGGCGCTCTGCTCACCCAGCACCCAGCTCACCCCGTCCAGAATGTTCGACTTGCCACACCCGTTCGGCCCCACCACCACCGCAATGCCCGTGCCCGCCACGGTCAATTCCGTGCGGTCACAAAAGCTCTTAAAGCCGAGTATGTGGATCTTCTTTAGTTTCAGCATCTTCACTCCGGGACTTGAGGAATCGCGGCAACTCGCTCACCGCCCGCCGACGCCCCGCTCAAACCAGCGCGCCGACACAATAATTGTCCTTCGATTACAGACTCTAAGGAGCAGGGAAGGTAGGGTCAACGGTGGGGGGAGGTGTTTTTGTGGATAATGGGGTCCGGAATTCGTCTTTTCCGGATTCTTTGGGATTTCAGCCGAAATCGCGGTATTTCAGCCAATTTCGCCCAAGTTTTCCACAGGCCAAATCCCGCCCAAAAATCTAAGTGCGACTCACTCGAAGACATCTGAAGGATACGGACTTTAGCACGTACATAGACTTGATTCCGTTTTAAGGTTTGTGAAGGGTCCAGGCCCTGGCCGAAGGGTACGGGCTTTAGCCCCTGGGGGACGTTTCTTTCAATCCACGCCTCTTACCGGCACTCCCCACCCCACCCGCAGCGTCTGGAACCGCAGTACCCCCGGCCCCCTCGCCAGCCGAATCGTCCGCGCGCTTGATCGAACGCACCCCAGCGGCCTAACGTGTAGATGTGCACCTCTCCTGAACCTCCGTAGCATCTCGCCAACCTCCCAACCCAAGACAGGACAGCCTGTCCGAATCCCAGATACCAAGGAGTTGACCATGTCTGAACGCGAGACACAGACCCCCGGACCGCCGATCGTCGACGACCAGAACGCCATGACTGGCGATGCAAAATGCCCCTTTACTAATAGCGTCCGCAAACACACCGCCGCCGGTGTCTCCGGCAATGCAAACTGGTGGCCCGATCAACTGAACTTGAAGATCCTCCACCAGCACTCGCAACTCTCCAATCCCATGGGTGAGGATTTCAACTACGCCGAGGAATTCAAAACCCTCGACCTGAACGCCGTCATCAAGGACCTGCACGCCCTCATGAGTGACTCGCAGAGTTGGTGGCCCGCAGACTACGGTCACTACGGTCCGTTCTTCATCCGCATGGCGTGGCATAGTGCCGGCACCTATCGCATTGCCGATGGACGCGGCGGCGGCGGCTCGGGAGCGCAACGCTTCGCCCCGCTCAATAGCTGGCCTGACAACGTAAGTCTCGACAAGGCGCGTCGTCTCCTCTGGCCCATCAAGCAGAAGTACGGCCGCAAAATCTCCTGGGCCGACCTCATGATTCTCGCCGGCAACGTCGCGCTCGATTCCATGGGACTCAAAACCTTCGGCTTCGGCGGCGGCCGCGTCGACATCTGGGAGCCCGAAGAAGACGTCTATTGGGGACCGGAAACGAAGTGGCTGGGTGACGAACGCTACAAGGGCGATCGGCAACTCGACAATCCTCTCGGTGCCGTGCAAATGGGCCTCATCTACGTGAACCCCGAAGGCCCCAACGGCAAGCCCGATCCCCTCGCCGCCGCCATCGATATCCGCGAAACTTTTGCGCGCATGGCAATGAATGACGAAGAAACCGTTGCCCTCATCGCCGGCGGCCACACCTTCGGCAAAGCCCACGGAGCCGCCGATCCGCTCAAATATGTCGGCCGCGAACCCGAGGGCGCTCCTATCGAGGAGCAGGGCTTCGGCTGGGCCAACAGTTTTGGCAACGGCAACGGAGTCTATACCATCAGCAGCGGCCTCGAAGGCGCGTGGACCAGCAACCCGATCAAGTGGGACAACGACTTTCTCGACAATTTGTTTTCCTACGATTATGTGTTGACCAAGAGTCCCGCCGGCGCCAATCAATGGGAACCGAAACAGGTAGAGCCCGATGACATGGTTCCCGACGCGCACGATCCGAAGAAGAAACACCTCCCCATCATGTTCACGACGGATCTCGCGCTGCGCCTTGATCCCAGCTACGCGAAAATCTCTCGCCGCTATCTCGACCATCCTGACGAATTCGCTGACGCTTTCTCGAGAGCATGGTTCAAGCTCACCCATCGCGACATGGGACCGGTCTCGCGCTACCTCGGCCCGCTCGTTCCCAAAGAAACCCTGATCTGGCAAGATCCCGTTCCCGCCGTCGATCACAAGCTGATCGACGAACAGGACATCGTCGCCCTCCGCGACAAGATACTTGCCTCCGGTCTCACCATTTCTCAACTGATCACAACTGCCTGGGCCTCGGCCTCCACCTTCCGCGGCAGCGACAAGCGCGGCGGCGCCAATGGCGCACGCATTCGCCTTGCCCCGCAAAAGGATTGGGAAGTCAACCAGCCCGCGGAACTGGCGAAAGTCCTCGCCGTCCTCGAGAAAATCCAGAAGGACTTCAACGCCGCGCAAACCGGCGGCAAAAAAGTCTCGCTCGCCGACATCATCGTTCTCGGTGGCTCTGCAGCGGTCAAAGAGGCGGCGAAGAAGGCCGGCTACGACGTCAAGGTTCCCTTCGCGCCCGGCCGCACCGATGCCTCGCAGGAACAAACCGATGTGCCCACCTTCGCCCCGCTCGAGCCCCTCGCCGATGGCTTCCGCAATTACCTCCGCAAAGGGTACGAATCCTCGGCGACGGAGTTGCTGCTCGACAAGGCAAACCTGCTCAAGCTCACCGCCCCCGAGATGACCGTTCTCATCGGCGGCCTGCGCGCGCTCAACGCCAACTTCGGCCAGTCCGATCTCGGCGTCTTCACCAAGCGCCCCGGTACATTGACGAACGACTTCTTCGTCAATCTCCTCGACATGAACACCAAGTGGCAAAAGTCCGCCACTGCCGAAGGTGTTCTTGAAGGCAAAGATCGCGCCTCTGGCCAACTCAAATGGAAGGGAACCGTCGTCGATCTCGTCTTCGGTTCCAACTCCCAGCTACGCGCTCTCGCAGAAGTCTATGCCAGCAGCGACGGCGAGAAGGAATTCGTCGACGACTTCGTAGCGGCCTGGAGCAAGGTGATGAACCTCGACCGCTTCGACCTCGCTTGATCTAGCAGGATGTGATCGCAGCGGAGAGGCTCTGAACGCTGCACATAATCGGGTGCCCCATCCTAACCGCGCACTTTGCGGTTAGGGTGGGAGACCACGAACCCTCAATTCTCGGAGGGAGCAGGGGCATCCATACCCCTGAAGAGATCAATCTCAGATATGGAATTGTCATCCTGAGAACCCGCGCGTTTGGGGCCCCATCACGCGCAAGCGCAATGGGGTAAGCGGGGCGATGAACCCGCTTTTGTTCTTGTCTGCGCGGCCCAGGAAAGCACGACCTCCGCGCGACAGCCTCTTATGTTCCCTGGCGCGAAGCGCAGTTGGCCGCACCGCAGGTGCTTGTCAAGAGGCAATTCGAAAAATAGTTTGTAACTCCCTTTAGCATCAACGCAAAAAACTTTGCTGAAATTGTAAGTAATTATGGCCATTCGGCGCATACTGGATGCAGTGCTTGAGAACCGGCCCGAATCGATGGGTCCGCTCTCAGGCCATTTCTTTTTTGGGGGACATCATGACAAATTCGCGGGCATGCGATGAATCGACCGCACCGTCCCCGGTCCACCCTTCGGCAGGGGTACCCCCACCCCCCCCCCCAATATTTGCAGTTTTCCACAGACAAATTGTCAAAAATTGCCTCGACGAACTCCGACCATTCCCGTCCTACTTTTCACCCGGCCAGGGCCGCACAAACCAAAAAACAGACCCGACTCTGCAACTGTGCAGCACAGAGCAAAAAACGAATTGAGCTGTGAATCAGCGTAACTGTGGATGCAAACTCAGGCAACAGTGCCTGAGGGAAATAGGCCGTACGTGCTCGCCAACTGCCCCTGCTGCACATGCAGATTCTCCGGCCTGTAGTTCGCCGAAGAAGCGGCGCACCGCTGCTGCACGCTGACCGAAAGAACCGACTCCGCTACAACATTCCGCGTATGCGGCGTCAACTGATACAGCCCGGTCAGGGAGTTATGCAGCGTCGCCAGCGCGTCGCCCAGCACCGGCTGCGCGGGAAACGCGCCGGGTTTGAATTGCAGTCCCTGTTCCTGTGCAAAGGTGGCCATCCAGTGAAACGTGATATTCGACAAAGCAGAACCGCCGGTATCGGCCGCATACCCGCCGCCCACATCGCAATGCACTCCGCTGAACCACACCTGCGTCAATGTCTGCCCCGGGGCAGGCGCACTGGTCCACAGCGCAGGAGGAAATTGCAGCCGCTGCTCATCCACGGCCAGCGCCTGCACTGCATTCAACACATTCGGGTTCAGAGAAAGGTCCAGAAAGCCATACTGAATCACGTCAATGCCGCCGAAAATTGCGGGAATGCCAAGCGAACCGACCGTGTCCCACACGCCCAGCAATTGAATCTTGGGGCAGTTCATCGCGTAGCTCTCGTTCAACGTTTGCAGCAGCATGTCTCGCTGCGACACGTTGCGATACGCCTCAAACGCCATGTCCACGATCTTGGGATCGTTGCAATTCACCGTGGGCAGTCCGCAATGGACGATCATTCCGGCAAGGCTGCGCGCGGTATAAGCGCCGCGGCTGAATCCGAAAATGAAGATCTTGTCGCCCGCCGAGTATTGCGATGCGATCGTGGAATAACCTTGCTTGATCTTTTGGAAGAGACCAAGGCCAAATGCGCCGCCAAAGACTTTATCCAGTGCATTGTTATCAGTTCCGACGCCCGTATCGTAGGTGGTGACTTGAGCGCCCGGCATGTTTTGGGCAGCGGAGTACAGCCGGAAGACGTTCGAATTACTCGCAGGTTCGTCCCAGGTACCATCCGCGAAAAATGCAATGTTTTTTGCCATAAGGTCTCCTTCTCGTGGGGATCGCGAAGCAGCCAGCAGAAACTGAAGTTGAATCAGCGTAAGCGGAACGTAGAAAGTGCGTCAATGTCGTTATAGGTACCGCGACTCACTCTCCACGTTTCTTAAGTGACTATTGAGCCCTCGTGAAATCGAAGATGGCCAGATTCATCTGCCCTTCGGCCACAACGTGAACCGTGACCACATTCTTTCCCGCGGCCAAGTGCAGTTTGACCAGATGCGGCGCGAGATTCCAATGATGCCATTGCCGCCACGCCACAGGATCGGCTGCGTCGTAAGTGGACACAATCGTTAGCGGACCAGCCGCCGGCACGCCATTCACATCAATCGAAATGGAACCGCCGCGATTCGACGTGTACAGCAAGTCCGCGGAGAAATCGCCCGCTTTTGCCACATCGACCGTCAGGTTGAACCACTCGCCCGGCACAGTCCAGCCGACATAAAGCAGATCGGCGGGCGGCACAACTTTGTCGAAAGGATTGTCGTCAATCTGCGGATCGAGTTTGAACTTGGTGTAGGAAGTGTCGACGCCCTCGCCCATCCGGAACTCGTTCAGATAAGTTCCGTTCGCGGGATTCAGGATGCCGCTGCCGTTGTTCTTCGCGTCGCTGTCATGGTAGGCAACACCTTCTCCGCCCAGGTCGTAGTAGGCGCAGAACACCTTGCCTGGAATCTTCTGCGCACCGCCTGAATAGCGGCTATCGTGAAAAGGAGTGCCTTTGTACGTGCGCAGAAACTGCGCTTGCTGTGCCGTTGCCGCGACGGAAGCTGCGAAAAGAAACGCAACGCCGAGTGAAAGTCCGATCGTTCTGTCCTTCATAGGTCCTGCTCACTTCTGGTACTTGAATGACTTGTCAGGATAAGGCGGATGCGCGGGCACCGGTCGTGGATCGTCGTGAATCTCTTGCTTGAGAAGATCGAGAGCAGCCTGCAACTGCGCATCGGAGCCGGAAAATGTAGCGTGCGGCAGGTTGTCGACAACGATATCAGGTTCAACGCCATGCCCCTCGATGAGCCATTTGCCTTCGGACCCGTAGACTCCGATTTCCGCAGCCGTCGCTAGGCCATTGTCCGCCTGCACATTGCTTCCGCTCAGCCAGATTTCCCCGCCCCAGGTGCGGGTGCCGATCACCTTGCCGAGCTTGAACCGCTTGAATCCTTCAGAAAAAGCTTCGCCGTCAGAGGCAGTCTCGTGATCGCAAAGGACAACGATGTGGCCGCGAAAAGCGAATTGCATATTCCACGTGGGATCGCCCACGCGGGGTTGCCAGTAGAACCACGCCTGGCGCAGAAGTTTGCCGAGCAGCCAGGGATCGATGTCTCCGCCATGATTGTGACGCACGTCGATGATGAGCCCATCGCGGTCGAAGACGGGGTAAAACTCGCGAGCCCACTGATCGATATCGTTCGGGCCCATCGCTTGCAAATGGACATACCCGACCTTACCGTTGGAAGTTTTCTCAACTTCGAGGCGGCGTGTGTACTCCCATTCGGAGTAGCGCATGCGTGCCTCGTCCTGTGTTGAGATAGGCGTGACAAGAACGTCGCGCGCCTCGCCCTTCGCGGATTTAACGTGGAGCAGAACCTGGATGCCGGCTTTGCCGCGGAGCAATGCGCGCTCGTCGGCAACACTCAACAGATCCTGCCCATCGATGCTGACGAGGACTTCGCCTTCTTTAACAAGCGATTCGGGACGAGCCAGCGGCGGCGCGATATTGGGCAGGTCGGGGTCATGTAGGTAAACGTGTTCGACCACGAAGCCACCGGCCTTCTCATCGCGGCGCAGGCGAGCGCCCAACGCGCCCACATCGATCTGATCTTGTGGCTTGCGCGCATCGCCCCCAAAAACGAAGGTGTGCAGCGCGGAGAGCTCGCTGACCATCTGCGCGATTACATCGTTCAGTTCGTCGCGATCCGCCACGCGGTCAACTAGCGGCAGATACCGTTCGCGCATTGCAACCCAGTCAACGCCCTGCATGTTGCGATCGTAGAAGTAGTCTCGCTCCAGCCGCCACGCATCGAGGAAGAGACCGCGAAATTCATCGCGGGGTGTGGTCGAAAGTGCCCACCGGGAGAGGTTGATATTGGCCTTGGACAGGGCCTTGGGATCGGAAAGCCCCGAGCCCTTTACATCGGAGTCGAGAATGAAAAATTCTTCGCCCTTCTGCACCAGGAGCTTTTTGCGGTCTGCCGATATTTCATATTTTTTGATCTCCGACAGAACCGTGTCGACCTCATCGCCCTTATTGGCTATGTCGAGGCATTGCAGCGACAAATGCTCATGCGAGTCATCGCTCGCATTCATCCAGCACAGGCGCTTGTCCGTTGCCTGCAGGCTGTCGTAGTTGCCTGGCGGTACCGGTACTTCAGAAAGGCGCGACGCCATGTCTGTGAAATCGATCTTGACCTCGACATCCTTCTTATCGTCCTTCTTGTTATCGGGCGCCTTGGCGGAGTCTGTGGCCTTCTTATCATCGGAGGTGGCTTTCGTGTCCGGCGAAGGTTTCGTTTCTTTCGACTTGTCGTCCGCGGGTTTCTGTTCGTCAGTCTTCGGCGGAGTGTCCGGGTGCAACTCGTCCGCCGGCAGGAAAGGCGACCGAAGGCCGTCGACCAGCGCCAATGCATAAATGTTGACGGTATGATCGAAATGCGGCTCCGGTTCGCGCGGTCCCCACGGAGATTGAATAGTGGTTTTCAGCGTACGGTCTGACAGAAAGTAGAGCCACTTGCCGTCTGCACTCCATGCGGGTTTCTCGCTGTTGTAGCGGTCCGAAGTGATGGCCTGAATCGCACCAGATTCGATATTCAGTACCTTAAGCTGATCGAATTGATTTGAGGCAGTTTCCATATAAGCCAGCCAGCGGCTGTCCGGCGACCAGGTCAATGCATCGTAATCGCCGTTCATCGATTGCGCGATTTGCTTATCCGCTTTGGTTTTGAAGTCGTAGATCCATAGCTTCTGGTCTTTGTCGCGGTGGGCAAGCCAATGGCCGTCGGGTGAGGGAACTCCTTCCCAGCGCAGCACGTGCGCGTCGTTGGTGAGTTGCTCCTGCTTACCGACACCGTTGGAAGGGAATTTCCAAAATTCGGTTTCCCCGCTCGCAGTTGAAAGCGCGATCACGCTCTTGCCATCGGGCATAAAGCGAGCTTCGCGATAGCGAACGCTCGAGTCGCCAGCTACCTTGATTACGCGTCCCGACTTCGCCGGAAGGGCAAAGATCTCTCCGCGCGCTGTGAACACCGCGCTCGATCCATCAGGCGAGAGGTGAACCGAAGTGAGATAGTCAAGCGGCTTCTTGACCCAGTGCTCGCGCATCTGGTCAAAGTCAGAAGCGAGGGTGATCGGAATCGTCTCTTCATGACCGGATTTAAGGTCAAGCAGCCACAAGTCCGAGCCGCAGGCGAAGACGATGCGCCCGTTGTGAAGCGATGCAGACTCGATATCAAATCCCCGCTGATGACTCTCTTCCTTTACGTCGTGACCCTGCGCGTCCATGGAGTAGACATTCATGACGCCGTCGCGGTCCGACAGGAAATACACGCGGCCATTCCAATACATTGGATCGGTTGAGGTGCCCGTCCAATCCGCGGTCAGAGGAATCGATTCGCCGGAACCATCGAACTTCCAGATGTTTTCAGCCCAACCACCTTTGTAGCGCTTTGTTTCACTGAACTGCTTGACCCACCGAGTGAAAAAGAGTGCATGGCTATCGCTTGCATAAACTGCCTTTGCGGCCTCCGCCAGCGGAACGATCTCCCGCGCGCCGTTATTGTCGATGAGGACGATTTGCTGAGAAGGGAGAGTGGAGTAGCGCGAAGTGGTGATCATCAGACGTCCATCGGGCGCCCATCCTGCGGGACCGGCCTCACCATCCCAGGTGCGGCGCTGGGGCAGACCGCCATCAATCGGCATGGTGTAGACCTCATTCGGCCCTTCGTAGTTCGCACTGAAAGCGACAGTCTTGCCGTCCGGAGAGATGGTCGCGCCGGTCTCTCGTCCCGGATCGCTCGTCAGCCGTCGCGCGAGTCCTCCATGCACATCGACAGTCCACAGATCGCCTTCCGACGTGAAGACGATGGTGTCGCCGTAGACCGCTGGCGAATTGTAATAGCCGCGGTGCTGGGCTGCTGCATCGGCAGCGAACGCCAAACCGGGTGTCCCAGCGAAAAGGCAAGCGATGATTGCAACCGTCGCATAGAAATGGAGTTTGAGGGAAGGCATCTGCATATCTTCTCCCGCTCAACCGAGGCTGCGCGCCCGGTGACGATTGAAACGCAGCGGGGACATGCATCAATGGTCGAGGTTGAAAATGGAAGGATTCGGTCCGCGAATGAATGATACTACGCCGATTTGCGGGGATCATTGGCGGGATAAAGCTGCTAACTGGCCGCTGTGGAAGCCAGAGCCTCGACGACAGCGATGTTCTTGAGCAGATCCGCCGGAAGGTGATGCCGCTCCAGCAAATATTGTGGGCTGTTGTAGGAGACGTTCACTTTTCCGTCTTGATCCTCCGCGATGAGAATCTTGAGCGGTAAATCGATGGCGATGCCGGGCGCGGCTAACATCAGGGGTGTGCCGGCCTTGGGGTTTCCGAAGATCATCAACTTGGTGGATGGCATCGACATGCCAACTTTTGCCGCTTCTCCGCTGTGGTCGATTATTGCGAAGAGCGTGACACCCTTTGCAGCGAGGATCGCCTTGAGCTTCTCAACTATTTCATCGACCGAGCGGTTGCTGGGGACTTGGGTGATGCTGTCTTGACCGGGGATCGCCATTGACCTCTCCTTGGCGCGCAGCATTTGGCCGTAGCCGTTGTGCGGAGTGATTCGCCGAGCGCGCTCGGAAAGATTATCCCAGGATCGGTCCTGTAGAGTTGAAATAGGGATTCTTTTTTGATGTTCATCGCTCATCGGGCTCTCTTTTGTTGACCACTCCTCCCAATCCGCAAAGCCTTTTTGAGTTGCTGCATTCAGTGTTCGGGTTTACGGGATTCCGTGCCAATCAGGAGGCCGTGTGCCGCGCCGCAATCCAGGGGCAAGATCTCTTACTGGTGATGCCGACCGGAGCAGGGAAGTCGCTGTGCTATCAGTTGCCGGCGCTCGCCCTGGGTGGAACAGCGCTTGTCATATCACCATTGATTGCACTCATGGATGATCAGGCTGCGAAGCTCGCCGCGCTGGGCTTGCGCGTGGCGCGCATTCATTCCGGCCTCGACCGGGCCGTATGCCGGCAGGCGTGCGTTGACTATCTAAAGGGTGACTTGCAGTTTCTTTTCATCGCTCCAGAAAGACTGCGGGTAGCCGGTTTTCCTGAAATGCTGGGACGACGCAAGCCAGCATTAATCGCGATCGATGAAGCGCACTGCATTTCGCAGTGGGGCCACGACTTCCGGCCGGACTATCGGATGCTGGGACAATACCTGCCGATGCTGAGGCCGGCGCCGCTGCTCGCGCTCACGGCCACCGCGACGCCCGCCGTGCAATCGGACATCGTGGCCCAGTTGCAGATGCAGGACCCGAAGTTATTCATTCACGGCTTTCGTCGAGAGAATCTGGCGATCGAAGTGGTTAAGGTGTCGGTCCCTGATCGAACCCAGGCCGTTTGCAATTTGCTGGCGCGTGCGGAGCGCCGCCCCGCCATTGTGTATGCTCCATCCCGTAAGCAGGCGGAGCTACTTGCCAATGAGCTTTCACGCAGTATGCCCGCGGCAAGCTATCACGCCGGGCTCGATCCAGAAACGCGCGAAAGAGTGCAATCGGCCTTTCAGGCGGGCGAACTTCAGGTCGTGGTCGCGACGATTGCGTTCGGCATGGGAATCGACAAAGCGGATATTCGCACTGTAATCCACGCTGGTTTGCCGGGTACACTTGAAGGCTATTACCAGGAGATAGGGCGTGCAGGGCGCGACGGACTCGCGAGTCGCACCTTCCTCATGCATTCCTATGCGGACCAACGCACGCACGGATTCTTCCTGAGCCGCGATTATCCGCCGGTGGACCATTTGCAGCAGGTGTTTCGCGGATTAACTGAAGAGCCGCGGCCGGTCGATGACGTTCGCGCGGGGCTGAGGTTGGCCGTAGAGAAGTTTGACAAGGCGCTCGAGAAGCTCGAAATCCACGGCGGAGTCCGGGTTGACTACGCAGGAAACGTAAGCGCTGGAGCAACCGGCTGGAGGAAGACATACACGGTCCAGGCTCAGTACCGCGCGGAGCAGTTCGAGAAAGTGCTGCAGTTTACAACCTCGAGTCAGTGCCGAATGGCGAATCTGGTACGGCACTTTGGCGACGTGGAGGACGCGAGTCGAAGCTGTGGCGTCTGCGACGTCTGCGATCCGGCAGGCGCGGTCCTGATGCAATTCCGCCGCGCAACTACAGCGGAAAAATCGCTGGTGCAGTCAATCGTTCGCGAACTCCGGACAGTGGAGTACAAGGCCGCAGGTACGCTCCAGAATGGAGTCGATCCCGCGGGCCGCTTAAGCCGGGACGAATTCGACGGTCTCCTCGATGCGATGGCACGGCCAGGTTGGATTGCGATCGAGAACGCCGAGTACGAAAAAGATGGGCAGGTCCGGAGGTTTCGAAAAATCAGCTTGACTGCCGCAGGCCTCGAAGCCCGCGCTGAATTGATCTCTGATCTGTTGATCAACGATGGGATCGTTTCGGACCTTGGATGTGCCAAAGGCCTTTCACGGGGGAAGAAAACGAAGGTATCTATTAATGGGACAGGGCGGGACGTAGAGCCTCAAGCCGGGCCGGATCAATCGTCGCCCGAGGCTGAAGCCCTCACTGTTCAACTCCAGGCGTGGCGCACTGCCGAAGCCAAAAAGCTTGGCATGCCTGCGTTTGTCGTGATGCACGATCGAACTTTGCACGCATTGGCGTTAGCACGCCCTCAAACGCCGAACCAATTGCTGGCCATAAAAGGAATAGGCCCCGCCAAAGTTGAAAAATTTGGCGAGGCCATTCTGAAAGTATGTTCCGGCGGGGAATAGACCGAATCGATGCGTGACGCCTGAACTTAGGCGACGCGTTCGATTGTGACCGAATTCAGAACCACAGGCGTCTTGGGCTTGTCCTGCCCACCGCGCGGAACCTTTGAAATCCTGTCAGCGATGTCCTGGCCCTCAACGACTTCACCGAAGATGGTGTGGTTGCCGGTAAGCCACGCAGTCGGCGCCACAGTGATAAAGAACTGGCAACCGTTCGTGTTGGGTCCGGAGTTGGCCATCGCCAGTTTCCCGGGCTTGTCGAAACGATGCTTCGAGCCGGCAGTCTCATCCTGGAAGCGATAGCCCGGGCCGCCCATGCCGGTGCCCGCGGGGTCGCCGCCCTGAATCATGAAATCGGGAATGACCCGGTGAAAGATGGTGCCGTCGAATAACCGGTTCGTGGACTTGACGTGGGTTGATGGATGCGTCCACTCCTTCTTGCCATCGGCCAAATCGATGAAGTTTTTGACAGTGATCGGCGCATCGGTCTCAAAGAGGCGGATGGTGATTTTGCCTTCAGTTGTGTCGAAGACGGCGTAGGTTCCTGGTGCGAGTGCCATGCGAACTCCTTCAGTGGCTAATTTGAATCTTGCCCTCGGAAAAGGCTGTTAGGGCTTCGGCGCAGCTTGCGGCGGCGCGGCAGGAGCCGGGGGAATGGGTTGCCCCTCGGGAACGATGGTGACCTTTTGAAGGATCACAGGCGTCAGAGGCTTGTCATTTGCGTCGCGGGCCACGCGCGCAATGGATTGCACAACGGCGATGCTTGCCTCGTCGCATTGGCCAAACACCGTGTAGTGCTGGCTCAGGGACGGGTAAGCCTGTTCGGTAATGAAGAACTGGCTCCCGTTCGTGTTGGGCCCGGAATTGGCCATCGCCAACCGGCCGGGTACGTCGAAGTTCAGATTGGGATCAAACTCGTCTTCGAACGCAAAGCCGGGGTCGCCCGACCCGGTGCCAATGGGGTCGCCTCCCTGGATCATGAATTCGGGAATGACACGGTGGAAAGTGGTGCCATCATACAACCGCTTGTGATGCTGCTTCTTGTTGGTGGCCGGGTCTGTCCAATCTTTCGTGCCTTCCGCCAGACCGATGAAATTGGCGACCGCATTCGGCGCCTGGCGCTGAAAGAACTGGCAGGTGATTCGACCCATAGACGTGTCGATCACGGCTGTTGGGCCGTTGGGGCGCATCAAGGCTGCCGGAGTTGCCTCTGGGGCGTCAGGAATGTCAGCGGGTTTGGGCGCATCCTGGGCCATCGTTGCAACGGCGAAGGCCACAACCAGAGCGGGGACGAGAAGCGCGTGCGTGATTTTCATACCGAAATAGAGGTTAAATCATTGGGTACCCGGCCTGCCAGTGATTGAGTTTGCCGATGTATGGTATTGCCATGAGATTTTTCAACCTGAGACTTCCCTTTGTCCCTTTGGTGGTTTGCACCCTCGCTTTTATGTGCCCATCGTTGCCCGGCAATTACGCACAGGCGCAGGCGGATAAAGCTGCGCCACCTGCTGTCAAACCGGCTGGTGCAGACAAGCCGGCAGATGAAAAGAACACATTGCCTCCCCTGCCTCCCGAGGCGCACACGCAACAGTCGATTCAGTTAGACGGCAAGACTCTGAAGTACACCGTGACGGTAGGTGCTTTCCCGGTACGGGATAAAGACGGCAAAGAATCCGGCCAAGTGGTGGTGACCGCCTACACGGTAGAGGGAAATGACCGGCCGGTGACCTTCGCCATGAATGGTGGTCCAGGTGCATCGTCTGTGTACCTCAACTTTGGGGCGATCGGACCGAAGCACCTGCAGGCGGGCAACGAAGGCGACAGTCCGTCGGATCCGGCGATTCTCACCGATAATCCGGGCACATGGCTGGACTTTACTGATTTGGTTTTTATCGACCCGATAGGGACGGGCTTCAGCCGCGCAACGGTTCCCGAGGCGGACGCAAAGAAACTGTTCTACAGCACCACGCCGGACATTCAATATCTCTCACGGGTCATTTACGACTGGCTCGTGAAGAACGACCGGCTGGAGTCGCGGAAGTATCTTGTTGGCGAAAGCTACGGTGGATTTCGCGGCCCGCGGGTGACCCATTATTTGCAGTCGCAGTTGGGCGTGGCGCTCAATGGGGTGGTCCTGGTGTCGCCTTACCTGAACCCGGAGCAGGATTCGAACGAAGATATGTCTCCGTTGCCCTGGATGATGTCGTTGCCATCAATTGCTGCAGCACATCTTGAAAGGGAGAAGAAGCTAACGCCGCAGGCAATGGCCGACGTAATCGCCTATACCCGGGGCGACTATGCCGAGGCACTGCTGAAGGGACGGTCAGATCCGGATGCCACGAAAGCAATGATCCAGAAAGTGACAGACCTAACTGGGCTGGATCCGACGTTTGTGAAGTTTTCGGGCGGACGGCTCGAGATAGGAGCCTATCTGCGCGAAGTGTATCGCGAAGAGGGCAAACTCGGTTCTGTCTACGATTCAAACGTCACTTCTTTCGATCCGTTCCCGTTTGCGCCGGAACAAAAAGCCAACGACCCCATTCTGGCGAGCATTGTTGCGCCGCTGACGACAGCAATGGTTGACTTTGTCACGCGCACGGTGGGATGGAAGGTGGATGCGCGCTATAACGCATTGTCGTTTGACGTTAATCGGCTGTGGGATCACGACGACGATCTGCAGAAGGGCTCAGTACCGCAATTGCGAGAGGCGGTAGCCGCAGATCCGAAGCTGCGCGTGCTCATCGCTCACGGATGGAACGATCTGGCGTGCCCTTTCATGGGTTCGGTGCTTACGGTGGATCAGATGCCACTGATGGGCGACCCAACACGCGTGGCGGTGCACGAGTACCCCGGTGGACACATGTTCTACACGCGGATCCCCAGCCGGCTGGATCTGCGCAAAGACGTGTTGGACATGTACAGCAAGCACTAAGGGAGTTCTCTTGCTCGCTTGTTGGCCCGGGTTCATAGCCCGGGCCAAACTGCGTTTGGGGCCCCTTGCCAACCGCTCGTCACAATACCGTTGACTCTCTACCCATAGATGGCCTATCTATAGGCCCATGGTGAAGAAACCCGACCTGCTTCCCGGCACACTCGACATGTTGATTTTGAAGACTCTGACCCGCGCGCCCTTGCACGGATATGGCATAGCTCTTTCGATCAAGCGGCTTTCTGATGATGTCCTCACGGTCGAAGAAGGCTCACTCTATCCGGCTCTTCAGAGGCTCCTGCTGCAGGGATGGGTCAAGGCGGAGTGGAAGATGACCGAAACGAATAGGCGCGCTCGTTTCTACACGATGACGCCGGCAGGGCGGAAGCAACTAGGACTTGAGGTATCTCAATTCGAACTCGTGATAGAGGCGATTGGACGAATTCTCAGTGACGCACAGGAGGCCTAGATGAATCCACTCTCCCGTTTCTTTAGGAAGCTGTCCATCCTGTTCACTCGCAAGAGGTTTCACAATGAGTTAGACGAAGAGATGGCGTTTCACCGAGCCCAGGCGCAGAAGGAACTTGAGGCCGGTGGCATGACTTCGGATGCAGCGCGATTTGAGGTCTCGAAGCAATTCGGGAACACGACGCGCCTCAAAGAACAGAGCCATGAAGTTGTTGGTCTTCACATGGAAACGATCCTTCAGGATTTGCGTTTCGCGATCCGGCAGCTTCGCAAGGATCCTGGTTTTGCGTTAACCTCGATTCTCATTCTCGCGCTTGGAATGGGTGTGAGTGTGGCAATCTTCGGATTCGTCGATGCGGCGCTGCTGGAGCCGTTACCCTACGCCAATTCCAGCCGGCTTGTGTCTGTCGATGAGAACAGCGCCGCGTTTCCGCGGTCAAACCTGTCTCGCGCCGATTACGAAGACTGGAAGCGCCAGAACCACTCGTTCAGTGCCTTTGACGTCTACACAGGAATGGGCTATCTGCTACGCGCCGCTTCCGGTTCTGAGCCCGTGCAGGCTGCGCGCGTAAGCGACGGCTTCTTCACGACCTTGGGTGTGAAACCGATGCTGGGTCGAGGCTTTCTTCCTGGCGAGGACGTCCCGGGTAAGCCGAAGATCGTTATGCTCGCGTATGGCACCTGGTTAAAGAGATACGGTGCACGGCACGATGTGGTCGGCCAGTCGGTCATGCTGAGCGGCGACGCCTACACGATTGTTGGTGTGCTGCCGCGTGAGTTTACATTCGCTCCCAGAGGTGGGGTGGAATTCTGGACTCCATTACTGGACAAAAACGGATGTGAATCGAGGCGTAGCTGCCACAACCTTGACGGCGTGGCGCGGCTGCGAGATGGTGTCACTCTCCAGGCGGCCCTCGGCGATATGCAAGCGATTGCTGCACGTCTGGCACAGCTGTATCCAGGATCGAACCAGGGGCAAGGAGCAAGTGTACTGCCTCTGACCGAAATCATCGTTGGCAACGTAAGGCCAATTCTCCTTACACTGCTCGCTGGCACCGGTCTTTTGCTAATGATTGCGTGCGTTAATGTTGCGAGCTTGCTTCTGGTGCGCTCGGAGAGCCGACGGCGCGAGATTGCGGTCCGTGGTGCGCTCGGCGCGACGCCGGTGCGCCTGGCGCGTCAATTTGTTACCGAAGGATTGCTGCTCGCTGGCGTGGGATGCGCCATGGGTCTGCTGGTGGCGGCCGGGCTCATGTCGCTGCTGACAAGTCTGGTCCCGAAGAATCTGGCGGGCAACGTGCCGTTTTTGGACCTGGTTAGGCTTAACTCCAACACGTGCTGGTTTGCCGTAGCGATCGCATCGTTGGCCGCACTCTTGCTGGCAACTACACCCGTAATGCGCCTTTCGTTCCAGGATATTCGCGACGGCCTGGGCGACGGGGATCGTGCCGCAGCGGGTCGGTTCTGGCGCCGGTTCGGTGCGAACCTGGTTGTTGTTGAACTCGCCATCGCAGTTGTGCTTCTCGTCGGAGCTGGTTTGCTGGGACAGAGCTTTTATCGGTTACTACATGTCGACAACGGCTTTGACACAACACATCTAGCGACGGTGCAAATCATGGCGCCCGATAGTGCATACCCTAACAACGCACGGACTATTGTCCTATATCGAGAAATCCAGCGTCGCCTCCTGGCTTTGCCAGGCGTACAGGCGGTGGGAATCACGAGCAGTTTGCCGGTGCAATGCAACTGCAATACGGACTGGATTCGCATTGTGGGAAAACCGTTTCATGGCGAACACAATGAAGTGAATGAGCGGGAAATAAGTCCCAACTTTTTTGGAACGCTGAAGGCGCGACTCGTTCGGGGCAGATTCTTCACTGACGACGACGTCGCCGCGAAACCTCAGGTGGTTGTGATCAACGAGACTTTGGCAAAGGAATATTTTCCTGGACAAGATCCAATCGGTCAAAAACTCGGCAATGGTGCTCTGGATGCCACTTCAATCCGCCAAATCGTCGGCGTTGTTGCCGACGTGCGCGAAGGTGGACTTGATAACGAAGTGTGGCCCTCGGAATATGAAGCCCTCTACCAGGGGTCTGATACGTTTTTCGCGGTTGCCATTCGAACCGCGCAAGATGAGAAGGCGAGCCTGCCATCGATCGTCAGTACGTTGCACAGCATTGATCCAAACCTGGGTGTCTACGGTGAGATCACAATGACGGATCAGATTGGGTCCAGTCAGTCCGCTCTTATCCATCGATTCTCAACTTGGCTGGTGGGTGGATTTGCGACGATCGCGTTTGTGCTGGGCGTGGTCGGGCTTTATGGCATTGTGGCGTATTCAGTAAGCCGTCGCACTCGCGAAATTGGGGTTCGCATGGCCCTGGGCGCACAGCGTGGCACTGTCTACAAAATGGTGATGCGGCAAGCAGGTTGGCTAACAACGATGGGACTGGGCATCGGGCTGGTATGTGCGGTCGGCGCTTCGATGCTTATGCGGAAATTGCTCTTCGGCGTACAGGCGTGGGATGTGCCGACACTAGCTGGAGTGGCCATCTTATTGGGCACGGCATCGTTGGCAGCAAGCTTCTTCCCGGCGCGCCGGGCGGCGTCAGTAAGCCCCACGGACGCACTGCGTGCTGAGTAGTCTTCCCCATCCTCTCCGCACATGACAATGCTGAGAGGATGGAGCCTCCCGCGGTGATGTGAGGCCTACACCAGGCGCAGGAAGTTGTCGGGCGCCAGGCGTGCACCGGGAAAGACAAGGTCAAGATTGCTGGCGCCGAGAGTGCGCGAGACAACCTCTCCAAGAACTTCGCGGAAGTCCGTGGTAAGCGCCAAGTCGCGCCCTTCATTCAGTTGATCGTTGTCGAGTCCCGGCCAGCGTCCATACACTTTGCCGCCCCTTACACTGCCGCCCAGAACAAACATGGCATTTGCGTGACCATGATCCGTGCCGCCGGTTCCATTTTCGCGCGCGGTGCGGCCAAACTCCGACATAGTAACGAGGGTGACGTTGGCGCCACCGTCGCCCAGGTCGCGCCAGAGAGCAGCGATGCTATCGGAGAAATCGCGCAAGCGATTGGCAAGCTGTCCGTTCACGCTGCCCTGGTTCTGATGCGTATCCCAGCCACTCACATCAGTGAACGCGGCCTCAACGCCGAGGTTCGCCTTGAGTAGCTGGGCAATCTGTTTCATATTGTTTCCGAATTCGGAATTGGGATAGTCGACTCCTGCGCTCGGCGTGTATTGCGCGGGGTTGGCGGCCCGTAGCATCTTCACAGCGTCAAAGGTCTCCGTGCCCGAGGCATGAAAAATGCGATCACCGGATTCGCCGTACATTGCCTCAAATGCGTTGGCGGCTGGCGAAGGGGCTGGTCCCCGCCCGCCAATTGCAAAGGAATTCAAATTGTTAAGAGCGATAGCCGGGATCGAGCCGGCAAGTGAACGAGGCACGTCCGCACCTAGGGCGACCGCCCGGAAGGGAGTGTGATCGATTCGATGGTGCAGATCCTCCGCCTGCAGTGCACGGTTGAGCCAGCCATCCTGTGTGCTCTTAATTCCAGGCGTACCGGATTCCATGTAATCCTGCGCATCGAAGTGCGAACGGCTCATATCCGGCGAGCCCACAGCATGGACGACTGCGAGGTGGCCTTGTTCATAGAATGGCTTGAACGATGCAAGGGACGGGTGCAATCCGAAGAATCCGTCGAGGTCGACAACCTGATTTTGCGGAATCGCGATGCTTGGACGCATTGCATAGTAGTTCTTTTCGCGATAGGGAACCACGATGTTCAGGCCATCGGCGGCCCCGCGTTGAAAGATGACGACGAGACGACGGTTCGGCGTTGCCGCGGATTGTGCAAGCACGGAGCGCACCAGAAAGCTGGGGATCGCCGTTGTTCCAGCTAGAGCAAGCGCGCCATTGTGAAGGAAGAAGCGACGATTCATATGCATCTTGGTGATCCTCAATGGGTGCTATTAACGGCGCTGGAATTCTGGTGAACCGAGCAAAAGTCCGGCTAGCACCTGGTCCTGTCGTGCGAGCGCGTTGGGTGCGGAAGGTCGAAGTGCCGTGCGTGCCGGGGTTGCGATCGCCTTCGCCGGGACGCTGCTATTCTGAGCTATCTGTTGCTGAAACTGCTGCAACACTGCCCTGCGTGTGGATTCGCTGACGCCACCCGGTATCACAGAGGCCTCCAAGCGAGTCTCTTCTGATTCGGGAGTCTGCACATCCGCAGCGGGCGCAGCACCGTCTGGAATTTGCGGGGCCCAATCAACGGTTATTCCCGGCAAGCGATTCGCCGCTAGATTCAGGGCAAAATTCATGCGATCGACCAGCGCGCCCGTGCTGACCCAGGCGGAGGCTTGCCAGTTGTAGCCGGTAGGCGGAACGCAGCCGTAAGGCGGCATGCCCATCTGGCGCAATGCATTGGCGATGGGACGCAAACTGTCTATTTTCGCGTTGCTGGCCCGGACAGCTGAGATCACGTATTCGATCGGCGTCTTGACTTTTGCACGATAGGCTTCGGAGGACCAGAACTCCGGCGAGTGATAGAGCGTCTTCAATACAGAAGAGATATCGCCGCCACTGGCAAGATAGGATTTCGCCATCCGGTCGACGAGGCTTTTGGGTGGGTCGTCGCTCACAAAGCGGATTGCAAGTTTGCGGGAAATAAACTGCGCCGTCGCCGGGCGCGAGGCAAGATAGTGCAGCAACTCGCGGCCTTCCAGTTCGCCATGGTCCTTGAACTTTTGACCGAGTGCTTTCTTTGTACCGGGCTCGTGGCGATTGGGATCGAATTCAAATCCACCCCCACGCTGGGGTCGATCAATGGTCCACCCAGTAAGGATGCGCGCCACCTGGGTAACATCCGCCTGCGTGTACCCGCCGTTAACGCCGACGGTGTGCAACTCCATGAGTTCGCGAGCGTAGTTTTCGTTCAGGCCTTCACGAACCTTCTTCTGATTGCCGGGGCGCCGCGCGGCTGCCACTTCCGCCCGTTCTGCCGCGATGGAGTCCGGGCCGGTGCTTTCCGAATTGTCGAGATACATCAGCATGGCCGGACTATGTGCAGTTGCCTCGAGCAGGTCTTCAAACTTGCCCAGCGCGCGCGGACGGATCGCGTCGCGTTCATAGCTGACGAGTTCGTACGGCATGGTTTCGTTCTTGCGCAGGTAAACATTGAAGTGATTAAGCCAGAAGTCGGTCATCACTTCCTGCAATTGCGCAGTGGAATAAATCTCTCGCGTGAGATGCTGCGCGACTAACTCTTCTGCGACGAGGCGCTCGGGGCTTTCGAGGGCAGCCACGGTCTGCTTTTCGTCAGGTGTCAGGCCCGCAGCGAGCTGTACACGTTGCAAGGGACGGAGCGCTTTAAGGAACTGATCCAATTGAGGCTGCGGCATCGAAGCCAACTGCGCCACGCGTTGCTGCGCCTGTAAATCGAGAATGGCGCTGATTTGCCCATCTGTGATCGGCGGAGCGGCGACAGTCGCCTCATTTATCGCCATGTTCATCTGGCTGGTTTCGCTGCCGGGGGACATGGTCGGAGCGGGGTCCTTGACCATCGGCGTCGGATTTTCTGCTCGTTCGGTATCCGTCGCCATGGAGCCGTTCGTCGAGCCTGACATCGAATTGCTGGGTGCCGGATTTACTGTCGGCGGAGTTTGGGTCGCTTCCTTTTTTAGTTCCTGTTGTTGTTTCTTGGCAGCGACTCGCTCCATCTCGTTCTCGTAGATGGGGTGCAAGATGCCGCGCTGCGGCACCTCGAACTTGCCATTAATTGCCTGGCGAATGATGGCATTGCTCGGCAATCGATATAGGAGCTCTTCGGTGTTCCATTGCATGGCTGGATATTCGGCGAGGCGCGCATTCAAGTCGGAGAGGTCAAGCTCGTCGGGGTGCAGCTGCTGATCGAACCAATTATCCAGGCCAATGCCGCGGACGACTTCAAGATCTCCGGGGCGCAGCCCGAATGTGAAGCGGTTCAGCGCATGAAGAATGCGGTCATCTCCGCGCAGCTGGTCGGATTTATAGGGTATACGTGGCTTTGGCTGAACTGCCGAACTGCCCGCTCGCGCGGATATGGATTGGGAAAAGGCGGGGGGAGGACAAAGCATGCCGAGGCACACAAGAGCGGCGACTGGTCCCCTCAAATGCTGCATGTGCCTCTCCTAACTAGGGATTTCGCCGAAAACGCGTCTCCGGCAGGGATCTTCTGTAGGCAATGACGTGATTCTAAGAGGAAAGTTGTGGTGAGTCGGCTGCTTAAAGCTACTTGTTTGGCGCGGTTCGAATTCACCCCGGACCATGGGTCCGCCCATCAAACCGCCAAACCGAGGGAGGTTTCAAGGGTTTAGAAGGCGCCAGAGGGAATTCAATGGCGGGGTGGCCGTCGCCCATCTGGAAGGGGCAAGTTGGAAGATTTGCAGATCCTGACAACCAGAAATCAGTGTCAGCAGCCCTTTTTGCAACGAGCCATAATGGCAGCGTGCAGCCGTTCGCGCAGGTCGGAAGGCAGATCGTAAATCTCGTTGGAACGGTAAATCTGGATCGTCTTGCGTGTAGTGCTGAGGGTGACCTCGCAATGCTCGCATCCGCGGAGGTGCTCTTGCAGATCGGCGCGCATCTTGGAAGTAACGGCGTCGTCGATCAGGTCATCGAGCTGGGCGAGAAACTCAGTGCAGGTCACTTTTCAACTCCCGTTTCCTTTGAACCCTTTTTCTGCCGAAAGTAGCGCGTGAGCCGCTCGCGCAACTGCAAGCGCGCGCGCAGCAGCCGCGACTTGACGGCCGGAACGCTCAGACCAAGTGTTTCCGCAGTCTCTTCGGTTGAGAGGCCTTCCACGTCTCGCAGGACAAAAACGACGCGAAAACCCTGGGGCAGTCCCTGGATCGTCTTGCGGAGGATTTCCGCCAGTTCGGACTGCGTGTAGTTCTGCTCCGGATCGGGAGCCCAGTCGGCTAGATCTCGAGGAACGCTGCCTTCTTCGGTTTCGACATCCTCGTCGATCGAGACCATTCGTCCCGTACGCCGCTTGCGCAGGCGCATCAGACTCTCGTTGACTGCAATCCGTACCAACCATGTGTAGAACTTCGAATTCCCCTGGAACTGTTCCAGTTTCTCGTACGCCTTCAGAAACGCATCCTGCATTACGTCTTCAGCGTCTTCGCGGTTTTGCGTAATATGTTGCGCAATCCTGAAAATCTGCCGCTCGTATTTACGAACCAGCGTGTCGTATGCTGCGACATCTCCCCCGCGCACCCGTTCAACCAGGGCGACGTCGGGATGCTGCTCGTTTTCTCCTGCAATTGGTTGGATGGTCGCCATGGGAGTTGGATGCGGAAATTCGATGCTTCTCGAGGCGGTCTTCAGCCCAGGGACGCGCCATGCCAGTGTACCGGACTCCCCTCTGAGAGACCAACCCTCGAATAGGTCGCACGTAAAGGACTTAACTTGCATGTTTGCCGGTGTGGGAAACTTCGGTGGTAATTTCGCTGGTTCGTGCGTGTCGCAGAGTATCAAAACCGGCTTAAAGTGAAACTATGAAGCTCTTCCCGTCCCCGATAGTTACGGTAGCAAAGGCCCGTATCGCAGTGGGGTTGATGGCTACATTATTTATTGCAGCACCGGGTGCCACACAGTCCGCGGACTCTTCGGCCGATTCCAAGGAGCCGGCCCCTACCTCGCACAAATCCAGCAAGGCCGGCAATGCCCCTTTGGCAGCCAAAAAGGGGACTGCCGGGAGATCGAGCACAAAACCAGGCCCCAGGAGCAGCGCCAGGACTTCTAGTGCTCGGCGAAAAGGGCGTCCGTCCGCACGGGCAATTCGAATCCGGCAGGCGTTTGTGGCGTCGACAGAGCTAAGGCCGATGGCGCAGCAGCTAGCGACGATGCGGACGCCGGCGGCCTACGCGGGGGTGACCAATTACGCGCAAAGGCATGCGGGCGATGCGTCCGGAGCCGCCTACCTCGCATTGGGTCATGCCTACTTAGCGGATAGGCGATTTACTGAAGCAGCTGCCAGTCTGCACCAGGCCGGCCAGGCGAGCGAAGTGCTGGCAGACTATGCGACCTTTTTGGCGGCGCGCGCAGATCACGAGGCAGGAAACGATGCGGCGGCCGAGTCTCTGCTACGTGGATTTGCCGCTCGATTTCCAGACAGTATCTTTGACGTTGAGGCTCCGGAACTGGAGGCGACCGTTCTCCTGAACTTGAACGACGCGGCGGGGGTGCAGCGCGTGCTAACCGCAGCCGCACACGGAGCTGCCGCGGACCGGCCGGGTTTTCAGTTGGCGCAAGGACAGGTCGCGCTAGCGCTAGGGCAAACGGTCGATGCGAATCGGATTTTCAAGGAAGTCTTGCTCGGTCACCCTCTTAGCCAGGAGGCTGAGATTGCACGCGCGCGATTGACCGCTTCTGGCGCCGAAGCGACGCTAACCGTGACTGAGTTGCGCAGCCTGGGAGATGCCTACTACAACGCGGGCCGTTACGGTTTGGCAGCGGACCAGTATCATTCTTTGGCGCGTCAGGCTGGACTGCCAGAGCAGATGCGTGCAGGTTTCGCAGTCGCTGCTGCGGCATGCGATCTGAAGCTGAAGCGGCTAACCGCTTCGGAGGCAGAACAACTGCCTGACACCCAAGACGACAACGGAGCGCGCCGCGCTTACCTGCTGATGGAACTCGCGAGGAACCGCGAGGATCTCGACGCACAGCAGAACATCGTCGAGCAGATGAAGACGCGTTTCCCCCAGAGTGAATGGCTGGCCGAGGCGCTCTTCTCCAGTGGGAACATGTATTTGCTGTCCCGCGATTACCCCAAAGCGGTCGCCTATTATGGCTATTTGGCTTCACATTTTCCACAAAACAAGAACGCGGCGGCGGCGCATTGGAAGGCTGGCTGGCTGAGTTATCGACAAGGCCGCTACTCCGATGCCGGTCGGCTGTTCGACGAACAGTTACGTCTCTACCCCAGCGCAACGGAGACAGTAGCGGCGTTATATTGGCGGGCGCGCCTGCTTGAGACGCAGGATCATAAACCTGCTTCCGCCGTTGCGGATTATCGCGCAATTGTGCGCGCCTACCAGCATTTTTTCTATGCGCAAATGGCTCGACAGCGGCTGTCCGCTTTGGGGAGCACGCAGGCAGTCTCGGACCCTGAGGTGGATGGCATCAAGGCGCCGGCCGTTCCACCTCTCGACGACAGTTTTCCTGAAGACAGCGAGCATTTGGCGAAGGCGCGCCTGCTCGCCAATGCGGGATTGAACGAGTACATTCCGCGCGAAATAGCGGCTGACCCCGACTCCGGAACGTGGAGCGCTCTGGCCGAGGCCCAGATCTACGCCTCCGACGGCGAGTCGTTCCGCGCCATGCGGGCATTGAAGCGCGCGCTGCCTTTTGCAGCCAGTGCATCGGTCAGTTCGATTCCGCTGGTTTATTGGCGAATACTATTCCCAGAGCCCCATTGGGAGACGATCAAAACAGAGTCTGCCAAGAATAATCTCGATCCGTATCTGGTGGCATCCCTAATTCGCCAGGAATCGGAATTTAATCCTGCAGTGGTTTCTTACGCGAACGCCTGGGGGCTAATGCAGTTATTACCTACGGTGGGCAAGGCAATGGCCCGTGAGGAGGGCATGACGCATTTCGAAACCTACCAGCTCCTCGATCCTGATACGAACATCCGACTCGGTACCCGATATCTGCGCCACATGCTAGATAGATTCGGGGGTGTACAGGAGTATGCGTTGGCAGCCTATAACGCTGGCGATAGTCGCGTGGCGGATTGGGAAGCGGCAGGCCCTTATCACGGAATGGACGAGTTCGTGGAATCAATTCCATTCACTCAAACACGCGAGTATGTAGAGGCCATTCTTCGCAATATCGAAACATACAAAGCGATTGACGCGGCGGCGGGCGCGCCCGGTGGGGATGTCGCCGGCCGATAGGTCACACGCTGAGTGAAGAGAGAGTACCCCCTTCGATACGGTCGGTTTTCGATTTCCGATTGACGCACGAGCCGGGTACAGGCAACACTGAAAATCATCCAGGGACGGTTCCTTCTCTGGCAAGCCATTCGCAGCCTGCTGTTGTTGCACAACAGAGCGGCCCGCTTAATTGAAAGTCGCTCCGTTACGTCACACACTCGGAGGGCAGGATGTCAACCGACTTGCAATTCCTCGAAGAATGGATTCCAGAGCGTATGGATCCCGGAACAGTCTTTGTTCTGGAGAACCAGACCAAGTTGGGCAATGCACAGAATCCTTACGTAGCAGTCATGTCGTGTCCCCGTTGCGGCACTATGGGGCTCATTACCCGCCGTCAATTGTGCGCGGGCGAAGCGATGATTTGCGGTGGCGATCATTGTTCGGCCGAGTATCGGCTAGATGGCGAGAATATTCTGTTTCGCGGCCCGCAATAACGCAGATTTCAAGAGCCAGTGGTCCGAGATTCCGAGCGAACCCCATTTCGAAGAGGGGAACGCATCGGCTGCAATGAGCAAGCCCTGATTCACTCTTGCAGCCACAATGATCTCGGTTACCATAGAATTTGGCGGTTCACATCTTGAGCCCGGATGGCGAAATTGGCAGACGCAGCGGACTTAAAATCCAAGATATGTCAAACTAAAGTCCATGCAATCAATAAAGTAGCTCTTTACTTTACTTTTCACATATGTTACACAATTACACATGTACGGCATTCCTGAGGCGCGGAGGAGCTACCAATGTCCGAAACCTTAGAAAGCCCAAAACCGAAAACAGAAACCCACAAAACCATGGGCGGCAAGGTCAACGTCTACCGCCGCGAGAACAGCGACAATTGGCAGTGCTCGACCTTCCTTAATGGGCGCAACTGGCGCGTGTCCACGCACGAAGATAGCCTCGGTCGCGCGAAGGACTTCGCCGAAGACTGGTACCTCGCCCTGCGCGGCAAGGCGCACGCCGGACTTCTCGTAAAAGAGACCCGCCGGCAAGGCAAGAAATTCAAAGATGCTTCAGAGAAATTCCTCGAAGAGGCTCCTATCCTAACCCAGGGACAGCGCGGCCCGACTTGGCTAAATCAGTATGAGTTGAAGCTGAACGGCGTCATCCTCCCGTTTCTTGGCGAGAAGCATCTTGCAGAGATCACTCCCGGCGTCATTCAGGAATACCGCATCTGGCGCGCTCAGAACTGCAAAACGGGTGGCGCTCCGGCACGGAGCACGGTACACAAGGAGATCGTCTGTATCCGCCAGGTACTGAAAACTGCCAGGCGGCACGGCTGGGTGGAGTATCTCCCCGATATGTCTGTACCCTATAAGACTTCAGGCAAGATCGTGCACCGGGCGTGGTTCTCGCCGGAGGAATATAAGAAACTCTATGAGGCAACGCGCAGGCGCGCGCATGAACCGAAGCAAGAGCGCTTCAAATGGGAGTGTGAGCAACTTCACGACTATGTGTTGTTCGCTGTCAATACTGGACTCCGGCCCGACGAGGCGTGGGGTCTGCAACTTCGCGATGTGACCATTGTCAAGGACGAAGCCACTGGCGAAACGATCCTTGAGATTGAAGTGAGAGGCAAACGCGGTGTTGGCTATTGCAAGAGCATGCCCGGCGCGGTCCGGCCGTTCGAGCGCCTGAAGAGTCGCCCACGTCCTTTGCGGATCGACGAGCCGGGACGAGAAGGAACCAATGAAAAGACTCGCTTGCCTGAACCCACGGACCTTCTCTTCCCCAAATGGCAGCGCGAATTATTCAACACCATTCTCGACGAAGAGAAGCTGAAGGCCGACCGCGATGGTCAAACGCGCACGGCTTACAGCCTGCGCCACACCTATATCTGCCTGCGCCTGATGGAGGGGGCGGACATCTATCAGATCGCCAAGAATTGCAGGACCTCGGTTGAGATGATCGAAAAATTCTATGCCTCCCACATTAAGACGCGCTTGGACGCAGCGGCAATCAACATCATGCGCAAGAAGAAGGTGGCCAAAGTGGTGGCCAAGGAACTTCGCACCGGCACTTGAGCTTTATACTTGAGGTGGCCACGCGGGCGTGGCGAAATGGCAGACGCAGCGGACTTAAGCAAGGTTGAGTGCCCATCGGGAAACCGACGGCGTAGAACTGCTCAAAGTCGGGGAAACCTGAAATGGCAATCCCGAGCCAAGCCTGGAAACGCTTCCGGGAAGGTGTAGAGACTAGACGGGCAGCACCTAAACCTCGTGTGGGGAATGGTGAAGGTATAGTCCAGACCACGAACCCGCCGTTCGCGGGGCGGCGAAAGCCGAAGTGGTATGAAAATCCGCAGGCCGCAAGGCCGTGAGGGTTCAATTCCCTCCGCCCGCACCACGCCAGCTTCTTACGCGGGCCAGGATGGAACCATCCAGGCGTGTTTTCCAGCGCCGGACTAGGGCCGCTTCGGCCCTCGCTCAGGACGGCGCTTTGAGTTCATTGAAGCAGTGCGAGAACTATGGCGACCAGTACAATTGAGGCTCGGTGCAACGCCCGCCCCACGCGGCTCGCGTTCGTATTGCCAAACGCCAACAAAGAAATGCTCATTTCTGTCTTCGCAAGAGCAACGAGTCTCTGGGGCGGAATGTTCAATCCGATCATCATCCTTGATGATGCCGGACGAAGAGTGAGTGGACGCCACATCGAGCTTATTCCGGAACGCCCATATCTGGAGTTGCAGGAAAACCTGTTACGGGCATTTGACCCGGATTTGCTTTGCAATTTCGCCAATGATCCGCTGCCTAGAGAACTGAGCGATTTCCAGCATCGGACATTCAATGCCGATAGGCTTGAGAAGCCATTAATTAACGAGCGGAAAATTTCGCACTTCGTAGATGTGTGGCCTATATACGACGACTTGTGGGAAAAGGAGTTCAAGTCAGCTCTCACGCCAGCCGTGAAGATCGGGTTCATCGATAAAGCAGCTTCGGAGGCATCTGCATTTCTCGCGGCTCGATTCGGCCTATATGCAAGTGAAGGCGCCTATGCGTACCTCACGAGGCGATTCAATGCGGAGACACTCCAATACGACGAGCACCTGAAAACAGCGGTACGGCCGCGCAACGTCATGATGCCGCTGGCCATCACATCTGTCCACTGTCGGCAGAATCGTCAGTTCTTTTATTCACATGCTTATTTCCTGCTCGATCCGGAAGATCCGTTCGACCTGGTTGATTACTGGAATCTTCGCGCCGCAGGAATGATCCTGATGCCCCTGACTCTTATGGATTACCGGGAACGCGAAGTTCCAATTAGGGATTTCGCAGCCCTCGCTGGCTACCCGATCAACGAAGAGGCCAGAAATCATGCCTTCCTGATCAAGGCATGGAGCATTACGGACGAAGAGGCCGCAGGCGTGCGCGAGTGGTTAAGTTCGCTGGATGGAATGACCGGCGTTATAACTCAAGGATGGGTGCCGCACTACAGCACGAGCAGGTACAGCGATCACGACGAAATTGAAATCGAGCCTATCACGGGATTCGAGAGTTCGGCTATCGGCGTGCTGAATAACGGCTACGGAGTACTCCAAGGGCAGGCACCGTCTTTTCTGAGGCAGGACAATTTTCACTCTTACTGGTCAATGGACCTGTCCTTCTATACGTCTTGGGAAGAAAACGCGTGCTATCGGCTATCGTGAAGTTAATTCTCGCGATGGGTTTCCAGCAGCTTGGATCTCAAACAAGGAGGCTGGATTACTTGGGCGAAGCAGTTCGGTGCTACAGAGATGTTTTGACTGATTGGCCCCTCAATAAGTTCCCCGCGGATTGGGCGGTGGCACGAAACGGGCTTGGGATATCGCTTGCTGCGCTTGGCAGCCTTGAGGCCGATTCCTCTCGCTTGACCGAAGCGATAGATGTTCTTCGCGATCTCCTCTCAAAGTCAATTGAGAACCCTCATCTGGAGATCAGCCGCGCGGCCGTTCAAAACAACCTAGGTGGCGCACTCGTGGTCCTTGGTGAGCGGCAAGGCGACGTTGATCTGCTCATAGAGGCGGCAGGCCATTTCAGTGAGGCACAAGCGACTTGGACAAGGGATCAATTCTCGCTTGATTGGGCAATTCTGCAGGACCACCTTGGCACTGCTCTGCAAGTTGCTGGCAACCTCGCGGGAAGAAACGAACTGCTCTCCTCCGCAATTGAAGCGCATAGAAGTGCGCTGGAAGGATTGCGAAAGGACGAAGTGCCATTGTATTGGGCCCAAGCCCAGAACCACCTTGGGAGCGCCCTAAAGACCCTTGGTGAGCACAAACCTGGCACCGATATGCTGGACGAGGCAGCAACAGCGTTTCGACTGACCCTTGATGCGCACGTGCTCGATGAGGAACCGCTTTCCAGGGCGGAGGTAGAGAATAACTTGGGCGGCGTCCTCTTAGAGATTGCAGATCGCGGCGGCGATCAATCCGGAATTGGCGAGGCTGTGGCAGTTCTCCGAAAGTCACTCGTCTCGCGAACGCGAGTTGCGGCTCCTATGGCCTTCGCCTCATCGAAAAACAACCTTGGGCACGCACTTGTTCGGCTCGGTGAATTTGAAAACGCCCCTCAACACTTCAAAGAAGCAATAAGCGTATTGCGGGAAGCCCTTTCTGTTTGGACTCGGGAATCTGCTGCGTCGCGTTGGGCAACCGCCAACCAGAACCTCGGCGATGCGTACCTAAGTCTGGCAAGAAGCGAGAAGAACCTGGAATTTGTAGAGTCGGCAAGGGCTTGTTATGAGCAGGCGCTCGAAGTGAGAGATAGGCAACGTGAGCCTTTTTTCTGGGCGTCCACCCAGGCAGCTCTGGGTCACATGCACTACCTGAAGGGTGAGCTTGAATCAAATAACGCGTCGCTCGACAGCGCTGTGGGGCATTACAAATTGGCTCTTGAAGCCTATCACCCTGATGCAACACCATCAGGGTGGGCTGGTACCCAATTCAACTTAGGTAATACTGAACGACTTCTCGGAATTCGGACAGGTCAGTCATCGCTCATATCCAGCGCGCTGGAGCGACATGCCGCCGCGTGCCGATTCAGCTTGCCGTTCAGCCCGTACTGGGCATTCAGGGCAGCCGAAGCCGCTACGCAGGATATGGAAATCCTCAAGTCTGCACCAGCGAATTTTTCTCACCATGCGATACTCGCAAAATATGACTGGGTGCTAAAGCTTCAGGCCGAGCATTCCGGGCACCAGATCGGTCTAAGATCGACGTTTAACGCAGTGGTACCAGGGACCAGTGGAACAATTGAGCCCGACTGGGGTCTCGCCCCGAGGAAGGGTGACCGAATTATCGACGGCACGGTCACTTGGGAAAACAGCGGAAAATTCTCGTTTTGCGTCGAATGCAATCGTTTTCTCCTCCCCCAAATGATTAATTGAAAAACGCCACTCGTTTCCGCATCGGTCCGGGAAAACACGCTTCACAAGCCCGATCATTAAGCCGACCACCTCTGCAGGGCTTCGACTGGCAGATTCGTCAGACGGCGTCTGACGAATTCTCTGGACGCTGTCGAGAGAATTCGCCGACACAACCAACAAACGCTTCACCTTCTCTGTCGGAACGACCCCCGTGAACCCGACAATCGGATGTTTGGACAGTGGTATACCCAACAGCCGTCATGCTATCGACTTTAGTCGCGCTTTCTCCTTCAGAAGTATGCCCAATTGCCGCGTGCAAGGACCACACGTGAGGGTGTGCTGCATCAAGCGCCCGGAATCGGAGTATTCATTGAAATCGCCAAGCACCTCTCTGCGAAGATCGGACTCGTTCGGACAGTCAATGCGGTTCGGATTTAGATAGTTTCTGATGATCTGGTTGCGGAGGTCCTCCAAGGCGGCATCATCCTCCGCCTCTGTAGGAATCCAGGAATGATCGATCGACATGGCGATCTCTTTCAAAGCGTCGTCGCGCTCTGCAATCTCTGCGAATAGGCTTTCCCTCCACTCACCAGGTGGGTGATCGAAAAGGACGATCAATTGAGCAAATCGTTTCAATTCGTGATCTGAATAGCTTTGCGCCGCCTTGCGTAAGCGCGCCACAGAAACGCTTATGGCGTTCTGGTCGCCGGTCAGGCCGAGTAGTCCATTGAGAAGAGCAACCACCTTGGCTCGGTCCGGGTCTCCGTTGGGCCTGTTAATTTGAGAACGTCTCATTGTCGCCTCCGTGAGCGGTTATCTCCCGCGCGTTTGACCAATGTGGGGCCGGCCCAATGCGGACGCTCAAAGAAGTCGAAATCGTCCGGCAGGAGGTTGAAGATGGTCCCCGCCGTGAGCCTCTCCATGATGTAATCAATCACGCTATATACAGCCACGGTGATACTAAGGCGAATGGGGCCAAGCCTGTCGAGCTTGGCCCCATAGAATTCGGATCGAGGGTTATTCCAATACATTGACCGGTACCTCCTCATGTGCCGCAGCAGGAGCTAGAACCGGCGACATTGCTGGCGTCCGAGATGGCCGAAGCTGATCAATCGAGACGAATTGGCCATTCGCATAGATTCGATGGCGCCCGTGCTCGCCATGCCACTGCGACAGCGTTGGAGCGAGACGTGCCCACTCTGCAACTTGCCGCCACCCGCCTGCATTCTTGAAGGAAAAGGAGACTTCCGCATTCTGCGCTAGCGCCGGATCGAGTCCCGCGTCTACGACCACTGCGGTGGACATTTGAATATTGTGGAGTTCGTAGGAGAACAGATCTTGGAACCACATGCCACCAATGATCAAAACTGTCCACGGATGCTGATCATAAAGTGCCGATGACCACTCTGCGCGTTGACTGGTCGAGCGCAACTCGCACTGCCGAAACATTCCAAGCAGGTCTTTAACGCGCAAGCCTTTGGGAGCACGCGTTGCGTCGAAGTTTCGTAGAACCGCCAGCGCCATCTGTGCTTTGGAAAGAAGCGGTCCCCGCGCTGAGTCGATGATAGTGTTCCCATCATCGAGGAATCGAGCGACATTGAAGAAAGAAGCAATCGGGTACCATTCTCCGGTCAACCGGTTCACAATCAACGGGCTAAAAACTGCCGAATCGGGATGGGCGTTAACAAATGTTGAACCGCGTTCTCGTTCAGGGTGGATCATGTCGACAAACGTACAGAACGTGCTGTAGCAAGCCATTGGCCACCAGTCGCGAAGAGGTTCCCATTGCACAGTTGACTGCGCTTTTAGATCGCTCGCGAGCTGGGAAAGGGTGTAGCGCTCCCGATATCGGGACTCGTCGTCGATCTTTTCGTCCCGCCCAGCAAACATAATTGGCTGGAAGAGGACGCCGAAAATCTTCTCGCTATTCTCCGCTGCGAACTGGACAATGCTTCCTACGGCGTCGTTGTTCACGGTATTGATGACCGTGACTTGCAAAGTGACGCGCATTCCCGCAGTGCTGATGTTGTCGAGGGCTTTCAGCTTGATGTCCAGGTAGTTGCCGATGCCGCGATGAGCGTTCTTCTCTTCCGTCATACCATCAATCTGGAGAAAGACGCCATGCAGCCCTGCCGCACGTGCAGCCTGCGCGAAGTCCTGGCTCTCTGCAAATCTTATTCCGTTTGTCGCAACATGCAAGCGATTGAGGCCAATGCTTCGCGCATAGCTAATGGCTGGCAAAAAATGAGGCGACAACGTAGGCTCTCCGCCAGAAAAAAGAACATTAAACTCGCGCTTCGGTTCAACCGATGCCGCTTGGTCGAGAAGAGACTTGATCTCATCCAATGAGAGCTCGTAAACATGGTCAAGCTGATTGGCGTCCATGAAGCACGGATTGCACTTCATGTTGCATCGCGTCGTCAGGTCCACAAGGACATACGATCCGCGACCATACCGGACACTGTGTACACCATGAACGGGGGCCTCGGTTCGTTCGAAGTCGCAACCAGGGAACAGGCTCTCCATCTTCCAAAAGAACCCTGCATCTGTCGCGAGCATGTCTTCGAATGGGCCATGCCGATCACAGGATTTTCGAAGCAGAACAGTTCCCGCCTCTTCGACGATTTCCGCTTCGATTGTTCCTGGGTAATCGGTCAGGCTGTTCGCACTCGTCGTCCCTCGAAGGACGCTGTCCCGGACCTCAATCAAACATTTTGGACAGACAGACTGAGTCACCCGAGGACCGAGTGGAGGTGACTTACGTTCTTTCATTTTTCTGAGCGGGGTTTGAGACCAGACTGGTGTAGGAAGTTGTCCCTCTGGCAGGGAGCGGTTAATCAATTGCGCAACGTTCCACGCAATGCCGGCTATGTTAGAGGAGACATGAAGGACGCTCATGGGGAGGATTCCTCTCGGTTGAATTGGTCTTCGCTTTCTTTCACCTCTTGCTTGTTGCGGGATTTTGATTACGCCATGTGCGGACTGGTTTGCAGTGTCCAGCACCTCCAAGGAGGCGGATTGGTTTTGGTCGCACCGTGATGCGATGCTTTAGACTTTATCACCGGTCCAGCGAGGAATGCGAATTGATCGGCGGCGGCATTACGCCTTCAACCTGGCCCTTCCGACGGTGCAGGGGGCGGCGTGAATCCGCCTTTCCTAAACTGAATACAGACAGAGTCAGTGATTCATCGCTAGAACGAGAGCCCCGGTTGGTCGGGCGGGCTGCCCGGATGCAAGCTTCGCAAGGCTCTCAAGTTCCTTGTCGTTCCAGCGAATATCAAGGTGAGGCAAGGTCAATTCAGGAGCGACGCACTCTAAGCGCGGGAGGACGAGGATTTTGCGTTCGCCGGTAAAGCTTTCGCTAACGATAACGTGACCACGTTTCCTTTCTAAGACCGCCCAGCGGAGAAGGGCCAAAGCATCCGAGAGGAAATCTGAATTGCTCGTCAGTTGAAGTTCCGCCTTGAGGGCTCTCACAATGCTGTCTTCATGCGGCGTGAGCACAGCCCGGAAAGTCGATTTGCGGATATTGGAAGATCGATCCGTCTTCGTATTATTCTTCTTCATCGATGGAGTCATTGGAGTTTGTGAGAATCCCTTTTCAAGTCTGGATCGCCCAATGCATTCAGTCCAATACTTTCTGTCTATGACGCTGGCGATGGATGAAATCTGCTAGCGATTCGCTCAGGGAACAAAAAAGTGCCTCATTGACAGCACGAGAGGCATCGCGAATTCTGTATAGGTAGATTTTCCGCAGAAGCATTTCAATACGCTTTTGCGCCTAGCTTGCCGCCTGAGGAATTGACCGTTATGTCCGATAGCCTCGAGTTCCGACATCTGAGATACATCGTGGCGATTGCCGAGACAGGTAATTTCACGCGTGCTGCTAATCGGCTCTTCCTCACACAGCCATCGCTGAGCAGACAGATCAAAGATGTTGAAGATGACATAGGATTTCCGATATTTCTGCGCCATCGGAAGGGTGTGGACATCACTCCTGCCGGCCAGTTAGTCGTGTCCTATGCTCAAGAGGCACTCGAAGAGAGAGCGGAATTTATCAGGGCAGCTCGCACTTTTCGACGGTGAGATGCATCTGCAAGATTCTACGACAATGCCTTGAAACTTCAGGAACCGGCTCGATCTGGTTCTACTGATATTTTGCGAACACCGTTTATAGGACCCGAATTCTCCAGACACTGTCTAGAGAATTCAGAGATGTGTTGCAAATAGTCATTAGATATGATTAGATAATGACGGAATGATACAGTGACCGAACCGAAACAGATCGAGAGAGCCATTCAGTATGTCCGCCAAAATGGAATCGTGAGGCCTCGTGACATCGAAGCCATTGGTGTCCCGCGCGAGTACCTCCTACGCCTTCACCGCCAGGGAAGACTAAATCGAACCGCCCGTGGCATCTACAGTCTGCCAGACGCGCCAGTCACGGAGCGACACTCATACGCAGAAGTGGCAAAGCGTGTACCTGAAGCTGTTCTCTGCCTGCTTTCGGCACTCGCCTTCCACGAAATCACAACGCAAAATCCGGCATCTGTCTGGATTGCCCTCGGCAAAGGGGCAAGAACACCTGCAATCGCGTCGCCTTCACTCAGAGTAGTTCGTCTTACCGAGCCTTCGCTATCGGAGGGCATCGAAATACATTCAGTTGAAGGCGTTACCGTGCGCGTCTACTCTACAGCTAAGACCGTGGCCGACTGCTTCAAATTCCGAAACAAGATCGGCCTGGATGTTGCCATCGAGGCACTCAAAGATTGCCTTCACCAAAAGAAGGCCACAGTGAATGAGATATATCGTTACGCCAAGATCTGTCGCGTGAGCAATGTCATCCGCCCGTACATGGAGGCGCTATGACTCGCGAACCAGTCAGGAACCTCGCAGCTTCAGTACGCGCACGTCTGCTTATATTGGCCCAAGAGAAAGGCGAAGACTACCAGAGAATTCTCGGAAGATACGCAATCGAGCGCTTCCTGTATCGTTTGGGCCGCTCAATCTATACTAACAATCCGGGGTTTTCGCGCTCGAATAAAGTCCAAGATGTCATCGTCGGTTGTTAGTGAGCATGTATGTACTTCGCAACCGTCTAAGTACGCAACGCCGGTCGCTTTGTCGCCTGCAGTCAAGTCAATCCCAATTATGGTTGATCCGTTCGGTATAACGTGTGGCGGCTCAATGCGGCAACTAAGCAAAGGCCCTTCTTTGACGGCCGCAGCCGCAAAGGGAAGTTGTCTTTGAATCGGTGATTTCGTGCTTTTCGCAAGCGTGCGCCGCCTCTCTCTCGCCGACTTTATGAACTCCTTTATCTCTTGATACGAAAACCGGTTCAGGACGCTTGGAGCCTCAACGCGACGTAGGGCCTCTTGACCAAACCTCAAATTGAGAAGATGTGATCTGGCGTGTGCATCGGAACCAATCGAAAGTACACATCCGGCTAATGCAGCTTGACGAAGCATGGGCAGGGATAAATCTAAACGGGACGGAAAGCAATTGAGCTCGACAGCGACGGACCACTCGGCACATTTGTTGAATACTTCAATCCAGTCCACTTGGGCGGGTAGACGAAGCAACTTAAATGGGCTTGCATCAGGTGAATATACTAAAGTCACTGCTGTTGAACAGTTTGCGCTTCCACTTCGAGGAATCCCGTGCCCGAGACGCCGGAGCAAAAAGCTCGCCTTGAGATCGACGAAGCCCTCGCTGCGGCGGGTTGGCTTGTCCAAAGCAGAGACCAGCTCGATCTCACTGCTTCCCGAGGCATTGCCGTGCGGGAGTTTCCCATGAAGACCGGCTTTGGCTTCGCGGACTACCTGCCCCTACTTGCGCACGTGCGTACAGCAATAAGGAAGAGGACCAATTTTCTTCCTTCGTCAAGTGCCCCGCTTCACGCAACGGGCTTGGCAGAGGTGGAAGAACCCGTCAAGGGTCTCCGCATTCGCTTCGATGAACGCGCACCCAGCGCGCGCCCTTGACCGAAAGCGCCGCTGCGAGGAGGCACTGGCGAACGCAACCGGAATTCGCGTCTTGCAATCCATCGTGGCCGCCGTTCCCGTTCGACTGATGAAACGCGACCTGCTCTTTGTTGCCGAACAGTTGCTCCCATTGCTGGACGAAAAACGGCTGGAGATGGTCGCACGGAATCGGAGCATCAAGGCTAAAGAAGGAGAATCCGTCGCCAAACTTTTAGGAGCTTTTGTCCGCAAGGCCGACGAAGGAACTATCGGAAAGCTGGTTGTCGAAGCCGTAATTTTGCTATCGGCCAGAACCCAGGCTGACGGCGGAAAGATGCTTCGCGTCGCCGCCCAAGTCTACGGGATCGACACCGATGCCGTGGCCCTCAAGGTAAAGCACGAGTTCGCCGCGAAAGATAAGGCGAGAAAGGCTGCTAAGCCGGAGCCGAAACCGCCAGCCAATCCGGAGGCTAAAACTGTTAAGAAGACCGCCGCATAACCGTCAGCCGTAGAAAGCACTCGGCGGAGCCTGGCCCTGTACAGGCTCCGCATTTTTTGCGCCCACCTGCCGGTCTTCCCACCCTCGTTCGATGCTCCTGCCTGAGGGCAGGAGCGTCATCTCTGGCCCACCCGACCGGCAGCGCCGAACCGCTCTCGACAGGAGGCTTGGCGTTGCCGATTGTCAGTGAGCGTATTGTGACAAGCTCACTCATAGCAGGTCCGGGGACCCATTGACGCGATTCGGCGCACTGAAGAGATTTGTCCCGAGTGCCCGTCTACCCGCCCTTAAGCGATGCCCCAGAAAGCGCCGGGGCGTCGTGTTTCCCCACCCGACGGGCAAGTGCCGCCGGCGGTGCAAAGCGGCACGCGATCCTGTTCCCGGCGTGTCGGCGCGTTGCTCCACTTCATCTTGCCCGCTGGCGAGCCCGACTCGATAGCGGAATGCAGTCGCGCTGCTGCGCAGCGGGTGAGAGGTGACACGTCATCCCCAACGGGGTGCTGGCTGCGGTCCGGAGTTTACGTTTGCGAACGTTCGCAATTTGAATCACTTAGCGCGACGTGTTCACCTGCGTAAACAATCCTCCAGCGCTGTGTGGTGTTCTGTTCACGAGCGTGAACATCTTTGGATGGAACAGTTTACATCGGCGGGGTTTGACATTGACGGAGACCGGGCGTAGGTTGCAAATAAGGCGCCTCACTGATGTCTTCCCCCGAGACCAGACCGCCTACCGTGATTCCGCCAGCGGCTCCTGCCGCTCGGGCAGCCGAGACTTTTCGTGCCAAGTCCATCGCCACACGCATCACCGAGGCGGAGTTTGCCGAGGTTGAAGCGGCTGCCGCGCGCACCGGGAAGAAGGTCTCCGAGTGGCTGCGGGATGCGGCCCTTGCCCAGGCTCGAACTTCGCCGGTGGACCGGACCGATCCTGTCTTGCTGGCTGAATTGATGGCGATCCGGACGCTTGTTCTGAACCTCTTTGCGTCCGCATCCAAGGGGTCTCTGACAGAAGAGTCGGTCAGGAAGATGTCCGCCTACGCGGATTCAATCAAACAACAAAAGGCAGAGGAATTCCTCGCCAGCCGGCGGGGTGCCAAAAATGGGAAAGTGTCGGAGGTCAAACCATGAGACCAATGCGGTTCCCCCGCCGCTCATTGTGGTTCGTCTTCATCATTCTGGGCATTGTCTTTGGTCTGCCCATCCTGCCCCTCCTAGTGTCGTTTGTTCTGGTCGAGCCCCCGCTCCAGCGGTACTACTTGCTGACTTACGTAGAGAGCGGGGAGACCGCAGAGATTCCTGGTGCCACCACCCCGGTCAACTGGCTATACAAAACGGCTCCCGGACGACAGCGAGCGCTTCTTACGGAGCCCGATGCGCTGTTCGCTCAGAATGGAAAGCTGCCAGTTCGACTGTCGCAAGCCGCACTCAAAGACGGCTGGACCGGAATCGAGGAGAGCCCCGAACAGCGGATCAATTCGGCCCAGGTGGAGCAGATTTTACGAAAGAACTTTTACAACGGTGTAGGATTCCGTTGGGTGATGGCGAAGCCTGCACTGGTCTGCCTTCTCGGATTGTCTGTGTTGATCGCGGCGGTGGTTACGATCAGGCGAAGAGGGAGAGCACAGTCAAGGCACGAAGAGCGTCATGGCCGTCGAACCAAGGGGCCGGAATTGGTGACCGCTGCGGAATGGAATTCAAAACTACGGCCTGACGGAATCCGCTTTCAATTGCGCGGGGAAAGCAGGCTTCTCGGTTCGGTCTCCAAACTGATTCCGAATTTGGATTCGCCATACCTTGCGATCCGTCGAAACCTTGAACCAAACCACATCCTTATTATGGGCGACAGTGGCAGCGGGAAGACTTCGGCCATGCGCCAGATTCTCCGCCAAGTGAGTGAACGGGAAGAAACAGCCATTGTCTACGATCCTGCTCTTGAGTTCACGCCAGAGTTCTATTCTGCCGAACGAGGCGACGTGATTCTCAATCCGCTTGATCGTCGTTGCCCCTACTGGGACATCGCGGACGAGTCGAATTCCGATGACGGGAATACCGCGATGGCGGCGGCGCTGTTCCCTGACAAGGATTACGAAAAGGAATATTTTACGGATGCCCCGCGGCGGATATTTACATTTTTGATGCGGCGCCACCCAAGCCCTCAGCAGCTTGTCGAGTGGATGAGCAATCCGGCTGAAATCGAGCGCATGGTGAAAGGGACGCCGTATGCCGCATTTCTGGACGCTGGTGCGCCAGCGCAGCGCGGCGGTGTTCTTTCGTCCTTCAACATGATTGCCGAGAGCTTGGAGCAGTTGCCATCGAGGGAAGGGAGCCGGACAGTCTTCTCGTCAGGAGGTTGGAACATTGAGAGACGACAATGGGTCTTTCTCACGTCGAGGCCAGCTTCCCGCCAAAAGGTCCTCCCGCTTCATAGTGCGTGGCTTGACATGCTGATCCTCCGCACAATGGAAACCGACGCCGTCATGCCAGTTCTGCTGCTTCATCGAATCGGACAAACGTGGAAAGAAGTCTAGACGTCTCAGGAATGCTTCGTCGCGGGGTGTTCCCCAAAATTTGCGGCTCCAAAGAGATTGCAACCGGTGCTGCAGCGCAGCCTCTAGGGCATCACGCTGTGACACGTGTTTTTGATCGCCGGGCTCGATCACGATCACTCCTTGACGGCGATCAAATCGATTCAACTTTGGAGTCTCATAGGCAACTGCACGTTCAAGGCTTGGGACGGAGTTGACAAACCGGAGAATGAAGCACGGATGGGTCGCTTCAAACAGGACACGTCGAAAATCGGCCAGCTGGACAATCTTCTCCACTGTTACTTTTCGAAACCAATCTCCATTGAGGGTTCCATAACGATTAACAAGAATGGTCGAGGGTAACAACAGGCAGCCGACCCCTCCGAGCCGGAGATATTTGGCAGATTGTATGGCAAAGTGCAACGCGATCTGGGCTTTGCCCCGGCTCTCCCACGGTGGATTTCCGATAACAAGATCAAAATCATTGCCTACAGGCAATGATTCCTTCAAGAAATCGCCTTGGATGATGACGGGGGAATCAATGGGATCATCGGCACTCCACAGCAAAGCTGGCAAAAATGGGCCCTGACTAACCTTTTGTTTGAATTCCTCAACATCCATCGGCTTTAGCTTTTCAAAAAGCGCCAGATAGAGGCTGAACGCTGCAATACGACAGGCATCAGGGTTCAGGTCAACGCCGCGAATCTGCTTTTGGAGAATCTCCAGCATGGCCTGAGCTTTGGTTTGCCTGCGCTTTGTTGTATTCTCTCGCCTCCATTGCTCTGCAAGCAGATTGAACATCGCTACCAAAAAAATGCCAGAGCCGCATGCCGGATCTCCGTGTCCACGCTATGTGGTGATGGTCGTCCTTCACCCTTCGGTTCCGATTTGGAGGCAGATGTTAGGGCCATGGGCACGATTTGCTCCTTCTCCAGACATTGCACAATTTATTGTGCACTTTGGAGAAGTATAGACCGATAAACTGATTTACGTAAAGACTGAAAGCCGGAAATCAGGCTTGTTCTACGTTGAACAAGAAAAACGAGATCACTCCGCTTGATGCTGTAAGGCAGTACGCGGTGGATACATTCCACAACTCGCTTAAGTGCACATTTGAGATCAGCCTACCATATTCGCCTTTTATTCGCCAAAAATCCACGAGTCTTTGCAGCGGCTTGTAGAACGAGAACCACTGCGCAGAGAGAGCGAATCGGTAGATCCGAGGCTCTAGACTCTTTCTGCCCGCTCTTCGGTACGCACTCTTTGGCATTCATGAAACTAGTGCGTTCGTTGGCAGGGCAGAGGTCTGCAGGGCAGAGGTCGTGGGTTTGATATGGGTTCGATAACGGTTCCCGATCGTGCCTTACAGCGCCAAAAGAAGCCATCCGTGACGCTTGTTTTCTGTAAGTTACGACCTTCCTTTTCGCTGTCACGGCAGAGGTCGCGGGTTCGAGCCCCGTCGTCCCCGCCATAGAAAACAAAGAAGTTAAGAGGGTTTTCTAGGCGACAAACAACAGCACAAAAACAGCACACGAATCATAACCCAGGTGCTACTCTGGTGCAAGCGACAAGAATAAGGCCCCAAGAAACGGGGGCCTTTCTGCTTCTGGGGTGGAGACTTCTAGCTGGCTTTTTTGGGCGGTGGCACCACGAACAGCCCCGACATCGACGCCTTCAACGCGTCACGCTTTGTCGCTTGTTTGGGCGTGACGAAGGATAGTCGGGAGATGAAATTCGACCGCGGAGCGATATTCAAGGCCGCCGCTGTTGTTGCGGCAATTTTCGTTTCCGCAAAGTTAAGAGCGGCCGTTTACCCCTCCGGCTGCGGCGAGCTGTCGCAAGATCTCAACCAAAGGAAAACCATTATGTCCGAGAATCCTCCGGTGTACCCGCCCCTTCCCCCTGACGACCTAAAACGAAATCTAACGGTTGCTCAGATTGATCAGGATAAAACTCTTCCTCACATAGGTTTGGTCGGGGACACCTACACGATCACCGTCACTGGAGCGGAAACAGCGGGAAGGTTCTGTGTGATCGACATGCACATTCCACCTGGAGGTGGGCCTCCCCCGCATCGCCACGACTTTGATGAAACTTTCATTCTGTTGGAAGGTGAAGTCGAAGCGACGTTTCGAGGCAAGAAATCAATCGTAAGAGCAGGAGACACTATCAGCATTCCTGCCAACGCGCCGCATCGTTTTCACAACGCATCTTCGCACGCTTCTCGGCTGCTCTGCATCTGTTCGCCTGCCGGCCAGGAAGAGTTTTTCACAGCAGTCGGAACGCCTGTTGCGACTCGGACCACGCCTCCTCCGAAGCTCGACGAAAAGGAGCAGGCCGCGTTCATGAAGAAAGTTATGGAGCTGACTCCGAAATACCGAACGGAGTTGCTCAAAGAGGCATAGGTCTATGCCTCCGAAGTCCATTCTTGACGAATGCGAAGCGGAGTGGGCGTAAACCCTTCCGCTACGCAACTTTGGCTCGAATGTGATTTTTCGAACTGACCTACCCTGTGCTTGCCCGCATCAAATCAGTTGCTTCCGATTGAGATCGTAATCGAGGGCGACGACTTCGTTGTGCTGCCTTCGAAACGGATTCCGATTGGACAAACGCATAGGATTTGGATTCCAGTCAAAATGCTCGGAAAGCAGTCATAAGCGGCGATTATTGCCATTTCGCCATTTTTATTGACATTTTGCTCATTTCCTGACTATGATTCTGCCCACATCGACTTTCTGCGTCGTCGATAAAGTCAAGATGCGCGAGGTTTCAGTCGCGTGAATTGCTCAGGTCAGCGATATTCCCTATTCGCGCTGCCGACAGTCGTTCTGTTCCAAATCGTCAGGTCACCAAATTCCGCGAGGAACCCGGCGTCGAATCCCATTCAGAGGTCATCGCAGCAGATCCCGGGCATACCGCTTCCCAAGTGGAGTGGACAACAAACATGATCCAGCAGAGAGAAGACGGCTGGATCGAAGCAGAATTGAGGCCACAATGAAAACGAATTTTCCGCGAATTGCAATTGGATATGCCCTTGCCCTGTTGGTGTGCGTTGTCACTGCACAGGGGCAAACAGTCACCGGCTCAATCACGGGAGAAGTCACGGACCCCAGCGGCGCAGTGATCAGCGGCGCCCAGGTGGTCGCTCATAGCCTCGACACGGGCGTTGATACTTCTGCCACCACCAATTCGGCGGGACTGTTTCGCATCGATTTTCTGCCCATCGGCCAATATCAGGTCGCTGTGTCGGCAAGCGGCTTCAACACTCAGAACCTTCCCGCGTTCTCGTTGGAAGTACTGCAAACCGCGAATTTCAATGTCAAGTTGACCGTGGGCAGCTCAAAGGAGACGGTGAATGTCTCGGCGGCCGCGCCCATTCTGAACACGAGCGATCTCACGATTTCGAGCACTTTCACCGCCAACACAATCGAGAACTTTCCGCTGAATGGTCTTGATTTTTCGGCGTTGACCTTGTATCTGCCGGGAGCAGTGACGACGTATGGAACCTCCGGCCCGACGAGCTTTGAGCGCAGCACTTATAACTCTGACACACCGAACTTCAATGGCAATCGCGCCCAGGCGAACAACTACACGCTGGACGGCATCGACTTGAACGAGACCTACAACAACCTCATCTCCTACAGCCCGGCCCCTGCGGCGCTGGAACAGGTGCAGGTGATTACGGCCGATTCGCCGACCGACTATGGCAACGTAAATGGCGCCGGCGTGGTGGCAGTGCTAAAGAGCGGTACCAACCGATTCCACGGCTCGGCTTACGGCTATGTGCAGGATTACAGGTTTGACGCAAACTCTTATGGGAATGGGTTGTCTACACCGGCCACGCCGATCAATCCGTTTTCATTCGCCCAATTCGGAGGCACAATAGGCGGGCCCATCCTGCACAACAAGTTGTTCTTCTTTGGGGATTACCTCGGTTCGCGCTGGCACAAGGGTGGAACCGGGCAGGCAAGTGTGATGACTTCTGCGATGCGAGGCGGCGATTTCTCTGTTCTGCTCGCCGGCGCCAACCCCATCCAACTTTACGATCCGCTCAACAATTTCACCCCTTATGAGAACAACCAGGGAGTCCCGGTCACGAATCCGGTGGCTACATTCCTTTTTGGGAATCCGAAATACTACCCGCTCCCTAATGCGACGCCTTCTGACGGAATCGCGCAGAATAACTATCTGGCGCCCTCGCGCAGCTATAAGGCGAATAATCAGGGCGACGTAAAAGTCGAATTTGATCCCCGCGTCGCGGACAAGATTACGGGATTCTATTCCATCTCCCACGCGTATGACGGATCCACTCCGGTTCTAGCCATCTCGTTTCCTGGCATCAATCTTTATCCCACCTGGGTTACGGGCATCAACTGGGTGCATACCTTTTCGCCGGCGCTGGTCAATTCGGCGCGCGTAGGTTTTACGCGCACAGACTGGAATCAGGGCTTTCCTCAGGATCTGACTGGGCAATTTGGAACCGCGGGCAATGCAAAGGTGGGTATCACTTTCCCCAATCAGAGGTATAACGGCTTTACCAATCAGAACCTGAACAACAACCTCAGCAGTTTAGGCACTTCTGCGTACAACGGCGGCGTTATCGACAACACCTACAGCTACGCCGACACTCTGGCCTGGCAACGGGGAAAGCACTATCTCAGCATGGGGATTGACGCACGCCGCTATCAGAATAATTACCCCACCGGCAATAACGACGGTTATTTAGGCTCTCTGAATTACTCTGGCAACTTTACTTCGAACGGCAACGGTTCGGGCGGCTACGGCCCCGCGGATTTTGTGTTGGACCGCGTGTCGTCGGGCGGAGTCACTCTATCGAGCGTCAATGTAGGGCAGCGCCAATGGCGAACAGCGGGCTTTGCGCAGGACAGCTTCAAGATGCTTTCCAATCTGACCGTGATCTTCGGCGTGCGTTACGAGTTCGATGAGCCGTGGATTGAAGAACAGGACAGAACTGGAAACATCGACCTGACGACAGGGCAGATCGAGTATGCCGGACACCTTCCAGTTGGAGCCCTGCCAGGAGCAAAACTTTGCTCGAACCTGGCCTGCTACCAGCCGAACTATAAACAATGGATGCCGCATGTAGGGTTTGCCTATCAAGCGAGCGATCGCTTTGTGGTCCGCGGGGGCTACGGCGCAAGCAGTTTCTATGAAGGCAACTCGTTCAATCAGCGCCTGACGGCCATTGCACCGTTCCTACAGGCGGCGGGCTTCTCAGTCAGCGCTCCCACCACCGAATCGGTACCGACGCCGAACACCGCTGAAGAGGGCTTTACTGGCTCCGACACTTCTGTGCAGTACAGCAGTTCCAACAACGGCTACACCGCGTATCCACAGAAGATTCAGCCCGCCTACGTGCAGGAGTTCAATCTCACATTGGAATATGCGCTCAGCCGTACCGCTTCGCTTCAGGCGGGCTACGTCGGAGAGACGGGCCAGCACATTGAAGACTACGGCAACGTAAACCAGCTGACCGTCAACAATGATCAAACTTCGGCCCCCTTCTACAACAGCCAGTACATTGGCGTAGACGGGATCGATTCCGCCCTGGGCGTTGGCGGCAACGGCGGCCTTCTCATCACTGAGTCGCGCGCCAAGATGAACTACAACTCATTGCAAGCAGTATTTCGGCAGCGATTGACGCATGGACTGGAGTACACGGTCAACTACACGTGGGGCAAGGCAATGACCAACAGCCTTGGCAACTACGGCCTGAACGTCAACGGCTTCAGCGGCGCTTTCGAGAGCTACTACAATCCTGCGGTCGATATGGGGCTTGCCGGATACGACATAAAGCACAACCTCTCCGCAACAGGCGTGTACGCCCTGCCTATCGGCCGCGGCAAGGAATACTTGTCGTCGACCAGTCGTGTGCTGGACGAAGTCATCGGCGGATGGAAGCTATCCACCGCTGTGGTCGCTTACTCGGGCTTTCCGGAGAACATCACAGGAGGGTCCTCGAATTCCAACAGTTACGGTGCGAACCGCGTAAATCAATACCGCAAGCTGAAGATCTCCGGGCGCAGCAACGCAAACTGGTTCGGCACAGACCCTTCGGCCGTCCCGTGCCTTACCGCGGGCGTGGACAATGGCACCTGCGCTTTCGGAGTTCCGGCCAACAACAGCTTCGGAACTTCTCACAACGGCTCCGTTCGCGGTCCCGGCTATTTCAACACGGACATGGCTGCATTCAAGGACTTCCACATTTTTGGCGAGCACGTTGTGGGTTTCCGCTTCGACGCCTTCAACGCATTCAACATCGTCAGTTACGGCAATCCAGACACGGGCATCAACGACAGCAACTACGGCAATGTCTCGCTTCAGGGCACACGTTCTGTCGAGCGCCACTTGCAGTTCTCCGCGAAGTACTCGTTTTAGCAAACCGTACTATCGCGGTTGCTAACGGTAATGCGAGTTTTTGGCAGGTAATTCAAGAAGGCTTCCCTCAGCAAGCAGTTTGCACTCTGCTGAGGGAAGTGGGGTGTTCGCGGTTGGGGCGCAGGCAATATGAAACTTGAGATTTGTGTTGATTCCGTGGAGTCCGCAATCGCCGCGGAGCGCGGAGGCGCCCAACGGATTGAGCTCTGTTCGGATTTGCTGGAAGGAGGGATCACTCCCAGTGCTGGCTTGATTGCCACTGTTCGAAAGAGCATTTCCATCGGCCTTTTCGTGATGATCCGCCCGCGTGGGGGAGACTTCTGCTATACCCCTTTGGAGTTCGAGGTAATGCGGGAGGAAATTCGGCAAGCGCGACACCTGGGGGCGGATGGCATTGTTCTGGGTCTGCTCGATGAGATTGGCGGTGTGGATGTGGCCCGTACCCGCGAGTTGGTGGAATTGGCAGCACCGTTGCCGGTAACTTTTCATCGCGCCATAGATATGACGCCGAATCCCTCCCTGGCATTGATCGATGTGCTTGCGACCGGCGCATGCCGCATTCTTACTTCTGGCGGAATGCCGACTGCTGATCGCGGCGCGCGCGAAATTGCGTGTATGGTCGAGGCAGCCAAAGGACGCATCGCAATCATGGCCGCGAGCGGTATCACGGCTGAGACTATTGCAGCCGTCGCGAAAGCCACTGGCGCCGCAGAGTTTCACACGAGCGCCAGGACAGAAATCAGCAGCACCGCCCAGTTCCGCAAGAAGGGGATGGCGATGGGTGACATCGGGGACCGCGAATACAAGCGTTTCGTTGTCCAGGAGCAAAGCGTGCGTGCGCTTACGGATGCGCTTCAACATCTCGCCGCGGAACACAGCGTCATTCAACCCGGCTAGCGCGTCGCCTCCGCGCGCAGATGTAGAATTCAAAGAAAATCGTAAATCAGGATTCGCATACACATGTCGACAAAGACAGACCAGCGCGCAAAGAGAATCCTGCAGGTGCTGTTGCGACAGGGAAACACCACCGTGGATGCACTGTCGGAGCTATTGAGCGCTTCCGGCGCCAGCGTTCGCCGCGATCTGACGAGGCTTGAGCAACGCGGCCTTGTGCACCGAACACATGGAGGCGCGAAGCTCCCCGGGCAAACGCAGTACGAGCCGTTTCGCTTCGACTCTTCTTTTCAGGAGCGGGAAGGACGTTTCGCAGAGGAGAAGCGGCGCATCGGCGTGGCAGCGGCTGAATTGGTCCGCGAGCACGACACCATAGGCTTCACGGCAGGCACCACGACCACCCAGGTGGCACGCTGCATCCGGCATCGCAGCGGAATCAATGTGATCACGAATGCTGTGAATATCGGTATGGAGTTGAGTAATCAAGCCGCACTCAACGTGACGTTGACGGGAGGCACAATGCGATGGGCAGGCGCCTTCTCGCTGACTGGTCCCCCCGCGATGGAGACGCTGAACGGATTCTTTTTCGACAAAGTCTTTATTGGCGCGTGCGGTGTGGATGTCCAGCGTGGCGCAACAACGATCGAACCCGATGAGGCTGCTGTGTTTCGCGCCATGGTCCGTCAGGCGAAGCAAGTCATCGTGGTGGCGGATTCAAGCAAGATCGCGATGATAAGTCCGGCACTGATTTGCCCTGTTGCGGAAATCGATATTTTGATTACCGATTCCGGTATTGCGCCGGATGCGCTTGCGAGTTTCAAGACCGGTGGCATTCAGGTAATTGCTGTGTGAGTTTGACGTCAACCGGATACGTGGCGGACTCGCCAACGACAAGTCCGGGGAACAATCGATCGGAGAAGAATGAAACGATTCCTGTTTTCAGCTCTGCTTGTTCTGGCGGCAGTACGATGCTTGCCGTCACAGCCGGTGGGTCTCTTTTATTTGACCAGCGGCCCGGATTCGATCCGCTCCTTTCTTGCCCACTCCTCGCAAATCGATCTGTTGGTGCCGACCTGGTACCAGGTGGATGACAACGGTCTGGTCACCGGCGCTCCCGATCCCACTGTTCTCAAACGAGCCCAGGAAGACAAAGTGCCGGTGATGCCGATCCTGGCGCTTTTCAATAAAAAGGGATTTCACACGCTTGCGCTGAATACCCCTGCGCAGACACTGATGAATGAGGCGATGATTCGCGAGTGCAAGATGCACGGCTACACGGGGTTTCAATTCGATTTTGAGAACATTGACTGGACCGATCGCGACTTGTTAACCGCGTTAGTTAGGAAGTCTGCAGATGTGCTGCATAAGGCCGGACTCCAACTCACCATTGCCACCGTGCCCAATGCGCCCGGTTATCCCGGCTCGGGAGCCTTTGCCAAGTGGATCTACACAGACTGGCGCGGCGCCTACGACATTGGAGAACTCTCGAAGTACGTCGACCTTGTCTGCTTGATGACCTATGACCAGCACACGCGCTGGACGGTACCCGGACCCGTCGCCGGATGGGGTTGGACGGTCGACAACCTTGAATACGCGCTGAGGGTTGTTCCTAAGGAGAAGCTCTCGCTCGGCATCCCACTCTACGGCTATCACTGGTTTACCGGCGCTCCCATCAAAGAGACTGAGCTGGCTGTCGAGAAGCCAAATCCCACTGCCGAGTACATCGGAACAGCGAACGCACTCCAGCTTGCCGATTCTTACAACGGCAAGATCCAGTGGGACTCTGAAGATCACAGCGCGTATTTCTACTTCTATCGCGACCAGATGCGCGAGTGGATTTTCTTCACCGACCTGCACACCTTTAAAGATCGCTACGAGCTCATTCAGAAAGATGGATTGCAAGGGTTCTGTTCGTGGGTACTCGGCGAGGAAGACCCTGCGATCTGGACATTCTTGCCGCGTCGACACTGAAAACCATCGCGGGCTTGGAATAGACGGCATCTCGCGGGGAGGCGCCGGTGCATTGGTTTCGCAAGGATGGATGACTTTCGTCCTCGCTCTTGTTCTGGGCTCTCTGCCTGCGTGCGCGCAGAATTTCAAAATTCCGTAGCCCCTGGATTCGATGCCTACTTTTTCGGTTCGGGTAGAACTTCAATGGCATTCACGAGGGGATAGTTGATTACGGGCGAGAAAAAGATTTCGAGCTTGCCCTGCGAAGTCGCCTGAACATCGTCAAAGGTCTTCACAATGGGTTTCGAACCGGCTTCGTTGAGGATGTCGAAATCTTTCAGCAGCCCAACGCCATTGCACCAGACGTCGAAGACTCGACTGCCTGGTCCGCCGATGCCGGCGTTCTCTTTGCCAAACCATGGTTCCTGAAAATATAGCCGCACCCGATACTTTTCGAGAGGAACAACGGGAAGGATATACCGAAAATTTCCAACTCGATGGGAACCGTACAAACCTGTTTGCTCGTTTTTTGGCACCTTAGCGCCCTGACCGGGGCGGCCACCAATCACGTAACGGTCGGGGAGCCAGACATTCCCGTCGGGATCTTTGTAGGGTATTGATCCGGCGACAATTCTGATGGGCAGCAATGCTTCAGATGGGGCGGGAAGAATCTCCACTGCTTTTATCGCGGAGATTTCGCCGGCGAAGTCGATGTGAATCGTGCCATCGTTTTCAGGGCGAACGCCTCGGAAGACCTTGGTATCGGCGATGTAATCACCACCCGCGTCGTCGACCAGATCCAAAGAGATGTTTTCGCCCCCGTTCAGGGAGAATACTGATCGGTCTGTTGCTTCGGGCAGGTCCGATGCTTCCGCAAAAAGCAGATGTACCTCGTAGATTCCAGGATCGACGGGGAAAACGCAATGAGCGTGGCCACGAAGCCCGCCAAGAAAAATGGTCGGGTCATCCGTTCCTGCAATCCTCTGGCTTGGTTCGGAAAGACTGGTGCCGCCGGTACAGTAGTCTCCGGGCACCCAGGTATTCCCCGCACGATCGATATAGGTCTCGCGCCCCTTACCCAATAACGCTCGTACGGGACGTCCCCTCAACACACTGCTCGTCTTCGCGTTCGGAGTTCCGCCGATGATCGAATGCGCTCTTGAGTGCATTACCTCGAGCAGAATTCCTCCTAACAGAACAAGGAACGCCACTGCAAGTCCGGGTATCAGCCATCTTTGCCACGAAGCGAACGGTTTAACAACGGATTCTTGAACTGATGACGAATCCGGCGTAGTGCCTCCCGCCTCGGAGGGTGACAACTTGGAATTTGCGTCCTCTTTGTGGACGAAACTGGGTGCATACTGCCCCGCCGGAATTTGGATTTGGACCGGGCGAGAGGCACCGGGGCCAGCATAGATTTCCTGGAGGCGTTTTCTCAGCTGATGGGCGGTGACCCGGACGATGGTGTCGACCTGGGGATTGAAATCGTCTCTGCGTCCGAGAGCTTCAACGGCGAGGGCATGCTCGGTGATCTGACCAGCCTGGCCTTCGAAGTGCTTCTCACAAATGAACTTCAATACTTGGGCGAGGTTGTGAGAACGGCCCAATACCCCGGAATTCAATAACCAATCGAGCTCCTGGTGTTCTTTCTCGCTTGCGTTGAGTTCGATTGCCATTTATCAGGCGACTCCGCGTCTGTATCGAGGTGATTTTACACGAACGAATTGTTGCTGACACTTCCAGGATTCTCTACCTGCCATCGTTCACGGTCCTGGATTTGTCGCAGCTTTTCGATAACACGAATTATTAACAACGTTAACGTGATGAGTTCGCGCGATTCCGGAAACGATTTACCTCGCCTTTCTGAGATTCTGCGCGAACCGGGAAGCCAGTTCACAATTTCGATCACGCAGATTTCACTTTGAAATCACAAGACAGCCAACGAAGCCCGTGGCTATTGTTGCAGCCGTCAATCTGACTCAATTCTCACCCGACGGGACCTCCGGCCAAAGTTGTTGCGTGGTACCGGTGAACTGAAAGCGGATGGAGCGAGAAGACTGATCTTCAGAGGAACGCGATCAAGAAGGAATCAAGGAGCAACACATGGAATCAATCTTTCGGAGGCGGTCATTCATGGCGTTTGGGAACCGGAGATCAAATCTGATCCTTCAATTGGCAGGTTTTGCATTTTTACTGGGGCTGGTGTTCCTGCCTGCTGCGGCGCAGCAAACTACCGGATCTATTGTCGGCACTGTGAAGGATCAGCAGGGCGCGATCGTCAACACGGCCAAGGTTACGGCAAAGAACGTAAATACCGGGTTCACCCGCACGGCGCCGGTAAACGAATATGGAGAGTTCCGTATCGATTACCTTCCCGTAGGCAAGTACACCGTCCAGGCGGATGCCGCGACATTTTCCCGCTACGTGCAAGAGAATCTGGCCCTCGACGTCGACCAGACACTGTCGCTTGACATCAAGCTGGCGGTGGGCGCTCAGGACACTACCATCACGGTCAGTGAGGCGCCTCCGCTCGTCAACACGACAGACGCGGTCCTGGGCCGGACCCTTGAACCGGACGAAATCATCGGCCTGCCCCTGGTCAATCGCAATGCTTACGCCGAACTCTCTCTAACTCCGGGTGTGATGGCCAACAGCATGAGCCCCACGACGAACCCCACTGGTACGCCCAATATGACGGTTGGACTTCCGTCCGCTGCGGTTCAGGTGAACGGCTCGCTCGACTCAGGCAATGGGACCGTCGCATTTTATCTGGATGGCGGCAACAACATCACAGGCATGCGCAACTACGGCAACCCGGCTCCCAACCCCGACGCACTCGAAGAGTTTCGCGTTGAGACCAGCGCCTTCGAGGCGCAATATGGGCAATTTTCAGGAGCCGTGGTTACGGTGATCACGAAGTCGGGAACCAATAAGTTTCACGGCGGATTGTTCGAGTTCAACCGCAACACCGATTTCAACGCATTTAGTTGGACTCCCACCAAGAACCCATTTACCGGGGCCCTGATGAAGAGCCCCTACCACCGCAACAACTTTGGCGGAACCTTCGGCGGCCCTATCAAGCATGACAAGGCCTTCGTCTTCTTCAGCTATGCCGGTCTGCGCCAAGTGCAGGCTGGTGGGGTCACGGGCGGGGTGGTGCCGACGGCCGCAGAGCGCCTTGGCGATTTTACTGCGGACATGCCGGGCGGGGCAGCTCCACTGAGCAGCCCTATCTACATGCCGGGCACCGCCAAAACGACTAAGGTGCCGGTAAATGGAGCAAACTCTGGCCCCGGTTGCCAGGCTGGCGAAATATCTGCTGCTACTGCGGGCTATTGCGTTCCGGCCGGCCTCCTGGACACAACCGCTGCGAATTTCCTGAACATCAACAACAAGATCGGTGTTTCCATTCCTTTGCCCACTGGCGCCCAGGTTGCCAAAACGGGCGGCGGGACTTACACCGGTATGTACACCACTCCAACAGACTCAGACGAATATCTGGGAAAGTTTGACGAGAATTTCGGCGACAAGGACCATCTGTCGGCGACCTACTTCTTTGTAAAGACCGCGTCAACTCCGAGCGGAGGCGGCAACATCAATTGGACAGGAAATCGATCGGCTGCCGACCAGACGAATCTCAACCTCGCAGATGTTCACACCTTCAGCCCCACCACCGCCAATCAAGCGTGGCTCACCTTCACGCGGGCCTTGGGCGGACGCGTTCTCATCCCGGTAACCGGTCCTGGCAATCAAACCCTCGCCAGCTTTGGCTCGAACTTTCTCATCCAGGGGCCGGCTGGATTGCCCTATCTATTCGGCGCCGGCTTCAGCACGGGTAACCCGAACGCCGGCCCAGTCACAGGATCCGACAACTATGAACTGCGCGACGTAGTCAGCGTGACCAAGGGCAAACACAGCCTTTCCCTTGGCGGCGAGTTCGCTCTGGATAAGACGATGTTCGCTGCCAATCTGAATAACTACGGCGACCTGGGCTTCTCGACCTCCGCGCCAACGAGCACGGGGAATGCGATTGCCGACTTGATCACCGGGCAAGTCAACTCATTTGAGCAGGACTCAACTTATATCACGCATCTGAGCACATGGCACACGGCGGTGTTTGCGCAGGATAACTACCGCATCACACCTCGACTCACGGTCAACCTTGGACTCCGGTGGGACATCGATACGCCGCCCGTCGACGCCCATAACAGGACGGCGTCGTTCAATCCAGGCCAGCAGTCCACGGTCACTTCGGCCGCGCCGCTGGGCCAGTTGTTTGTTGGGGACAAGGGCATTGGACGGGGCATCATCAGCACGCAATTCAGCCACATTTCTCCGCGTATCGGTTTCGCGTGGGACCCGTTTGGCGACGGCAAGACCTCGGTTCGCGCCGCGGCGGGCATCTTCTACGGTTCGGTCAGTGGCAACGAGTGGAACCAGCCCGGCAACGCCATGCCGTTCTCTATTCGCAACGGCTTTGGCTCCGAGACATCCATCACCAACATTTACGATGTCGGTTTCCCCAGCACAGCACCCGGTGGCGGCATCTTTCCGTACACCTTTACGCCGTCGGCTCCAAAGTTCTACCCGAGCCAGGGCATTGAAGCCATTCCTACGAATTTCAAAGATTCGTCGGTCTACCAGTTCAACCTCAGCATGCAGCGGCAATTGCCTTACAAGGTTAGTTTGACGGCCGCCTATGTCGGTACCCTGGGCCGTCACTTGTCATCGTTCGTCGACGCCAACTACGCGCCTTACGCAACAGTGAACTCTTCTGGCGGCCCGTTAGTCGGTAGTCTTTCTACTTCAGCGGCGAGCACTGAGCAACGTCGCCAGCACGATGCCGGCATCAACCTTACGCCCGGCACCATTGGCGGGATTACCTATCTGATCTCAGACCAGACCTCCAACTATAACGGACTTCAAGTCTCGGCAACCAAGTCGATGTCAAAGGGCCTCTCAGTCAGCGGCTTCTTCGTCTGGAGCCGCGCGCTGGAAAGCTCAAACCCGGTGGAGAATGGCACGATGAACGCGCAGGATTTTGGCGTGCTCGGCAAGCCCTTCACCGCAACCAACAACTCCATGGGCGCTACCGGCGGCGGCCTTCGGGAAGAGTATGGCCCCATGGATCAAAACCACGACACCAATGCGGCCATCTCCGGCATGTGGACCATCGACTATTTCCACGGATCGAACAGGATCGTCAAGGAACTGGTCAACGGCTGGCAGATCTCACCGGTCGTCTATTTGATCAGCGGTGCGCCGTTTACTGTGAACACAGGGTCCAATAAGAACTTTGACAGTGCGGGCCAGAGCCGGCCGAACTACAACACCGTTACCCCGGTCAGCCCCAAACTCGACCCACACCGCTGCCGTGTATGTGCTGGCAATAGCGTACTGAAATCGTGGTTCAATAACGCTGCCTTTGTAGCGAATGGTCCCGGCGTTCCGGGGGGCATTGGCCCTGGCGGCGCAGATGGCAATGTGGGACGCGACAGCCTGATCGGACCGGGCCTCAAGGATATGGATGCGGGCCTGTTCCGCAACATCAGCTTCGAGCGGGGACTGGTGTTCCAGTTCCGCGCGGAAGTGACCAACGTCATGAACTGGGTGAGTCTCGGCCAACCGGCCTCCGGGAACATCACGTCGGGCAATCAGGCCACCATCACCTCAGCCGCGGGCACCCAGCGCGTGATTCAGTTGGGCGGACGATTAACCTTCTAACGTAGCTCGCAACGAGCGAAAACCCGGCGTGCTCTTCCGATCGTAATCGAGACGGAGGAGCACGACGCAGATGGACACTCGTGGACGAATCCGGGACCAAACCGCCAAAGCGATCCACCGACTCTGATTTCATCCGCCATTCTTTTTCTGGTAGTGCCTAATCGCACTAAGGACGTTCAATGAAAGCCAAGCTGTGTGTCGGTTTCGCGTATCTTATTTTCTGCCAGGTATTTCTCTATGCCCAATCGAATTCAACCGTTTTGGCCGACGAAGATCATCGTCAGAGCGTCAGTCTTAACGGCGACTGGCATTTCATCATTGACCCATACGCGACGGGCCTCTACACATTCCACCATGAATTACGCAAGGATGGGTTTTACCTCAATGGCGCCGCCGAGCCGGGAAGCGATCACCTGGTGGAATACGACTTTGCAAAGTCTCCAACATTAAAAGTACCTGGAGATTGGAATACGCAAAGCCCCCAGCTTTTCTACTATGAAGGCCTGGTCTGGTATCAGCGATACTTCGACTTTCAACCCCGGCCCCAACACAGAACGTTTTTGCATATTGGCGCGGCAAACTATAAAGCACTCATCTGGATCAACGGGCAACATGTCTGCGATCACGAGGGAGGCTTTACCGCCTTCGACTGTGAAGCCACGCGGCAGTTGCATGCAGGGAAGAATTTCATCGTGTTTGCAGTCGATTCAACGAGGCAAGCCGACGGAGTCCCGACTGCAGCCACCGATTGGTTTAATTACGGAGGCATCACCCGCGATGTAGCCCTGGTGGACGTGACCGAGAGCTTCATCGACGACTACGATCTCCATCTCAATCATGAACGCACGACGGCTGTGGGATGGGTCCATGTGCAGGATGCAAGCCCTGGGGCAACCATCACTGTTGCGATTCCAGAGGCCAATTTGTCGGTCACCGCACAACTGGATTCGAGTGGAAAAGGGTTGATCCGGATTCCCGCAACCGGCTTGCAACTCTGGTCTCCTGAAAGCCCGAAACTCTACCGAATTCTGCTCTCTTCGGGGGACGACCACCTGGAGGATGAAGTCGGCTTCAGAACTGTCGAAACCGATGGTCCGAATATCCTGCTCAACGGAAAGCCAGTCTTCCTGCGCGGTATCGCAATGCATGCGGAGGCGCCTTATCGGGGAGGTCGCGTCAACAACGACAAGGATGTTGAAACGCTGCTTGGATGGGCAAAGGAACTGGGCTGCAACTATGTGCGTTTGGCCCACTATCCTCATGACCAGCGGATGACTCGTGCGACTGACCGTCTAGGCATCATGGTTTGGTCGGAGATCCCGGTTTATTGGGCCGAGCATTTTGGAGACCCAGCAGTACTAAACAAGGCGCTGCAACAATTGAGTGAGGAGATTCGCCGCGATCGTGATAAGGCATCGGTAGTTCTATGGTCCATCGCAAACGAAACACCAAACACCCCGGATCGGACACAATTCCTTACTACTCTCGCAAGCAATGTCCGTGCGCTCGATTCCTCCCGCCTCGTTACCGCGGCCTTGCTGGTTCGAACAGAAGGTCACGATAAATATATCGACGACCCGTTAGGCGGTGCTCTCGATGTGATCGGCGCCAACGAGTACATCGGATGGTATGAACAACGACCCGAGAACGCAGACACCACCGTCTGGCACATTGCCTATAACAAGCCAGTGATCATTAGTGAATTCGGCGCCGACGCAAAGGCTGGTTTGCATGGAGCGGAGACTGAACGCTGGACAGAAGAATACCAGGCCAATGTCTTTCGACATCAGATCGGCATGTTGAACCGAATCCCCCAGCTGCGTGGCATGAGTCCGTGGATACTGATGGATTTTCGTTCCCCGAGACGGCTGCTTCCTGGAGTGCAAGACGGTTATAACCTGAAGGGATTGATCTCCGATCAAGGTGAAAAGAAGCAGGCCTTCTTCATTCTTCAAAGGGCATATCATGACAAGGAACTCTTCAGATTGAAATAGGAAGACGGCAGCATGTGCATGGATCAACACCCGGTCAATGCATTTCTGTTCCGAGCAAGATTCGGATCTCTTCGTGCAACGTTTCGACCGCAGAGGCTCCCAGCCGCCGTCCGCACATCGCCATGGAGAAGAGGCCTGCAGTTCCCAGGCCGCCGCCGAAATCAGCCTCAAATCATTGAGTGACGGTAGGGACGCATAGATCGACTAGACTCGAACCAGTCTGACGCGGCAGAGATCGCGGATCCGACTCCCGTCGTTCCCGCCAACCTGTGCTGGAGGCTTGAGCACCGATTAAGGTGTGATGTGCATCACCCCATAAAACTGAACAAGTGATAGACTGCTCGCATGCAGAGGGGATTTGTGCAACGCGCGACCGTGGCCATCGTATTGATGGGTACGATGCTTGCGCCCCTTGGAACCTGCCTGCATAGAACCCTTAATCCCGCGCACAGTTGCTGCGCACCGGCATCTACGTCCGGCAACACCGCCCAAACGAATTGCTGCACAGCTCGCACGCCTCTCCAGGCTATCGTCGTTGCACCCATCCTTCCCTCTCCCGCCCCGTCGGCCGTTGAGCCGGAGTTCTTCTCCACCGATGAAATTTCCTTGAATAGCGCAGTTTCGGTTTCGGCTGTCATTCCTCCGCAGTCTCCGCCTCCGGGTGGATCCATCCTAAGAATCTAGCTTTTCACTTCCGCCAAGGCTTTCGTGGGTGCGCTTCACTGCGTCCTGGAATGTTTCTCCTACCCTTTGCTGTGGAGTTGAAGAGTGAAATCCTTCTATGTTCTTGTGCCGCTTGCGCTGGCGCTATCACTTGTTTGTCATGGACAGACAGGGACCAAAACAGTACTTGTTCCGGATTCTGCGTTGGGTGTGCCGGAGCACTCGACCGCCGCTCCTTTGTCAGTCGATGAGGCAGTTAACGAGGCTCTCCAAGCCAATCCGGAGATTCGGGCTGCGGTGCGGCGATTGTCACTGGCCCAACTCAAGACGAAGACGGCGCGCAGCCTTGACGACCCCATGTTCATGGTGCGCGACTGGGGCACGCCGCTAAGAAAGCCGTGGGATCTAAACCAGGCACAGCTGATGTTCATGGTGCAGCAATCCTTCCAGAGCAAGGCGAAACTGGACCTGCGTGCAAGCCTTGCCGGAAACGATGTGGAGGTTGCGGCAAGCGATCTCGAATCGATGCGCCAGGAAGTGACGGTCGAGGTGCGCAAGGCCTGTACGGATCTGATGCGCAACGCCGATGAAATGAAGCTGCACGACAGCCAGGTATCGCTGTTGAAGGAAGCCATCGACGCGGCGCTCGCCGAATACACGTCCGGGAAGATTTCGGAGACTGAAGTTCTACGCGCGCAGATGGCTCTGACCCGATTGAACGAACACCGGATCGAACTCGAAGAGGAGCGCGATACTGCGCGCGCCCAGTTGAATGCGCTGCGTGGTCGCAGTCCGGATGAGGCAGTCGAAATTGGCGGGAGCTACGCAAGCCCATTAACGATGCCTTCAATCGACGAGTTGGAGAGTATGGCTATCGAGAACCGCCCCGAATTGGCTGCTCTGCGCAAGCAAATAGCGAAGTCCAGGGACCAGGGCCGGTTGACGCGGCTCGCAGCGAAACCCGACTTCACAGCCGGCCTGGGCTATATGCTCATGCCCTCGGGATCCACATTCCGGAACGCCTACATGGCCGAGTTTGCGATGAATCTCCCTTCGTTGAATCGCGATCGTCACGAAGGTGAGACCCGGCAGGCGGATGCGGCAACAGATGTGTCGCAAGCCGAACTCGAAGCGCGCACATCGATTGTGTTCCGCGAAATTCGCGAGGCACAAATCAGTGTCGTTGCTGCGCAGAGGCGCATCAAGCTGTATCGCGACACGCTGCTGCCACAAGCGGAAGCCGCATTTAAGGCTTCTGCCGCGGCCTACCAGAACAATCGTGGAGAGTTTTCGAATCTCATCGACAGCCAGAACTTGCTGCTCGACATTCAAACCGCGTGTTACAAGGCATCCGCAGCATCGGACACGGGCGTTGCGGAACTTGAGCGCGCGATCGGTGCGGCCATGCCCGTTGCGCCCAGCGCAGAAAGGACAAGCAAATGACAGCGAGGGAGAAGAAACTAATCGCGGTGGGTGCAGGAGCGGGAATACTAATCGCCGTGCTGGTTGTTGGGATTCTGGCGGTTCGAGAGCGGTCCTCATTTGCGGCAGGAACGATAACCCCCTCGGCCATGTCCACGGGGGATGTAAATGCTGACCATGGCCAGACTACTCAATCGGGAACACAGCCCGGCGCCACGGTTCAACTCAGTCCAACTGAGGTTACAGCTGCAGGGGTGCAGGTTGCAGAGGTCCGCACGGCCACGTTAAAGACGGATATTGCGGCGTTTGGCCGCGTTGAGCAACCCGAAGCGCAACTCGCTGCAGTGAGCGCACGCATCGGCGGACGCGTTGACAAGCTCTACGTGCAATACACAGGGGAACGCGTGCAGCGGGGGCAGGCGGTAGCGGACTTGTACAGTCCCGAGGTGGCCACGGCGCTCGACGAATATCGGCTGGCCGAACAGAACCGCAATCAACTGCGCCAATCAGATGACACCTATGCGCGCCAGCAGGCGGATGCACTTGTTGCCGCGAGCCAAAGGAAGTTGGAGCTTTGGGGAATCTCAGCAAAGCAGATCGGGGCACCTGAAACCAGCAGAATCCCGCACGTGACTCTCTACGCTTACGCCTCGGGTACGGTTGTCGAGCGCAAAGTGACACAAGGGCAGTATGTCAACGCGGGGGATACGCTGTTTACGGTCGCCGATCTCAGCCAGGTGTGGATCAAGGTAGATGTCTACGAAGAGCAGCTTCCGCAAATTCGCGCGGGGCAACAAGTGGACATTACGGCGGACTCGCTGCCGAACAGGACGTTGCATGGGAACGTGGACTTCATTGAGCCTTCTGCAAGCCCGCAGACGCGAACAGTTCCCATCCATGTCCATGTGGCCAACCCGGGGATGCGTCTATTGCCGGGAATGTTTGTGAACGCAACTTTTGTCAGCCGCGCAGCGCAGCCTTCGATTGTTGTTCCCCGATCGGCGGTGCTCGACACCGGCACACGCAAAATCGTATATCTTGCCCGGCCAAATGGCGTCTTCGAAGCGCGCGAAGTACAAGTCGGCGCGCCGTCTGAGGACTTGCTCCCGGTGTCGAGCGGATTGGCATTGGGCGATAAGGTTGTTCTCAACGGCAACTTCCTCATCGATTCGCAGGCGCACTTGAGTTCCGGGATGTCTGGACTCTACGGAGGATCGAAGGAGTTTACCGGCCAGCAGGCACAACCCGCCTCTGCTTCAACGGGCAACGGCGCACAGCCAGACGAATTGAAGCTCGACTTCCACGCGGACACCGATCCGCTTAAGGCAGGTGAAGACAGTCACTTCCACGTATCCCTCACCGACGCGAATGGGAGACCCGTCGCCGATGCGCAGGTATCCGTGACATTCATCATGCCGGCCATGCCCTCGATGAACATGCCGGAGATGAAGAACGCTTTCAACCTTCCATGGTCGGCCGGCCAGCAAATGTACATGGGCAAAGGCCAGGCGCCGATGGCAGGGTCCTGGACTGTCGTCGTCGAGGCGCGCAGGAGCGGCGGCGTGATTGCTTCATTCCACACTCACATGGCGGCGAAATAGGAGCGATCATGATCAACCGCATCCTTTTATTCTCAATGAAGAATCGATGGCTGATCCTGGCCATCTATGCCGGCCTAGCGGTGGCAGGGTATTGGGCGCTGCTGCACACGCCCATCGACGCAATTCCCGACCTGAGCGAAAACCAGGTCATCGTATTCACAGATTGGCAGGGCCGCAGCCCACAAGAAGTCGAAGACCAAATCACGTATCCGCTCACCGTGAATCTTCAAGGACTGCCGCACGTGCGCACGGTTCGCTCCGCGTCCGCATTTGGCTTCTCGATGGTGAACGTCATCTTCGAGGACTCAGTGGACATCTACTTCGCGCGTACGCGCGTTCTGGAGCGGCTGAGCCTTGCAGGCAGCTTTCTTCCCGCCGGCGTTACGCCTATGATGGGCCCCGATGCCACCGGAGTCGGCCAGGTGTTTTGGTACACGGTGGAGGGCCCTTACGACAGCGGAACGCTGCACTCCATTCAGGATTGGTTTATCAAGTACCAACTGAATTCCGTGCCTGGTGTGGCCGAGGTCGCCAGCGTTGGCGGATTTGTGAAGCAGTATCAGATCGATCTCGATCCCAATAAGCTGCGAGCCTACAACATCCCATTGCAGAATGTAGTCTCGGCCGTCGAACGCAGCAACAACAACGTCGGCGCCAAGGTAATCGAGGTTGGCGATACAGAAGACATGGTGCGCGGCATCGGTCTCATTCGTGGGCTCAACGACATAGAAGACATCTCGCTCGGAGCCTTCAATGGAACACCAGTGACGGTGGGCAACGTCGCGAGTGTTCAGCTTGGTCCCGAGTTTCGGCGGGGCGTTCTCGACAAGGACGGGAAGGAGGCAGTCGGTGGCGTCGTGGTCATCCGATACGGGGCCAACGCGCGTGAGGTAATCGAGTCCATCAAGAAGAAGATCGTTGAGATACAGCCTGGTCTGCCAGCTGGCGTTTCCATCGTTCCGTTCTATGACCGCAGCATCCTCATCGATCATGCTGTCGACACGCTACGTCACGCGCTGATTGAAGAGATTGTGCTGGTCACGCTTGCGCACGTGCTGTTCCTGTGGCATTTCCGCAGCATTCTTGTAGTCACGATTCCGCTCCCGCTCGCTGTGCTTGGTTCGTTCCTTCTCATGAAGGAGATAGGCATTTCGTCGAATATCATGTCTCTTGGTGGTATCGCAATCGCGATCGGCGTTCTGGTTGACGCGGGAATTGTCATGACCGAGAACGTCATTCGACAGGCTGAGCGCTACGAGCAAGAACACGGCAATTATCGAGAGCACATTTGGGAGATCACGTTAAGCGCGGCGCGGCTGGTGGGTCGTCCCATTTCATTTGCCATGGTCATCATCATTCTTGCTTTTATTCCAGTCTTTGCGCTCACCGGCATGGAAGGCAAAATGTTTCATCCGTTGGCCTTCACAAAGACCTTTGCAATGGTCTGTTCAACCATCATGGCGATCACGCTGGTGCCGGTTCTGTGCACCTTCCTCATCCGCGGAAGACTTCATCGCGAGGATGAGAATCCCGTAATGCGCGTTTTGCAATCCATCTATAAGCCTGTGCTGCACTGGGCTCTGAACCATAGAATCATCACGCTCGCCGCGGCGCTGGCGATGTTTCTCGCGGCGCTTTTTACGGCGACGACGATCGGCTCTGAGTTCATGCCACCGCTGGACGAAGAGACTGCGCTCTTCATGCCCATCACCGATCCGCGCATCTCTCTTACCGAGGCTACGACACTCCTGCGTCAGCAGGATGCCATCATTGCTGCTGACCCGGCCGTCGCCATGGTGGTGGGCAAGGTTGGCCGCGCAGAAACATCTACCGACCCCGCTCCCGTGAATATGTCCGAGACAACCATCACCTTCAAGTCCAAAGAGCATTGGCCGAAGGGCCTGACCAAAGACGCCATCCTGGCCAGGCTAGATGAAAAGCTTCAAATCCCCGGTGTGACCAACATCTGGACGCAGCCGATTCGCAATCGCATCGACATGCTCTCCAGTGGTATCCGGACACAGATTGGCATCAAGGTCTTCGGTCCCGACCTCAATGTAATCGAACAGAAGTCGGAGGAAATCAAGGAAGTGGTGCGCCAGATTCCCGGTGCCGCCGACCTCTATGCCGAGCGGACAACAGGTTCACCCTATCTTGAAATGACGGTGGACCGGCCCGCTGCGGATCGCTACGGTTTGAACGTTTCCGATGTGGAAGACGTGATTGAAACCGCCATGGGTGGAAAGAATCTAACGACGACTATCGAAGGGCGACAGCGATTTTCGGTGCGTGTTCGTTACGCGCGCGATTTTCGCCAGAACCCTCAGCAACTCGGAGAGGTACTGGTGACGGGCAGCAATGGAGCCCAGGTGCCGCTCAACAAGGTCGTCACCATCAAGACAACGATGGGGCCGTCGATGATTACGAGTGAAAACGGTCTTCTGCGCGGAGCTGTGCTTCTGAACGTGCGCGGACGCGATGTAGGTGGTTTCATCGACCAGGCTCAAAAGGCGGTCGCCCAAAACGTAAAGATGCCCGCAGGGTACTACATTGAGTGGAGCGGGCAGTACGAAAACCAGATCAGTGCGCGCAAACGGCTTGAACTCGTGATTCCCGTCGTGCTGTTGGTGATCTTTGTTCTCCTCTATCGCACGTACGGTTCAGTGAAGGAGGCAGCGCACGTGCTGTTGGCTGTGCCGTTCGCACTCTCTGGCGGTGTTTTTCTCGTCAAGCTACTTGGTCTGAATTTCTCGGTGGCCGTTTGGGTCGGCTTCATTGCGCTCTTTGGAACCGCAGTGCAGACAGCGGTCGTGATGGTGATCTACCTGCGCGAAGCCGTGACGCGCCGAATCGCTGCGGATGGCCAACTCACGCCTGCCGGCTTGCATGCAGCCGTGATGGAGGGTGCGCTGCTCCGTCTTCGCCCCAAGGTGATGACCGTGGCCACGGTGGTAGCCGGCCTGTTACCTCTCATGTGGTCCACACGAACCGGCGCCGAATTCATGAGACCTCTCGCCGCACCGGTGCTCGGTGGGATGATCAGTTCCCTCATTCATGTGCTGATCGTGACTCCAGTGATCTTCACCTGGCTTGGAGAGCGCGAACTGAAACATAACCGGGCAGCGTGAAGGGCGGCTGAAGCGCATGTAGGGAATAAGCCGCGCGGTCCTCACAGGCTTTAGTGGACCAAGCTGCAGCATCCTGGCCGTGGTTCGAATCGCGCTTAGAAGAGATTTCCGGCGACCTGCTCGGCAGCGGTATAACCACGGACCCTGAGAGCATCTCGGGTGAGTATCGGATCATCTTTGAGAGTGCTGCTGAACACGATGGTAAACACCTGATTGCGCACCCGGCCAACCACACGTTCGCCGAGTTCGCCCTTGCGTTCAGTGAGAGAGCACATCATCGCTTCGTTACCAATCGCACCGATTGGCGCGATATCTGCACCGCATGCGCGAGCAGCAGTTGTCAGCAATGCATGGGGTTCCGCAGCGATCTCCACTGTAATTTGCAGGACGCGTGTCGCGCCGGCGTCGCGATTCGTAAATGTACACACCGAGGGCTGGCCGTCCGCTGCGGTAAAGGCGCCCGTCGCATCTCCACCCAAAAAACCAGACGCCGTGGCTTCATTTAGCCATGGACAGTTGTTTGCCGCGTGCGCCTTAGCCGGCATCCCGATCAGACATAACCCGAAAGCTAAGGACCCTACGAAGCGAAGGAAGCCGGCGTGAAGAGGCTTTTCATTTGCCATGTTCGGTCCCTCCTTCATCGCTGAGCAGATCCGAGTGCATGTGCCACGGAATGCTTTCGGTTGAGATCTCCGGATGGATGCGAAGATAATTCAGAGAGTAGGTCGGGGCACCGGGGTCTACCTTCTTATCCACAAACATCGCCTGTTGCTCGGCCGCCTCTTTGGCTCTGCCCATGCGACGATAGAGAATCGACAGATTGTAGTGGGCCGTCAGATCGTCCGGATCAATCGCTTGCAGGGCTTCGAATTGTTCCAGTGCGGCGTGCTCGTTTTTCTGCTGATAGTAGGTGATGCCGAGCTCGCGGCGGGCATCGCGCGATTGTGGGAACTGCTCCACCACTTTGTTGAAGTCGCTGATTTCCTGCGCCGTATTACCCGCGCGCCGCTGCAGCAGGCCGTCGTAGTAGAGCGCCCGGGCATTGTTGGGATCGAGCGTGAGGGCCTTGCGAATCGCCGTACGTGCGGACCCATACTTCTCCCACACAATTTCAGTTAGGCCGACATTGGTGTAGCCGTCCACATAGTCGTGGCGCAGCTTGATCACTTCGGTGAAAGCAGCGACGGATTCAGCGTATTGGAACTGGTCCAGCAGCGCAATGCCAAGATTATTCCAACGCATCCAGTCTGGATTGTCTGCGGGATCGACCGCTTCGGGTTGATTCTCGCCGATCTGCAGCACGCGCGTGCGGGAAGCAATCTCCACAATTGGATAGGCCGGGTGATCATCCTTACCGAAGATGTTGTTGAGATAGCTCTGGCGCAGGTGGCGATAATTCACTTTTGCAGTGACGGTCACGGCACCACTAATATCGGCGGGCAAGCGGAACTGATAACGGACCAGCACAGAGCGGCCGGCTTGCACGGTGTTGTCGTAAGCGACGGAGTGAATCGTCCACACTTTGTGGTTGTCCACGAACTCGCCCTCGTCTGTAACAGGCCGATTGGTAAAGCTGTGTGCTCGCGGATCAAGCATTCCATCGGGCTTCAGGAAGCCGCTGTGGTAGATTTCCTTGCCGCTCGAGTCCTTTACGGTGAATTCGGTCCAGGCCTCATAGAGGTCGCGGACTTCAGGGATGAGCGAATGTCCAATGTTCTTGTTCTGGACGACGACATAAGCTTCCACAACGTCGCTTGGCGCGAGATTGTAAGAAACACGCCCCAAAGGTGCGATCAGCTTGTCGTCGCTTGCCTTCTTCAACGCAAAGATATCGACGTTGAGATAGTTTCCAGATCGCAGAAAATCGATGGTCTTCTGCAGTTGCTGGTCGAAGCCGTAGTAAAAAGGCACCGCGGTGTTGCCGGCAAGCCAGCGGTGCGACGCAAATGTACCATTCTTGGCGCCATACTCCGGCAGGCTTACTGGATTGCGCTTCATGTGGCATCCCTGGCAGGTAGTGAAGTCAGCGGTGTAGAAGGTCAGGGGATTGCGTTGCGAAAACTTCGATTGCTGCCACTCGTCGTATGCGGTAAACGCGCGAATGAACTTGTAGTCATTCAGTGTATCGGGAAGATTTGCCTTGTGGCAGGCCGCGCAGAATTCCGGCGTATGCAGAAAGTCGTGCATCACAGCCTTGGAATGCCGCTCCGGGTGGCGAAGAATCTGCTCGAACGACACCATGCCGGGAATGCGGTTGCCGTTTTCATCCACCATCACCGCCGGCACACCCATCTCTACACCTGCATTGCCGTTGGTTGAATTGACCTTTGTCACCGAGTGACATGTCATGCAGGTCAACCCATCGGAATCGAACTTGGCTCGATCGAGTTTCGAGTCCTCAGTCAAGGCGCCGCCTAGCACGCCGATCGGGTTATGACAGCTATCGCAGTGGCGCGCAAAAGAGATGCCTCGAGTCTTATCGCGAATCAGCAGATTGACGCTGGTGCGATAGAACGGTGTGCGGAACGCATTGGAGTGCAAGGCCTGACGCCACTGACTATAGGCTTCCTGGTGGCAGGTTCCACAATACTCAGCCGTCGGGAAAGCTCCGGGTTGAATGAAGCCTTCACCCTGTACCTGTATATTTCCCGGCGTATAGGGGTTCTTGGGGCCATAGCGAAAGTTATAGGCGGGAGTTACAAGCTCGTTGTGCGCCTTGCGCTCCGCCTCCGTGCGTTCTTCTGCTTTGGCTTTCAACTTGGCCAATGCCTCGCGCTGTGCCGGAGTATCTTCCACTGGCGGCGTACCTTTGGGTGGCGCCATGTAGGCAGGTGGAGGCGTGAGCGCAGATCCATCTTGTTGTTGTTGCGCGAGAGAGGGAACCATCCAACATCCCGCCAATACGAGCGCGGCAAATATCGAGACTGCGAACTTTCTCATGGAGTCACTTGCCTCAATTCCCAAAGGGCGTCGATCTCAAATCGTGGCTTCGTGCTGTCATTTCCCCGTATGCGAACTTGCGGACTTTGCGGCGGAACGCTCAGCTGCAATCGCGTCATACACGCTTGGCACAAAGCCTTTGCCTTCCTCGATGGAGTAGTAGCGGTCAATACCGGGCAACGAGTAAGTTTCCTTGACGCCGTCCGGCCAGTGAATTTCCAGCTTTTCGGTTGTCGTTGCCGTTCCAAGGCCGAAGTGAATGCGAAAATCGTTGGACGACTCAAAGCTGCCGCCGCTCATCACATCGCCGCGTTGCCGCGAACCATTGGCGGTCAGCCATACTGTGGTTCCGATGGCATCGCGTGGGCCTTTGGTTCCACCCGTCAGCGACAGGCCAACCCAGTGGTTATGATCGTCGCTTACGTTGCGAAGCAGGACCGGGGTTTGATCGAGGCAATTGATCACCACGTCGATCTTGCCGTCATTGAAGAGATCGCCGAAAGCCGCGCCCCGTGCCTGAATCACGTCAGCTAGTCCCGTCCCTTTCACCGCCGGCATCACTTCAAACTTATCGCCATGGTCCAGGTTATGAAACAGCAGGGGCCGTTCCGCAAACGACGTTCCCCAATTATGCTGGTCGACCTGCGGATAGACGTGGCCGCTGACAAACATCAGATCCTTCCAGCCGTCGTTGTCATAGTCGAAGAATTGGGTACCCCAGCTCAGGAATGGATAAGTTGCCTCCGCTATCCCCATTTGCGGGGTGATATCCACAAAATTGCCGTCGCCATCGTTGCGATAGAGCGTTTTGTAATCGTCTGAGAAGGTGGTGGTGTAGAGGTCGAGCCGGCCGTTATTCCGATAGTCGCCCACCGCGAGTCCCATCGATGCCGTCTCGCGCGCATCCTGGTTCAGCGCGAATCCGGAATAGAAGCTCGCGTCCTGAAACGTGCCGTCCCCCTTGTTCAGATAGAGATAGTTCGGCGACGAGTCGTCCGTCACCAGAAGGTCGACCTTGCCGTCGTTATCTATGTCGACAAAGGTGGAAGAGAAGCCATAATAGTGGCGCTTGTCGTTCACTCCTGCCTTCTCACTCACGTCCGTAAACGTGCCATCCCCGTTGTTGTGGAACAGGTGATCGGGCTCGCCCGGCAGTCCGCGAGGACCGCACATCGTTTGTGCTCCGCGGAACGAGCAATTGGCAAAGCCCACGGCCTTCGACCCGGAAAGAGGCAGGTTGTTCATGTCCCAGTGGATATACCCTGGCACGAAGATGTCGAGGCGCCCATCGCCGTCGTAATCGCCGAAGCTGGGGCCCGTCGACCAGTTGCCGAGCGTCACGCCGGCTGTTTCTGCGATGTCGGTAAAAGTTCCGTCATGGTTGTTGTGGTAGAGGCGATTCTTTCCGTAGTTGGCAACGTAGAGATCGGGCCATCCATCGTTGTCAAAGTCGCCTACGGCTGCGCCAAATCCCCAGCGATCGTTGGTGACACCGGCCTTGGCCGCCACCTCGGTAAACGTTCCATCGTGATTATTGTGGAAGAGTGCGGCATGCGGCGGTTCGGCTTTGCCATCGAGTGCTTCGTAAGTTGACCCATTGACGATGTAGATGTCGAGCCATCCATCGTGGTCGTAATCCAGCAGTGCCACACCCGAGCCAATTGTTTCCAGGATGTATGGTTTTTGCGGAGTGCCCATCTTGTGTTTCCAAACATTCAGTCCGGCTTTCGCTGAGATGTCCTGGAAGACAACGGGACCGCTGTCGACGAAGCCTCCTGCGGTAATCGGTCTCTTTTCAGAGTCGAGGACCGGCGCGAAGACGCCACCCGTTGCCGATCCAGTTTGTTGAGTTGCAGGGGACGCGGCAGCGTTTCCACCGTAGAGAGGCGATTGAGACGGCTGCTGGTTCTGGGCATAGACAAATGTAGCTAGAGAAACGAGGGAGAAGACGATGGTGCCGGCGACGTTGCGGTAACGGACACACATCCGGTGAGTACGAATCAACGTATGACCTCTTGGGCGGGAAAGAGCCCTAGTCTCGGATGCTATTTGGCGCTTAAGTCCATTGTCTACGGTGGATCGGATGACCCGTACCTAATACTAAGGGTGGAGATGAAGCAAGACGCGCCCCAACGAAGAACGGCGCCGACGCCGGATCGTTGGCACGACCGCTGTTATGCGCGCCTTATGTATTTCACTATGAATGAGTTGCGAGGAATGGGTTCAGTCGCCGGGATGGATGGCGGGCTTCTGTGCATTGTGCTCGGGCAGCTGATCGAGAAGAACCACATTGAGCAACGATTTATGGACATGGATGCGGCCGTCATAGCTGATGAAGCCCAGCTTGCGAAACCGATTCATGAAGAAACTGACACGGGAGCGAGTTGTCCCGATCATATCCGCCAAGGTCTCCTGCGTAATCGGGGGGATGAAGGTTTCCGGCTCGCCCGGCTTGCCAAACTCGGCCATCAACAAAAGTATTCGGGCCAGCCGCTTTTCGCTTGAGTTGAAGAGCTGGTCGACGAGATCCGCCTGGGTGCGCATGCTGTGCGCCAACAGATACTTTAGAAAGAGATCGGCGAACGTAGGTTCTTCGTGCATCACGCGAATCATTTCGTTTCTGCTGATCTTCAGAGCGGTGCAGACATTTACCGCTGTGGCGGTTGCCAGGTGCAACCCAGCGATGGCGGCAAGAGATTCTTCGCCCACAAAATCACATGCCGAGAGGAGCGTTATTGTTGCCTCTTTGCCGCTTTGCGAAACCACAGTGACCCTTGCTCGACCTTTCTGCAAATAGAAAACAGAATCGGCCAAGTCCCCCTGGCAAAAGAACGTCTCTCCCGGTTTGAGTTCAATGATCCTTCGACCAAGCCCAGCGTTTGCGAGAAACGTGGCTGAGTCAAATGCGGTGCTGGGGACGCTCGTCAAGTAGAAACCTCATAGCCGAGGGAAAACTCGATTGAATATTTCCCACCTAGCAGCAAAAAAGAGATGGTGTTCGTCGCTTCAGAAGCTCAACAAGTTGTCCAGCGACCAAATTCCCAAAACAATTCTCGCCTACCATCAGGCTCTGTCCATCATCGCCGGAAGGCAAATCGCCCGTCTGTTCAATAGTGATCACTTTCCGCGACGAAGCCGCATTCTTTAATCGCAATGGTCGCGACCAGGGCATTGGCACACCGCCGTCGGAGATTGTCCCCTCAAAAAGCAAACGGCGAAGCTGGTTGGCTCCGCCGCTTGATAGTGCGCATATGGCAGTTACTTGTGATCGCCGCCAGGATGTCCGCCGCCACCGTGTGGGCTACCGCCACCGCCATGAGCCTGTCCACCGCCGCCGTGGGGTTGTCCACCACTGCCGTGCGAGGGAGCGCCCTGCGCCGCCCCATGCGGTGCATTGTGACCCCCGCCTCCGCCGTTCATGCGTGCTCCGCCTTCGTTACGTGCGGGCTGGCCACCGCCTGAATGTCCACCATAGGCAACGCGTCCGCCTCCGCCGTGATAGCGGCCGCCACCGTCACCATTGAAGCGATGTCCTCCCCAGCCGTGACCATAGCCCCACCCGGCCCATGGACCCATGCCCAGGAAGATGCCATTGTAGAAATAGCCCGATCCGTAATACCCCATGGGTGCGCACTCGTATGGCGCGTATCCGTAGTAGCCGTAGGAGCAAACGGGTTGGACTCCGATGTTGATGGAAATTTGCGCATTGGCGGCTGGCGCCAGTGCCAGACCGGTTAGCAATGCCGCAGTTGAAAGCAACGTTGTGAGTCCGCGCATGTGTGACCCCCTTAAGGTGTCAACGATCCTGAGATTGCGTGGGACGCTGTATGTAGCCGTAAAGAAGGACCCAGCAACAGCAGCAACCATAAGGATTCTGGAACTCTGCATGAAGCCCAGGATGTCGGGCGAATGCCAATCTGTCCTTACATCCCTACGCTAATCCTCGCGATAGCCGGGGTCTGAGCAAATAGGATCATGGCATTCAGGGGCTTCGCGGCCGGCAAACCTTTCCGGACGCGGCTTTGGCGGGCCTTTTTTCTGCTCATGGAGAATTAATCAATGGTCAAACGATTACCCATTGGCGTCAGGTCACAATTGTTTGGCAACCATGGCTCTAGATGAAATCAACACCTGTTTGAGCTGGGGCATCGCACACGCGAAGAGAGGTAGCGGCACGCTGGATTTGCGCATGGCTCGCCGTGGCTGCCTGGCGATTGAGCGAGGTGGGGCATCATCGGCAGCCGGCAGGATAGCGTGTTGCCCAATAACGTAGGGGTAGATGCTTACTCTGGCCAGATAGAACCACGGATAGTGCGTCAATTCGATGTGCGCCACTTCAACCGCATTGAAGCCCTCGCCGATATCGCGCAGAGCCAGCTTGAGCGCGCTCGCCACTGCTTCTTTCGATGTAGCTCCAACGCCGCTCCTCAGCACTTCATTTGCCACCTTCGGGCAGCTCCATCCGTGCGGCTGGATCTTTTTCGTGAGTCGGCGAGCGTTCACATTCGGCACTAAACCCCAGTCATCGTGAAGCTCTTCCCGCATCACGTTGAGACCTAAAGGCACCGCTACCCGCTCTCGAAGCAGCATGTTCCGTTCAGAGATAGCGCGCATACACCGTACTCTTTCCTCGTGCTTTCAATTGCTGAGGCTGGGCGAGATGAGTGCGGACGGCGTCCCATCTTGCTTGACCTGAAACTCCTGCTGATTCGTTGAGCCTAAGGAGTCCGCAATCGTGTACTGGATCGAATGACCGCAATGAATGCATTCTGTTTCGCATGTGAGACCGTTGGTTCCGCGAATGCGCGGTGCAAATTCTCTCAAACACTCCGGGCACGCGATCGTAGTGGTTCCGGCTGGGGAGAAGTCGAGCCGACTTCGTTGATTCCGCCGTTGGGCCGTCCCGCCGTACGGAAGGCAGGATTGGTGCTCCTTCTGAGGAAGAGATTCGAGGATCATTAAGAGCGCGCCGATGCTGCTGCCCTTTTGATAGAAGGCGTCCGCGGCCACGCCGGAGGGCACCTCGTTGCCACAGAACGCGCCGCTCATAGCGACCTTGTGGATTGCCGGATACCGGCGCCACACAACGGCAAGCAACTCGAACCCTGACATCCCCGCCATATTGAGGTCGGAGACAAGGATATCGGGCGCCTCCTGGCGGATCTCCCGCAAGGCGGCGAAGCCGTCAGCCGCCGATCGCACCCGATATCCAACTTCACTCAACAGGAGCGACATCGACCAACGGATTGCAGGCTCATCGTCTACGATTAGAAGGCTTACCTGGGAAAGGGGCATCCCTCACCTCCCGCATAACTAAATTCTGATAACTGCTGGAGTGAGTATCCATTAGGTAGATTCCGGATGCTGTTCAATATTGGACAGTTCGTGCCGACCCAAGCGTGGGGTTAAGTCTGTAAGGCCGCGCGACGTGGGCCCCCACACGTCTCATTCAGAGAGCAGGTGGACCCGACACCGGGCAGATGCTCCGTTGTGAATTGAAATTCGTGGGAAGCAAGCTCCCGAGCTACTTTTCTCGCGACTACGAGGCTTCCGTGGTATCGTCTGCGTCCGGCAACTGATCGTGCAGAACGACATTGAGAAGCGACTTGTGGATCCGGATACGGCCATCGTATTCGATAAACCCGAGCTGGCGAAAGCGATTCATGAAGTAACTGACGCGCGATCGCGTAGTGCCGATCATCTCGGCCAACGTTTCCTGTGAGATCTTGGGGATTAGCGTCTCCGGCTCGCCGGGCTGTCCGAACTCGGCCATCAACAGAAGAACCCGCGCCAGGCGTTTTTCACTGGAGTTGAAAAGTTGATCGACAAGATCCGCCTGAACGCGCATGCTTCGCGCCAGCAAAAACTTCAGGAACATATCGGAGAAGTCATGCTCTTCGTGCATGACGCGGATCATTTCTTCGCGCTTAATTTTGATTGCGGTGCAAGCGCTCGTTGCCGTGGCGGTGGCCAATCGAAGTCCCGGAGCTGCCGCCAGGGCGCTCTCCCCTACAAAATCGCCTGCGGAAAGTAGCGCAATAGTCGCTTCCTTGCCTGTGGGAGAAACGACAGTGACCTTTGCGCTGCCTTTCTGAAGATAGAAAACCGAGTCCGCCGGATCGCCCTGCGTGAAGAAAGCTTCCTTGGGCGCCAATTGAACAATTCTTCGTCCCAGGCCGGTGTTCATCAGAAAAGTGGCCGCATCAAACTCGGACTTTTTCGGCTCGACCATTGCGAAGGCTTCTTCCTGCACGCATCGCCGGCAAATCAGCGCAGCGAACTCTACGCGACAGCGCCTCAGTTCAATCAACGGCTGGCGTGTGACCCTGCGCACAGTATTACACCGCGAGGAGGTCATTTGTCCGGTATTAGGCATATGTTTCATGTTTTTCCTCCCGAGACGGAGCAACGCAGCCTTTTGGTAGAGCGTTATTGCTCAGACAGCGCGATCCGTTCGTCCTAACGTGGGAAGTACCTCATGCGCCTCAATGCGCTCGAGTTCAGCGCGCGGCGCATGGGTAGAAAATGGTGAGTTGCATGAAGAAGGTAATGACGTTAGTGGCGTTACTCAGCATGACGAGCATCGGCTGGGCGGGAACCAATCGCGAAGCAACTGACGACCGGTTGGATCATGCGGGCCGAGTATTGCACGAAGTCATGTCCGCGCCAGACAAGGGTATTCCGGAGGAGGTTCTGGAACATGCCAAGTGCGTCGCCGTCGTGCCTCATCTGCTGAAGGGTGGCTTCGTCTTCGGCGCGGAAAATGGCCGCGGTGTGGCCACATGCAGGAACGGGAACGGTTGGAGCGCGCCGGTATTCTTCGCCATCACGGGCGGAAGCTGGGGCTTACAGATTGGCGTCGAAGGCATCGACCTGGTCATGATCATCCAGGATGAACGCGGTATGAAGCAGCTGCTTTCCAGCAAATTCGAACTGGGCGCCGATGCATCCGCTGCGGCTGGACCAGTCGGACGTCATGCATCTGCCAATACGGATTGGAAGTTGGACGCCGAAATCCTTACCTATTCGCGCGCCAGAGGCGCATTCGCGGGTCTTACGTTAAACGGCGCTTCGATTCGCCGCGACGACGACTCCACCGAAGCAATGTACGGTCACAACATCTCCAATCGCCGAATCCTGCAAGGCGGAGTTAGCGCACCGGCATCGGCGCAGCCTTTCCTTGACGCCGTGAGAAACGCAAAGGCACAAGCAGTTGCCTCCAACTAGGAACAGTGCGTGAACCGTATGCCGGCCTCCTTGCCAGTTTCAAGGTCAGGGAAGCCGGCGATGCGGGAAAGGAATCTAAATGCTTTGGACAGTCTTCGTCATCATTCTGGTCCTGTGGGTCCTGGGATTCAGCTTCCACATCGCTGGCGGCCTGATTCATCTTCTTCTCGTGGTCGCTCTTATTGTGCTTGTCTTCAACCTGGTTGCCGGAAGGCGTAGTGCACTCTGAAGTGCCTTTGTACACAGGCGGGTTGTGACTCTACGCAATGCATTCATGGTGGCTCGCAAATTCAGCGGATTGTTAGAAGGCCTGCGGGCAACGCAGACTCAGCAACTTGAAGCGATGTTGTGGTGCCCTCTGCGCCTTTTAAGAGCGAAGGCAGGGGGTGACAATGGGCCACGCGGGTTCTGGAACGTGTATGCTCAAGCTAGTAGGTCATATTCCCCTTTTCTCGCCTTCGGCATTTCTTGCTTCGCTCCAGACGAGCCACTTTTCAAGCACGCAACTGAACGGCTGGAGCTGGCATGAGCCATATCAAGAAAATTGATGTAAAGAACTATCTCTCTTCGCGCAATCGCAAAGGGATACATCTATATCGGCCCACAAGCCAGCCCGACGCCACCGGTTTCTCAAGCGACGAAACTGCAAGCGCAAAAGTAAAATCGAAGCGTTCGCAAGAGAACGCGGGACCGGCGCAACCTCCGAATGGACTGAATATCGGCGTATCGAAGAGTACTCCCGGTTCCGCAGCCTCGTTGCAGCAGGTTGTCTTTAGAAGCGCGCAGTCGTGAAGCTCCACTCTGTTCTCTTGCGCGACGGCTGCACTCTGCCGGAACGCCTTGACCCGCTCCGGGCTCGCGTCTGCAATCATTGGACGATTGTTGAAGAGATACCGGTGATGGTGTTCGACGCCATGGTGCGTCAGGCAGGTTGGCATTTCATGTGGCTGCAAGACGCCAGTTCACGCCGAGGCTTTGGCGTAACGCCTGAAGAGGCCACCGCGCACGCGCTGGTTCGGGCGCTGGGTGGAATATCACGTCGCTTCAATGCCGCTGAACTGGATGGAGTTCACGTTAAGAAGTATCTAGGTCTCTATGTTGCGAACGTGACCGTGCAGCCCCGGCAAATCCAGGAAAACGCATCTCTGGAGCCCGTCAATGCAGCGGGTCCATTGGCGGCCTCCGCCAGATAAGCCGGCGCCACGGCTTCTGGAAACAGCACCGGACGCACCTCATGAAAGCTACGAAAGCTTCGCAACCCGCACGTGCACCTGCATATTTCCGATTGGGAGCAGGAACAAATGCCAATTCCAGAAAACTCGATGTCTTCAACAGCAATGAATCGATCCAACTCATCTTTAGCATCCCCTGCCATGTCGAAGGCGTGCACATTGCCGCTGCCTACGCGCATTGCATTTGTGGGAAATTATCTGCCGCGCGAGTGCGGGATTGCCACGTTTACCACGGACTTGTGCACTGCGATCACTGCGGAGTTTGGTGAAGGACGGCTCTTCGCGATTCCTGTCAACGATCCTGACTCGAATTACAACTATCCCAAGGAAGTTCGCCTTGAACTCACGCAGGAGGATATTACTTCTTATGAGCGGGCGGCCGAGTTCCTCAATTTCAATGGCAACGACCTGGTCTGCCTGCAACATGAGTACGGGATCTTCGGCGGAGCGGCGGGTCGCTACATCCTGGCCTTGTTGCGCCGGCTCAAGATGCCGCTGGTGACTACGCTGCATACGGTCTTACGCGAGCCGGACGCAAATCAGCGCATCGTGCTCGAAGAGATTGCGTATCTTTCCGATCGCCTGGTTGTCATGAGTGAATTAGCGGCCACATTTCTGCATGAAGTCTATGGAGTCCCCGTTGGAAAAATTGATGTAATTCCGCACGGCGTGCCCGATTTGCCGTTCATGGACCCTAATTTCTTCAAAGACAAGTTTGGAACCGAAGGCAAGTCTGTGTTGCTGACGTTCGGGTTACTCTCACCTAACAAGGGAATTGAGAATGTGATTCGCGCGCTCCCTTCCATTCTGGCGCGCCATCCCAACGTGGTTTATATCGTTTCCGGTGTCACGCATCCGCACGTTCGGCGGCGCGAAGGCGAGCGCTACCGCGAAGAATTACAAGCGCTTGCCGAGAAGTTGGGCGTGTCAAAAAACCTGATTCTGAACAACCGCTTTGTCAGCACTGAAGAACTCATCGAACATGTCGGCGCCGCGGATATCTACATCACTCCGTATCGGCAGGAGGCGCAGGTAGTCTCAGGCACGCTCGCCATAGCGCTCGGGGCAGGGAAGGCGATCATATCCACGCCTTATTGGCACGCCAAGGAGCTGTTGGCGGAGAAGCGGGGCGTACTCGTTCCTTTCGACAGCCCCGACGCCATAGTCGAGGCAGCGCTCGCGCTTCTTGAAAACGATGCGGAGCGCCATGCGATGCGCAAGAGAGCGTATCTCTACTCCCGCGGCACAACCTGGTCGAAAACTGCGAAGGCCTACATGGCGAGCTTTCAGCGAGCGCGGTTCGAGCGCTCTCTGCAGCCCAGGGCCAGCAATCCCAACGATCCAGTGGAAGTCTCGGCCGATTTGGCCGATCAGTTGCCCGAGTTGAATATCCGCCATCTTCTGACAATGACCGACGACACCGGCATGCTGCAGCATGCGATCTATTCTGTGCCCAACACCCGCGAGGGCTACACGACCGATGACAATGCTCGCGCGCTGATTGTGTCCACGCAGTTGGATGAAACCCGCGGGTACGACTACAAGTCGCAGCACCCGAATCTATCGCGGCGCTATCTTGCGTTCCTCTGGCTGGCATTCCATTCCGATACAGGACGGTTCCGAAATTTTCTCAGCTACGAACGCACGTGGTTGGAGGACACCGGATCGGAAGATAGCCATGGCCGTGCACTTTGGGCCCTGGGTTCAGTACTTGGCCGGTCGCAAAACGCTGGATTGCGCGGAGCTGCTGGAAGACTCTTCGAGGCTGCCGTGCCGGCCACTCTCACTTTCACAAGTCCTCGCTCATGGGCCTTCAGCATTCTTGGCATGCAGGCGTATCTTGACTGGTTCCCGGGCGACCGGGCGATCCAAGGCGCGCGCAATACGTTGGCCGATCGCCTGCTCGATGTGTACGATCGGAGCCGCTCGTCGACGTGGCATTGGTTTGAGAAAAGTCTTTCCTATTCGAACGCGAGATTGCCGCAGGCGCTTATTCTAGCGGGATGGCGCAGTAATAACCAACGCATGATCGAGGCCGGCATGGAGGCTCTATCATGGCTGGCTGCGGCCCAGCATCACGGAGACAACGAGGTCTTTGTACCCATTGGCTCAAGCGGCTTTTACGGTGAGGGAGCGGAGAAGGCTCGTTTTGATCAACAGCCCATCGAAGCCTGCGCCACAATCGGCGCGTGCCTTGAGGTGTTCCGTTTGACGCGCGATAGCAAATGGCTTGACGAATCGCAGCGCGTGTTCAGCTGGTTCCTCGGCAAGAACGACCTGCAGGTGCCGCTCTATGACAAAACCACCGGCGGATGCAGGGATGGCCTACATCCCGATCGTGTAAATGAAAACCAGGGGGCGGAATCGACGCTTTCCTTCTTGATGGCTCTGCTCGACATGCAAGCCTCCCATGAATCAACCGCGGAAGAAACGTACATTGAAATGAGCTCCACCTCTTGACTTTGCCTATCGCACTCCCGTCATCCTATGACCGAGCGACCTTTGAATTGCCTGCACAAAAAGCTTGTGCCGATACACCACTCTTCACGCGCTACGTGAACAACCCCATTCTCAGCCGGGAACAGTGGCCGTATCCCATCAACAGCGTTTTCAACGCAGGCGTTGCGCTGCTTGCAGACGGGGACACCTTACTTCTATGTCGCGTCGAGGACCGGCGCGGACTTTCTCACCTTTGTGCCGCTCGTTCGGCAAATGGATTCGATGGTTGGCGCATTGACCCTGAGCCGACGCTCCCTGCAAATTCGCACGATTTTCCAGAAGAAATCTGGGGCATAGAAGACCCGCGCATAACGTACATTCCAGAGCTCAAGCAGTATGCAGTGGCGTATACATCTTTCGCCCGCGGCGGTCCGGGAGTTTCATTGGCATTAACAAAGGATTTTAGAAGTTTTGAACGATTCGGTGTCATCATGCCGCCTGAAGACAAGGACGCCGCCCTGCTTCCGCGCAGGATCAATGGCCGTTGGGCAATGATTCATCGCCCCGTGACGACCCTCGGCGCTCATATGTGGATTTCCTATTCGCCGGACTTGCGCCATTGGGGTAGTCACCGGGTGATCCTTGAAGCCAGGCGAGGCGGTTGGTGGGATGCAAACAAGATTGGGCTGTGTTCTCCGCCAATCGAGACTCCGCAAGGCTGGCTGACGATCTATCACGGGGTGCGAAATACAGCGTCGGGAAGCATCTATCGCCTCGGCCTTGCACTCTTTGACCTGGAGAGACCCGATGTGTGCTTGAAGCGAGGAGACTCCTGGATGTTCGGTCCTGAAGCTCCTTACGAACGTGGTGGAGATGTGAGCGACGTGGTGTTTCCTTGCGGCCAGACAATCGGGCCAGACGGCGACACCATCTTTCTCTACTACGGGGCTGCAGACTCGTGCATGGCAATGGCGACGGGCAGCATCCGCGCTCTTCTTGCCTGGCTGGATTCGCATGCGAGCGTGGGCGAGTCGGCGATTCGCTAGTCACGGGCAAAACCGAGGAAAGGAGTCTTCGAATGAATGGAGAAGCGATGACATGGCCGGCATGGCTGCCACACGTACTCTGGCCTCATAGAATATGCCCGCGCTGCACGTCGGTTGAATTCAAGCCGGCCGAGCTGCGCTCCTACGATCCCCTGCTCGGGATGTTTGCACTTCGGCCGGTGCGCTGCATGTCCTGTTGGAGACGCTTCTACTGGCTTTCATTCAAAGGCGCTGAATGAGTTTTGTTGAAGTCGATTCTGGTCCCACGTCGAATGACCTGCTGCGCGAGTTGAAGGCGAAACACGCGCGTCCCCCTCTCGAACTCGGATGCGCCGCGAGTCTGGACTCGGACGGGAAAGTCAGCCACGATCAGAGGCTCGATAACGGGTCCGCGTTTCGCAGTGTTTCCGGCTTTGGGGTCCCTTACATCAAATAGATGAATGACCCTCCGCAACCGCAGCGTTCCGTTCGTAATCGGCTCGCTTCCGATGCTGTTCCCAGAACCCTTGCCGTATCGAAACCAGGATGCTACATTAATCAGGTGAGAACAGTTACCGCCATGAAGCTTGAAGCGTGTTGTTGCCCAGAGATGTGCTGCGCGCTCGTGTCTTCTGGCGTGAGGAAGTGGCTGGGCTAGAGTAACTTACCAAGCCGGCACCTCATTTAGACCCACCGCCAGAAGTTGAACTGGCAGGTGGGTTTTCTATTTGGATTTGAAAATACGGCGAATGAGAAAAACGAAATTCGCCAGGCAAGTGTTGGGGAGTCAATCATGGGTGTACCAGAGATTCGAGTTGAAGAACTGAAAAAGCGCCTGGACGCGGGCGAAGACCTCTTTCTCCTTGATGTGCGGGACGAATTCGAGTACGAGATTTCGAACATCGGCGGGCAGTTGATTCCCCTGGCCGAACTTTCGACCCGCATCAACGAACTCGACGCCAATCAACAGATCGTGACGGTCTGCAAAATGGGTCCGCGCGGTGCCAAGGCTGCACAGGTGTTGCACAAGGCTGGCTTCAGCCACGTTTGGAATCTGGCGGGCGGCATTCATGCCTGGTCCGATCGTGTGGATCACAGCGTTCAAAAGTACTAGATCGGAATCTCATGGCAGGCCTGTGTTTGAGCGGTCCTTCATGCAGGCCCGAAGGCCGGAGATTCGAGAGTCTGTTGTCAGTTGAGTTCTACAAGCGCCGGTGGCGAAGTGGCTAACGCGCAGGTCTGCAAAACCTGTATTCATGGGTTCGATTCCCATTCGGCGCTCCACATTTTGATCAAAGCCCCACACATGCATCTGCGATCTCTGATCAATGCCACCGCTTCCTGATTCGTTCATCTTTTGAATGCATTTCACAGAAAATCACAGTTTGCGATGCCAACTAGCAGCCGCTACAATTTGCATGTTCCCGAACTAAAAGGAGGCAACCTGTGCCAGAGGAAGTCACCCGCGTTTCGTTGCGCGAGGAGTCAGCATATCAGTTAGCAAATGTAACTAAAACGGCTCCCCTGTATGGAGCAATCACTCCCCGTTGGCTCGTTCGCCTTCTTGACTGGAAACCGCTGGAGTCCGGAACCTTCAGGCGCAACCGTGTCGATACATCCAAGGTCATCGAATCTACATGCGGACATGAAGACGAATCCGTTCTCGCATCAACCTTTGTGGATTACGAAGAGACCCCGCGCGAGTATCGTCTCAGCAGCATCAACGCGGTGCTCAATGTTCACACCCGCGTTTCTGATCTTCTCAGCAGTCCTTACGACCAGGTTCGCGAACAGTTACGTCTCCTGATTGAAAGTGTGAAGGAGAAGCAGGAGAGCGAGCTCCTCAACAATGCAGACTACGGATTGCTGAATAATGTTGAGGCCTCGCAGAAGATAAAGACCCGGAAGGGCGCGCCAACTCCGGACGATCTCGATGAGTTGTTGACCAAGGTGTGGAAAGAGCCGTCCTTGTTTCTGGCCCATCCGCGAGCCATTGCCGCCTTTGGGCGCGAATGCACCCGGCGCGGTGTGCCTCCACCGACAGTGACTCTGTTCGGCACGCCATTTCTCACGTGGCGCGGCGTTCCGCTGATCCCCAGCGACAAGATTGCGATCAAAAGCAAAGATCAGAAATCCAAGATTCTGTTGCTTCGGGTTGGCGAGAAGAAGCAAGGTGTGGTCGGCCTCTTCCAGCCGGGGCTGCCGGGAGAGCAAAGCCCCGGCTTGTCGGTGCGCTTCATGGGAATTGATCAAAGGGCGCTTGCCTCCTACCTCGTCTCGCTCTACTGCTCCGCCGCTGTTCTCACCGAAGACGCCATTGCCGTGCTCGAAGACGTAGATGTGGGTCAATACCATGAGTACAAGTGACGGAACTGCCTTCTCGACGGCAACCCCGGTGACGGGTGGTGGTCCCACAGAGGCGCTTGGTTCGGAAGGGGTCCCTGCAGGTCTTCTTAGCCCGGCCGAATTGGCTCGCATAGCCAATGAGATATTTCATGCGCTGCCCGAAGGAGTGCAACCGCACGTAGCCACTGTCGCTGCGGCGGCGCTGCCTCCGAATTCAGCTTTGAGCGGAAATCCATATGCGGCAGTGCCGAGTCTCACGGCACCGGCGATTCCGGGCCTTGCGGCCAGCGCAACGGAATTCCAGCCACCGGTATTCGTTGCAGCTCCGGACAGGACGACCGCACCAAATCCTCGAGCAACAAATCCCGTAACGGCGGGAATATCGGTTCCCGGCGGCGGGATCAATCCAACTTCGGGGCCAGCTTTCGCCTTTCTGCAGGACGCACGTCCCATTTTTGTTGAGCCAGCCAATGAGCCCGCACCTCTCAACACGCCTTCGCAAGGATTTGCGAACGCCGCCCCGACCGATGAGGGATTTGCAGCCATCCCATTCTCGCTGAATCCTGATCTGGAAACGTCGCCGCATGGACAGTTCGCGCAGCCCCCTGCGCCGGCCATTCCCGGAGCGCTGAGTGCTGTTGATTCCTCGGCGATCCCGGCATTCTCATTTCTTGAAGAAGCGCGGCCACTGTTTTCGAATCCCGCCACGATACCCGGGCCCATCCCGGCTGATGCCTCGACCAAGAAGGCGGCGGGCACAGTTGAAATCCCGGCGAGCCATACCAATCCGTTTGCGTCCCCGTTAGACTCGAATGCGCCTCAACTCCCAGGTACGGTCGCGCATGCGCCCGGTTTTGGCGTCGCTGCTGCCCCCGATCCGCAAGCCACGCCAAGACCGCTCTATCCATTGGGCGTCGCACCTGTGCTGGTTCCAGGAGTGGGCCAGCCCGCGATGCTCGACGATCTCGGTCTCTCCTCGTATTCATTTGACGTGGAGGCGATTCGCCGTGACTTCCCGATCCTTGCCGAACGCGTCAACGGGCATCCGCTTATCTGGTTCGACAACGGTGCCACAACGCAGAAACCGAATTCGGTGATAGATCGCCTCACCTATTTCTATGAGCACGAAAACTCAAACGTGCATCGCGCTGCCCATGAGTTGGCGGCGCGTGCCACCGACGCCTACGAATCGGCGCGCGAAAAGACACGCCGCTTCCTCAATGCAGGGGCCACGCGCGAGATCGTGTTTGTCCGCGGCGCCACAGAGGCGATCAACCTGGTTGCGCAAAGCTGGGGACGCCGCAATATTCAAAAGGACGACGAGATCGTCATCACATGGCTTGAGCATCACGCCAACATTGTTCCCTGGCAGATGCTGTGTGCGGAAAAGGGTGCGCGGCTTCGCGTTGCACCTGTAGATGATTCCGGCCAGGTGCTGCTCGATGAATATGAAAAGCTGTTAGGGCCGAAGACCAGACTGGTCTCAATCGCGCACGTTTCCAACGCACTCGGCACCATTGTTCCGGTGAAGGAAATGACCGAAGCTGCTCACCGTCATGGCGCCCGTGTGCTGGTGGATGGCGCGCAAGCGGTATCGCACATGCGCGTCGATGTGCAGGCGATCAACTGCGACTTCTACGTCTTTTCGGGACACAAGGTGTTCGCGCCAACCGGTATCGGCGTCGTCTACGGGAAGTCCGAAGTGCTGGACAACATGCCGCCATGGCAAGGCGGCGGCAATATGATCCAGGACGTCACCTTTGAGAAGACTCTGTATCAACCCCCGCCGCAACGTTTTGAGGCGGGCACTGGAAATATCGCCGACGCGGTCGGGTTAGGTGCGGCCATCGACTACCTCGACCGGGTCGGCATCGCGAACGTTTCGCGTCATGAATACACGTTGCTTGCCTATGCCACCGAAGCGCTGCAGCGTATTCCGGGTTTGCACATCATCGGTACGGCAAAGGAAAAGGCAAGTGTTCTCTCCTTCGTGATGGATGGATTCCGTACGGAGGAGATTGGCGACTATCTCAATCGCAAGGGCATTGCAGTGCGCGGCGGCCACCATTGTGCGCAGCCAATTCTGCGCCGCTTCGGTGTGGAAAGCACGCTACGCGCGACGTTCGCGCTCTATAACACCTGCGAAGAAGTGGACGCACTTGTTGCCGCGTTGTGGGATCTGCGGCAAGGGCGAAGCCCGGGGATCTCTTGAAGTCGAATTGCCAAGGCAAGCCAGAGATCAGTCGATTCACGAAACCTAACCTTTCCGTCGATCCCATTCGGCAGAAACGCCGCGCATGAGGAGTCGATTTGCAAATGACATCATGGCTCGCCAAGGAGTGGCCGTGGTACGTGGCAGGTCCGCTGATCGGCCTCTTTGTCCCGGCGCTGTTGCTGCTCGGAAACAAAGTGTTCGGCATTTCGGGAAGTCTCAGCCATTTGTGTGCGGCCATCGCGCCGGCCAAACTTGAATATTTCCGCTACGACTGGCGACGGGCTGGATTGTGGAACCTGGTGTTTCTCGCCGGTGTCTGCGGCGGCGGCTACCTGGCCGCGCATTTTGGCGGAGTGCAGGGAATTGCCATCTCCGCCGAAACAAGGTCCGCACTGGCTCGCCTGGGGATTCACGACTTCTCCGGTGTTGCGCCCCACGAACTATTCACATGGCACGCTCTGCTCACGGTCCGAGGCTTTGTCTCGATCGTGGTTGGCGGTTTCCTGGTGGGGTTTGGAACTGCCTATGCAGCCGGATGCACGTCTGGACACGCCATCAGCGGGCTGGCCAATTTTCAATTGCCTTCGCTGATCGCGGTCCTGGGATTCTTTGCTGGCGGTCTGGCCGCGACCTATTTCATTTTGCCGTTCGTGATAGGAGGACTATGACGCAGGCCACGCTCGCTCAATTCAAGGGCTGCGGCGCCGAAGGTGAAGGCTCGCGGGAGGTGCGCCCCATCTTTCTGCCCATCTATTTCGCCCTCGGCATCGCCTTCGGATTCGTCTTGACCCGCTCGGAGGTGCTTTCCTGGTTCCGCATCCAGGAGATGTTCCGCTTTCAGTCGTTCCGCATGTACGGCATCATTGGTTCCGCGGTTGTAACGGCAGCAATTTCGCTGGCTTTCATCAAGCGCCTCGGACTTAAGTCCGCTTCAGGCGAGGTCATAGCGATTGCTCCCAAACCGTTGGGCAGCGGCATCCAATACGCAGCCGGTGGCACGATCTTCGGACTGGGATGGGCCCTCACAGGCGCATGCCCCGGGCCTCTGTTCGCTCTGATCGGAAACGGCATCTCCGTCATGCTTGTGGCCGTAGTCAGCGCTCTCGCAGGTACCTGGCTCTATGGTTGGTTGCGGCCGAGATTGCCGCACTGAGATTTGCTTCTTGTATCGCGTTTGAACTTCGAATGCGCGCGTCAGAGAGGAATTCTCTTGCTTGAGAAGAATGGAAGTTCGTCCGGGATTTCGACGACTACAACGTAATCTGAAGACGGCGTGGCGCCGTAATCCAGGCTTGCTCATTTGCTGCCGCGAACGCTATTTGGCTGAGGAGACCCGATCATGTGCGATCGCGTGGACCAGTTCTTCCGGCGTCGAAAGATTATGCTTCCTCAGAATTTCCAGTAACTGGCGATCATTCTCACATTGCGCCTTGACGGATTGAACTAATTCGTCCAGCTTGGTCGCGACGTAGAGCACTTCGACGTGATCGTGTTCAGCCTCGACGTCGTAAAAGACGCCGGAGTCCAGGCCGAAGGCGACACCCAGAGCGTCGTCGACCATTCGATCTTCGCTCAGTTCCTGATCGGCCAACTCGGCAACGGTGGCGAGATTGGCGCGACGAAACTGGCTCCTGACGGTGTTCTCTACGAGCCGTTTCGTGATTTCCTCTGCAAGCCCGTGAACCGTTTCCATGGGTCCTCCCCAGGAATCAAAAGTCCGCCAACCCAACGGCATAGACTCAACACTCCGGTGGGCGCCCACCAACAGCGGTTCCGCCACCGACAGCCCAACTCTGCCCAAGATTAGCGACGCTCCGCATCCCCGGTCGATGACCCCCATCACATCCCGATGTGAGGAAGCTCAGCTTCTCGTGTCAACGACAACAATTAACTGTGTTCTGGCTCACGAACATCTGCATTTATCGCGTGTTACCGTTCCCCTTAACGCGCTTTGCGCAGACGGCATATTTCCCACGACGCAGCCCGAATCGGAGCCTTCAACAATGTTCAGGATTCTCGAAGCTCACCCGGTTGGTTTCAATATCAAACAATTTGTTATCGAGGCTCCGCGCATCGCTCGTAAGCAGCGGCCCGGCCAATTCCTGATTCTTCGCCTGAGTGCAAAGGGAGAACGCATTCCCCTCACCATCAAAGGTTCCGATCCTGAGGCCGGTACTGTCACCATCGCGGTGCAATCGGTCGGCAAGACCACCTCATTGCTTAGCTGTCTTGGAGCAGGCGACTTCATTCTAGACATCGTTGGCCCTCTTGGCCGTCCTTCGGAAATTGAGAATTACGGCACGGCGGTGATTATCGCCGGCAGTGTCGGCACTGCAATGGCACTTCCCACAGCGCTCGCCCTCAAGCAGGCAGGCAATCACGTCATCTTTATTGAAGGGGCACGCAGCGCCGAAATGGTCGTCTTCGAGGACGAGGTGCGCAAGGCCAGCAACGAAACCTACATCCTTACCGACGATGGCACCTATGGCGAGAGGGGACTGGTGACTAAGAAGCTCAACGAACTGCTCTCTGCTGGCCGAAAGTTGGACTTCGTCCTGGCCGTCGGACCCGTGCCCATGATGCGCGCGGTCGCCCACATCACCACGCCCCTGGGCATCAAGTGCATGGTGAGTCTCAACTCCATCATGGTCGACGGGACCGGAATGTGCGGCGGCTGTCGCGTGCTCCTCGGCGACAAGAGCCAATTCGCCTGTGTCGACGGCCCTGAGTTCGATGCGTCACAGGTCAATTTTGAAGTCCTGATGCAGCGCAACACCATGTACCGCGACAAGGAGTGCGAGTCGCTTCGGCGTTTTGACGAAAGCAGGGAACAGGCGGTTACCGAGCTTCGTGCGGAGCTGCGTGAGGAACTGACCGAGGTGCAACTGCATGGCTGATTCGAAGACGTTGCCTCTCAAAGACCGGATGCAGATTACGCGTGTCGCCATGCCCGAGCTTGACCCGCAGGTGCGCAGCCGCAACTTCGAAGAAGTGAATCTCGGCCTCCATGCGTCTGCGGCCTCGATTGAGGCGACACGTTGCATTGAGTGCCGCAAACCCGGCTGCATCGTTCAATGTCCCGTAGGCGTCAAGATCAAGGACGTCGTCGCGCTCATCAATGCAGGCAAAACTCTAGCCGCCGCCGCGAAAATGCGCGAAGATAATGCTCTCCCTGCCATTACCGGCCGCGTCTGCCCGCAGGAGAATCAATGCGAAGGCGGTTGTGTTCTAGGCAAAAAAGGCAAGTCCCTCGCTATAGGCAACCTCGAGCGATTCATTGCTGACTATGAGCGCTCCAGTGGTCAGCTTGGTTTACCCGCCATTGCTCCAGCCACTGGCAAGAGCGTGGCTATTGTGGGCAGCGGTCCGGCCGGGCTTTCTGCTGCGGGCGACCTGATCCAAAAGGGCCACCGGGTGCGCGTCTTTGAGGCCCTGCACGAACTGGGCGGCGTGCTCGTCTATGGCATTCCCGAGTTCCGCCTGCCCAAGACAATCGTGAAGGGGGAGATTCACAATCTCCGCCGCATGGGCGTGGAGTTCGAGACCAATGTCGTGGTCGGCAAGAGCGTCACTATCGACGAACTCATGCAATACGAGAAATTTGACGCCGTCTTTGTCGCTACGGGCGCGGGATTGCCGCAGTTCCTCAACATTCCCGGCGAACACCTCAACGGCGTGTACTCGGCCAATGAGTTTCTTACCCGCGTCAATCTGATGCGCGCTTACGAGTTCCCGCTCTTCGACGAGCCGGTTTACGACTGTCGCGATCGCGATGTGATCGTCGTGGGCGGAGGCAACACCGCTATGGACGCAGTGCGCACGGCGCGCCGCCTGGGTGCACGAACCGCGACCCTGGTCTATCGACGTTCCGAAGCGGAAATGCCTGCCCGAGCCGAAGAAGTGAAACACGCCCGCGAAGAGGGCATCGAGTTTCGCATGCTGACCAATCCCATCGAGTTGATTGGGGATGAAAAAGGCTGGCTCACCGGCGCGCGTTGCGTCCGCATGGAACTCGGTGAGCCCGACGCGAGCGGGCGCCGCCGTCCAGTCGCTATCGCGGGCTCTGAAACCGTCTTACCCGCAAGTGTCGTCATTATTGGAGTCGGCACCACGGCCAATCCGCTCATCCAAAGCACCACACCCGACCTCAAGACCAACCCGCGGAATTATATTATGGCGGACAAAGAAACCGCGCGCACCTCGAAACGCGGCGTCTTCGCAGGCGGCGATATTGTCACGGGCGGCGCAACTGTCATTCTGGCGATGGGAGCCGGCCGCAAAGCGGCTGCGTCGATCCACCGGTTCCTCACCAACGGCGAATGGGAAGAAGCCTCCGCAGCAAGGTCCTAGCGATTCAGCTTCGCCCGGCGTGACGCCGTCGTATCTGCTCGATTGACGTGGGCGTTCACGGGCTCGTAGTATTCAGAACCGAATCACCGAAAGGAAGACCTATGCGCCGCTGGGGCATTGTCATCAGCCTGGTCTACGCGGTCATTGTTGTGGCTCTTCTTGTACCCTTCGCTCTGTTCATTGCCGGCGATGAAACCCCGTGGGCGGCTTCGTTTTACCGGGAACTGGCCGAAGGATACCGGGATTGGGTGGTGTTGATCCCGGTTGCCGCAGTTATTGCAGGACAGGCCGTTCTGCTATTCCTCTCCGTCGACATCTCACATCAGCGATTGAAACCGAAAGCTCACATCGCCACCACCTGTGTGACGGCCGCTTTGCTTTTCGGCATGCTCTGCATCGGCGCCATCTTCTGCATAGACGCCGCGTTTAACGCCGACTCTAACAACAGATTTATGGATTGGCTTCTGGGCACGAGGGGTAGCGTTCTGCTCTTCTGGATGTTTCTTTGGGCTTTTTGGGCGCTCGTTTTCTATCTGTTCTACCGGAATTCGAGTAACGCGACTTCACAAATCGTCAAGTGGTTGTTGCGCGGGAGCGTGCTCGAACTTCTAATCGCCGTCCCGAGCCATGTGATCGTGCGCCGTCGTCATGAATGCTGTGCGCCCATCTTTACCGGCCTTGGTATAACGGCAGGGATTGCCATCATGTTGTTGTCGTTCGGCCCGAGCGTCTTCTTCCTTTACAAGAAGCGCCTTAACGTTCGCGCAACACGCAAATCAGACTAGCGCTTCGCAATAGCGACATCGCGTAATCCTGCTCGCGATTGCATCTCGTTGTTCTGGAAACGACGCTGCTATGTTTTACGCGCGGGCGCGCAACGGAGTCGCCGGCGTTTCCTTCGTTGCCAGATACGCGTCAACCGCGGCCGCGGCCTTGCGTCCTTCTGCAATGGCCCACACCACAAGCGACTGTCCGCGACGCATATCGCCCGCGGCAAATACGCCGTCGACCGACGACATGTAATCCGTCGTGGCGACGTTGCCGCGTGCATCCAGCGCCACGCCAAGTTGCTCGATCATGCCATTGCGCACAGGTCCCAGGAAGCCCATGGCCAGCAGCACGAGATCCACATCCAGCGTGAACTCGGTTCCCGCAATCGCTTCGAACTTCGGCGGCGGCCCTACGCGCGTGGCGTGCAGTTGCTTCACGTTGCCGTTCTCATCACCCGTGAATTGGATGCTGTTGATGCTCCAGTCGCGAGTCCCACCCTCTTCGTGCGAGCTTTCCGTGCGTAATTGCAGAGGCCACAATGGCCACGGGGTGGAAGCAGCACGCGTCTCCGGCGGCTTCGGCATAATCTCAAACTGATGCACGCTCTTCGCGCCCTGGCGATGGCTGGTGCCCAGGCAGTCGGCCCCCGTATCGCCTCCGCCGATAATCAGCACGCGCTTGCCCTCCGCGCTGATCGCCGCATTCGGATCGATCCAGTCACCCTCGTTGCGCCGATTCTGCTGCGGTAAAAACTCCATCGCGTAGTGAACGCCCTTCAACTCGCGCCCTGGAATCTTTAGGTCGCGCGGATGCTCCGCGCCGCCGCACAGCAGAATCGCGTCATAGTGTCCCGTCAGCGCTTCGAGCGGCACATTCACGCCGACATGCGCGTTGGTCAGGAACGTTACGCCCTCAGCCTTCATCTGCTGAATACGCCGGTCGATCACGTGTTTTTCGAGTTTGAAGTTGGGAATGCCATAGCGCAGCAATCCGCCAATGCGATCGCTCTTTTCATACACGCTGACCGAGTGACCCGCGCGGCGCAACTGCTGCGCGGCAGCCAGTCCCGACGGTCCGCTACCCACCACCGCTACGCGCTTGCCCGTGTTGTGCTCGGGTGGTTCAGGATGAATCCAGCCCTCGTCCCACGCGCGCTCCACAATGCTGCGTTCAATCAGCTTGATCGATACAGCCGGCTGATCAATGCCCAGCACGCACGCCGCTTCGCACGGAGCAGGGCAGATGCGTCCCGTAAACTCAGGAAAATTGTTGGTCGCATGCAGCCGGCGAATCGCATTTTCCCAGCGGCCGCTATAGACGAGGTCGTTCCAGTCTGGAATCAGGTTATTGACCGGACATCCGGTGTGACAGAAGGGAACGCCACAGTCCATGCACCGCGCACCCTGCTCCCGCTGTTTCTCTTCCGGGAACGGCTCATAGATTTCAAACCAGTCATGGATGCGCTCATCGGCGTTGCGCCGTGTCGGCTGTTGGCGTTCAATCTCAAGAAACCCAGTCACCTTACCCATGCTGCACCTCTGCTGTATCCGTCACCAGAGGCAACGAAGTGATTGGAGGCGCATAGACCTCCTCGACGCGTTCGACCCCAAGCACACGCTTGTACTCATGTGGGAAGACCTTGATGAATCGATTCTGCGCGTCCGCCCAATGCTCCAGGATCCACGCGGCACGCGGACTGCCCGTCAAGTCGCGATGGCGTTCCAGCAGGCCGCGTACCTCGGCCACATCTTCCTCGCTCACCAGCGGCTCCAGATCCACACTCGCCTTGTTGCAGCGCCGAGAACTGAAGTCCCCCTGGTCGTCATAAACAAAGGCGCGCCCACCGCTCATACCCGCGGCAAAATTGCGTCCCGTCGATCCAATAACGACTACGCGCCCGTTCGTCATGTACTCGCAGCCATGGTCGCCCACGCCTTCCACAACCGCTGTCGCGCCGGAATTACGTACCGCAAATCGCTCGCCCGCAATTCCGTTCAAGAAGACTTCGCCGCTCGTCGCTCCGTATAGAACCACGTTGCCCACGAGGATGCTCTCCTCAGGCAGGAAGCTCGACGTCTTCGCGGGATAGGCAATGATGCGTCCGCCGGAGAGCCCTTTGCCCACGTAATCGTTCGTATCGCCCTCAAGCTCCAGCGTGACGCCGCTGGGCACAAACGCACCGAAACTCTGTCCGGCCGATCCAGTGAATTTGAAGTGAATCGTCCCATCTGGCAAACCCGCCGAGCCGTAGCGCCGCGCAATTTCGCCGCCGAGCATGCCGCCCACGGTGCGATGCACATTGCGAATCGCGAAGCTGCCCGTGACCGGGGTCCCGGATTCTAAAGCAGGCGAGGCCTTCGCGATCAGCGCATGATCCAGCGCCAAATCCAGTCCATGGTCCTGCGCTTGTACCTTGCGTCTCGCCACACGAGAGGGAACAGTCGGCACATAAAGAATCGCCGAAAGATCGATGCCTTTGGCCTTCCAGTGTGCGTCCGCTACCGACGCGTCAATCTTGTCGACGCGGCCCACCATCTCGTCCATTGTGCGGAAGCCGAGCTTCGCCATGTGCTCTCTTATCTGCTCCGCCAGAAAGAAGAAGAAGTTCACCACATGCTCTGGCTGCCCCTTGAATCGCGCGCGCAGCACTGGGTCCTGGGTTGCGATGCCCACCGAACAAGTATTCAAGTGACACTTGCGCATCATAATGCAACCCATTGTGATCAGTGGAGTTGTCGCAAAGCCAAATTCCTCGGCTCCCAGCAGCGCCGCAATTACGACATCGCGCCCCGTCTGCAGTTTGCCGTCGGTCTGCACCTTGATGCGTCCGCGCAGGTCGTTCAGCAAAAGTACCTGCTGCGCTTCCGCCAGGCCAAGTTCCCACGGCAGTCCCGCATGCTTGATTGAGCTGAGCGGCGAAGCACCGGTACCGCCGTTGTCACCCGAGATCAGCACCACATCGGCATGCGCTTTTGCAACGCCCGCAGCCACCGTGCCCACGCCCACTTCCGACACCAGTTTCACGGCAATGCGTGCCTTCGGATTCACGTTCTTCAGGTCGTAAATCAACTGCGCCAAGTCTTCGATCGAATAAATGTCGTGATGCGGCGGGGGCGAAATCAGACCCACGCCAGGAATCGAGTGGCGCGTCCGTGCGATCACGTCGTCTACTTTGTGGCCCGGCAACTGGCCGCCCTCGCCGGGCTTCGCGCCCTGCGCCATCTTAATCTGCAACTCGTCGGCATTCACCAGGTAATTCGTCGTCACACCGAAGCGGCCGCTGGCGACTTGTTTTACGGCGCTGCGCCGCAGGTCCCCATTGGCGTCGCGGGTAAAGCGCTCTTCGTCTTCGCCACCCTCGCCGGTATTCGACATGCCGCCCAGGCGATTCATGGCAATCGCCAGTGTCTCGTGCGCTTCCTTACTGATCGACCCGAAGCTCATCGCGCCCGTTGTGAAGCGCTTCACGATTTCCTTCGCTGGCTCAACTTCGTCCAGCGGAATCGTCTCCTCGGCATACTTCAGCTTCAGGAGTCCGCGCAGCGTACAAAGATGGCGATTCTGGTCGTCCAGCAGGTCGGTGTATTCCTGAAACGTCGCAGGATTATTCTGCCGCACAGCGTGTTGCAGCTTGCTGATCGTGTGCGGATTGAGGAGGTGATACTCACCGCCCTCGCGATATTGATAATGTCCGCCAACGACAAGCTCTGTCTCCGACTCCGTCAGCGGCTGGAAAGCATACGCATGCTTCATCTGTGCTTCGCGCGCCAGCACTTCGAGCCCAACGCCTTCGATGCGAGAAGCTGTCCCTACAAAATACGAGTCAATCAGTGACTGGTTGAGGCCCACCGCCTCAAACACCTGCGCCCCGCGATAGCTTTGCAGAGTGCTGATGCCCATCTTCGAGAACGTCTTCAGCAAGCCCTTGTTGATCGCTTTGATAAAGTTCTTCTCTGCGTAATTGCCGGTCACGTTGTGGGGCAGCAGTCCGCGCCTCTTAAGATCGTGTAGCGATTCAAAGGCAAGATAAGGATTGATCGCGCTCGCTCCATAGCCGATCAGCAGCGCAAAGTGCATCACCTCGCGTGGCTCGCCGCTCTCAATGATCAACGCCACCTGGGTGCGGGTTTTCTCGCGCACCAGCCGATTGTGCACCGCGGCCATCGCCAGCAGGCTGGGAATCGGCGCATACGTCGGATCCACGCCACGATCGGAAAGAATCAGCAGCGTGTAGCCCGACGCGACTGAGAACGCCGCGCGATTACTCAGGTCTTCGAGGGAGTGTCGCAGCCCCGCCTCGCCATCTGCAGCGCGGAACAGCGTCGGCAACGTCGTGGCCAGCAAATCACCTGACGACACGCGCCGCAGTTTCTCGAGATCGCGATTGGTCAGCAGCGGATGTGGCAGCTTCAGCGTGTGGCAGTTTTCTGGCGCTTCATCCAGAATGTTGCGCTCCGTGCCGATATAACTGATCAGCGACATCACCAGTTCTTCGCGAATCGGATCGATCGGCGGATTTGTGACCTGCGCGAACAGTTGCTTGAAGTAGTTAAACAGCGGCTGCGGGCGATCCGACAAGCACGCCAGCGGCACATCGGTGCCCATTGAGCCCACGGGCTCTTCCCCCTTGGCGCCCATTGGCCCCAGCAGAATGCGCATGTCCTCTTCGCTGTAGCCAAACGCACGCTGCCGGCGCAACAGCGTCTCAGGATTCGACGCGATCGTGCGCGACGGCTCGGGAAGCTGCTCCATCGTTACTTGCTGCTCGACAAGCCACTTGCCATAAGGCTGACGCGCCGCCAGCTGTTCCTTGATCTCCTTGTCAGAAATAATGCGCTTCTGCACTGTATCCACCAGGAACATGCGTCCCGGCTGCAGGCGGCCCTTCTTGCGGATATCTTCTGCGGGCACCTCAAGTACGCCGGCCTCTGAGGCCAGCACCACCAGGTCATCCTTGGTCACGATGTAGCGGCCCGGCCGCAGACCATTGCGATCGAGCGTCGCTCCAATTACGCGCCCATCGGTAAACGCAATTGCCGCCGGTCCATCCCATGGCTCCATCAGCGACGCGTGGTACTCGTAGAAGGCGCGCTTGTCCTCGTTCATGTCGGGGTTACCTGCCCACGCTTCTGGAATCAACATGGCCATAACGTGGGGCAGGGAACGACCCGATTGATACAGGAATTCCACGGCGTTATCCAGCGACGCCGAATCGCTGCCTTCCGGCATGATCACCGGATACAGTTCGTCAATCTTCCCGTCGTAAAGCGAGCTCTCCAGCACCGACTGCCGCGCATTCATCCAGCTCACATTGCCGCGGATCGTGTTGATCTCGCCGTTGTGCGCTACATAGCGGTAAGGGTGCGCCAGCTTCCAGCTTGGAAACGTGTTCGTCGAGAAACGCTGGTGTACCAGGCACAGCGCACTCGTGACCAGCGGATTCGCCAGCTCAAAATAGAACTTCTCAATCTGCGGAGCCAGCATCAGCCCCTTATAGATAATCGTGCGACACGAAAATGACGGCACATAAAAATCGTCTTTGCCCTCGATTTCCGATTTCGCCATCTCGTTTTCCGTACGGCGTCGCGTGCGGTAAAGCAGCCGCTCAAAGGCTTCTTCGTCCAGGCCCTTGGGTCGCGCAACGAAGAGCTGTTCAATATACGGCTGCGATGCGCGCGCTTCGCGGCCAATCGCGTCGCCGTTCACCGGGGTATCGCGCCAGCCCAGTACCGTGAGTCCTTCCGCTTGCGCGATCCGTTCAAACACGCCTTCGCATTGCAGGCGGCTGTGCTTGTCCACCGGCAAGAAGCACATCGCCACTCCATACGCGCCCGCCTCCGGGAGCTGAATGCCCAACTCGCCGCACTCGCGCGCAAAAAATACATGAGGGATCTGAATCAGGATGCCCGCGCCATCGCCCGTCTCCGGATCACAACCTGCAGCGCCGCGGTGGGTGAGGTTGATCAGCACCTCAAGACCCTTCTTGATAATGTCGTGGCTCTTCTCTCCGCGAATGCTCGCCACGAGCCCCATTCCACAGGCATCGTGTTCATTGTGCGGATGATAGAGCCCTTGCGGCTCGGGGATGCGAAGACGGCTATCCGATGAATGCATTGCTACCTTCTTATGCAACAAATATCGTGAGTTGTGTCGATCTGCAGCCGGGAATACACATCACCCGTGGCGCATCCGTTTGGAGTCGCCAGGGAAATTTCTAGAGAGGTCCTTGGTTATGGACCTCGTTGCGCGAGGGGCTTCGCTGAACTCTTTACTATAAATGAAAATTTGTCGAATCGCGGAACTTCTTTGGATTCAGTCCCAGTATCTGCAGCCTTAAAGCCTGCAGATCAATAGTTCGCGTTCGTAAATCATTTCGGGCGGCAAGTGATCGTGCAGGTTGATAAATAGTTCCTCGTGTGCCATCACTTCTTTCCGCCACGCCGCTCGGTCCACGGTCATCAACTCGTCAAAAGATTCTTCCGGAAATTCAAGTCCAGTCCAATCCAGGTCCTCGTAGCGCGGTACCCAGCCGATCGAGGTCTCGCGGCCCTGCGTGCGGCCGTGCACACGGTCCACAATCCAGCGCAGCACGCGCATATTCTCGCTGAAGCCTGGCCACAAGAACTTTCCATCCGCATCTTTGCGGAACCAATTCACCTGAAAAATCCTGGGCGTCACCGCGAGATCGCGCTGCATCCGGATCCAGTGCCGGAAATAGTCGCCCATGTGATACCCGCAGAAGGGAAGCATCGCCATCGGATCGCGACGTACCAATCCTACGGCTCCCGTGGCCGCAGCCGTTGTCTCCGAGCCCATGGTCGCTCCGGCATACACGCCGCTCGACCAGTTGAACGACTGATATACCAGCGGCAGCGTGGTGGAACGCCGCCCACCAAATATGATCGCGCTGATCGGCACGCCTTCCGGCGATTCCCAATCCGGATCGATGCAAGGGCACTGCGAAGCGGGCGCAGTAAACCGGCCGTTGGGGTGCGCGGCGGTGCGCCCCGTCTCCTTGCCGATTGCCGGTGTCCACCGCTCGCCGCGCCAGTCGAGGCACTCCGCGGGCGGCTCATCCGTCATCCCCTCCCACCACACGCCACCATCGGGTGTCAGCGCGACATTGGTGAAAATCGCATTCTTCCCCAGCGACGCCATCGCCATTGGGTTCGTCTTCGCCCCCGTGCCCGGCGCCACGCCAAAGAAGCCCGCCTCTGGGTTGATCGCGCGCAACTGCCCCGTCGCATCCGGGCGAATCCAGGCAATGTCATCGCCTACGGTCCACACTTTCCAGCCCTTCATCGCCTTGGGCGGAATCAGCATTGCGAAATTCGTCTTTCCACACGCCGAGGGGAACGCAGCAGCGACATACGTCTTCTCGCCTTCCGGGCTTTCCACTCCCAGGATCAGCATGTGCTCCGCCATCCAGCCTTCGTCGCGCGCAATGTTACTGGCGATGCGCAGAGCAAAACACTTTTTGCTGAGCAGCGCATTGCCGCCGTAGCCCGATCCGTACGACCAGATCTCGCGGCTCTCAGGAAAATGAACGATATACTTTGTCTCGTTGCACGGCCAGGGCACGTCCTGCTCGCCCGGCTTCAGCGGCATGCCCACGGAATGCATGCAGGGCACCACGCGCTTCTCGTCCTTATCAATCTCCGCAAACACCGGCATCCCGATTCGCGCCATGATCCGCATCTGCGCGACTACATAGGGTGAATCCGTGAGTTGCACGCCAATCCCTGACATCGGCGAGCCGATAGGGCCCATACTGAATGGCAGAACATACATCGTGCGCCCCTGCATCGCTCCGCGAAAAAGCTGCTTCAGCTTCCGCCTCATCACGTACGGGTCTTCCCAGTTGTTCGTCGGCCCCGCCGCAGTGCGCGAGAAAGAACAGATGAAGGTGCGATCCTCCACGCGCGCTACATCGCCCGGCACCGATCGCGCATAGAAGCACCCTGGCCACTTTTTCTTGTCGAGCCGGATAAATGTGCCGGCGGCAATCAGCCGATCGCAGATCGCGTCGTACTCCTCCCGCGATCCGTCGACCCAGTGAATCGCATCCGGGCGGCAGAGGTCCGCCATCTTCTCCACCCAGCGAATCAGGTGTTTGTTGGTTGTTAACGGGGTGGCATTGGCAGACGGCTCGGTAAAGGTCGATGATGCTTTCATAGAATGGCTCGGTCTCCTGGGGAGTGCCCTCATGCCCTTGCCGCCTGGTGGTCTACCAGCCAAAAGGCGCGATTGCCATAACAATAGCAGTATCCATTTCCGTTTATAAAATAGCCTTGCCGTCGAAACTCGCCACCCGTTAGACTCCTGCCCATGTCGAAACTGCGCCTCTTCTCCGCCTTTTGTCTTGCGATGCTTCTACTTTCCGCAACCCTGTGCCGCGCGCAGGACTGGGCCAAGGCGCGGCTCGATGCCTCGCCACGCCACCATGAATATGTGTCGCTCAAACACGGCACCCGTACCGTCCAGGCATTCGTCGTTTACCCCGAGGTTAAGGAAAAGGCGCCGGTCGTCATACTGATCCACGAAATTTTCGGCCTCACGGACTGGGCCAAGGAAATGGCGGACGAACTCGCCGCTGAGGGCTTTATCGTGGTGGCGCCCGATCTCCTCTCCGGCTTTGGTCCCAATAGCGGCGGCTCCAGCGAATTCACCAGCCAGGATGCCACCATCAAGGCGGTCTCTGCGCTGGACCCCGACGGCGTCAATGCCGACCTCGATGCGGCCGCCGACTATGCCAGGCACATTCCCGCGGGCAATGGAAAAATTGCGGTCGCCGGCTTCTGCTGGGGTGGAGGCAAGTCCTTCGCGTTTGCGGCTCACAGCAAAGCTCTCTCTGCGGCCTTTGTCTTCTACGGCCCCGGCCCGTCCGATGTCTCTACGATTACGGCTCCCGTCTACGGGTTTTATGGCGGCAGCGATGCCCGCATCGGCGCAACTGTGCCGGACACCACCGCCGCCATGAAGGCTGCGGGCAAGGCGTACGAGCCCATCACCTACGATGGCGCAGGGCACGGATTCATGCGCGCGGGCGAAGACCCCACCAACACCAACGCGGCCAATGTCACCGCTCGCCAGCAGGGCTTCGCGCGCCTGGTGAAGATTTTGCATGAGCTCAAGCCGTCGGCGAATCTCAACAGCTACCCTGTGCACCGCAACTCGAAGCCGACGAATGCTTCCACCACGCAATGCCACGAACCTGCCCAGGAAGCGCACGCGGAGTAGCAGAGGCGCCGCATTCGCCACAATTGGTGTGAACCCGCTGTTCGAATTGCGCCTCTAGTCAGCGTGCGTAATGTCATGCCCAAACAGCGCTGTTCTCAACAGGTAAATTAGAGAAATGGACCAAGCTCAATCAGAGTGGAGAAGGGAACTGCGCGCCATGGTGGTGCTCGCCGTTCCGGTGGTGCTGAGCGAGCTCGGCTGGATGGCCCAGGGCGTCGTTGACAACATCATGGTGGGCCGCCTCGGTCCCGAAGCCATTGGCGCCGTATCGTTGGGCAACGCGCTCTACTACACCCCATCCCTCTTCGGCATCGGCTTGCTACTCGGCCTCGATACGCTTGTGGCTCAGGCCTACGGCCGCCGCGATCATGATGAGTGCCATCGCTGGCTCGCGCAGGGCGTCTATCTTGCCTGCATCGTGACACCGCCGTTGATGTTGCTCGTTGCCGCGCTCAGCTTCGGCCTGCCTCATTTCGGCGTCATCCCCGCCGTGGCGGCGCCCGCCAGCAGCTATCTCAGCATCTTGAATTGGGGAACGCTGCCGCTCCTGCTCTACGGTGGGACTCGCCGTTATTTGCAAGGAGTGGGCCAAGTCCGCGTCATAACTGTTACATACGTTCTTGCGAATCTGCTCAATTGGGGCGGCAACTGGGTGCTCATCTACGGCAAGCTTGGATTCCCGGCGCTCGGCGTCAACGGCTCTGCCATCTCCACCTGTATTGCGCGCGTTGCCATGGCTGCCGCGCTGCTCGGTTTTGCCTGGCGCTACGAACGCACGCGCGGACATCCACTCTTCCAACACTGGGCCGCTCCGCAAATCGCCCGCCTGCGGCAACTCGTTCGTCTGGGCGCACCAGCCGCAGGCCAGATTGTCCTGGAAGTCGGCGCCTGGAATCTCTCCACGTTTTCTGCCGGCTATCTCAACCCTGTCGCACTCGCCACTCACGCCATCGCGCTCAACTACGCCAGCATCTCCTACATGGTGCCTCTCGGCGTCTCGGCCGCGGCGGCTGTCAGCGTGGGCCACGCTGTAGGAGCGGGCGATCCCGCACGGGCCCGCCGCGCCGGTTGGCTCGCCCTTGGCCTCGGAACCGCGTTCATGATTTGTGCCGGTGTGGTTTTCTTCGTTGCGCCGCAGTCGCTCATTGCGCTTTACACCAGCGATCCGCGAGTCCTCGCTGTGGGGCCTTCACTGCTTTGGATCGCCGCGGCGTTTCAGGTCTTCGACGGCATTCAAACTGTCTGCACCGGAGCATTGCGCGGACTCGGCGAAACGCGCGTTCCCATGCTTGCCAATCTCGTCGGCTATTGGGTCTTCGGTCTGCCGCTGGGCTTTACCCTCTGTTTCGTCCTGCATTGGGGGATTTATGGCACATGGATCGGCCTGACGGTTGCACTCGTCCTCATTTCGATCACTTTGCTGGCGCGCTGGCACCGCGATTCCACCCAAATCGCCGTTGCTTCCTGATATCAAGCCACTTAGAGCCAGCCGGCGGTCTTCCAGCTGGTGCGGGATTCGATACCAATTGCCTTCAGGCCGTGCCTTTCGGATTTCCAGGTTTTGAACTCGTCAATAGCGTTGTATATACGGTTACCTAAAGGCCGGTCCGTGGGCCGGATGACCCTGCGGCAAGCATGGCAAGTGACTATAATCACATTCGAGAGTAAGGACTTCGGCTCTTAAAGAATCTACCTGAAGGGAAATTCCGCCAAATGGCGACAGGAGACCTCGCCCTGGGTCAAGTGCAGGGCGAATTGAGCGCGCAATCGCGTGTGACCAACGACTTCAGCATAATCGTAGCAACGGTGAACGGGTCCGGCTCGCAATCCGCCAATAGCGTGCTGCTGAAAAGCATCTTCGGAATGGGAGTCCCGGTTTCCGGGAAAAACCTCTTCCCCTCCAACATTGCCGGATTACCCACCTGGTACACCATTCGCGCCAGCAAAGATGGCTATGTAGCCCGCAAGCGCGGTTCGCAAATCCTGGTGGCGCTGAACCCTGAAACCGCGAAGCAGGACATGCTTGAGCTCGACGCCGGTGGCGCCGCGATCTACGAAGAAACCTTCAACCTCAAGCAATATCGCGACGACGTCGCCTGCTACCCGGTTCCCTTCGACAAGATCACTGCCGCTGTCTGCCCTGAAGCCAAGCTGCGCAAGCTTGTCAGGAACATGGTTTTCGTCGGCGTTCTGGCGCAGTTGCTTTCCATCGATCTTGCAGTCGTCGAGAGCGGACTCAAGAAGCAGTTCGCCAAGAAGCAGAAAGTCTTCGACCTCAACTTTGGCGCGGTCAAGGCCGGCTTCGATTACGCGCAGGAGAAGCTCACCAAGCAGGATCCCTACCGCATCGAGCGCATGAACCAGACCGCCGGCAAAATCATCATCGATGGCAATGCGGCTTGCGGCATGGGCGCGGTTTTCGCTGGTGTCACCGTGGTTGCGTGGTATCCCATTACGCCTTCCACCTCGCTCATTGAGGCTACTACCGACCTGCTCAAGAAGTTCCGCGTTACTCCGGAAGGTAAAGCCACCTTCGCAGTTGTTCAGGCGGAAGATGAACTCGCCGCTATCGGCATGGTGCTCGGCGCAGGCTGGGCTGGCGCTCGTTCCATGACGTCGACCTCCGGCCCCGGCATTTCACTCATGTCGGAGTTCTCCGGCCTCGGCTACTTCGCCGAAATCCCCGGCGTCATCTTCGATGTGCAGCGCACAGGCCCCTCGACGGGCATGCCGACGCGCACTTCGCAGGCCGACTTGCTCTCCACCGCATTTCTCTCGCACGGCGATACCAAGCACATCGTCCTCTTGCCCGGCTCGGTCAAGGAATGCTTCGAGCTGAGCATCGCCGCATTCGACCTTGCCGAACGCGTGCAGACTCCGGTCTTCGTGCTTACCGATCTCGATCTCGGCATGAACAACTGGATGTCCGAGCCGTTCGAGTATCCAGAAAAGCCACTCGATCGCGGCAAGGTGCTCACCAAGGGAGACCTCGATCGCCTCGGCAGCTTCGCACGCTATCGCGATGTCGACGGCGACGCTATCGGCTGGCGCACATTGCCCGGGACACAGCATCCCAAGGCCGCCTACTTCACGCGCGGCTCAGGACACAACGATGCCGCCGCTTACACCGAGAAGCCCGACGAGTACATCGCGCTCATGGAGCGCCTGTCGCGCAAATTCGAAAATGCGCGCAAGCTCGTTCCTGCTCCAATCGTGGTCAAGGACGGCACTTCGAAGGTGGGCTTCCTCGCCTATGGCACCACGGATTTCGCTCTTCGCGAGAGCCTCGACCAGATCCAGAAGGAATACCACGTCTCCGCCGACTACCTGAGGATTCGTGCCTATCCCTTCGCCCACGAGATTCACGACTTCGTTGCTTCGCACGAGCGCGTCTACGTCGTGGAACAGGATCGCGATGCCCAGCTCGAAAGCCTGCTCAAGCTCGACCTGCCCGCAGACCAGGTGGTCAAACTGCGCAGCATTCTCCACTACAACGGGTTACCCATTGACGCCCGCTCCATCACTGAAGAGTTCGTGACCAAGGAGGGACTCTAATGGCAACCGCAACTCCTACTCAAGCGCCCGGCCCCAAGGTCAATCGCATCGGCCTGCCTGTCCTTGAATACCGCGGCGGCAAGTCGACGCTCTGCGCCGGCTGCGGCCACAACGCCATCTCCGAACGCATCATCGACGCCATGTTTGAAATGGGCGTTGAGCCCGAGCGCGTTATGAAGATGAGCGGCATCGGCTGCTCTTCCAAGAGCCCTGCCTACTTCATGAGCCGCTCGCACAGCTTCAACAGCGTGCACGGCCGCATGCCGTCCGTCTCCACCGGCGCCATCCTCGCCCAGCACCAGCTGACTATGCTTGGCGTTTCCGGCGATGGCGACACCGCATCCATCGGCATCGGCCAGTTCGTTCACCTGTTGCGCCGCAATCTCCCGATGATCTACATCATCGAAGACAACGGTGTCTACGGGCTCACCAAGGGTCAGTTCTCCGCCACCGCCGACATCGGTTCCAAGCTCAAGACCGGCGTCATCAACGATCTGCCCGCCATCGATACCTGCGCACTTGCCATTCAGCTGGGCGCAACGTTTGTGGGCCGCTCGTTCTCCGGCGACAAGAAGCAGCTGCTTGCCATGCTCAAGGCGGCCATTGCGCACAAGGGCACAGTGATGCTCGATGTCATCAGCCCCTGCGTCACGTTCAACGATCACGAAGGCTCGACCAAGAGCTACAAGTTCATGCAGGAGTACGACGAGCCCATCAACGAAGTCGGCTTCGTGGCCAGTTTCGATGAGATCGATGTTGACTATGACTCCGGCCAGGTCTACGACGTGCAGATGCACGACGGCTCCAACCTCCGCCTGCGCAAACTGCACGAGGATTACGATCCAACAGACCGGGCCAACGCGGTGCGCACCTTGATGGAAGCCGAGGAGAAGAACGAAGTCCTCACCGGCGTTTTCTACATCAACACTGAAAAGCCGACCTTTATTGATTTGCTCGGGCTGGTCGATGAACCGCTGGCTACATTACCCGAATCGCTCACCCGCCCGCCTAAGGAAGCGCTCGACAAGCTGATGACCAACCTGCAGTAGGCTCCAGATATTTCAATACCAGCAAGAAGCCCCGCATCTCGCGGGGCTTTCTATTTCCTGACGGTAATGGGTGGCCCTGCAGGTTTCGCTGGCGCCGGCGCTCTTGTCACATTGTTGCTTGCCCCGCCAATCTTCTTCCAGGTTCCTGTTCCCAATTTGCCAGTCGCGACGACTACCCCCGGTGATTGCACTTTGTACGTGCCTGCATCATCCCAGGTCATGGTTATCGCGTGCAGTGTGTAGTGCCCATTGCTCGCTGTAAACGTCCCCGCATTCGACGGCGTATTGTCCATCGCCTCACTGTGCAATTCGTAGGTTCCGTTCGGCGCTACGCGCCAAATCCAACGCCCCGGATTGATAAAAAGCTCCCACGTCCCCACCATATTTGGATCGACGGTTGAGGCTGATCCTCCAGGCGGAAGGGGAAGCGGCGACGACCAGCGACCGTCATCAGAGGCGCAGGGCGCTGTGATCGTCACGCAGCTCTTGCCGCCGGCAGACTGGCATCGCGCCAGCGCTCCGGCCGCGGACTCATCTCTGCTGCCTCCCACATAGAACGCATACCACTTGTCCGTAAAGCTCTCCGCCAGTCCTATGCAAAGGTTCTCGCTCCACGTCAGCACCTTGCAGTCTTTTGCGCCATTCCGAAGGCAAACCTGCAAGGCCGCCTGCTCCGCGTCAGCTAGCGAGTTTTGACCGTGCGAAGCTCCCGCCGTCAAGGTTGATTGCGATTTCGCCACCGCCGCATAATGCACCAAGATCATTTGTCCGCCGCCCGGAGGCTTGGGCATACCGTCGGCTGTGCATCCCAGGTAGCCAAAATTCTCGATGCAGGCGTCCTCCATCCCCGGAACAACCTCCGTGCTCCCGTCATCCTGCGCGTGCACTGAAGCCGCACACAGAAACGCAGCCACCGTTATCGCGCATGCCACCAACACCCGCTCACGAACCCGACCGATTCGCTTGCTCATCCTCATCTCTTCCCACGCCTCCTCAAGAAAGTCCCAGGCCTTCACGAATATCACGACTCACCATAGGGGACACAATAAAAAAGCCTCGCAGGTCGCGAGGCTTCTCTGTTGAATGCCGCCAATCGATCAGCGTGAGGGGTTAATGCGCACGCCCATTCCATTCAATTTCTCGCGCGCCTGTTGCGCTTCCGGTGTCTGCGGATGCCGCTGAATCAGCGAGCGCAATTCGTGGGTTCCGGCGTCGCGCTTGTTGGTGGCAATCAGGGCAAATCCTTTGTGCAATTGGGCGGCAGCTGCTTTGGGGCTTCCACTAAATTGCTCGAGCACAAGGTTGTAGGCCTTGATCGCGTCGTCGTAATTCTTCTGCCGATAGGCAATCTCGCCGAGGTAGAACTGTGCTCCCCCCGCCATCGGGTCCAGCGGATAGTAGTGAATCACGTCCTGAAATTCGCCGGTTGCGAGCGTATATTTCGCTGCATTAAAGTCGCTGAGAGCTGCCTGGTAGGTTTGCTCCAGTGGAGGCGTTTGGCTCACCGGCGAGGGTGATTGACCCACGGCCCCGGGCGCTCCCATGTTCGGAGCACTGCTATCGCCCGGCGTCGCAGGCGCTCCGGTCTGCGGTTGCTGCTGAATATTCTGCAACTGGCTCTGCAGGTCCTGCACGGACTTTTGCAGCTTGTCGATTCGCGTCTTCAGCTCATCCACTGAATCGTTGAGTGACTGCACCTGTCCGGAACTCGTGTCCAGTTTTCCGCTAAGCGCTTCGTTTTGCGTGTCCAGCTTCCTCTGCAACGTGTTGACAGTCGCGCTCATCTGCGTCGCCTGGTCTGCGGTCTGCTGCGCCAGGTTCTGCAGTACGGCAAAACGCGTGTCCATCGTGGATTGCAACCGCTGCACCATGTCCAGCAGTTGCTGCACCTGGGTCTGCAGTTGCACCATTTCTTTTGACACGGCGTGCGCTCGAACCGGCATGCCGCAAACAACCAGCGCTACAGCCGCGGCCGCTAACGTCCTGTTCCAATAATTGCGTGCTATCCGCATGATTCACCTATGACCTAAGAAGACGCCGCAGCCACGAGGATGGTGGCTGCGGCAGTTTACGTTGCCCGCTCGTCCGCGATTACTGATCCATCGAGAAGCCGGCTCGGCGATTCTGTTGCCAGCACTCCTCGGTCGATTCTGAACAGAACGGCTTTTCCTTGCCGTAGCTCACTACGCGAATGCGATCGGCAGAGACACCTGCCGCCACGAGCGCTTTCTTCGCTGCATCGGCGCGATTTTGTCCTAATGCCAGGTTATATTCGTCTGATCCACGCTCATCGCAATAACCGCCGAGTACCACTTTCACGTTGGGATGGCTCGCCAGGTACGACGCATTGTGCGACAAAGTCGCCTGTCCGTCGCTGCGAATATCGTAGGTGTCGTAGTCGAAGAAAATATCCTGCACGTTCGCCTTGAACTCTTCCTCGGCCGACATCGTATTCGACGGCACTGAAACGGCTGGCGGAGCATTGACCGTCACGTGCGCTGTCGCGTCAGTCGTTCCGCCTGCACCAGTAGCGGTCAAGTGATACGTCGTCGACGCGCTCGGCGTCACAGTCTTCACGCCCGTGGTCGGAACATCGCCGATTCCGTCAATGGACACACTGGTAGCGTCTGTCGTCTTCCAACTTAGCGTCACCTGGTCGCCTGCGGAAATCTGGCCCGGTGTCGCCGAAATCTGCGCGGTCGGTGCCGGCGATGTAGTGGGCGGAGCGGTCTCGGGGGCACCGAGCGGCGCCTGTTTCTTCTTGCAGCCCGCAACGGCAACCAAAGCGACTAAAAGCAGTATTGGTGCGAATACCTGAAAACGTCGATTCAAAATGTGGCTCCTTCTGCGATATTTCCTGGAACGAGTTGCATCCACTCCTGTATCAGCTGGCGCGCCAAAACTTTGGCCCGCGCGGTCAACACAGGCTGCCTCCACTCTTCATCGCCCGGAAGTTCGCTGTGGTTTAGGCCGGCTCCGCATGCACTGCGATGGGCGGATGTGGGGTCGGCATACCAAGTCCGTTCCCTCAATGCGTTCTGGCCCTGGGGAATCGGGCATCGATAAACATGATAGTGCAACAAATTCCGTTGATTCCCACGTTCTGCATTGGTGGGACCAATTTGCGTACTGACCCACCTCATTTCCAACTCCAGTTGGGCATGAAGTTGTTGCCCGAATGCGTCAATTCATGCTGCTGGCTGCCATCCGCAAGCATCGTCCATATCCGCGTGTGGCTACCAAACCTGCGCTCGAATACAATATGCCGTCCATCCGGCGACCAGGAAGGGTAGTCATTGTTCCCCGCATCGTGGGTCAACTGCTGCCAGCGCTTCGTGGCAATGTCCATTACGTAGATGTCCTGGCCGCCCGGTGCGCCTGGCCCGTATTTGCGGGTCCAACTGAACGTCAGGAACTGTCCGCTTGACGACCACGAAGGTGAAACTGCATAGCCGCCATCGGTCAGGCGCTGAATGTTCGCGCCGTCCTGGTCCATGATGTAAATCTGGGGTAGACCGGTTCGCCCGCTCACCCACGCCAACTGCGCATTGGTTCGAGGATTCCAGGTCGGCGCCACATCGGGGCCGGCAAAAAATGTCACCCTGCGCGGGTTCGCGCCGCTGGAGTCCGCGATCCATATCTCCGGATCGCCCGAGCGCGAAGACGAAAACGCGATCTTACTGCCGTCGCCCGACCAAGCCGGCGACTGATTTGCACCGCCCGCCGTACCTCCGGGAAAACTCACCAACCGCCCCAGGTCGAGTGAGAACATCCGGATCGACCAGCCCTCTTTGCCAATTGAGGCGAACGCAACCCTCGAATTATCCGGCGCAATACGTGGCGACAACGAGATTGTGCCCAGGTGCGTGACGGCGTGTTCATTCTCTCCGTCGTAATCCATCACCCAAACTTCCTTCGATCCGCTGCGCGAGCTGATGAAATATATCTTCGTCTCCGCAATCCCATTCACGCCGCCGCCAAGGCGCGCAATAATCTCATCCGCGAAGCGGTGCGCCACCGTTCGAGCCATGTCCTGGCTCGCGGCTTCGTTGTATTGCTTGCCCAGCACCTGCGGATTGGCGGTGTTGCTCGTGTCGTCGAGCCAGCCATACACAACCAGCCGGCCGTTGGTCGACGACAGCGCGCCAAACGCCACCATCGCCGCACTCGCCGGTGCAGCCGACCATTGGGTAAGGTTCATCTCTTGCGGAGAGCCCGGCGTTCCCGGTGGCGCAAAGCTCTTTGACACCACGTCGAAAATGCCCGCGTTGCCCAGATCGCTGTAGAGCGTCGCATCAAACGTCGCCTTCAGCGCCGGTGTTTGCGGGTCAGCGCCTACGGGCTTGAAGTCCGCCGCCGCTATGCGAATCTTGGCGTTGCCGAGGCCCGAGCCCGTTTGGACCCAGTCCTGCGCTGTCAGCGGAATCGAAATCAGGCTTGCCAGCAGGAGAAGTGAGGGAGTGAGAAACCGGGAACGAAACTTCATGCCGTGCGCAATCCTTCCTCGGTGGAGTCGGGCGGTTCTTGCCTTCTATTCAACATCGGGACCGCTGAGGTATCAGAGTACGAGATCGGTTCTGTCAAAGGCTGATTCAATTTGACCGCTGGGCAATAGTGTTTGCTGAAGCGCTCACTGCAAATTGGGGGAACGCAAAATCGCCCAACTGCCTACTCCTATTTTACTTGGATGCATCTGAGGCGATCTAGTACTCACAGTAAAACGACACCTGCAGAGTACTTCCTCGGTACTGCCCCGGAAGTGGCCCGAATGTGTCGACTCGCTGCGCCGCCCTTACGCAGGCGCTGTCCCATGTCGGGCTTCCGCTGGAGCGATCCAACTTCACATTGTTTGCCGAACCGTCTTTGTAGATCGTGAACTCGATATAGGCCCGTGCTCCCTTGGGCGTGCGCGTGTCCGCTAATGACCGGAAACCGTTCGCATCCATCTTGCGCCCGATGTTCTGCACATACCACGGAAACAGCGTGCCGAAACCCGCATCGCTCACCGTGGCCGGGCCCGCCACCGTGCTTTGCTGTGAGGTATGCGGAATATTCGAGCCCGTCTGCTCGCCGTAATTCGCGCGATTGGTCGGCACCGGCTCCTGCTGCCGGGGAGGCGTCCGTTGTGCCGTCTCATGTTCCGGTTTTTTCTGCTTGCCCGAGATGGGGATCGCCGTCTCGTCCTCCGCCTGCTTTGCCTTGGGCGTTGGCGGCGCGGGCGCCTGGCTCGGCGTCTCCGTCGAGAGCACATTCTGGTTCACGGGCTGGGTCGAGGGCAGGGGAATGGCGCTGCTCACCAGGTTCACCTGCACAGCTCCGCCCAGTCCTGCGCCCCCCCATAGGTTGTGATGAAAGAATCCGCCGATGATTCCGTAGAGAACGATTCCGGCTGCGAGTCCCAGATGCAGCACAACTGAGCCCGCCGCGGGCCGCATCATCCGCTCCGGCGACAGTTCCTGCTCCAGGTGCTCGGTTCCATCCAGCAGAATACTCATGCGAACTTGGGTCGCCTCACGTTACTGCGACCGCCCCTTCGTATCCAGCGGCTGCGTCACAATTGAAATGTTTGTGATTCCTGCCTGCTTCACCGCATCCATCAGCGAGGCAAACGCGCCAAACGGAACTCGTTCATCCGCGCGCAGATAGATCACCCGCTTCGACTGGTCGCCGGTCCCTTGCCGCAGTTGTTGCGGCAGATCGTGGATGTTCACTGCCTTGTCGCCCAGAAAGACCTGCTGATCGCGGTCGATCGTCAACACCGTCCGCTGCTCGGTGATTTCCTTCACCGTGCGCGTCTTCGGCACCGCCACTTCGATCCCCGATTGCAGCACCGGCGCAGTAATCATGAAGATCACCAGCAGCACCAGCACCACGTCGACCAGCGGAGTGATGTTGATCTCCGCGAGCGAAGAGCGGGTTTGCCCGTTGCTTGTCGTGAAAGCCACGTTCGTCAGCTCCTCACTTCGTCCGGACCGCGCTGCCCGCTACCTGTACTGGCCACGTGGTACCTCTTCGGTCGCGTCCGCCGCAGGTACACGCGGCGCTGAACCACGCTCCGGAATCTCCTCCAGCGAATTCAGCAACTCGCGGCAAAAATCGTCCGTTGCCGAAGCAAGCACGCGAATCCGCGCGGTGAATTGGTTGTAGGCCACCACCGCAGGCACCGCGACAAACAAGCCCGCCGCCGTCGTAATCAGCGCTTCGCTGATGCCCGGTGCGACCGCCCGCAGCGTTGCCGCGCCGGCTGTGCCCAGCCCGTGAAACGCATCGACCACGCCCATCACCGTGCCAAACAAGCCGACAAAGGGACTCGTCGCAGCAATCGTCGCCAGCCATGTCATGCGCCGTTCAAGGCTCGTGATCGACTCGCTCGCCGCCGTTTGCGCTGACCTTTCCAGTGCCGTCACATTGCGCGGAGGTCCCGACCCGCCGGTCTGCCGTTTGTACGTTTCAAAGACATCGACGAACACCTGCGCCAGCGGACTCGACTTGTAGGTCTCGGCCAGCGCCGCAATCTCCTGCAGCCGCGTCGCCTTGCGGAATGCGCGCACAAACTTGCGGCTCTCGTTGGTCGCCCGGCCAAACGCCCCGATCTTTCCCAGAATCACGGTCCACGAGTAAAGGCTGGCGATCAGAAGGACCAGGAGCACACACAGCGCAATTCCACCAATGTTGTGCATCATGTCCATCAGCGCGCCGGGCACCGCACCTCCGGCGGAGCCGGCGTCGGTGGCTCCACTGTCAGCCTGCAATCCGAATGCGAAAACGGCGAGTAGAATCGCAATCACCTCAATCTTCACGGTATCAGACGGGATACCGCCTTCCAAGTTATCGATCTGGTCCCTGGGTGGCCATCTCTTTGGCGCCCTGTGACTTCGCCTGAGCCCGAAATCCCGCCCGATTTTCTGCGGTCTGAACGGACCGGCAATCAACGGTGGGGTGGCTCATGCTATGCTGCGCTCGGATTCAGTCTGATTTCACACAACAATCGGGGTGCCCTGGATCTCAATCTTGAGCCATGGGATTCCGCTTATCGTCAACAACCCGGATACCATTCATGCTCGTCGAGCTGCGCGCTGAAAATTACGCCGTCATCGATCACGCCATTGCCTCCTTCGGCCCTGGTCTCAATCTTTTGACCGGCGAAACCGGCGCAGGTAAATCCATTCTTGTAGATGCATTGGCGCTCCTGATGGGCGGTAAGGCCTCTGCAGAAGTTGTGCGCCACGGGGCAGAAAAGGCCGTTGTTGCGTGCGTATTTGAGTCCACACCCGCTGCCGAAACCATTCTCGAAGAGAACGGCATTGATGCCGAGGGCGCCGAAATCATTCTTCGCCGCGAGATCCTCTCCACCGGCAAGGGCCGCGTTTTCGTCAACAATCAGGCAGCCACGGTGGCAGTTCTTCGCGAACTCGCACCCGAATTAGCTCTCGTCCACGCGCAGACTGAAACCCTTTCGAGCTTCGACCAGACCCAGCAGCGCATCCTTCTCGATCGCTTCGGCGGAATTTCTACGGATGCTGTTGCTGAAACGCACGCCCGCTGGCGCGACGCCCAGGCCAAACTCAACGACCTGTTGCAGGGAGAGCAGGACCGCCTCCGCATGGTCGACCTCTGGAGCTACCAGCGCAACGAAATCGATGCGGCCCGCCTCTTGCCCGGCGAAGACGAGGCCCTCGAAACCGAAAAGCGTGTCCTCGCCAATTCCGAAAAACTCTTTGCCGCCGCCATGAGCGGATTCGATCAGCTCTATGAAGGCAGTGCCTCGGCTGAAGCCGCACTCCGCGCTGCCCTGCGCAACGTGGAAGAACTGGCCCGCTACGATGGGCGCTTTACCGAGTCGGTCCAGCAACTCGCTTCCGCCCGCGCCATCGTTTCCGATATCGCCAGCGGCCTCCGCGACTACGCCGATGCCATCAATGCGTCGCCCGAGCGCCTCGCCGAAATCGAAGACCGCCTCGCCCTCCTCGATCGCCTCAAGCGCAAATACGGCCAGACCGCCGCCGATGTCATCGCTTTTGGTGAAGACGTAGCCCAGAAACTCGCCGAAGTCGAAGATCGCGACGAGATCCTGAAAGCACTGCGTGCAGCCCTCTCTGACGCCGAGACTGCCTACAATCAAGCCGCTGCCGCTCTCACCGCCGACCGCAAAGCTGCCGCCACCAAACTTGCCAAGCTCGCCGAAGCGCAAATCAATTCGCTCGCGATGAAAGTCCGCTTTCAAATCGCCGTCGCGGCCAACGAGCAGGAGTCCGCATGGACCAGTCACGGCTGGGACGAAGTCGAATACCGCATCGCCACCAACCCCGGCGAGCCCCTCAAACCGCTCGACGAAATCGCATCCGGTGGCGAAATGTCCCGCGTCATGCTCGCCCTCAAGGTCGCAGTCGAAGAGAACTCCGCCAAGGCGCACAAGAAATCGCCCACGCCCCGTACGCTAGTCTTCGACGAAATTGACATCGGCATTGGCGGTCGCGCTGCGGAAGCCGTGGGACAAAAGTTGAAATCCCTTGCCCGCGGCCAGCAAGTTCTTTGCGTCACCCACCTCCCACAGATCGCAGCATTCGCCGGCACACACCTTGTTGTTGAAAAGCGCGAAGATCATGGCCGTACAAAGACTCAGATCCGCGTCCTTGACGACCGCGCCCGCACCCACGAAGTCGCCCGCATGCTCTCCGGCGCCAAAGTAACGGACACCAGCCTGCAGCACGCCGCCCAGATGATCGCCACCAGCAGGTAGGCGCTTAGCCGCCCTTCAGGATGTTATGCGGCCACCTGAATAATTCTCCCGGAGTGAGTCCGATTGCTCAGTCGCAATTCCCGGCAAGCCCTACCATCGGGAACTGAAAGGCAGGCCTCGGCCGTTGGACAGCAGATCCCCTCAATGCCGGCATGCCTACACTGGAGGCACTTCTTGAATTCATCGGCATTCACCTCGACTCAGATCTTCGCCATCCTCGCGGTCGTCCTCGTTGTGTTTGGCGGGATTCTGGTGTGGTTCCTGCAGAAACGCCACACCAAGCGACTCAGCACCCAGTTCGGGGAGTCAGAGTATTCCCGCGCCGTCACTGAGGGAGGTGGCCGCCGCGGAGCCGAAGCCAGACTCGATCGGCGCTCGGAGCGAGTGCAGTCGTTTCACCTGCGTCCGCTCGCATCGGCAGATCGCGCGCGCTTCGTCGCAACGTGGACCAAAGTGCAGGCACACTTTATTGACGGACCTGCGAGTGCGGTCACTGAAGCCGACCAGTTGTTGGGAGACGTGATGTCCACGCGCGGCTATCCTGTCACCGATTTCGAACAGCGCGCCGACGATATCTCCGTCGACCATCCCCAGGTCACAATGAATTACCGTGCAGCGCACGACATCGCCGGGCGGCAGATCAGGGGTCAGGCCACGACGGAAGACCTGCGCCAGGCCCTGATTCACTATCGCGCTCTATTTGAAGACATGGTGGGAGAACCCAAAGCAATGGCGACCACCCCCTGAACATTTCCAACGGGCGGGCCCTCCCCCAGAGTGCATCCACTCCGCCCGTTGGTCCCCCGGCACCCACTGCGTTACACGAAATCCAATGGCCGCCGGCCTTGACCCTGTGCTATCGTTTGGCCTATTCCATGCAGGCAAAAGGGAGTTCTCGCGTAATCGAGAGAACCGGCCAGGGGTTCTGTGGCGACCACTTTCAGCACAATGAAAACCCGCATCAGGCTGGTTCAGCCGGCTCCGAAGAACACGCCGGTTGCCCCCTCGCGTAATCTCGCCGTAGACGCCTATCGCGGCCTCGTCATGCTCCTGATGATGGGCGAAGTCCTCAAGTTCTGGGCGGTCGCGCGCGCCTATCCGCAAAGCACCTTCTGGCACATCCTCGCCTGGAACCAGACCCACGTTGAGTGGTCGGGCATGAGCCTCCACGACACCATTCAGCCCGGATTCACTTTTCTGGTCGGCGTCGCCCTTCCGTATTCCATTCAAAGCCGCGTCAGCAAAGGCCAGAGCTTCGCAGGCCAATTCCTCCACACCGTTTGGCGCAGCCTGCTGCTCATTGCCCTCGGCATATTTCTCCGTTCTACCCAAAGCACGCAAACCAACTTCACCTTCGAAGACACGCTTACGCAAATCGGTCTCGGCTACACCTTCGCCTGGTTGCTCGCGCATTGCCGTCCGCGCTGGCAGTGGACCGCCCTCGGCATTCTTCTCTTCGGATACTGGCTCGCGTGGGCCCTCTATCCCGCGCCCGGCCCCGGCTTCAACTGGGCAGCTGTCGGAGTGCCCTCCGATTGGCATCACAACTTCGCAGGCTTCGCTTCGCACTGGAACAAAAACAGCAATCTCGGTCAGGCATTCGATGTCTGGTTCCTCAACCTGTTCCCGCGCCCCGCTCGCTTTCTTTTTAACGATGGTGGCTATCTCACTCTCAGCTTTATCCCCACGCTGGGCACCATGCTTCTCGGCCTGCGCGCCGGTGAGTGGTTCCGCGCCGCTGCACCGAAAATTCCAATCCACCGCTTCGTTATCGCGGGCGTCCTGCTCGCCGCCGCCGGCCTGCTTCTCCACTTCACCGGTATCTGTCCCATCGTCAAGCGCATCTGGACCCCCAGTTGGACGCTCTTCAGCGGAGGCGTCTGCTTCTTCTTTCTTGCCGCATTTTCCTGGATCTTCGATGTTCGGCAGCATCGCCGCTGGGCGTTCCCGCTCATCGTTGTCGGGATGAATTCAATCGCTGCCTACCTCATCGCGCATCTCTGGGAAGATTTCATTCAGGACAACCTGCATATCAATCTCGGCTATCGTATCTTCCAAGTCCTTGGGGCTGGCCTCGAGCCGCTCATGCTCGGCGCCACCATCATGCTCATCTACTGGGCCATCCTTTATTGGATGTACCGCAGACGCCTCTTCCTTCGCATCTGACTGCGACCACCAATTCTATCCACGGCGAAATTCCCTTCGACCTTACCCAACTCGCTACCCGTGCAGTGTGCTCGTAAATTCGATGGAGGACACGCTCGAAATTCGTTGCTAGAATGCCGTCACGATGAGCTTCCTTCGCGTTGTGTGCGCGTTCTTCGCGCTTGCTCTATGCCCGGTCACGGAGCTGGCCCAGCAATCGCCCCATCAGTTCTTTCGCATCACGCTTGGCCCGCAGTTCAGCACGCCCGCCTCCGGGCGCCTGCTCATCTTCCTTACCGCGGGAACGGGCGCCAAATCTGTCGATGGAAATCCCTTCCGTCCCTCCGCCGTCTACGTCGCCGCCAAGGAGATTCCGCAGCTTGCGCCCGGCGCATCGGTGGAGATCGACACCGACGATCTTGCCTTCCCCAAAGGCTTTTCTTCGCTCGCGGCGGGGGACTATCAGGCGCAGGCCGTCCTCGACGTTGCTCACACCTACAACTACGCCGGTCGGGGCCCCGGCGACCTTATCAGCGATGTCGTGGATCTCAAGGCCTTCGCGCCCGGCCAATCTGCAGAGCCCTCTTTCATCCTCAATGCCGTGATCCCGGAACCCGCAACGCCCCCCGATCAGCCTGCTGGTTTTGATCGCGACGCACATCTCGAAGACTTCGTCAGCCCCGCGCTCACAGCGTTTTATGGCCGTCCTGTGCATCTGCGTGGGTGGGTCATTGTGCCGCCGGCTTACAACGCAACCGCTTCCCGGCGCTATCCAACAGTCTATTGGACGCACGGCTTTGGCGGCACACTTGCCCGGATCAAGCTATTCGGCGCGCAGATTTATCAGCGAATGGCCAAGGGAAAAATGCCGCCGATGATCTGGGTCATGCTCGACGAATCCGGCGCGACCGGCACTCACGAGTTTGCCAACTCAGTCAACAACGGGCCATGGGGCACCGCGCTGACCACCGAGTTCATCCCGTGGATTGAATCGCGCTATCGCATGGACGCACGTCCTTCCGGCCGTTTTCTCCAGGGCCACTCCTCCGGAGGATGGGCAACCCTTCAGCTCCAGGTCAACTACCCCGGGATCTTTGGCGGAACCTGGTCCACGTCTCCCGATCCGAGTGACTTCCACAACTTCAGCGATGTGAACCTCTACGCACCGCACGTCAACCTCTACAAATGTCCCAATGGCCCGTGTCCCGTAGTTCGCGATCACGACAAGATCCTCGGTACCTTTGAGGACTTCGCACGCACTGAGCGCGTTCTCGGCGACTACGGCGGTCAACTCGGTTCCTTCGAATGGGTCTTCTCACCGCGCGGCCCAGATGGGCGGCCTCTGCCCATGTTCAATCGCGAAACCGGAGACGTCGATCCAGCCGTGATCGCCTATTGGCACGACCACTTCGATCTTGCGCATATTGTCGAATCCACATGGGCCGAGCGCGGTCCCAAACTCCGCGGCAAAATTCACGTCTTCGTCGGCACAGCCGACACGTTCTTCCTCGATGGAGCAGCGCACAAGTTCGACGCGGTCCTCGCACGACTCGGCGCGGGCGCTCACTTTACCTATATCCCCGATCGAACCCATTTCGACCTCTATGTCACGCATCCCAGCGGCGGCAAAGATGACCGCTTCGGCCTTTTCGATCAGATTGCTTCTGAAATGTATGCTGTCGCGCGCCCCGGTAATTCCTTTAAGCCCGCAGAGTGAAAGAAGCCCCGCTTAGCCCGCAGTTCGATGCGTTTTTTGACGGTGACTGAACTCCTGGAATTTGTGTTGCGCGCAAGCACGCCGCCCGTCACGGATGCGATCGTAGCTTACCGTGGTGTCGCAGTCGGCGCAAAAGTCTTGCCGGTGTTACGATCCCCCGCTCCGTTCTGAGTTATGCTTAAGCCCATCAAACACTTCAAGAGATAGATGAGTTGAAAGGAATAGATCTCAGATATGAGCCACGCCGGCAATGGGACATCCCCGCAGGTGCAATCCACACTGAGCGAATTGGGCTCCTCTGAATCATTTCTTCGCAGCTACCTCCCGCTCTTCCTGGCCAGCTTTGCAGCCCTCTACTTCGAACTTGTCGTCATTCGCTATCTTTCGACTGAAGTGAGGGTCTTCGCCTACCTCAAGAATCTTGCGCTCATCGCCAGCTTCTTCGGAATCGGCCTGGGCATGATCCTTCAGAGTCCACCCAAAGCACTGAGGCGTCACTTTCACTGGCTTGCCGCGGCGCTGTTTCTTCTCATCGCCTACGCCACATTTCTCAAGCTCACATTCCTCCCCATTCCCACGTTCGATTACCGCATGTTCATGGATACGCTCAATGCGCCCACCGGGGCATGGTATCTGACGTTTTTCTGGGATATCTTCATGCTGCTCATCTATCTTCTCGCCGTAACTTCCATCATGTACCTGGTGGTTGCATTCTTCACCGTCATCGGTGGGCTGGTCGGCGAAAATCTCAAGCAGAAGAGGTCCCTTCAAGGCTACGGGGTCAACCTGTTGGGAAGCCTGTTCGGTATTCTTGCGTTTACCGTTCTCTCGTTTCTTGAGCTGCCCCCCGCCGTTTGGGTACTTATTGGATTTGCCGCCCTCGTTCCGTTCTTCGTGTGCCAGCGCCTAAGCCTCGCGGTTATGGCGCTCACCGTCTGTGCCATGACTGTCCCTCAAGCAAACACGTATTGGTCCCCCTATTATCGAATCACCCTGACTGAGATTCCTCCCCCGCAGGGATGGCCTCGCCCAGCCGCGTACTTTCTCGACGTGAACCATCTCTTCCATCAGAGAGTCCTCGATCTCTCGCCCGAGTTCGTTGCCCGCTTTCCTGACGCAGTGCAGAACAGCTACGGCCGCCCCACGTACGAGCTCCCCTACCGCCTGGTTCCCAACCCCCACACGGTTCTCATCGTTGGCGCAGGCACCGGCAACGATGTCGCTGCCGCTCTGCGTCACGGCGCGACGAATATCGACGCCGTCGAGATCGATCCCACTATTCTTGCGCTCGGCCGCAAGTATCATCCCGAACACCCTTACGACTCTCCGTACGTCCACGTACACCTCGACGATGCGCGAGCCTACTTCAAAAAGTCGAATCAGAAATACGACCTGATTGTCTTTGGCTATCTCGATTCGCACACCATGCTTTCGAGTCTCTCCTCCATCCGGCTCGATAACTACGTCTACACCGTCGAAAGCCTGCGCGATGCCCGCAGCCTCCTGGCTCCGAACGGTTCGCTGGTCCTCGGCTTTGGCGGCGGCCATACATTCTTGAGCGACCGTCTCTTCGCCACGCTCGATCACGCCTTCGACAGCCCGCCGCTCGCTTACTTCACCGGCTACGACGGGTCCGGTGTGCTCTTTGTGGAAGGCAAGGCCGCGCAATCCAAAATCGATACCGGCTTCCCCGAAATCAGCAGCGAACTGCGTCAGCATGAGCCGAATACACTTCTCGCTACCGACCATTGGCCCTTCCTCTATCTGCAATCGCGAACCATACCGACGGCCATCTGGACCGTGCTGGCGCTTTTTCTCTACTCGGCTTTCACGGTTCTCGAGCGACTGGTGCCCTTCCGGCAAATGGCCGGCCGCCAGGGCCTACATCTTTTCTTCCTCGGCGCGGGATTCATGCTGCTCGAAACCAAGGGCGTGACAGAACTTTCGCTCCTCTTTGGTTCCACCTGGATTGTGAATTCGGTGGTTGTCGCTGCGTTCCTGATCATGGCCATCGTTGCCAACGCGTTTGTCATGTTCCGCCCCTTTTCCAGAACTGTCGCCTATTGCATGCTTTTCGCCGTACTTCTTATCAGCATGGTCGTGCCGTATTCGCTATTCGCAGCCCTGCCTGCCACCGCCAAGGTGATCGCGTCCGCTACTCTGGCTGCTCTTCCGGTCCTCTTTTCCGGCCTGATCTTTTCCCGCAGTTTCCGGGATGTAGCCAATCCCTCGCAGGCCCTTGGCATTAACCTACTCGGCGCGGTGGTTGGCGGAGTTCTGGAGAATCTCGTGATGGTTGGCGGAACTCCGCTCCTCGGCATCCTTGCTCTGTTGCTCTATGGATTGTCCGCGGCTTTTCTATTTAAGTCACCGGGCAGTGCCACAATCACAGATCGGTCGTCCCAGCCGGCCTGAGGAGGGCCAATCAGTGGGGTACCCGCACCAACCGAAACACTCCTGAATTGACGCATAGAAGGTATACTGATTAGGTGACGACTTCTGTCCTTGAATCGACTCCCAACGGTAGCCAAACCGGTTCTTCCCCCAGCCAGAAGAGGGTGTTGCTGCTCAAGCCGCGTGGCTTTTGCGCCGGTGTGGTGCGCGCGATCGACATCGTAAAGATCGCTCTGGAAACCTTCGGCGCCCCCATCTATGTCCGCCGCGAGATTGTCCATAACAGCTATGTCGTCAATGAGTTAGCACAGAAGGGCGCAATCTTTGTCCATGAGATCGAAGAGGTCCCCGACGGCCAGCGTGTGATCTATTCCGCGCACGGCGTGTCCCCCTCCGTCCGAGATCGCAGTAAGGGCCGTGGACTCAAGGTCATCGACGCCACCTGCCCCCTCGTCACCAAGGTACACATTGAGGCCGTCAAATTTGCCAAGCAGGGCTATTCGCTGGTCCTTATTGGCCACCGCGATCACGATGAAATCGAAGGCACCCTTGGCGAAGCCCCTGAGGTCACGCAGGTCGTTTCCAACGTCGCCGAGGTCGATGCGCTTAGGGTTCCCGATCCCAACCGCGTCGCCTACCTGACTCAGACCACGCTTTCGCTCGATGAGGCGCGTGACATCATTCACGCCCTCAAAATCAAGTTTCCCAACATCGTCGGGCCCCATTCGCAGGACATTTGCTACGCCACCGAAAACCGTCAGGTCGCAGTCCGCAATGTGGCACACGACGCCGGCCTCGTCCTGGTCGTTGGATCGACAAACAGCTCTAACTCGAACCGCCTTGTTGAAGTCTCACGGAACCTGGGCACGGTGGGCTATCTCATTGATAACTCCCAGGCCATCAATCCGGAATGGCTCCAGGGCATCTCCACCGTGGCTGTGACCGCTGGTGCCTCGGCGCCGGAAGTCCTCGTCGAGGATGTGGTGAATTATTTGCGTCAGAACGGATTCTCCAGCGTCGAAGAAGTTGAGGTCATGCCGGAAAATGTCCGGTTCGGCCTCCCACCGGAAATCATTCAGGCTATCGGTTCGACCGATGGTGCGGAGTCAGTCCCGGTCCGCTAGGCCGAAGGAGCTCATCCGTTGGAGACGCTCCCCTCGTGTTCCCTTACTTGTTGGTGTGAAAACGCATGAGTCCATCGAAAGAAAAGACGCAGGCAGCAGCGCTCAAATTCGGACGTATCGATGCCGATCTCACCGACGTCGACTCCGCCATCCACAACTCACGCGAATACCTTCTCTCTCAGCAGCATCCGGATGGCTACTGGTGCGGCGAACTTGAAGCCGACGCCATGCTCGAAGCAGACTACATTTTTCTCCACATCCTGCTTGAAACCGGCGATCCCGGCCGCCTCCATCGCGCCTTCGTTGAAATGATGCGCTACCAGAACGAAGACGGTAGCTGGAGCATCTTTCCCGGCGGTCCCGGCAACATCTCACTCTCGGTCAAGTGCTACTTCTCCGCTAAGCTCTCCGGAGTCGTTGCCGATGATCCCCGCCTCGTCAAGTGTCGCGAGTGGATCCTCGCTCACGGCGGCGTGGTCGCGTGCAACACTTTCACCAAGATGTATCTCTGCTCGCTTGGCCAATACGACTATGACGCCGTACCCGCCATCCCTCCGGAGATCGTTCTCTTTCCCAACTGGTTCTACTTCAATATTTACGAAATCTCCGCATGGTCCCGCTCCATCCTCGTACCGCTGGCCATCATCTACGCCAAAAAGCCGTTCAAGAAGATCCCGCCAGAGCAGGGAATTGACGAGCTCTTCTGCGGCGGTCGCGCCAACTCCATCCTGCGGGTTCGCATGGATCGCAAGCGGCCTATCTGCTGGCGGAATTTCTTCCTCGTCCTCGATCGCATCACGCATTGGGCTGAAGCCGTTCACATCCGCCCCCTGCGCACGCTCGCTCTTAAGCGCGCGGAGAAGTGGTTGCTCGAGCGCCTCGAAATGACCGACGGCCTCGGCGCCATCTACCCGGCCATGCTCAACGCCATCCTCGCGCTGCGCTGCCTCGGCTACTCCGAAGACGATCCCCAGGTCATCCGCGCCCGCGACGAATTTGAAAAGCTCGGCATCGAGCAGCCGCCCACCGCCGACATGCCTGAGCCTACCTTCCGTATGCAGCCGTGCGCCTCGCCAGTATGGGACACGGCACAAGCCGTTTATGCGCTCGGCGAAGCTGGCGTGCCGCGTAACGACCCCCGCATGATCAAAGCCGCCGACTGGATGCTCTCCAAGGAAGTGCGTCACAAGGGCGACTGGGCCGTCAAGGTTCCCAACGTTGAGCCCGGTGGCTGGTACTTCGAATTCAACAACGAGTTCTACCCTGACACGGACGATACTGCGCAAGTGTTGCTCGCCCTCAAGCAAGTCGACAATCCTCGCGAGCGCTATCAGCTTCAAGTGGCCGACCGCGCCATCGCATGGGAATTCGCAATGCAGTGCCGAAACGGCGGTTGGGGCAGCTTTGACAAAGACAACACCAAGATGATCTTCCAGTACATCCCCTTCGCCGACCACAACGCGATGCTCGATCCGCCCACGGTCGACATTACGGGGCGCATGCTGGAGATGCTGGCCAGTTACGGCTTTACCCGCGACGACAAGCGCGTCGCCAAGGCCATCGAGTTCATCCTCAAAGAGCAGGAGCCGGACGGAAGCTGGTTCGGCCGCTGGGGTGTCAACTACGTTTACGGAACGTTCCTCGTCCTGCGCGGCCTTGAGGCCATCGGCTTCGATCAGCACGAGCCCCAGGTGCAGCAGGCAGCCGAGTGGATTCGCATGGTGCAGAATCCCGATGGCGGCTGGGGCGAGAGCTGCGGTACCTATGACGATCCCGACACCCGCGGCGTCGGCGTGAGCACGCCCTCGCAAACAGCATGGGCCTTACTCGCTCTGCTTGCCGCAGGCGACGATCGCTCCGACTCGCTCGCCAAAGGCATTCGCTGGTTGCTCGCACGTCAGCGCCCCGACGGCAGTTGGGACGAATCCATGGGCGAGGGCGTCCAGCGCCAGGGCATTATTACCGGCACCGGATTCCCCAAAGTTTTCTACCTTGCTTACACCATGTACCGCCAGTATTTCCCGCTTCTCGCCCTCACCGGCTACAAGCGGGCCATGGAGCGCGCCGCATAAGCGCGCCATGGCAATTGGAAAAAGTTCGCAGAATGGGCAACAAGTGTCCGCACGACTGAGTCGTGCCGTAATCGACACGCAAATATGAATGGGGCTTCAGCCCCTGAGGGAAAACAAATATGGCAGTACCAATTTCACAAATGTGGACGGTTTCCACCTACGTCCTGAAGAAGAAGCTCGCAGGGAACAAGCAATACCCGCTTGTGCTCATGCTTGAGCCGCTCTTCCGCTGCAACCTGGCCTGCGCCGGCTGCGGCAAGGTACAGTATCCGCCCCACATTCTCAAAAAGCAGCTCACGCCAGAGGAGTGTTTCCGCGCCGTCGATGAGTGCGGCGCGCCCATGGTTTCCATCCCCGGCGGAGAACCGCTGCTCCATCCGCAAATCGTCGAAATCGTCAACGGCCTTATCGCGCGCAAAAAGTACATCTACCTCTGCACCAATGCGCTTGAACTCAAAAAGCGCCTGCCCGAGTTCACGCCGTCAAAGTACCTCACATTCTCCGTGCACCTCGACGGAGATCGCGAGCACCACGACTTCTCCGTCTGCCGCGAAGGCGGGTACGACATCGCCGTTGAAGGCATCAAAGAAGCCGTCAAGCGCGGCTTCCGCGTCACCACCAACGCTACATTCTTTGACGGAACCGATCCCAACAACGTGCGCCAGTTCTTCGATGAAGTGATGGGCATGGGCGTTGAGGGAATCGTTCTCTCGCCCGGCTACAGCTACGACAAGGCTCCCGATCAAACCAAATTCATGGGTCGCGCCCGCGTGCGCCGTCTCTTCCGCGCCATCCTCTCCAATCGCAAGCCGACTTGGAAGTTCAACATGTCACCCCTGTTCCTCGAGTTCCTCATGGGCGATCGAAACTACGATTGCATCCCCTGGGGAATGCCCGCCTACAACATCTTTGGCTGGCAGCGTCCTTGCTACCTTCTCCAGGAAGGCTACGCGGAATCCTACAAGGAACTTCTCGAATCCACGAAGTGGGAAGACTACGGCGTACCTTCGGGCAATCCCAAGTGCGCCAACTGCATGGTCAGTTGCGGCTATGAGGCTCCAGCCGTCATCGACGGCTTTGGTTCGCTTAAGGGATTCTTCGCCATGGTCCGCGGAACCTTCAGTTCGTACAAAGACCAGCACGCGCTCAATCTGCTCAACGAGCCCATGCCGCACGGCCCATCTTCGCTCGTGCAGATTGAGCAGCCCGATCGCGAAATGGCCAACACATAAGTTGTCACACAAAGTCAGGTGCCCACCTTCGCGACGCCTTTTTTCTTGTCGCCAGGGTTGGAATAACGGCTAACTTGCCGATCCGCTGACCCGCTGAGGAAAACATGACCGCTGAAGTTCTCAAGTACACGCGTGAAGAGATCGAAAACCTCGACCTTGCCCCCGGCTCTGTGCACGAGAAACTCGAAGGCTGGGTCCCCGAGCTTGCCTCCGAAAACGATCTTAAGGCCGCCCTCGAAAAGGCGCTCGACTATCGCGGCGATGTTACGCTCACTCTCAAGTCTGGCGAGAAAATCGAAGCCTATATCTTCAATCGCATTCCCGGCGACACTCTCGCCGATTCCTTCGTCCAGTACTTCACGCCCTTGGCGACCGACAAACGCAAAGTCAGCTATGCCGATATTGCACGCCTCGAGTTCAGCGGCAAAGACCGCGCCGCAGGCAAGCACTGGGAAGACTGGGTCAAGGCTTACAACGAAAGAAAAGCCGCCGGCGAGAAGAACATCGCCTTGATCCCCGAAAAGCTCGACTAGGGCATTAATTCCGCCAGACGCCCAAAGTCGAAGCTTCGTCCTCGGGAACCGCTGATATCAGTCAACTCCCATTGCGGTCTTCGCTAACCGCTCCAGCTTCGCGTCCAGTGCAGCGCACGCCTTCTGCACGTCGGCATTGCCGTACGCCGCCATCAAGCTCGAGGGCAGGTGGTACCCAAGACGCGTCTTCTTTTCGCCGTCTTCGAAGAGGACGACGCGTACCGGCACATTCAGTCCCGCCGCTATCTCATGCCGCAGCATGGTACGCGCAATCAGGGGATTCCCGATCGTGTACATCCTCGCTTTCGCCGTTCCGCCTTCGAATTTATTTATCCACGCGCCGTGGTCGAGCGTAAGAAAACGCATAAACCCGCTCGTACTCTCCTGCTTGCGGATGTTCGCTTCGAATTCCGCTGTCGTATTTGCCGCTGCCACGGCCTGTCGATAGGCCGGGCCTTCTACGCTTCCGGTCGCACTTTCGAAGGCCTCCACCACAACATCGAACGGCAAACTGCTGACCAATTCCACGTATTCCAATTCCACCTTCATTGGACACTCCTAAGCACGAAAGTCTCAATTTCAATTGCTTCCTTTGGATGATTCGAATCTCGGCGACGGTTCAAGCGCTCCAGCTTTCCAGGGCTACCTGCCGTGCTGGTCTTGCTCCCATGCGCCTTCTCCGCTTCAATCATTTGCTGCCAGTCTGCGCAGCCCCATTTAGAATGAAGCTGCATCGACTCCATGAAAGTCTTCCTCACAGGCGCGACCGGATTCGTAGGGCACCACGTCGCGAAAGCTCTCGCCGCCGAAGGCGCTGACCTGCGCATGCTGGTCCGTAAGACCAGCAACGTCAATAATCTCGAAGGCATTCCCGGCGAAACCGTCTGCGGCGATCTGGCCCGCCCTGAATCCTTCGCGTCCGCTCTCGCCGGATGCGACGCCGTCATGCATGTGGCAGCCGACTACCGCCTCTGGATCCGCGATCCCGACGCTATGTACCGCGCCAACGTCGACGGCACTCGCGAACTGCTCAAACTCGCGCGCGAAGCCAATGTGCGCCGCGTCGTCTATACCTCGTCGGTCGCTACTATGCACTTCCGTACCGACGGCATCGTCATCAACGAAGACACGCCCGTTACGCTCGCCGACATGGTCGGCCACTACAAGCGGTCCAAGTTCATGGCCGAGCAGCAGGCCATTGCCGCCGCGCAGGACGGGCAGCAGGTCATGATTCTCAACCCCACCACGCCCATTGGCCCCAACGATGCCAAGCCCACGCCCACCGGCCGTATTTTCGTCGATTTTCTCAACCGGAAATTCCCGGCCTATGTCGACACCGGCCTCAATCTCGTCGATGTCGCCGAAGTCGCGCGCACCCACGTCGCCGCGCTCACAAAGGGAAAGCCGGGCCGCCGCTACATTCTTGGCGGAGAGAACCTCACCCTCAAGCAGATCCTCGACAAGATGTCCGCCATCACCGGCATCCCGTCGCCCACAACCAAGATTCCGTTTGCCGTCGCCGCCACCTACGCATTTTTTGAGGAGTGGATCACCGGACGCATCCGTGGCAAAGAGCCCCGCGCCACCCTCGAAGAAGTCCGCATGGGCCGCAAGAAGATGTACGCCTCCAGCGCTCGCGCGCAGCAGGAACTCGGCTTCGGCATCGTGCCGGTTTACCCCGCCATGCGCGCCGCCATCGAGTGGTTCAGCGCCAACGGCTACGCGCCGCAGGGGCCTGCATGACTCGCACCGCCCTAATCGCCGCCATGCCCGGCGAACTCAAGAACATCGTCCCCGGCTGGCAGCCCAGCCGCGTCGAAACCGTCCGCCTGTGGTCTCATCGCGACGAGAATCTCTACGTTGCCGCCTGTGCAGGAGCCGGCCAGGCCGCCGCCACCCGCGCCTTCGCCGCCATCGAAAAGGACGCCCCCATCGACCTCGTCTTCTCCATCGGCTGGGCCGGAGCGGTGAATGCCACCGTCGCCGCCGGCAAAGCCTACAACGTTGCCGGCGTCATCGACGCCCGCACCGGGGAGCGCTTCCGCTGCGATGCCGGAGCCGGCGAGCACTGGCTGGTCACCAGCCCCATCGTGGCCGACAAAGCCGAAAAAGACCGCCTCGCCGCCACCTACCCCGCCTCCCTGGTCGACATGGAAGCCGCCGCCCTTGCCCGCCTTGCCCACATGCGCGGCATCCCGTTCTACGCGATCAAGGGCGTCAGCGACCCCCTCGACGCCAAGTTGCCCGATTTCAATCGCTTTATCGACGCCAACGGCCAGTTTCAGACCGCAAAATTTGCACTTTATGCGCTCCTTAAACCTTCGTACTGGCCCTCCCTCATCAAGATGGGAGAAAATAGTAAGAAGGCTTCCCAAAGCATTGCGGAGTCGCTATCTGAGTTTCTTCAAGACGAGGTCTGATCAGGAATCGATGGCTACCCAAATCTCAAACCCTGAAAGCGTGGCGGAAACCAAGCTTCCCTCCACCATGCGCGCCGTCGTCTACCGCGGCGTCAACGACATGCGCGTCGAAACCGTGCCCGTTCCCCGCATCGGCGCAGGCGAACTGCTGGTTAAGGTCGCCACCTGCGGCGTCTGCGGCACCGATCTCAAGAAAATCCACACCGGCTCCCACTCCGCGCCCCGCATCTTTGGGCACGAAATGGCCGGCTACGTCGCCGCCGTTGGCCAGGGCGTTACCGAATTCAAAGCCGGCGACCGAGTCATGACCTTCCACCATGTACCCTGCGGCGAGTGCTATTACTGCCGCAAAGGCACCCCCGCCCAGTGTCCGCTCTACAAGAAGACCGGGGTTACTGCCGGCTTTGAGCCCTCCGGCGGCGGCTTCGCGGAATACATCCGCGTCATGGACTTCGTCGTAGCCAACCGTGGTGTCGTGCGCGTTCCCGACGGAGTCCCATTCGAGCAGGCAGCCTTCATTGAGCCGGTCAACACCGTCCTTAAGGGAGTCAAGCTGCTCAACCTCGAGCCGGACGACACGGTGCTGGTCATCGGCCAGGGTCCCATCGGCCTGATGCATGCCGTTCTTGCCAGCCGCATCGCCGGCAAGGTGCTCACCTCCGACCTCTATCCCGAACGCCATGCAATTGCAGCCAAATACGGTTTGAAGCATCCAATTGATGCGGGCTCTGAAAATGTGGTCGAGCGCGTCCTGGCGGAAACCGACGGGCGCGGAGCGGATGCCGTGATTCTCGCCGTGGGGGGTACTGCATTGGTTCGCACCGCAATGGATGCAGCCCGTCCCGGTGGTAAAGTGATGCTGTTCGCGCAGACCCAGCACGGCGAAGTCGTCATCGATCCTGCTGCCGTTTGTGTGGATGAGAAGACATTGCTCGGCTCCTATTCGTCTTCATTTCCAATACTCGACGAAGTGACAGACCTGGTTTTTAACGGCTATCGCAATGGATTTGATTTGACGCAGTTGATCTCGCACCGTTTTCCGATCAACGAAGCGGTGGCCGCGATCGATATAGCGTCGCACCCCAAGGCAGACTCGATGAAAATCATGATCGAGCCCGCGCCGGGGCTGGGAGCAGAGTAGGAGGGCACCTGATGGCAACAACCATGAGGGCCGCGGTTCTCCACGGACGCGAAGACGTCCGCATTGAAAGTGTGCCGGTTCCCGAGGCAGCGCCGGGCGAACTCATCGTCCAGGTGGGCGCTGCTCTTACTTGCGGCACCGACTTGAAAGTTTTTCGCCGTGGCTATCACGCGCGCATGATCGTTCCGCCGGCTCTCTTTGGCCATGAATTGGCCGGGACCGTTGTCGAGGCTGGCTTGGGCGTGACCGACTTCGCTCCGGGAGATCGCGTTGTTGCCCTCAACTCCGCGCCCTGCGGCCAATGCTACTTCTGCGAACGAGGCCAGGAAAATCTCTGCGACGATTTGCTCTTTAACAACGGTGCCTACGCTGAATACATTCGCATCCCCGCGCGCATCGTTTCGAAAAACACCCTCCACGTGCCCGACCACGTTCCGCTGGAGCATGCCGCTCTGACCGAACCGCTGGCGTGCGCCGTCCATGGATTTGAAGACTCCCGCCCGCGCCCTGGCGACCGCGTAGCCATCATCGGTGGCGGACCGCTCGGGCTCATGATGCTTCACGTCGCGGCACTCGCCGGATGCGAGACCATCGCCGTTGTCAAGCACGATGGCCAGGCAGAAGCTGCGCGGCATCTCGGCGCTGCACACGTCGTGCAGGCAAATACCATTCGCAAAGCCATTCGCGAAACGCGCGCACTCACCCCCAAAGATCGCGGCGTCGACATCGCCATCGAGGCGGTCGGCGTTCCCGACGCATGGGAAGAGGCCGTCGAAATGGTGCGCAAGGGCGGCACGGTCAACTTCTTCGGAGGCTGCGCCGTCGGCACCCAGGTCACGCTCGATACCAATCGCATTCACTACAGCGACATCACACTCCGCGCAACGTTTCATCACACGCCGGCAATCTGTCGCAAGGCTCTCGACCTCATTGCCAGCGGACGATTCCTGGCCAGCGCATTTATCACCGGCCGTGCCCATCTCTACGAGCTCAATCGCGTGTTCAAGAAGCTGATGAATCGAAGCCGCGAGATCAAGACCGCAATCGTACCCTAGGCCTCTGGATGACGACCGCTACTCTACATTCGGACAACGATGCGCTGCTGCAGCGTGGCTGGGCCGCACTGCCCGCTTCCTATCGCATGCCCGACGCCGTGCCGACTCTGGAGCAGGCGCGCGCCTGGTGCAAGCAGCTTGCCGAGTCGCACTATGAGAATTTCCATGTCGCCACGTGGTTTCTACCCAAAGCGCTGCGACCGCATTTTCATGCCATCTATGCCTATTGCCGCATCTCCGACGACCTCGGCGACGAAGTAGGAGACACCTCTGCGGCTCTCGCCCTTCTTGATTTCTGGGGCAGGGAACTCGATGCCTGCTATGAAGGCCGCGCGCGCCATCCGGTATTCGTCGCGCTAGCCGAGACCATCCGCGCCTGCTTCATTCCCAAGCAGCCGTTTGCGGATCTGCTCACCGCATTCCGGCAAGATCAGACCGTCACCCGCTATCGCACCATGGCAGATGTGCTCGACTACTGCCGCTACTCGGCCAATCCCGTCGGCCGCCTGGTGCTCTACGCATGCGGCTATGCCGACGAGGAACGGTTCAAACTCTCCGACGCCACCTGCACTGCGCTTCAGTTGGCCAACTTCTGGCAGGACGTGCGCGTCGACTTCGCCAAGGGCCGCGTCTATATCCCGCAGGTGGATATACAGCGTTTCGGCGTCAGCGACGAGACCATCGCACTGGGTGTCCCCACCAACGACTTTCGCATGCTGATCGAATATGAGGTCGATTTTGCACGCGGTCTTTTCCAGGATGGCCTGCCCCTGATCGGCATGGTGGGTCGTGACCTTGCCGTCGATCTGGATCTCTTCAGCCGCGGAGGTCTCGAGATTCTGAACGCCATCCAGCAGCGCGACTACGATGTTCTCAGTGCGCGCCCGGCGATCTCCAAACGCACCAAGCTTGCGCTGGCCCTGCGCGCCGTCAGCGGAAAAGCGCTTCCGTTTCTGCGCCTCGGCGTACGTTCCCCAGGGAAGGCGGCTTGACGCAAGCACTGACATTGGACGAAGCGTACGCAACGTGCAGGGCCATCGCCAAACGCGAAGCGAAGAATTTCTATTACGCATTCCTCGCTCTTCCCGCCGAGCGTAAAAATGCCATCTGCGCCGTCTACGCCTTCATGCGCAAAGCCGATGATCTCGCTGACGACGAGAGCCTTCCCCATGAGGAACGACGACGCGAGCTTGATGCATGGCTTTCCGCGTGGCACCTTGCAGCTACGGGTGAAGCGACCACCGATCCCGTTTTTTTCGCCGTACGCGACGCGACGCAGCGATTCGCAATTCCGGTTTCCTTATTGGACGAGCTTGTCGCCGGAACCACGATGGACCTAGAACCTGCCGGCGGCAAAATCCCCGATACCTACGCCACATTTGCGGACCTGTACCAGTATTGCTATCTGGTCGCATCTATCGTCGGCCTTGTCTGCATTCGCATTTTCGGCTACACCGATCGGGCCGCCGAAAAGCTGGCAGAGGAAACAGGCATCGCCTTCCAACTCACCAACATCTTGCGCGATGTGGCAGAGGATGCAGAGCGCAATCGCATTTATCTTCCTGTGGAAGATATCGTTGCGCACAATCTTTCTGTCAACGCCCTTCTGACGCGGCGGTCCGGCGCTGCACCCACCGCTAACGAGCGCGCCCTTCTCGCCGAGATTGCCGGCCGTGCCGAGCGATATTACCAATCTGCACAGGCTCTGCTGCCGCTCATCCATCGCGAAAGCCGCCCGGCGCTCTGGGTCCTCGTATCGATCTACCACGCGCTGCTCAAGCGCATTGAGCGCGCCGACTACGATATATTCACGCGTCGCGCCTCCGTACCCTTGGCCCAGAAGCTTTCGATTCTTTCGCTGGGAATGGCGCGCGTAGCGGCAGTACGATTGTTCGGTTGATTCGATAGACGGAGGTTCCAAAGATTGCCGCAAGGGCCAAACAGAACCGTGACCGTCGTCGGCGGCGGAGTGGCCGGTATGAGCGCGGCCTGCGCCCTCGCTGAAGCGGGTTTTCGCGTGCAGCTTGTCGAGCGCCGCGGCTACCTCGGTGGTCGCGCATCGTCCTATCTGCATCCCGGCGTCAACGAGGTCATCGATAACTGCCAGCACGTCTTGTTCGGCTGCTGCACCAATCTCATTGGTTTCTACAAACGCATCGCGGTCCTCGACAAGATTCACTGGACCAGTGAAATGACCATGATCGAGCCCGGTGGTCGCCGCTCGCCGCTTGGCCCGTCGTTCCTTCCCGCGCCTCTGCACGGATTGCCAAAGCTGCTTGCGGCGAGTGCCTTCACTGTCGCCGACAAGTTTGCCCTCGCCCGCGCATTTCGCGCACTTCTTCGCCCGGTACCTTCCGATTCAACCGAAACGCTGGGCGCGTGGCTCAAATGCAACCGGCAGACGTCCGGCGCGATCGAGCGCTTCTGGCGCCTCGTCATCGCCAGCGCCTTGAATGCCGATCTCGATTCCATCGCGCTGCCCTACGCCGCCAAAGTCATCCGCGAACTCTTTATGAATTCGGCCGAAGGCGGAAGCATGGGAATGAGCACGGTACCGCTCAGTGATCTCTATTCAGGCGCGGCGGAGTTTCTTGCACACCATGACTCCATAACCCTGCTCAACGCCAATGTGGAAGGATTTGAGTGGGACGAAGAGACTTCCGAGTGGGTGATCCAATCTCGCGAAGCAAATGTGCGATCCGGCTTTCTCGTGCTGGCCTTGCCCTTTGAGGCCACTGGAAAGATGATCGCCCTCATGCCGCCGGCAGAAGGCGTCGAACATCTCTCCGCGCAGATCGCCCACCAGGAGCACTGGCCCATCTGCAGCGTGCATCTTTGGTTCGACCGCGAAATCACAACTCTCGATCACGCTGTGCTTCTCGATCGCGAACTGCATTGGATGTACAACAAAGGCAAACTGCAACCCTGGCGCAAACTCAGCGGAAGTTATCTCGAACTCGTCGTCAGCGCGTCGCGCAGCTTTGCGACCCTCTCACGCGAGCAGACCATCGATCAGGCCGTGCGCGAACTCGCTGAGTTCTTCCCGCAGGTCGCAAATGCCAGGCTGCAAAAGGCCGCGCTCATCAAGGAAGTGCGCGCTACCTTCGGCGTTCCGCCCGGCGTCGATGCGTATCGTCCGACAGCCCAGTCTCCCTGGCAAAACTGCTCCCTCGCCGGCGACTGGACCGCCACCGGCTGGCCCTCCACGATGGAGAGCGCCGCACGCTCCGGCCACCTTGCCGCCGAATCGTTATGCAAATTCGTGAGCGAGCCACGCGCTTTCCTCGAGCCCGACCTCAGGCCCAATGGACTGATGAGGTTCCTGGCGCCTCGTAGTTAGCTCGTTTTAGGAAAGTCCTTGGAATTCCACGGCCAAACAGTCGGCATAAGCTCGTTCCGGCTAGGAGCTAGCAGCTAGAGGCTAGAAGCTGTACTCCTAGTGCGCCAGAAAATAAACCCCAACACACACCAGCACTGCAGCCGTCCAGCGGCGGCGATCCACATTCTCATGCAGGAAAAACTTAGCCGCGACGGCGTTGGTCACCAGCGTGAGCGAAGCCGATGCAGGAGCCACCAGGCTCAGGTTCAGATGATTCAGCGCGAAGAGCAGCGAAAAAAATCCCAGCGCCAGAAAACTCACTCCGGCGAAAAATAACGGACATGTCACCACTGCGCGAATCGCGCCCTTCATCCCCGACTGCGCGCGAATATCATCGAGGTCGCCAATCGACTTCATCGCTTTCGCGGTCAGCACTTCGCCCGCTGTCGAAGTCAGAATGATTGCCGCGATCATCGCTGACGCAGCCCACGGACCCGTCGTTGCGACAGAGGAGGGAACGATCATCGCACCTGCTCCTCTTCCGCGGCGTCTACAAGGGCCGCGCTGCTCACATGCACTGGCGGCTCGGTGTAGGAGGGTCCATTCGCAACGAAGCTCACGCCCACTGTGATCAGAGCAATTCCCGCCCAGCGCTGCGGCGAAATCGGCTCATGCAGCCAGAAACGCGAGAGCAACGCGACAATCACATTGCCAATAGCCGTCGCCGGCAAAACGAAAGTGAGATCGGCCCACGACAGCGCCGTAAGGTAGCTGGCAAAGAACCCGATCAGCAGCGCGATGCCTGCGCCGATCCACGGCGTAAACACCGCGGCGATTAATGTCAGGGGATGAGCCAACGTAATCGGCGGCAGCTGTGTCATACCGCGGGAGAGGCACGTGTCGCCCAGCGGCGCGCACAATGCCACCAGCCCCAGAATCGAATATTGCCGCAATGTCAGAGTGTGATGAGCCATCTGTATTTTCGTGCCAGCCCCTACTACAGATGCAAGAAGAGGAGGGCGGACTCCGGTAGAGTTCCGCCCTCAGGTGTCATTCGCCCCAACGCCTAGGCGCCCGCGCCCACAGGTGTCGGCGGATCGGCCTGCTTCGCGCGACTCACCTTCACCATCTTGTTGCGTTGTGCGCGCAGCTTCAGAAACGCCTTTGCCTCAACATAAAGCCGGGGCACATCGCGATTCACAATCGCCTTCCACACTACGCGGAAAGCCGCCTTCGGCCGGAAATAGTACTCGTCATAGAACCGGTGCACCATCTCCATCACATAGTCGACCGGCAGGCCCGGATACTCGATGTGCGCCATCTGGTGGCCGCCGCCGTCTTCCATCTTTTCGTTGGTGATGAACCCGTTGGCCTTGGCGTAATCGTAGAATTCCGTACCCGGAAACGCATGCGCGATTGACACCTGAATCGTCTCTACATCCAGCGTCTTCGCAAAGTTGATCGTGTTGCGAATCGACTCCTTCGTCTCTCCCGGCAAGCCAAGAATAAAGTCACCGTGGACCACCAGGCCCAGGTCGTTGCAATCCTTCGCAAACGCGCGCGCGCGTTCCACCGTGGCGCCTTTTTTGATGTTCTTCAAAATCTGCGGATCGCCCGATTCGAATCCCACGATCAACAGCCGGCAGCCTGCTTCCTTCATGGCCTTCAGCGTGTCGCGATCAGTGGTCACGCGCGAGGTGCAGCTCCACGTCAGACCCAGCGGTTTCAGCTTTTCGCACAATTCAATCGTGCGCTGCTTCTGAATGTTGAACGTATCATCGTCGAAGAAAAATTCCTTCACTTCGGGGAAATTCTGCTTCGCCCACGCCAGTTCCGCAGCCACGTCGTCCGTGGAGCGCTTGCGCCACGCATGCCCGCTCAGCGTCTGTGGCCACAGGCAAAAGGTGCACTGCGCCGGGCATCCGCGCGTTGAATAGAGCGCAATGTAAGGGTGCAGCAGGAACGGCACGTTGTACTTCGTCACGTCCATGTCGCGCTTGTAGATCTTCGTCGCCCACGGCATCGCGTCCAGATCTTCAATCTGCGGACGATCCGGGTTGTGCAGAATCTTGCCGTCCTTTTTGTAGCTGATGCCGAGAATCTCGTTGAGCGGCTTGCCTTGCGCAAACTCCACCACGGAGTAGTCAAATTCGCGGCGGCAGATAAAGTCCAGCGCTCCGCACTCATTCAGCGCGCGATCCGGATCAGTCGTCACCGGCGGTCCGACAAAGGCAATACGCATCGACGGATTCGCCGACTTGATCGCCTCGGCCAGCCGCTGATCGCTCTCCCAGCCCACGGTGGAAGTGAACAGCACAAGGAATTCAAAGTCCTTGCAGATCTTGATGGTCTCTTCGGCAGACACATGGTGGGGAGGCGCATCCAACAGCCGTGAACCCTCCAGCAGGCCGGCGGGATAAGTAAGCCAAACCGGGTACCAGTAGGATTCAATCTCGCGCGTGGCAGGCCAGCGTGAGCTCGCACCGCCATCAAATTTATCGAAGGACGGGGGGTTCAGAAACAGTGTTTTCAAAGGCATAGACATCCCTTCAATTCTACCATTTTCTTGGGTTTACCCAGTGTCTAAAGGGGTTACACGCTATTTGGCATTCAACTCGCGCAGCCAGTCTTCCATGTGTCCAAGAGCACGCAATAAGCCCAGTCGCGCCTTGGCCAGATCGAAGCTCGCATCCAGTGCTTCCTCAAGTCTCTGATTCTGCTCCACACGCGCAAGTTGCTCTGATTTTGGCGTAAGTTGCCGCGTCGATCCTGGCCCGCTTCCAGAACCGTTGCCTGCCTCAAGTTCCGCCTGCACAGTCTTCAAATGCTCATCCGCAATCTGCTGCTTCAGGCTGGCGATCTCCGCCAGCGCATCCAGTTCCCGAATGCTTCCTGACAACTCCGCGATCTGAATATCGCTCTGATGTTGCGCTTGTTCTGCTTCCACTTTGGCGCGAAGTGCGTCAGCCGTCGACTCGCGCGCCTTCGCCCGATGGCCAACATCAAAAAGTGGAATCTCGATCTGAAATCCGGCGCTGAAGTTATCCGCTTTGAAATTCTTGTAGTAGTCGTTGTAGTTGTTCAGTACCGTCGAGTCGCGGTTGTATTGCGCTCCAAACGAAATCTGCGGCCGCTTGATAAAGGACTCATCGCCCTTCGCCTGCAACAGCTTCGACTCAGCCAGTATCTGCGTTGATTGCACTCCAGCTGAAGGAGTCGTGCTGTCCCCGGTCACAGCCGGAATCTCCGGAATGCTCGCGTGGTCCGGCGTGATGGTGCCCTCCGGCAGACCGGTCAATGTCGCGAGTTGCTTCGCCAGCGTCGCAGCACGTGTCTCCAGATGAATGCGCTTCAGCCGTATTTGTGCCGCCGTCAACTGCGCCTGCAACAATTCACTTGTCGCATCGACGCCGGCTTCGGTGCGGTCCTTTTCAATCTCGACAAGCCGCGCCGTGTGTTTCTCCTGCTCGTGCGCCGAATCAAGTTCCCGGATTACGGTGTCAAGCTCGATGTACGCCGTCGAAGCGTCCAGCGCAACTTGCTCCTTGGCGTTCTTCAAGCTCAGCGTTGCCGCTTCGATGCCCGATCGTGCGGCACGGATATATTGCCGCTGCGGAAAACTCAGGACCAGCGACTGCATCGATGCGTTGGCGATCGAGGGTTGTCCAGCAGGGAAACCGATTGACGGTGGCCCAATAGTTGAGCCAATCACCAGATTCGGAATATAGACATCCCTCATCTCCGCCAGCACCGCCTGCGCCTTGCTCAAGTCCGCTTCGCCAATGCGTACCGCCGTGCTGTTGCGCTGTGCCAGGTCAACCACTGTTGCCAACGACACCTGCGCTGAGAGGCGCACAGAATTCGCTGTCAACACCAGCACAGCCGCAACAGGCAGCCACATCGCGCGGATTGGAGGTCCCATCCTCACCTGGTCTTTTCCGATCAAAACTTTAAATTCAATGCGGGCTTATAGTCGTGCGCAAGAGCCAGCGCCGCGGCACGTTCCTGCCCGGCTCCTGCCTTGTCGCCAAGCTGCGCCTTGATCTGCGCCAGCCGCGTATGCGCCACAAAAGCCGGCGCGTCTTCGGTCTTCGACGAATCGGCGAGATAGCCTTCCAGCATCGTGGCTGCCAGCGCCAGATTGCGGTTCGCCTTGCTCAACACCGCCGCACCGTCATAGAGCGCCACGGCTGCGGAGTGATCGCGGCTCTCCGCCGTCATTCCACTTTGAATCGCCGCATCCAGAGCGGCCCAATTCTGCCGCCCACGATAGAAGCTGGCCAGAGTCATCCATTGAGAGCTGGGGTGCGCGCTCGCGGCGATGGATTGCTTGTACTCGCTCTCCGCCGTGGGGTAGTCCTTCTTCTGCTCCGCCATGTGGCCGCGCAGTTCATGTGCTCGCGCCGCGTCGACCTTATCGAGTTGCGTCGCGATACCTGCCGCCTTGTCGTCCCCGCCTCCCACAACCGATGGAGCCGAATAGTAAAACTCGCCCAGATCGGCCAGCGCTGCCGCATTGTGCGGATTGAGGCTCACTGCTTGCTCAAACTCCGCACGCACTTGCTTGGCCAGCGAATAGGCACTCAGAAACGAAGCACGATCTGCCCGTTCTCCCAGCGCGCGCGCCAGCCACATGTGGTAAACGGAGTTCTGCCCATCCATCTTGACCGCAAGTTGGCACTCGCTGGCGGCCGCATCCCATTGTTCCAATGTGTAAAGAACGCGGCACTTCAGGTTATGCGACGCCGCCGTCACGGGAAGGGAACTGAGCAGCGCAAGAGCCTTGTCTGCTTGTCCAGACTGCAGCGCGGCATTGACGTCTGCCAGCGACGCAGCGTTCTGTTGTGCAAATGCGCTCGCGGCTAGTCCGGCGGCCAGCGTCCCCGCCTGCAAAATCCGTCTCACTGCACAACCCCTCACTGCACCACCTTGATGGGCACGCCCACCTGCAGGGGTTGTCCGGTCGTCGTTCCGGTTGCCACCGTGTCACCCTCGCTTAACCCTGAAAGGATGGCCACCTGCGTCAGGTTGAACGGTCCAATCGTCACCGGTGTCCTCTTCAATCCATCGCCGACCACTTTGAAAACATAGTTCTTCCCGTTCTCCGAGAACAGAGCTTCGCGCGGAATACTCAACACGTTCGGCTCCGTCGAGGTGGTCACGGTCACCGTTACTGTCGTCGCGGGCAACAGGCCGTCATCGTCGCCGTCAATCTGAATCAAGACCTCACCCACAATGCGCGTCGAGTAGGTGATCACCGTGATCGGCGTCCGAACAATATGCCCGTGCCAGACCTTGCCCGGCTTGGCATCCCACTTGATTTCGATAGGCTGGCCCACGGCGAGACGCCCAATTTCGGGCTCGTCAAAGTAGGCCCGTACCCGCACATGTTCCAGGTCGGCCATCTGCAACAGGACCTTGCCTTCCTCGGTGTAGTCCGTCGCTTTGGCGTCGAGGCTGTAGACCGTGCCCGCAACAGGCGCCCGAAACGTTGTCTTGTTCACAACGTCGCGCGCCGCCGCGGCGTTGGCTTCCGCATCCGCCAGAGCCGCCTGCACCCGCGCAATCTCCGCTGCGGAATACCGTCCTTGCCCGCTGCGCTGAGAGGCTTTCAAATTCGCGTCGGCCGTCTGCAACTGCTGTCGTGCCGCACTCACTTCGCTCGCTGAGGCCGCTCCCGTCTCATTCAGCTTGATCAGAGCATCCAGATTCGCCTGCGCCTGGTCCCGGTCAAGCCGGTTGCGGGTGATGTCCGCGTCAGAGGCCTGCCGCTGCTCCATCGTTCCGTTGTGGGTAGCTGCCTCCAGCGCTGCTTGCGCCGCCTTCACGCCGCTCTCGGCGTTCGCCAGGCGCGCCCGCGCTTGCAGGTCATCAAGGGTAAGCAGCAACTTGCCCGCCGGCACTTTGTCTCCTTGTTCCACATAAACGGCCTTCACTGTGGTCGACACCGGGCTGGGGAACTGGTAATTGACTTCAGGCTCAACCCGCCCGTCGGTGCTCACAGTGCTCGCCAGAGCCTGGTGCTCCACCTGCGCCACACGGACCGGTAGGCGCTCCCGGGTAAGCGAGCGCACCGAGAAAAATACCACAACCAATATGACGGCCACGCCCAGCCAAAGCCAGCGCTGCTCCAATCCCTTTGTTTCTCTTGCCATCCAGTTAACCTGAGTCAGTATATAGGACTCTCGGAAGAGCCCAGAGGGATCAGAATATTCGCATCCGCGCCGTACCGATTCGGGTTTGATGACCCTCGTACAATGGAAAGATGGCTTCACCACCACGCTACACAGACGATCACGCCAAGGCCGGCCTCGACTTCGCATTTCCGGCGATCGAAACATGGCAAAACCAGTTCCCGGGCTATGAAATCTCCATCGACGACCCCGAACTCACTTCCGTCTGCCCAAAAACCGGCCTGCCCGACTTTGGCGTCCTCAACATTCGCTACATGCCCCGCGAGCGCTGTCTCGAACTCAAGTCGCTCAAAGAGTACCTCTTCAGTTACCGTAATCTCGGCATCTTCCAGGAAAACATCGTCAACCAGGTTCTCGAAGACGTGGTCAAGGCCTGCAATCCGGTCTGGGCCGTCGTCCATGGAGAGTTCCGCCCCCGCGGCGGCATCGCCACCACCGTCGAAGCCCGCTGGCCTCGCCCCGAAAAATGAATGCGCTCAAAGTGGGTGCCCCAGGTCTAGCGTTTGAAACCTGGGATTCGCGAAGATGCCAACTCGAGGAAGCACCTGCAATGGGATAATCGTGCAGCCCCGCGTTTCTTGAGGATCGGCACCGATTGGCTCAACCGGCCCCATCTCTTTGCCCCCGCCTGCACCCCGCCTGGGTCACGTTCCTGCTGCTCTTCGCCCTCAATCTGCTCAACTACATCGACCGTTACATCCTGCCCGGCGAGCTTTCCCTCATCCAAACAGATTTCCACGCCACAGCCCAGCAGATGGGCGCACTCACCACCGCTCTCTTCTTCTGCTATATGTTCACTGCGCCGCTCACTGGATGGCTCGGCGATCGCTTCCCGCGCAAGCCGCTCATCATTCTCGGAGCCGTGCTCTGGAGCCTGGCGACCCTTGCCACATATTGGGTTCACGACTACACCACTCTCTACATCCGTCACGCGATCGTCGGCGTAGGAGAAGCTACCTTCGGCATCTTCGCCCCTGCAGTTCTGGCCGATTTCTATCCTGAACGCGACCGCAATCGCATCCTCTCCATCTTCTACATCGCTATTCCCGTCGGTGCCGCACTCGGCTACCTCGCTGGAGGCCAAATCGGGTCCATCTACGGTTGGCGTGCACCCTTTTTCGTCTGTGCCATTCCGGGCCTCATCATCGCAGGGCTCTTCTGGATCTTCGGCCGCGAGCCCGAGCGTGGAGCCAGCGACCACATCCGCCCCACGGCCGATCGCAGCACTGTTCTCGGCTTGCTCCGCAATCCCGCCTATCTCACCGCAACCTTTGGCCTCGCCGAGCTCACCTTTGCCATGGGCGGCATCTCCAACTGGATGCCCGAATTCCTTCACAACCCCATCGGCCTTTCCGTCGCGCGCGCAAGTCAGGTCGCCGGCGCCACAACCGTCATCGACGGCATACTCGGTACCCTCATCGGCGGTTGGATCGCCCAGCGATGGCTGCGCACCAATCACCGCGCCCTCTACCTGCTCTCGTTCTGGAGCGTCGCTCTTACCCTGCCCTTCGGCCTGCTGCTCTTCTTCGGACCCAGCCGCTGGGCCCTGCCCTCTCTCTTCGCAGCGGAGTTCTTTCTCTTCCTCAACACAGGCCCGCTCAACACCGCCATCGTGAACTCGGTCTCCGCCCCCGTCCGCGCCACCGCCGTCTCCCTGAATCTCTTTATCATTCACTTCTTCGGCGACACCTTCTCGCCACAAATCATCGGCGCCATCAGCGACCGCTCCAACCTTCGCATCGGACTCGGCGCCACCCTCATCTTCCTCGTGATCTCCTGCTGCATCCTCTGGGCAGGCTCCCGCTTTGCCCCTCCGTTGGAAGAGCCCACAGCAGAGACAATCGGAGGCAAATAGACGATTTCAAATCGCTATATGTCAATAATTTAGAGAATCAACTCAAAAGAAAATCTTTAGAAAACGACCTCTTCGCCGCTCCGAGAGAAACGCAAAAAAACCGGCAGCCTCGGCCACCGGTTCTTTGTGTCCGCTTTCGAGTTCTACCGCGCTCCCACGAGCTCCTCGCTCTTCGCGCCCTGCCCGTAGTGGCTCACCACATAGTTGTCCAGAATCTGCTTGAACTCCGCCACTATCGTGTCGCCATGCAGTGTCTTCAAGAGCTTGCCATCCACATACACCGGCGCCTTCGGCTCTTCAAACGTGCCCGGCAGGCTGATGCCCAGGTTGGCGTGCTTCGATTCTCCCGGCCCGTTCACCACGCAGCCCATCACCGCCAGCTTCAACTCTTCCACTCCCGGATACTTTTTTCGCCACTCCGGCATCGATGTCCGCAGGTAGCTCTGAATTTGCTCTGCCAGTTCCTGGAAGTACGTGCTAGTCGTGCGTCCGCAACCGGGGCAACTCGTCACCTGCGGCATAAAGCTGCGGATCGACAACGACTGCAAAATCTGCTGCGCCGCCTGCACCTCTTCCGTGCGGTCGCCGCCGGGCTTCGGCGTCAGGCTTACGCGAATCGTATCGCCTATGCCGGCCAGCAGCAGCGGAGCCAGTCCGGCCGTTGAAGCAATCAGCCCCTTCGATCCCATACCGGCCTCGGTCAGCCCCAGGTGCAGCACATAGTCGCACCGCGCTGCCAGATTGGTATAAACATCGATCAGGTCGCGAACGCCGCTTACTTTGGCCGACAAGATGATCATGTCGTGGCCCAGTCCGTAGCGCTCGGCGGCCTTCGCCGACTCCAGCGCGCTCATCACCATTGCTTCCATCATCACGTCGCGCGCGGGCAGCGGATCGGCCTTCTTGCTGTTCTCATCCATCATGCGCGTCAAAAGAGACTGATCGAGCGAACCCCAGTTCACTCCGATCCGCACCGGCTTCTGGTTCTCCACCGCGCACTCCACCATCACCTGGAAATTGTCGTTATCCTTTTTGCCGATGGACGCATTGCCCGGATTAATGCGGTACTTGGCCAGGGCCCGGGCCGTTGCCGGAAACTTCTTCAGCAACAGGTGGCCGTTGTAGTGAAAATCGCCCACAATCGGCACCCGGATCCCGCGCTTGTCGAGCCCCTCCACAATGTAGGGAACAGCCGCAGCGGCCTCTTCGTTATTCACCGTCACGCGCACAATCTCTGAACCCGCCAGCGCCAGCGCCGCTACCTGCTCAATGGTGCCCGCCACGTCCGCCGTGTCGGTGTTGGTCATCGACTGCACCACCACCGGTACCTCCCAGCCCACGCGAACCTGTCCAATCTTGACCGTGCCTGTTTTCCTGCGCTGAATATCCGGCATAAAGACCTCACCTTTAGTTTACCTGTTTCGTCAATTTCTTAGTGTTTCATTCGAGTTACAGGCACTTTTGGGACAACGATAGCCCCGGGCCCGGCATTCTTCCGGTTTCACGTCGCAGCCCTCGTCCGACCGGGCAGCGACCGCCTCCGGGTCTCGCCCTCTCAACCAGCAAACAGGTACAATGATGCATATGCCGTTCCGCAGTTTTCGTCATTTCGCAGCATGCGCCGTCCTTCTCGGCTTGACGGCGAGCCTCTCCGTTTTCGCGCAAGACACGCACCGCCGTGGCCGAAAATACAAGGCGCCGCCACCCACCTCACGCGTTGAGGTCACCATTCTGCGAAACGAAGATGGCAAGCCGATCGAGAATGCCGCAGTCGTCTTTCACATCGAGGGCGACAAGGGAAACATGGAGCTGAAAACCAACGAAGACGGCAAGACCACCATCGACGTCCTCCCCACCGGGTCGAAGGTCCTCGTTCAGGTCATCGCCAAGGGCTACCAGACTTTCGGCGGTGACTACACATTCGATAAGCCCGAAATGGCAATCCAGCTGAAGCTCAAGAGGCCGGGGCAGCAGTATTCCATCTACGACAACCACCCCGAAGCCTCCGCCGATAAGGCGCCGAAGGCCGGCAAAGATAAGCCGACAGATGCTGAGAAGGACGGCGACTCGAAGGATGCAGGCAAGAACCCTCCCGCCGAGTCTGCGAAGCAATCAGACGCCAAGCCGGACGCGACCCAGCCCCAGCCGCAATAGTTTCGCCCAATTCCGCAGTTATCCGGCATGCCCGCAACTTTGTGATGCCAACCCTGACGTTGAACAGCAAATCGGCGTTGGTCACCGGAGGTGCTCGGCGCATCGGCCGCGCCATCGCCTGCGCCCTCGCCCAAGCCGGTGCGGACGTCACCATTACCTGGCTCAAGTCGGAACAAGAAGCTGCGGCCGCCGTCCGGTTCATTGAGCAACTCGGCAGCAAGGCTCAGGCCGTCGAGTGCGATGTGCGCTCAGAATCCTCGGTGTGCAACGCCGTCGCCGCGGCCGCTGCCCTCAACGGGAACATCGACATCCTCGTCAACAACGCTGCGATCTTTGAGTCCGCGCCGCTCGACCAGATCACCCTCGCCCAATGGGACGCAGTTTTCGAAACCAATGCCCGTGGCCCGTTCCTCGTCGCCCGCGAAGCATTGCCCCACCTGCGTACGGCGCACGGCAGAATCATCAACATTGGTTCACTAGGCGGCATGCGCGCCTGGGCCGACCACGCCCACTACTGCGCTTCCAAGGCCGCGCTGCACATGCTCACACAATCCATGGCAAAATCCTTCGCGCCCGACGTCAGCGTGAACTGCGTTGCTCCCGGCTGGATTGAAATGGAAGGCAGCAGCGAGGCCGTAGCCGCCCGGTTCGCAGACAAAACACCCATGCAGCGCAATGGAACGGCAAGCGACATTGCCGAGGCTGTGCTCTATTTCGCGGCCAATGCCGGCTTCGTCACCGGACAAATTCTCACCGTCGATGGCGGACTGGGCCTGTAAACTCCCTGAAGTCTCAGCCGAACAAGCGGCTCCAGAATCCCTTTTTCTCTTTGCCGTGGCCATGCGAATTCTTCGACTTTTTCTTTTCAAATACTTTGGCGTCAAAAGTCAGAGGAACACCTTGCCAAAGGCCATCGGGTTCGGCCTGGGCCGGCCACTTATCCCCTGCCACGGCGGCCTGAGGATTTGAGACAAAGAGCCGCTCTGCCGTCTCGATCCCCATCCGGCCTACCACGTAGTCGTACCCCTTCTTCAAATGAGGCGGCCTCCACTGCGGGTGGTGAGCGTCACTCGCCAGAAAGTGAATCAAGTTCCGCTGCAGCAGGGCATTGGCGAATGCCTCGGCAACATGACCAAACCTGCCATACAGCGACGCGGATGTCACCTGAACCAAACTGCCTTCACGCATGAACTCCGCAAGAATCTCGGGGTTCCGCTGCATCACCGCATTCCGCTCGGGGTGCGTGATGATGAGCGTGTAGCCCGCTGCCTTCAACCGCCGCATCGCGTCCGTCATTCCCGGCGGAATCACCATATCAGAAAATTCAATGAGCAGGTAGCCCTTGCCGCCAATCGAATAGCGAAGGGGATTGGCCAGTGCCTCTGCGATATTGCCCGCGCTCATGTGGAAGTCGCATCCCAGGCTGAACTCCACCTCGTTGCGCAGTTCGTGCCGCATCTCCGCGAGTCGTTCTTCTACGAGATCTTTCTTGTAGGGATATTCTTCGCTTGCGTGGGGAGTGCAAACTATATGGGTCACACCCTCAAGCACAGCTTCGCGCGCCATGTCCAGCGACGTCTGTAAATCGGGCGACCCATCGTCCACTCCGTAAATCAAATGCGTGTGGATATCAATCATTTCTTACCTGCACAAACAACCATCGCTTCAATGCGTCGCTAAGGCCTCAACCATCGAGGCAAAAATCTTCCAGCCGTCCGACGATCCCAGTAGCTTCTCGCTCGAACGATCGGGATGCGGCATCATGCCCAGCACATTGCGCTTCTCGTTCAGGATTCCTGCAATATTGCCGAGTGAGCCATTCGGGTTGGCTTCGGCCGTGATCGCACCGGCCGAAGTCGCATACCGGAAGGCGACCCGATCCTCTGCTTCCAGCCGATGCAACTCCTCCTCCGTGCAGAAATAATTCCCCTCCATGTGCCCGATTGGAATCTGCAGCACTTCGCCTTCCCTCAGTTGATTCGTGAAGGGGCTGTCAGTCGTCTCCACCCGCAGATGCACCTGCTTGCAGATGTATTTCAATCCCGCATTGCGCATCAGCGCGCCCGGCAGCAGGCCCGCCTCGGTCAGAATTTGGAAGCCGTTGCAGATGCCCAGCACCAGTCCGCCGGCATCCGCGAATTTCTTCACCGCCTGCATCACCGGCGAGAAGCGAGCAATCGCTCCCGTGCGCAGGTAGTCGCCATACGCAAATCCACCCGGCACCAGCACCGCATCCACCCCTTGCAGATCTTCAGTGTCGTGCCACAGGAACGTCACGGGCTGATGGGCGATCTCGGCAATCACGTTGTATGTGTCGTGGTCGCAGTTCGATCCTGGGAAGACCAGAACGCCAAATTTCATAGCTCTAGGTTACCAGCTTGGCAAGCTATGAAATCGCCGAGTTTTGCACCTCCGTCACTGGATGCAAACCCTCAGCGCCAGTCGAAGACGATCGGTGAATTAACCCGCGCTGGACTCGCACCGGCGTCGGATGACGAAGAGTATCTGTTCCTGAATCGCCCGCATCACGGCGTCGGTCCACTCCCCGGCATAGCTGTTGAAATGCGTCGAAAGTCGCTCCGTGCTGGTGAGGTGCAACAGTACTCCGTCGGGTCGCTTCTCCAACTGGTATTCGCCTTCCAACACATCGAAGAATGGACCGCCGACGCGCACATGCTCGTCCAGAGTTGAAGGGGGGATCGATGTCGTGTTCGCGTGAATCGAAAACCGAAGATCGGTCCCAGGCGTCCATTCATTAACGGTTTCAGTGAACAGAAGGCCCCCGGTAAAGCTCGCCTGCCGGACTCCGCCAACGCCGTCCCGCGACAAGGTCGCTGCCAACGGCTTCGGAAATCCTGCACGTTCAATCCACGAGCGCGGCAGTTCATCAGCCCGAATAAGGGGAACGGATTTGATGTTGTTCCAGACCGTTTCCGAGGGAGCGTGGATCAGGATCGCGGTCTTTACTGTCCTGAATTCCGGCGGCGCCGGAATCTGCGCTTCGAGCGCGAACAGCAGCAGGGGCAGTGCCAGCACGGTGATTCGGTCAGAGAATCGGTTGCCGATCCGCTGCCATACGATCCGCGCGGCGACCCCTCCCAGGAGCGACCCAATCAGCATGATCGGAGCAGCGAAGAGGATACAGATCCGGCCTTCCCAACCAAACAGAACGGAAAGCAAAATTGTGACCAGAACCGATAGCCAGGGAAGATAGAGCCACACGCGCCAACAAATCCGATCCGCCGGTGTCGTTCGCAGGTACTCGGCGACACTCCAGTAGCCCATCGCAACCGGAGCCCCCAGGAGAAACGCAATTGTCATGATTGAGACGTAGGTCGCAATTCTCTGATCAAGCAATCCAGTAAACGTGGCTCTGAAAAACAGCCCAACCAGCATGCCGGATCCCACGCTTGTCCCGAGAGTAGTCCAAAGCCGCCACGTCCTCGATCTATTCAATGGGCCTCCGCGCTGTTCAATGGGCGTCCGTGTGATCGACTTCAGCAGACCGCTATGGATCCTTGGGTGCTCGCAATCTTAGCACGAGTTTAGCTCTCGATCTGCGCCTTCATCCGTTCGTGCGACTCCCGCGCAAACCGGTGCTGAAAGCCGCGCGTAACCGGCAGCCCGAGCAGCGCAAGGCTGTTCTGTGGGCGCGAAACAGCCTCCAGCGTGTAAGTCACTTCACCGGACTCCGGATCCCACTCCACCAGAAATCGTTCTTCGCCTCGCTCCACATGCAGCGCGGTCGTCGCATACACAAAGCCAAAACACCGATCCGTATCGACCACATCCACGATGCGGCTCAGATTCAGCGTCCACAGCCCCAGCGTCCGAGCCTCCACCGCCACCGTCTGGCCCACTGCTATCGGCGCGGTCGCATTCGCCACGCGAATCCAGCCAAGATCGAACATCGTCCACCCAGCCAGCGCCCGCTTCGCCGACGTAAACGCAGCTGGTCCCCTGCCGATTGTCGAAGTCGAAAAATCGTGGGCAAACAGGAACGGCAGGCCCGGCGTGATCCGGCCCGTCTCGGCCGACATGAAACGCGGGCTGCTCGGCGACAAACTCGAAGCGGCCGCAACCTCTTCCTCGATCGCGGCCGCCGTCGGTTTGTTTATGCGAAACACTTCATCAGTATGTCAGCTGCAACTCCAGCCCCTTGCCGTCATCCGGCACCAGCGCCACAATGCGGTGATGTTCCGAGTCGTATCCCGTCGAAACCGGACCAGCCTTATCCCCATTAATGGCGGAAGCCGTTGCACTGGCAGCAGGCTTCGCCGCCCCGTAAATCTCGATCGAGAGTTGCTGCCACCACGGCGCAAAGCTGCCCTTATGCGGAGCGACAATCAATATCACTCCCTGCGCCGTCAGCCTGCATGTGAACTCGACTCGCAGAGAATCACCGTTCTTGAAGTTGTAGCTCACCCCGTCGTCCAGATAGAGACTTCCATCGCAGTCACCCCCCACCGTCGTCGGTGGATAGACGCGCAGCGTCAGAGGTCCCTGCGGCTTCTCGTCCGTGCTCTGCACCAGCGGCTGCTCCGGCACAATCGAGCCAGCCCGTACAAACACCGGCAACGTATCGAGTGTGCGATGAATACGTACCTCCGGCTGCACCACCGCTGTATTGTCAATCGCCTTGCGCCCGGTTGCGCTCTCCACCCGCGCCCCCGTCCAGTAGTCGTACCAACCCACCGGCGGCAGCGCCACCGTGTAGTCGTCCACTTCATCCGGGAAGGGACTCTGTGCCACCAGCAGGCTCCGCCCCAGCAGGAACGATCCGCTATCGCTCAAATCCAACGGCTGCCCATCCACCGCACCCGTCGGAAACTCAAGAAACAGCGGGCGCACAATTGGCAGGCCCGTACGGCTCATCTCTTCGGCGGTCGTGTAGAGATAGGGCAGCAGGCGATATCGCTCTTCAATGTAGCGGCGCCGCAGGCTCACGTCTTCCGGAGTACCGTTTTCCCACGGTTCCTGCGGATTGGTGCCCATCGACGTATGGTCGCGGTCAATCGGCTGAAACGCTGCCACCTCCAACCACCGTGTCAGCAACTCCGGCTGCGGAGAAGCAGCAAACCCGCCCACATCCGCTCCCGCCATCGCGAATCCGCTCAGTCCAAGGTTCAGCAGTTGCGGAACCGTCTGGCGAAGATGGTTCCAGTTACTGGAGTTGTCGCCGGTCCACGTCACCGCATAACGATGCCCGCCAGCATAACTCGCCCGCGTCATCACAAACGGCCGCAGATTCGGCTCCAGCTTCAGCAGACCTTCAAACGTTCCACGCGTATTCTGCATCCCGAATACGTTATGAATCTCCAGGTGGTTTGCTGTGCGCCTGGCAAATCCCGGCTCGTCAATCCGATGCTGCGCATCATCCGGCATCGTCTTCGACGGAACCAGAAACACCGCCGGCTCATTCATATCGTTCCAGAATCCCGCCACACCCTTCGCCACAAAATCGGAATAGAGCGTGCCCCACCAATCGCGCGAAGCCTTCTGCGTAAAGTCAGGAAACACAGCCTTGCCCGGCCACACCGTACCAACAAAAGTCGACCCATCCGGGTTCTTCACAAAGTGATCGCCCGCCGCTCCTTCGTCATAGGGCTTGTAGCCCACGTTCGGCAAATCGGCGATATGCAGGTCCGTGATCAGCACTGTCCGCAGATGCTCCGCCTTCAGGTCCTTAATCATCTGGTCGAAATGCGGAAACCGCTCCGGGTCCACCGTGAATGGCCGATTCTTCAATTGGTAGTCGATGTCCAGCCAGATCACGTCTGCCGGAATCCGTTCGCTGCGCAATCGATCTGCGATCCGCCGCACCTCCGATTCGGGATAGTAGCTGTAGCGCGACTGCTGGTAGCCCAGCGACCACAGCGGCGGCAGCGGCGTTTTCCCTACAAGCCACGCCCAACTTTCCACCACGGCCTTCGGCTCCGGGCCGTACAAGATATAAAGATCCAGCGGGCCGCCCTCCGAGCCAAACGAGTAGGCATCGCGATACTCCTTGTTAAAGTCAAAACTCGCTCGCCATGTGTTATCCAGAAAAATTCCAGCCGCCACACCCTTGTTGAAGGTCATGAAGTAGGGAATTGATTTGTAGATCGGGTCGGTCGACTCCTGCCAGCCAAAAGCGTCCGTATTCCAGTCGGTGAATGCTTCGTTGCGGCGATCGAGCGGTCCCGGCTTGTCTCCCAGGCCAAAATAATGCTCGTCGGCAGGCGACTGCATATACACGCGAAACTCCGCGCCATTGTATTCAATCGGTCGGCTGGCAAGCTGGTTCGCAACTACCCGCCCCTGCATGTCCGTGACAGTAAGTTCCAGCGGATCCCTGCGAACTGAAACATGCAGTTTCGCCGTCTTGAAGCCTACGGCGCCGGCGTTGCTCTCCTGTGTCACAGCAACCGATGCGGTTCGCGCCGCCGATAGCACCGCCCACGAGGCGTCCTCCGGCAACGGTCCGCTCGGTCCCACGCGCACACGCAACACATCGTCGCGCAGCGCCGTAATCACCAGCACGGCCGTGCCCGCGTGAATTTCGATTCCGTTTGAAGTTGGCCGGGAAGCGGTGACCCGGTCCAGCCGGACAAAACCCTGCTTCTGTGGGGTCTCTCCGGTTGCATTCGCTTGTGTCGTTGCGGCTAAAAACAAAACTACAAATACAACAAACAGGAACTTTCCTGCCTTCTGCACTTAGCACCTCAAGGGAGCCAATTTGTCTGTTCTCGAAAGCATAATCCCGTCGACGGTCGATTGGGAAACCCGAAGCCCGAAATCCGCACTCCGCAGGCCAGGGAACTCAGCTCTGCGCTACCGCCTTCAACACCCGAGCACGATCGCGAGTGCTGCTCACGAATGCGTCATCCTCGGCTGATCCCGGCTTGATCGAATCCAGATTAATCGCCACATTCGCCAGCGCCCCTTCCAGAGCCGCTCGCGCCAGTGCTGTCGCCGTCGTTAAATCCGAACTCATGTTGGGATTCGTAATCGGCCCCAGCATCTTCGCAAGCTGCGCCACTTCCGTCACGCTCTCGGCTACGCTCAGGGGCACACTAGTCGCCGTCCGCAGCGCCGCGTTCACTCCCGCGCCGCCATCCGCTTGCTCCTTCGCCGCCCGGTACGCCTTCATCACCACGTTGTACGACTCGGCGTCCGCATCAATCGCCGTCTTCAGCCCCTCGCGCAACTGCGCCAGCCGGGCGATCGCCTCACTCAACTGACTCTCGTATTGCACATAGGCTTTCTTGCCTCGCGACATCGTCGCCACCATCCCCGCCAGTCCCGCCGCCATCGCGCCGCTCGCTGCCGCCGCGCTGCCGCCTCCCGGAGTAGCCGTCGGTGCAGCCAACTGCTCAATAAACGGCTCAACGCCAGCGCGTAATCCGCCCACCGCGACTTTCGCACTCATCACACCGGCCAGGCGGTTTTCCAATATCAACGATGAATCGAAGTTCTCCACCTGCAGAAACCACTCCGCCGCCTGCTCCAACGCTGCCTTCGGGATCAACCCAACAATCTCACTCGACACCGGAACCACGCCGTATCTTTCCGCCTCGCGCTTCACAAATTCGAACACGCGATGAATCGGCGTCTGCTCAAAGTCCGTCAGGTTCATCGAAACCTGCGCCATCCCCCGCACCAGGAACCCCGCTCCCTTCACGAACCGCAGCCCGCCGCTTGAAAACCGCACCGCCTTCGCGATCTTCTTCGCCACATCCACGTCCGCCGTATTCAGGAAAACGTTGTAGGCGATCAACGCCTTGCGCGCTCCCACCACCGTCGCGCCCGCCGTCGGGTGCACCTTCGGCTCGCCAAAATCTGGCTTGCGCGCTGGATTGGTTTCAATCTCCGCGCGAATCCCCTCAAACTGCCCGCGCCGGATGTTTTCAAGATTCTGCCGCTCCGGCGTTGCCGCGGCCGCTTCATACAGATACACGGGAATCCCGTACCGCCTCGCGATCTCCGCGCCGACATGCTTCGCCATCGCTACGCAGTCCGCCAGCGTCACGCCGTCGATGGGGATGAACGGCACCACGTCCGTCGCGCCCATGCGCGGATGCGCGCCCTGGTGCTGGGTCAGGTCAATCAACTCGGCAGCCTTTCCGGCCCCCAGGATCGCGGCTTCTTGAATCGCCTCGCGCTCGCCTACCAGCGTAATCACGCAGCGGTTGTGATCGCCATCCATCTCCCGGTCCAGCAGGTACACGCCGGGAGTCTGCATCGCTGCGACGATGGCATCGACCTTGGCCTTGTCACGGCCTTCTGAAAAGTTAGGAACGCATTCAACTATTGTGTTTGGCACGAATGAAGGATAAATCAGCGAGGTTGAACCCTCCCTGGTCGCACCCTACTGCGTAGTCACCTTGTCGGCAATCCGCTCGTACTCAGCCTTCGTCACCAGATGCCGCTTCACCAGTTCGCTGGAATCCTGATAGGGCCGCCCCGCCACAATCCGCTCCGCATGCACCGCATCCATCCCCAGCAGCGACTGCAGATCGTCGGCGGACGCCCTATTTAGATTCAGTGGCCCCTTCGTCTTCAGACCTTCTTTCACTCCCTGGGCGACCGCCTTGGCGTCGCGCACCACCGTAGTCGTGGCTTTCGCGGCGTCGTGCCGGATGGCATCAGGACTGCGGTCGGCACGCGTACAGCCAGCCGCGAAAATCAATGCGAGAGTGCAGAAATCAATGCGTCTCATCCCTGCTTCGATGCGGTTTGGCTTCACCCCGTCCCTCCGCATATACCAAGTAACCCCGCAACCTATGGCCTAAGCGCCCCTTTCGGCGCTATCGTCAAGAGCAGCAGGAATTTTCAGAAGGGGGCACAATGACCACCGCGACGGCTCCCGTCATCCGCGCACCGCGCGGCAATCAACTCCGCTGCAAGGGCTGGCAGCAGGAGGCCGCCCTCCGCTGCCTCATGAACAACCTCGACCCCGATGTGGCCGAGCGTCCCTCCGACCTCGTCGTCTACGGCGGCATCGGCAAGGCCGCCCGCAATTGGGACTGCTTCCACGCCATCGTCCGTGAACTCGAGCAACTCGGCAATGAAGAAACCTTGCTCGTCCAATCCGGCAAGCCAGTCGCCGTCTTTCCCACCCACGACATGGCCCCGCGCGTCATCATTGCCAATTCCAACCTTGTCGGCAAATGGGCCAACTGGGAGCACTTCCACGAGCTCGACCGCAAAGGCCTCATGATGTACGGCCAGATGACGGCCGGCAGTTGGATCTACATCGGCACGCAAGGAATCCTGCAAGGCACCTTCCAGACCTTCGCTTCGCTCGCCGAGGAGCACTTCGGCGGCAGCCTCAAAGGCAAACTCGTCGTCACCGGTGGCGTCGGCGGCATGGGCGGCGCACAGCCGCTCTCCGTCACCCTCAATGGCGGAGTCGTCCTCGCCATCGACGTCGACCGCACCCGCATTCAACGCCGAGTCGACACACGTTATTGCGACATGGTCACCGAAGACCTCGACGAAGCTCTCACTCTCTGCGAATCGGCCCGCCGCGAAGGCCGCGCACTTTCCGTAGGATTGGTCGGCAACTGCGCCGATGTGCTTCCTGAAATCGTCCGCCGCGGTGTCCAGGTCGATGTCGTCACAGACCAGACCAGCGCCCACGACCCCCTCAACGGCTACGTCCCGCAAGGCCTCACGCTTGAACAAGCCGCCGACCTCCGAGAAAAAAATCCCGAGGAATACGTCCGCCGCTCCACCGCCTGCATGGTCGTGCACGTCAACGCCATGCTCGCCCTGCAGCATTCCGGCGCGGTCGCTTTCGACTACGGCAACAACATTCGCCGCTTCGCCCTCGACGCCGGTTGTGCCGACGCCTTCCTCATCCCCGGCTTCGTCCCCGAATACATTCGCCCGCTCTTCTGCACCGGTGCCGGTCCTTTCCGCTGGGTCGCGCTCTCCGGCGACCCAAAGGACATCGACCGCACCGACTCCCTCGCCCTCGAGCTTTTCCCCGACAACGAAATCCTCACGCGCTGGTTCAAGCTCGCCCGCGGCCGTTTCGCATTTCAAGGATTGCCAGCGCGCATCTGCTGGCTCGGTTACGGCGAGCGCGCTCGCATGGGTCTCGCCATCAACGAACTTGTGCGCAAAGGTGAAATCTCCGCGCCCATCGCCATTGGCCGCGACCATCTCGATACGGGTTCGGTAGCCAGTCCTTATCGCGAAACTGAAAAGATGCTCGACGGTTCCGATGCTGTCGCCGACTGGCCCATCCTCAACGCGCTGCTCAACACCGCTTCCGGAGCCACCTGGGTCAGCTTTCATCACGGCGGCGGCGTGGGCATGGGCTTTTCGCTTCACGCCGGCCAGGTCACCGTTGCGGACGGCACCGACAACGCCGCCCGTCGAATCGAGCGCGTGCTGAATAATGATCCCGGCATCGGCGTAGCCCGCCATGCCGACGCAGGCTACCCGCTGGCGCAACAAACCGCCCGCGACAAGGGCATCCACATTCCGATGGCAGGGAAGTAAATCATGGATGTATCCAAAAGAGTGAGATGGAGTTTTGCTAGCTCGGCTAACCGGCTAACCCGCAAAGGCGCGAGAGCGCCGCGAACTCGCTAAAACCATGACCACAGTCATCGTCAACATCGGCCAGCTCGTCACGCTCGCCGGACCCGCACGTCCCCGCATCGGCGCCGAACTCCGCGAACTCGGCATCCTTCGCGATGCCGCCCTCATCATCGACGAGGGTCGCATCCTTGCCGCCGGAACCTATGCCGATCTTTGCTCCGAAATTCCGCCGGTCGCCGACATCATCGATGCCGCAGGCCGCTGCGTCACGCCTGGCTTTGTCGATGCGCACACCCATCTTGTCTTTGCCGGCAACCGCGCCGCCGAGTTTGAGCAGCGCATCGCGGGAGCCACCTATCAGCAAATCGCCGCATCCGGCGGCGGCATCCTGCGCACCGTCGCTCTCACCCGCGCCGCGACCAGCGATGAACTGCTAACCGCCGCCCGCCGCCATCGCGACTGGATGCTGCGCTCCGGCACCACCACCATCGAAGCCAAATCCGGCTACGGCCTCGATGGCCCCACAGAGAAGCGCATGCTCCAGGTCATCGCGCAGCTCGATGCCGAAGGCCCCGCGCGCCTCGTCCCCACCCTCCTCGCCGCGCACACCGTGCCCCCCGAGTTCGCTTCGCGTCGCAAGGAATATGTCTACTGGATCGCCGAGGACCTCATCCCCGAAGTCGCCGACGCGCATCTCGCCCGCTTTTGCGACGCCTTCTGTGATGACCACGCCTTCACTCTTGATGAAACGCACATCGTGCTTTCCGCAGCCAAGCGCAAAGGCTTGCGTCTCCGCATTCACGCCGAGCAGTTTCGCCCCCATACCGGCGCGGCCCTCGCTGCCGAACTGGGCGCCGCCACTGCAGATCACCTCGAGATGGTCACCGAAGACACGCTCCACCAACTTCGCATCGCCGGCGTACAGCCCGTCGTGCTTCCCGGTTCAGTCTTCGCCCTCAGCCGCACTCAGTATCCGCCCGCGCGCAAAATGATTGAGACCGACCTCGCCATCGTGCTTGCAACGGACTTCAACCCTGGCTCGTCGCCGATTGCGTCCATGCCGTTTGTGATGTCCCTGGCCTGTCTCAACATGGGCCTGTCGCCTGCCGAAGCACTCTCCGCCGCTACCATCAACGCAGCGTTCAGCCTCGACCTCGGCAAGGTCGTCGGCTCACTGGAAGCAGGCAAGCAGGCTGACTTGCTCATTCACGAGTTCGACGACTATCGCGAACTGGCCTACTTCATCGCCGCGCCCGTCCGCCCCCGCGTCTTCGTCGCCGGCAACGAAGTCAGCTTCGAGACCGCAGTCGATCAGCCATCGGATCTTGCCCAGCGCATCGCCCCCAAGGTCGCCTGAGCAGCAACCCGCGCAAGCCGCCCGCTACACCACCGCCACGCGCGCCCGCGCCCGCTTCCGTTCCAGCACAAACACCACGACGCCGATTCCAATCAGCGCTGCAGTTCCGCCCAGCACCTTCGCCACCGCCAGCGCCTTGTTCGTCTCATCGGCTCCCGGAATCGCCGACAACACAATCGTGATCGCGGTGGTCGTCAGTCCAATTGACGCCAGCAAGAGTGCCACCGGCTTACCGCCCGGCACCCGCCGCACCTCCGGCCCCGCTTCCCGAAACTGCATCCGGATCATCGTCGAAAACAAATACAGATACGGCAAAAACAGCGCGATCACGCCCATGCTCACCAGCACGTCATACGCGCCGCGTACCGACGTGCCCGCCTGCCCCAGCAGCGCCACCACGATGCCCGCACCGCCATACGCGGCGATCGCTACCCAAGGCGTGCGATAGCGTTTGTGAATCCATCCGAACGCCGAAGGCAGATAGCGATCCACACCCGCCACAAACGGCAGCCGCGCCGTCGACGACAAATTGCCCGCTGCGCTGCCTACCGCATTCAGTCCAAGCAGCAACGCCATCGGAGCCAACACCCAACCCATACCTAGCCGCTCGCCCAGAATGCGCACACCATTCACAAACCCGTCTGGCCCGCCCACCGCACTGCTCGGCAGAGCCACCAGCAGCGCCGCTGTCCCGCCAATGTAGCCGACCGTCAAAATCCCGCCCGCCACCAGCAGCGCCCACGGAATCGTCCTGCGCGGATTGACAATCTCGTCGCCCATCGCCGATGCCGAGTCAATCGCACTGAACGCAAAAAACACGCTCGACCAGAACACCGCGTTATCCAGTGACCAGTGCGGCGTCATGTTCGCCACCGTAAAATGCGTCGCCGAGCCGAACCGCCAATACGAAACCGCGGCCATCCCAATCAGCAGTGTCAGCGGCGCAATACTGCCCAGCGCGCCAACATTGTTCAGCCACTTGCCCGCCTCCACGCCGCGAATATTCAGGAGCGTAATCACCGCCAGCCAGACAATCGCGAACGTCACGTAGTACAGCGGATTCCCGTTCAGTTCGTGAAACCGGCGGCCAAAGGCAAACAGCACGGACGCCGCGCCAAAATACAGCACCCCTGCGAAATACGGCAGGTTGCTCATCCAGTACGTCCACGCGCAAATGAATCCTGAAAAATCGCCGAACGCTTCGCGCGTCCAAATGTAAATGCCGCCCTCTTCGGGATAGCGCGAAGACAGCTCCATCACGCTCGCAGCCAGGGGAATGAAAAATCCGAACAGCGCCGCAACCCACACCACCAGGATGCTGGGCCCCGCCGCCGCCGCCGTCGCCGTCCAGCGCACGCTGAGCACGATCACGACATACAGCGGTACCAGGTCGCGAAACTTGATGCCTCTCTTCAGTGCTGGTACGGATCCCATGTGCGTGGCAGCATAGCAGAGCGTAGCGAACCAAACAATTCAAATCTCTCGCGCAGCATCAGACCAATTCTCGAATCTATTTGCCCGTGCAGAGCTTGTTCATCCAATCAAGGCTGATCGGCGCGAACTCATCGAATGCGTCGTTGTGTCCTCGACCCGGCAGCGAATGGAATTCCTTCGGCTCGTTTGCAAGCGAATAGAGATCTCTCCCATGCGAAGGGGGAATGACCTGATCCGCTGAGCCGTTCACGATGAGCAACGGCGCGTGGATCGATTTGATCTTCTTTTCATTGTCGAATCGATCAAGTGCAAGGTAGCCGGAAGGGAAGAACGGAAAATCGGCGCGCGCCATCTTCGGAATCGAAAGGTAAGGCGCCAACAACATCACTCCGCCCACATGAAACTCCGATGCCATCTGCACCGCCACGCCCGTTCCCAACGAATGCCCAAACAATACGATGTGTTTGCTGTCGACGCCCCGCGCATTCAAGTCGCGCAGATAACTGCGCGCATCGGTATAGAGACCGGCCTCTGTTGGTTTGCCATGCAATCCGCTGTACCCGCGATACTCGGCGACCATGAAACCGTAGCCCGCAGCAATATAGGGATCGCCAACTTGCGCGGCGGTGATCAGGTTATCCGCGTTTCCATGAAAGAAGATAATCGTGCAGGCTTTCGACGTGGCAGGCGCGTACCACGCCTTCAGGTCAATCCCGTCCGGCGTCCTTACGGAAATCTCCTGGAAGGCACCATTCGCGTGGGCATCCGCTAACGCTGTATACGTGTGACTCGGAAAGTACAACAAGCTTCGCTGCGTGAAAAAGAAAACAGCCATCGCAAGGAGGTACAACGCAACTCCGAAAGCCACGGAAATCTTAAGCACTCTCACAAAGTCACCGCGATCACTTCAGCGCCGACTCGCACGACAAATACCCAATAGCCGAAACACGAAAACCGTCGAAGTGGAGCACCCAATTCTCGCATCATCCCCCATTCACCGTGCTCCCCTCAATCCGCCACCGCCCCCACAACCTCCTCCCGCTCCTCCCTCTCAACCTCTTCCTCGCCCCGCGCCACCCCAATCCCAACCCGACCCCGGCTGTACTGCCGCGGCGAACACCCCATCACCCGCTTGAACGCCGTACTGAACGCGCTCTCCGATTCATACCCCAGCGCCAGCGAAATCACCGCAATCGAATCCCCCGAATACACCAGCCTGTCCCCAGCCAGCAGCATCCGCCACCGCGTCAGATACTCCATCGGTGAGGTTCCCACAGTCTCCTTGAATCTCTGCGCAAAACTCGACCGCGACATGCCCACGTGCTCCGCCAATTCCTGCAGCGTCCACCGATGCGCCGGATCGCCGTGAACCGCCGTGATCGCCGCACTCATCTGTTTATCGGCGAGCGCAAACAGCCACCCGACGCCGCCCTTTGGCCCGTCCGCGAGATACAGCCGCAGAGCCTGCACCAGCATCATGTACGCCAGTTGTTGCGCCACCAGCACGCCGCCCGGCTGAGGCTCGCGCAACTCTTGCCGCATCCGTTCCAGCGACCAGCGCATCGCCGCCTTGTCCGACTCTGTGCGCAGATGCACAATCGGCGGCAGCTCTCCCAGCAGAATGCTCGCGTGGTCCCCGCTAAAGCTGAAGAATCCGCCGGCAATAAAATAATCTCCGCCGCCATTGATCGTTGCGATGCCGCCATTGATCTTGGACCGAAGAAATGTGTGAGCATCAATCGGCTCGAGGCTCAGGTCCGTCGCCATGCGAAACGGACGGCCGCTCGGTAGCAGAAAACAATCTCCCGCCTTCAATTCCACCGGCTCAGAAACGCCCTCCACCGCCAGCCAGCCGTGCCCCGAAATCATCGAGTAGCACTTGATCCCCTCATGCCGTCCAAACTGAATCGACAAGGCTCCACCCACGTCAAATCCTCCCGCCATATACGTGCGCGGCTTCAGCAGAGACAACACATCAGAGAGTGGATCCATACACCATCCTGGACGATCGCGAAGATAATTCGGACTTCACAGCATAGATCGTATCGCAGCCAGCGCTTATCGTCACAAGTACGGGTGCTTCCCCGGCCCGCGCACTCCATTCCCCAGCGATTTATAAGGAGCAGTCCAACATGCGAATCTTCCTCACCGGTGCTACAGGCTTCATCGGTTCAGCCCTTGTTCCCGAACTCCTCCAGGCCGGCCATCAGGTCGTCGGACTCACCCGCAGCGACGCTGGCGCCAAGTCCCTCGCCGCTGCCGGCGCCCAGGTCCATCGCGGCAGTCTTGAAGATCCCGCCAGCCTGCGCAGCGGAGCCGCCAACGCCGACGGCGTCATTCACTGCGCCTTCGACCACAGCGCCTTCGGCAGCGATTTTTCCAAATTCAACGAGGTCTGCGAAAAAGACAAGCGCGCTATCGAAGCTCTCGGCGACGCGCTCGTCGGCTCCAACCGTCCTTTGATCGTCACCTCAGGAACCGGCATGGGCAGCCCCGCCCCCGGCCAGCTTGCCGTCGAAGACCACTTCGATCCCAACCACCCCAATCCCCGCTTGGGCTCCGAAGTCGCAGCAGCTTCCGTCGCCGCGCGCGGCGTCAACGTATCGGTGGTGCGTCTGCCCCAGGTCCACGACACGCAGAAGCAAGGGCTCATCACCTACGCCGTCTTCGTCGCCCGCGAAAAAGGCGTCTCCGCATACATCGGCGAAGGCTTGAATCGCTGGCCCGCCGCCCACGTGCTCGACGTGGCCCATCTCTACCGGCTCGCTCTTGAAAAGGCCGCGCCCGGTAGCCGCTATCACGCCGTCGCTGAAGAGGGAATTGCGATGAAGGAAATTGCCGAAGCCCTCGGCCGCGGTCTCAAGGTCCCCGTCGTCAGCATCCCGCCGGAGAAGGCCCAGGCCCACTTCGGCTGGCTCGCCATGTTCGCAGCCTTCGACATGCCCGCATCCAGCGCGCTCACTCGGCAGCGCCTCGGCTGGAACCCCACCGGCCCCACCCTCATCGCCGACATCAACGAAATGCACTACTACTAGGCGTTCTTTGAACGCCGCGGACCAGCATCACACCCCGAACTGCCGCAAATGATGATCGAGATGCTGATACATCAGCGCAGCCCATTCCACCGGAGTCAGCGGGCCAAAAAAGAAGTGCGGATGCTTCGTGCAGATCCCTGGCCCGCCCGAGACAAAGCGGTCAATCGCATCAAGCAGCCTCTGTCGCTCCACGATGAAGTCTCGCTCGTCCGTTACCAGCACGCTCTTTTCCGTCATGGAATTTCTGCGCATCGGCTCGCCCTTCAAGATCAGGGATTTCTTCGCCAACGGTCCCAGCAGTCTGCCCAACAAAATCCGCGGCGGCCTCACCTTGCCCTCCGCCATGCCGATCGCCGCCTTGCAATGCGCCAGCATCTGCGCAACGCTCATCTTGCCCCACTGCCGTTCGCTCCCCGGCGTGAGGCGTGCGATTCGGTCCGTTATCTCCCGCACAGCCGTCGGTTCAAAAAGGTTCTTCATACGCCTCGCCCGGTTGTCGCCTCAACGCGCCTCATCTCTCGTTCAAATCCTTCAACACCGCCATCGCCGCATTGCGTCCGTTGATCCCGATCACGCTGCCCCCCGGATGCGTGCAGGCCCCGCACAGATACACGCCCTCCATCGGCGTCCGCGCCGTCAGCCGCTTGTCCCACATATACGCCGGCAAACACTCGCCCTGAAAAATATGTCCGCCCGTCAGCCCTACCTTCGTCTCGATATCCGGCGGCCCCAGCACCTGCGCGTCAATCACGGCGGCGTCGATATTCGAGCAAAAGCGTTTCAGAGAACCCAGCGCCAGCCGCCGAACTTCCTCGCGCCGCTCATCCCACGTGCCCGTCGCCAATTTGTACGGCACATATTGCGCGAACACGCTCATCGTATGCGTGCCCACCGGAGCCACACTCGCATCATGCACGCTCTGGAAATACAGCTCGCACCACAAGTGGTCCGGTAACTCGCCACGCCGCGCCGCCGCATAGCCCGCCTTCCACTCATCCTTCGTCAGCGGAGCATTGATCTGCCCATAATGATGCGGCTCATTCGTTCCCGGCCGCGCCGTGAAGTTCGGCAGCTCGTGCAGATGCACGTTCAGCTTCACCGTGCATCCTTCAATGGGAACCCCCTCGACCTTCGCCTTCCATCCCGCATCCGCCCCCGCGCCCAGCAGCCGCAGTGTCACTCGCGGGTCGGCATTTGACACCACCACCTTCGCCGCGATCCGCTCGCCGCTCTCGAGGCGCACGCCCGCGCCGGGAAGAATCTCCGCCACCGGCACGCCCGACACCACCGTCGCCCCGGCCTCGCGCGCCGCGTCGCAAAAGTAGAACGACACCATCCCCATCCCGCCGCGCACATAGCCCCACATGCCCGGCTTTCCGCCCAGCCGCCCCGATGCATGATGAAAACGAATCGACGCCGTGCCCTTGTCGAAAGGGCTGGCATTTGTGCCAATCACGCCCTGCCCCAGATACGCCACCTGCAGCCGCTCGTCCTTCACGTAGCGCTCCACAAAATCCGCCATCGACCAGTCAAACAGCAGCGCCCGCGCCTCATCGTCGCAGTCCAGCCGTTCCTCGATTTCGTCCCGCGTCGGCGCGTCGCCAATCCAGAAATCCCGCTCACCCGATGGCCGCAGCGCGTCCCGCGTCCGTCGCACCACGGCACACATGGCGTTGAACCCATCCACATCGCCCGGCGCGAACCGTCGCACCTCCGCCTCGCAGCGCTCGTCATCGTCCCATAGCTGAATACTCGACCCATCCAGGAACGGCACAAACAAACCGTTCACCGCGGGCGTCCAGTTGAAGCCCCGCCGCGGCAATTCCAGTTCCTCCACCACAAGCGGATGCAGCAGCCCCGCCAGATACGCGCAAGGCGACATCCGCACGCCGGGGAACGGCTCCTCAATCGTGCATGCTCCGCCCACGCGCTCCCGGCTTTCGATCACCAGCACGCGCTGCCCGGCCCGCGCCAGGTATGCTGCGCAGGCCAGCCCGTTGTGACCGGCGCCAACAACAATCACGTCCCAGGTTTTTGCCGCCAGCTCTCGGATAGGGAGGGGAAGTCCAATCTCGCCCAGAACGGCAGCCGTAGGTGAGCTCATATGGGTTCTACGCTAACATCTTTCGATTGTGGCCCGCGACTGCCTCTCTCGTTCCCAATCGCACCCCCTCCAGTGCTGTGCTCCCGGTCACGCATAAGGGTGCGCATCGGCTTGCTAAGATGGGGAGCGGAAAATGAGAGGCACGCCACAGGCGTTGTCTTGTGAGGAGAACTGAATGCCCAATAACCGTACTGCCAGCGCAATTCCTACCAAGATCCTGGTTCCCATCGATTTCAGCCCGTCATCCCACGCTGCCCTCGATGCCGCAACCGAGCTGGCCGAGAAGTTTCATGCCGCCATCTATCTCTTGCACGTGATCCCGGCCTTCCCCAATGTGTCTCTGCCCGATTCCATCACTGAAGCAGCCGTGGTCGAGAGAGCCAAGAAGGAAGCCACCGAGCGCTTCGCCGTTTCTGAGGCCGCGCTCGCCGCCAAGTCCATCAAGGTCTCCTCCAGCGTAGAGGTTGCCGACGACATCGCCGGCGCCATCCTCGAGGCCATCGACAGCGAAGAAGCCGACCTGCTTGTTATCACCACTCACGGCCTCTCCGGCTGGTATCCGCAGGTCTTCGGCTCCATCGCCGAAAAGATCGTCAAGCTGGCCAACGTTCCGCTGCTGCTTCTGCGCACCCCCAAGCCGGCAACCACGGCCCGGGTCCCTTTCAGCCGCTCCATGGAATGGTGGTAAACCGTGGCGCTTCCAGCCGCGCACCGCAATTCCAATCCGATCCAACAAAAAGCCCGGCGGACCTTCTCCGTCGGGCTTTTGCATCAGCGTCGATCGCTTTCCGCCTCACGGCTTGCGTTTCAGCGCAGATGAGGGAATCGTGACCGTCCCCAGCCGGCCTGTGTTCACATCCACAACGATCACCCTTAACGCGCCGTTGTCCGGCATCGCCGCCACCGGCTCCACCAGCATCAGCCCGTCGTGCAATGTCTGCTGGTAGGTTGAGGGCTTCAGCCGCACGCTCAGTGTCTTGCCTTCAATTTTCGCGTGCAAGGCCGCGTCGTCCCGTTGCACAATGAAAATGTCCAGCTGGCCCACCCAGCGTTCCCCCAGCTGCGCCAGACCCAGATCCGTCGCCGCAATCTGCAGCTTGAGCGTCGCTCCACTCGAATCCACCTCGGGAGTCGCTTGCACGCCGATTTCATTCAGATCGATCGGCTGCCAGATCGCCTCGCGGAAGCGCTCCTTCAACGTCGCTGGCTCTTTCGCATAGAAGTAGCCAGTTCGGTATCGAAGTACCAGGTCACGTCTTCCGCGCACCTTCAGCGTCAGATGGTGGTACGTGTCGTCCGCCGCTCCTTCCGGCGCAAAACTCAGCATGTACGCCGCGCGCCCATCCGCCACAACACCGTTCAACTCCGCGGCTATGTCGCCCGCACGCCGAAAGGCGCGCCCGCCCGTCGCTTCCGCCAGGTCGCGAATGGTCCCTTGGATTGGTCGCGTGTCGGCGTGCATCTCGGCCGCATAACGCCCGGTCGGATTGGCTGAAGGCGGAGGCGCCTCATTGGGAGAGGTCAGCTTCGCCTGCACCAGCCGATTCTCCAAATCTGCCGAGATCACCCCTGCCTCCAGTTGCGATGAGTCCAGCGGATAGAGGCTCACATGCGAGTCATTCAGTGCCTCGCGCGCGTGCAACTCCAGCGAAGAGGAGTAATCCATACCTTTGTCCTCCCGCGTCGCCGCCTGGCTGCTCCAGTCCGCCAGAGCGTTATCACTTGAAACCCAGACCAGGGACTTGTGCCCCGCCAGTGCCGCCAGATGGTGCGCGATCGTCTGCAACGCCTCCAGCGCATCGCGCAGCGGGTTGCTCCCAAGGGTGCGCAGTTTCGGGTCCACCGCGTGCAACTCCGATTGAATTGCCGCCGCGCCCGAGAGATTGTCCTTCGCATCTGTGCCCTCGTTGCCGTTGACGTACGCCAGATCGCTATCGTGCGCCACCCAATCGATGTGTTGGCGATTCCGTTCTTCTTCATGCTGCGCATGCGCCAGATCCTGCGCGCTCGGCATGAACTTGGTCAGAATCTCCGTCACTTTCGCGTGATCGGTCGTCGGCTCCGCCAGCACTTCGAATCCGTAACTCTTCAATACGTACAATCCCACCGGTTCTTCCGCCGCCAGTCCTTTCATAAAGCGCAACATCTCGCCGCGCGCATACGTCAGATCGCTGAAGGCCAGGCTGCTCGTGTCGATCATCAAAATCGTGCTCTCGCTCGTCGCCGCTACCGTCCCTCCGGCCTTTGCATCTCCGCCCAGCGCAACACCCGCACGATTTGAATACACAGGCTCCAATGCCGGGCCCGACGTTTGTGTCGATGTACTTGCGACAACGCCCCCGGCCTGCGCCTGGCTAATGTACTTCACCCCCTGCTTCTTATCGTTGTCGTAAATCTCAAAGTCGCTTGCCTTCAGGTCCGTCACCGCGTGGCCCTTTTTGTCGTACGCAACTACCGCCACATCTACCAGGCGCGACTCCGTCCGCAACGTGAATCCCGCATCGACCCCAACCGGTCGCGTAGTCACGGGTAGATCCGGCAACCCCGCCGCAGGGTCTTCGCTCCATTCCGCCGGCTCCGGCGTGGGAGGAGGAGCGGTCACCGGCACTGCAGCCGCGGCAGGCCCAGCCTCACTACCCGGCACATGCGGCGCCGCCCCTGCACTTCCCGCGGGATCACTCTCCGCGGCTTGCGATGCCCCAGCAGTATCGGGCTTCGCTTCATTGCCGGCATTCTCCGGCGCAGCGTTCGCCGTCAGCACCTGAGCCTCCGCGCGAAACATGTGGTACTCGAAAAACGTGGACTCGTTTAACGACGTCTTCAACGGCTGCAACTGATTGGCTAACGGGAATTTGTATTTGCGGTCCTGTAAGACCGTCTGCCCCTTGGCGATGGAGATGCTCTTCGTTGGACAAATGTATTGCTTTCCGCCGATGGTCACCGCACCGTACTCCACCAGGATGGCCGCTTTCACCACGGGGTCTGTCGGTTTCAAGTCCGCTTCCACCGCTATCCGCAAAATGGTCCCGCTCGCCGGATCGATCGCAAGCTCGCCACGATAGCCCGCTCTGCGGCGAAAGGGAAACATATCCGCCACTGCCGTCGCCGACTCCCTACTTACGCAGCAGTAATTCACTTCGTAGTGCGACGTCTCCTTCGGTACCGCAAATCGAAACACCGCCGTCTGTCCCGTCTCGCTTTCTTCCCATCGGGACCACGCCAGTTGGCTGTGCGCCGCATCCACCAGCACTGTCCCGAGTATCGGCCCGAAGACGCCCCATGCCGTCAGTCCTTCTGTCGCCGGCGCCGGCTTCTTTCCCAGCGCAGCATCTGCTTCCACCACATCGCGACCGTCCCGGTAAAGGATCGTCTCCGTCCTCGATCCAAGAAAGTGCATCGGTCGATAGGGAAGCAGCGTTTCGACGTTTAGCATCTGGGGCGTATCTTCAAACCGATCCGACTTCCGCGTGGCAAAAAAGTTGGGCAACCTGGGGATTGTGTCATGCACATACGTCACAACCAGGCCCATCATCCGCTTCTGCTCCGCCAGGCTCGGATTCGCAGTCGCCGGAATCTCCGCTACCGGCGGCGGAAGAAACTGCGACGCATCGCCCACCGCCCGCAACGCCTGTCTGCTCATTTCCCCCGGTAGGCCTGCGTCCAACTCCGCCTCGCGCCGCGCGCTCAGCCGCTCGGTCAGTTGCTGATCCGCAATCTGCCATGCCAAATCCGCATCCGCCTTCTTCCGCGACGCAGACAGCACTTGCTCCAGTTGTTGAATTGTGACGGGCTTGGCGGCGAATACCGGCCACCCTGTTGCTGCGATTAAGAGAATCAGAACCCGAGTTCGCACTGCGCCGTCTCCGTCGCTACAGGTCAATTTCCGCCGAGCACCACGGATTCTACGCCGGTCCGCCTCACTTCACCGTGATGTCCCCGTCCGCATCTACCACCAGCTCATCGCCTTGAATCTGCACCGAGTGAATCTTCAGCCGCTCCAGCGTCACCTTGTACCCCGACGACGCCGTCGACCCCTCCAGCGCCTTGCGCAGCAGTTCCGCTGCATCCACCTTCATGCTCGAGGGCACCTGGTGACTCAAAAACGGCGACAACAGAAAGTTGAGTTCCTTCCTGTCACTTACCTTGATCACCTGCGCATTGCGGAACCCTATCGTCTCCCCCTCGCCATACGGCTCCAGCGAAACCTCCGAGGTCGGAGACAGCGAAAATCCGATGCACGCGCCCGCCACCGCCTGCCCCAGCTTCGCGTGCGTCTTCACCCGGACCACGATTCGGTCCTGGTCAAAGCTGATCTGGGCATCGTCGGCATAGACCCAGCAGGCTGACTTCGAATTGCCTTTCAGGTAATAGTGGCCATCGGGCCCGCTAAACAATTGCTGCTTCAAAGTCCGCTGCAGGGCATCCCGGCTGACCTTCAATTCCACCGCCCGGCAAGGAGCCGAACCCAAAGCCGCCATCGCCAGGCCAAGCGCGACAAAGGACTTGAATGTTGTCATACTAGTAATCGTCGCACGGGTGCCGGACGCCCTGCCACATTTGCACAGTTTTTGGTGGCTCCTGGCCTCACAATTTCCACAAGAAAATTGCCAGAAGTGTACTAAATGAGACAGCTTAGATCGATTTCTTGATTCCCGGTCAATCGCCCCCACCATTCCGAGAAAAACATCGATTTCCTATTGATTTTTGGAGTAAAAATCCTTAAAATAGGACAGTTGAGTTTCCGCCGGACCGACAGGATCCCCAGCCAGCGTCCGCGGAACGTAAGTACACCAACAATCCTTACCTAAGGACTACAAACCAAATGGCAAAGCGTCGTGGAAATCCGAATTGGGGCAAACCAGAGCCCATCGGCCCGGTTGTCCCTACCGTCACCTCCTTCGAGCAGATCGTCAAGGAGTTCAAGCTCACCCCGGACCAGTACATCCGGTCAACCCGGCTCCGTGAGTGGGCTCGTCGGAACAAGAACTCAAAGTACATCCCAGAAGCGCTCCTCGAAGCCTGGGGCTTTGAAATCGAATCGACGTTGTAGCAGTCCTTCAACTCCGTTCCGCAAAAGCGCCGCCCTCCAGCGGCGCTTTTGTTTTCCCGACCCGAATCAGTCAAAATAGGAACATCGTCATGCCCGACACCGCGCGCACCTCCGAAAACCGTGTTGTTGCGCCGCCCTTCACCGACGTCCCAGGCGCACTCGCCGAAATCCGCGCCGGTCGCATGGTGGTCGTCGTCGATGACGAAGACCGAGAAAACGAAGGCGACCTCACCCTCGCCGCCGAGCACGTCACCCCCGAAGCCATCAACTTCATGGCCCGCTACGGTCGCGGCCTCATCTGCCTCACCCTCACCGAGGAGCGCGCCGACTACCTGCGCCTCTTCCCCATGACCCAGCACAACTCCTCGCGCTTCGGCACCGCCTTCACTGAGACCATCGAAGCCCGCGAAGGCGTCACCACCGGCATCTCCGCCGCCGACCGTGCTCACACCATTCGCACCGCTATCGATCGCCAGGCCACCCCCGGCGACCTCGCCCGCCCCGGCCACATCTTTCCCCTCCGCGCCCGCAAAGGGGGAGTCCTGGTCCGCGCCGGCCAGACCGAAGCCTCAGTCGACCTCGCCCGCATGGCTGGACTCAACCCCTCCGGCGTGATCTGCGAAATCATGCGCGACGACGGCGAAATGGCCCGCATCCCCGACCTCATTCCCTTCTGCGCCGAACACGGCCTCAAGATCCTTACCGTCGCCGAACTCATCCGCTACCGCCTGCGCCACGAGCGTTACATCGTCCGCGCCGGCGAAACCCGCATCCAGACCCGCTATGGGGAATTCCGCATGATCGCCTACGAGTCTGAAGTCAACGGCGGCGAAAGCCACATCGCCCTCGTCCGCGGCGACCTCTGCCCCGGCTGCCCCGCCTTCAATGACGGTCCAGCCGCCCCCCACGAACACTGTCCCCACGCCGTCCTCGTCCGCGTCCACACCCGCTGCACCGCCGGCGACGTCTTCGCCGCCGACTGCACCTGTCGCGAAGTCCTTGACCAGTCCATGCGCCGCATCGCTGAAGAGGGCTGCGGCGTCCTCCTTTACCTCCACAACACATCCCGCGGCTTCGAGATCGACCACGCGGCCGCACCCGAGGCAGCCTTCGAGCCGGGCGGCGCCGCCCTGCCCGTTACTGCTCCGGACCCCGCCACCGCCCGCCTCATCCTCCATCAGGAACTGCGCGCCCGCGAAGGCTCCCAGGCTCGCACCGGCCGCATCCTCCGCGCCATCGGCCTCGGCGGACAAATCCTCTCCGACCTCGGAATCCAACGCATCCGCCTCCTCTCCAACACCCCCATGCATATCCCCGCCCTCGAAGGCTTCGGCCTCGAAATCGTCGAACAGGTCCCCATCCCTGTAGAAGAATGCTCCCGCGTCAGCTAGCGCTTTAGAACTCTTCGTTTAAGCGGCCCCGTGAGAGGGAGCCAATCGGTCTGGCCGTAATCGCAAACTCATCGTTGGAATTGTCATCCGAAAACTTGCGGTTGCCCTCAACATTTCTCCTAACTACTGCATTCACTCGCACGAAAATGGGTGCCCCATGTCTCGCTTCTGAGACATGGGAAGCCCCCTGCAAACTCCGGCCTGCGAGAACCATCCCCTTCTTAGCAGCCCTTCGAAATCCCTCACCCCAATCGGCCATTACCAAAGATCGATCGAACCCTACCGAATATGATTCCTGTCACATACAGCGTCATCCCAGCCCGATAAAGTCCGTGCCTGAAGGGGACAGCATGATCTTTGATGGCTCTATGACTCGACGTGTGTCTTTTTGCCGATCTTTGGCAGTTAGTAGCTTCGCCTTGCTCTTGTTTCTCGGATTCCAAACAGCCTATGCGCAGTCCAGTCTTGAAAATGACGTGGATAACACGCGCATCATTGAAATGACGCACAAAGGCCTCGGCGACGATGTGATCATTGCGAGGATTAAAGCCAGCGCCACCAAATTCAAACTCTCTGACGACGATCTGGCTGGTCTTAAAAAGGCGGGAGTCTCCGATGCCGTCGTGGCTGCCATGATCCAATCAACCCAACTGACAATTGCCAAGGTCACGATCGATGGCAACCCAGTCGAAGTGCGCACCATCGGCGAACAGAAAATGGGCGGCCGCCTCGGACACACTGTTTCCCTCGGAATTATGTCTGTAAAGAACAAGGCATATCTGCAAGGGCAGCATGCAACCCTGATCGCTTCCCGGACACCGGTGGTCAACATCGAACTGCCGGCCAATGACAATATTGACAACTACATCATTGTCCAGATGGACGATAAAGGGGACCGGAGAGAAATTGAAATGGGCTCCGCGGGCGGAACCGTCGGCGAAAAAGTCGGTATTCGAGCCGACAAAATCGCCCGTACCTCTGCAACTCCACTCGGCGGACGCCGCTTCAAAATCACCCCGGTAAAAGAATTGAAGAAGGGCGAATACATCTTGTACTCAGTGGGCTCTGCCGACTTTCCCCATGGTGTTTATGGGCAAGGCTACGATTTCACCGTTCAGTAATTGACGCCCATGAATAAAGCACGAACCTGTTTCGGAGTCCACTCGCTGCGTGCCGCGCTCATCGCGTTCGCTGTTTTCGCCCCTTTGTGTGCCCGGCCTCAATCCGCCGAAGCCAAAAAGCCGGTTACCGTCCTCCTCGCTGACGGCACGCCCATTCACCTTGTCCTCATGGACGACCTGCAAGGCATGAAACTTGAGGTCAACCAGACAGTCCATCTCCAGGTGCGGGAAGACCTGATCGTGGACAATCACCTCGTTGTGAAGACAGGAACCGCCGCGATTGGACACATTGAGTCCGTGTCCAAAAGCGGTCTCCTGGGAAAATCCGGAAGGCTGGTCCTGCAGTTCGATCACGTGACAGCAGTCTCCGGTGCAGAGATTCAATTGCGTGGCGGCGCAGGCGTCAGCGGCGGAAAGGGCGGCGCACTCACCTGGGAATCAGCTCTTTGGTATGGTCCGAATGCGAGCTTGCCCGTGGGAACGAAGATTAATGCCTACGCCAGCAAGGACCAGAGAATTGCAGTGCCTTAGATTCCTCTCCGCGGACGGAACAATCCACGCTGAATCGGCGGGACTGCGGGGTAGCGCTTCCATGGCAGTCGCGGCAACCGGGATCCTTCGCACACCCTCTTCAGCCACACGAGCATTCCTGGGGTCCGCCCTCTTCGCGGCCTTGGCCATCCATGCCGTCCTGCTTCTGCTCCACTCCCACGTCATCTTTGCCTCGCGGCTCGCCACTGCCGCTGCCCCCTGTTCGCCGCATTCTGCGGCCTCTGGCGTGCGCAACAAGTTCCAACCCGCGAGCGGCTGCCCTGGCGTCTTCTCAGCGCATCCCTCGTCCTCTGGGCGGTCGGTCAGGCACTCGAAGCCTTAATCGGGCGTTCCCCGTCTGCCCTCGTCGCCACCGTGGACGCATCCGATTTCTTCAATGTCATCGCGGCATTCCCCATGCTGCTCACTCTCTCCAATACCCGCAGAACTGAATCCATCCGCAGCGTCTTCTATCTCGATACCGCGCAGGGCCTGCTCGCGATGGTCCTCGCCTACGTTCTGCTCTACCGCATGTCCTTTACAGTGCCCGCTGAGGCAACGGCGCTCACAAGCATCTACATCACCGAATGTGTCCTGCTGGCGGTTTCGGCCCTCCTCCGGCTCGCCACCTGGTCCACTCTTGAAGAGAGACGCCGCATCCACCTGCTCTTCCGCGGCGTCTGGTTGTTCCTTCCCATCAACCTGGGAATGACCTATGCCGCCAGCCATTGGAACCTGCGCGCAGGAACCGCCTTCGACCTGCTGTGGAGCCTTCCCTTCATCTATGCGGGCTGGCAAGCCCTGCATTTGCCGATCACGGAATCATCGGGTGCTCCCCGCAAAGAACTCCGGCCAGGCCGCTTGCTGATTGAGAGTCTTTGCCCCACGCTCATCATGGCCGCCATCTTCGGCCTTGCGGCTTCGGTCACCAGCCAGCATCTTCTGCTCGGGCTCTCCGCGGTCTTTCTGCTTCTGCTCATTCAAAGCACTCACGCCGGCGTCGTGCAATTGAACTTTGTCGCCGTGCAGCGTCTCCTCCTCGATCGCGAACGCGAGCTTCAGGATGCCAACACCGCCCTGCAGCGGTTATCCACGCTCGACCCGCTCACCGGAGTCGCCAATCGGCGTCGTTTCGATGCTGTCGTTGATGAGGTTTGGCGACGCGCCATGCGCCAGCGCACGCCCGTCTCTCTCCTCATGATTGATGTGGATTTCTTTAAGGGCATTAACGACTTGCACGGCCACTCCTACGGCGATGAGTGCCTTGAGGCTGTGGCCCGCGTCCTTGGGCTGCAGGCCCGTCGCCCCGACGATCTCCTCGCCCGCTTTGGCGGAGATGAGTTCGCCCTGCTCCTGCCTCACACAGGTGCCAACGGCGCTATGACCGTGGCGGAGCGGATTCACGACGCAATCGGTCTCTTGACCATTGCCAATAGTGCGTCTCCTTTCGACAAACTCCTCACCGTTACCATCGGCGTGGGAGCGGGCAATCCCCAAATCGGATCGGACCTCAACACCCTCATCGATCTTGCCGACCGGGCGCTCTACCGCGCCAAGCACCAGGGAAGAAATCGAACCTGTGCCCTCAACTTGCCGCACAACCAACCCGAGAACAAGCATTGAGTTAGGCGCCGAAAACCCGACTTTGTGACCCTCCCACCTCTGTGCTTGAATGCAATCATGATCCAGCGTCTCATCCCCAAGGTCTTCTACGACACCCTCTCCGAGGGCCTCGACCTCTTCGTCGATTGCCTCGGCTTCAAAGTCCTCTACAAGGACAGCGACCTTGCCGTCGTCGAACGCGACGGGGCCAAAGCTTACATTGTTGAGAGCCCGGAATTTGCAGCGAAAGATCGTCCCGAAATTACACTTGAAACCGACACCATCAAAGAACTCTACGATGAGATCAAATCCCGCCGCCCCGCAATGCTCCACCCCAACTCCAAAGAAATCCGCCTGAAACCCTGGGGCGCCCTCGAGTTTGCCGTGCTCGACAAATCCACCGTCTGCATCGTCTTCCGCCAATGGCCCCAATCGTAGAGCCCCGATTGGCCGCACAAGGCCGGGTACCGGACTCAGCCCGGTGCCCCAGATCTCGCTTCCGAGACCTGGGAAAGCACCCCAGCCCGTCTCGAATGGCACGAAGCGCAGTTGGCCGCACCGCAAATGCCTGTCAATAGATAGCCCTGTGGAAAACGCGCTAACCCCATCATTCCATGCCGAATATAAATCTGGCTAAATTGTGAATAATTAACCCCATAGGGCGCACAATAAATCTAGTGCTTGAGATCTGCGCGCAGCGACCTTCGCTGGACGCAATACCTCGAGCCCTTTTTATTGGTGCCAACATCCTGACGACTCCCAAAAACGCGGCACTAAGTGCCTTTAACGCGCGCATGGAAGCCTCAATTATGCGCAGAAAGTTTAGATAATGAACCGGTTAATCCTCAATTCGACGACCCCCACCCCCCTTTTTTCCACAAGGGGCTGTGCAACTGTGAGGCACGGCGCGAAAAACAGGTTCCGCTGTGAAACCGTGAAACTGTGGAGCACAGCGAAAAGAAGCGATCTGGCTGTGAAACCGTGAAACTGTGAGACTGTGGTCGCAATCGGCGCCCATGCCGCCGATCCACAGGGGAAGGGATTCGCCGGACGTGTAGTCCCCATAATTTTTTGAATCCTCCAATATCGTGTCTTGACACTTCATCTGTATGATTGTGTACGAACGAATTCGGGACGGCTCTCGGTCGGCAATCTCGCCCTCGGTGCATCCGCTCTATCGATCCACAGCACTTGCGCGCACTTCTGCTCTTGCACGGGCAGAGATTGGAATCGATGAGAGTACACCTGGTGAACCCCAGCGACAACTCTTTTGGGACGGCTGTCATTACGCCTCGCTGGCTATTTGTTCTTGCCGCCGCTACACCACAATCCGCAGGCGACCCGATCCTGATCGATGAGTCCCTTGAGCAGATTGTTCCCGAGTCCATTCAACCGGGCGACATCGTGGGCATCAGCGTCCACACCGGCAACGCCTTGCGCGGCTATCAGGTCGGCAGAATGGCACGCAGTCGCGGTGCCTGGGTTGTCTATGGCGGCATTCACGCCACACTTTTTCCCGAGGAATCCTTCGAGCGCGGAGAAGCCCACGCCGTGGTCAAGGGCGACGGCGACATCGCCTGGGGCAAAGTCGTCAAGGATTGCATGGCCGGCAACCCGCAGAAGGTCTACGAAGGCGGACGCATCGAAGGCAGCGAATTCCTGCCCGCGCGCTGGGACCTGATGAATCCGGAAAAGTACATGTGGGCCTCTGTGCAAACCATTCGCGGATGCCCCAAGCACTGCTCCTTCTGCAGCGTCTGGCGCACCGACGGGCAGAAGCCGCGTCAGCGCAGCCATCAGCGCGTGATCGACGAAATCATCGACCTGCGCCGCATCGGGTTCCGTTTCATCGCTCTCGCCGACGACAACTTCTATCCCGTCAGCCTCACCGATCTGCGCCTCGCGAAGGAGCAGAATAATCAGGCCAAGCTTGAAGAGCTAACAGCCATTCGCCGCGAGCGGTTCCAGTTGATGGAGGAGCTCGCCAAGCTGCCCAAAGACATGGTCTTTTTCACCCAGATCACGATGGAAGCCGGCGAAGATACCAACTTCCTTGATGCCATGCACAAGGCCAACATCAAAGGCGCGCTGGTCGGCGTGGAAGCCGTCACTCCCGAAGGCCTCAAGGCCGTCTTCAAGGATTGGAATTTCTCCGGCGAGGCGCTTGCCAAACAGTTGCAGACCTTCCGCCAGCACGGCGTGCACGTCCTCGGCTCCTTCATCTTCGGTCTGCCGACGGACAAGCCGGCCACCTTCGACGCCACCGTTGAAATGGCGCTCAAGGCGGGCGTCACCTTCGCCCAGTTTGTGATGATGACTCCGTTCCCCGGCACAGTTGACTTCACCCGCTGGGAAAAGGAACAGGCCAAGGATCCGCAGATGGTCGGCGACATTCCCATCACGCGCTATTGGCTGATTCCCACCGAGGTGCGCCCCAAAATGTTTACGCCGCATCCCAGCATGAGCTCCGACGAAATTCGCGAGCGCACCCAAAAAGTATGGGACCGGTTCTACCAGTGGGGAGCGATCTGGAAGCGATCGGCCTGCACGCCCAACATCACTTCGCGCATCGCATTCATCTTCCTGTCGAAGCTTTACCGCCAGATGTACGCCGGCACAGGCATCTCGACAGACAGTGCGCGCCGCAAGAAGTCAAAAGCCTGGGCACGTTGGACCGCCAGGCAATGCAAGCGGCTCTTCCAGGCCAAGCCCATGCCCGAACTGCCTTCGCCCAAGTGGGAGATTGGCATACCGCAGATGAGCCAGCATGCCTTCGCTAGCAGTGACGGCGGAGATATTTCAGGGCCGTTCGTCGTCATGCCCGAGAAGTAAAACCGTTAGTTGAGTTTCAAGAGAATGAGGTCAGAGAGTTAACTCTGACCTCATTGATTTTGCATTGAGAAACTACCAGCCTAGAACGCAGGCGAAGATCAACGGCGCCACAATCGAAGCATCGCTTTCAATGATGAACTTTGGTGTCGCTTCACCCAGCTTGCCCCACGTGATCTTCTCGTTCGGCACAGCGCCCGAGTACGAGCCATAGCTGGTCGTCGAATCGCTGATCTGGCAGAAATACGCCCAGAGCGGCACATGCTCTCGCTGCAAATCCTGGTGCAGCATCGGCACTACGCAGATCGGGAAATCGCCGGCAATGCCGCCTGCAATCTGGAAGAACCCCAGCGGCGTCTTGGCCGTAGTATTTGTGTACCACTCAGCCAGCTCCATCATGTACTCGATGCCGGTGCGCACCGTGTGCACTTTCTTCACATCGCCGCTGATGCAGTGGCCGGCGTACATATTGCCCAGTGTCGAGTCTTCCCAGCCGGGCACAAACATCGGCAGATTCTTCTCGGCCGCCGCCAGCAGCCAGCTATTTTTCGGATCGATCTGGTAGCTCTTTTTCAGATCGCCCGAGAGCAGAATCTTGAACATGAACTGGTGCGGGAAGAAGCGTTCGCCGGCCTGGTCCGCGCGCACCCATTCTTTGAGCACTTCGTTCTCAATGCGCCGCATCGCTTCCATCTCGGGGATGCAGGTGTCCGTCACACGGTTCATGTGGCGGCTCAGCAGTTCGGCTTCATCGGAGGGCGTCAGGTCGCGATAGTGGGGAACGCGCTCATAAAAATCATGCGCGACAAGATTGAAGACATCCTCTTCGAGATTGGCGCCGGTGCAGCAGATTCCATGGATCTTGTCCTGGCGAATCATCTCCGCCAACGACAGGCCCAATTCGGCGGTACTCATGGCGCCACCGATGGTGACAAACATCTTTCCGCCGTCCGCAAGCAGCTTGTTGTACGCTTCCGCGGCGTCAATCAGAGCAGCGGCATTGAAGTGCCGATAGTGGTGCTTGATAAAAGTGGTGATTGAAGACATTGTGCTTTGCATTGCTCCCGTTGACTACGCTAACACAACCAAATCAGCGGAAAATGAACACGCGAAGACTATCATCGCGAAGGTCGTGAAGCGCCGATCGTCTGCTTCACACCTTGTGCGCTAATAACTCATTTACCTTGGCCATTACCTCAAACGCATCGGCGATGTACACCACATCGGCTTTGCCCCTCGTCCAACCGCAGTTCGGATCGAGCGAAATGGCGCGTCGTTCGCCAATAAAGCGCCAGCCAACAACGTGAGGCTCTTCTCCATGGCAGCAGGTGGAAAGACCCTTCGCATGGCGAGGTGTCGAACCTGTCTGGCCGATCTGGTTCATGTGGCTCAGGAAGGGAAGCACCGGCTGACCTTCGCCGCCTTGGTCAACAAGAGATTTGGAACTGCCCAGCGATGCGCCCGAAACCGTCAGGAAGGTAAGGATTGTCTCGCTCGCTTCCGACGCGTGCGTCCGGCCGTCCGGCTGTTTCTTGGTCCAGCCTGCTCCGGCGACAAACAGCAGTTTCGCATCCGGACGAATGGTTTGCGCGCCTTGCGATGCCGAGCGCTGGCCAGTGACTATCGTTCGCATCTCCGGCAGGTTGACGGTGAGGCTCTCTACCGTCGCTTCGCCAGACGTGCCGGCGTAGGCTGCGTGAGCACCGCCCTCGAGGAGCAGGAACCACGGCCGCGTGTCGCGACGGAGGACGCTCTCAACGCGCTGACGATAGAACCATCGCGTGACTTCGAGCGTCTCCGCCCCGCCGAGCGATGTGATGTGCGTGTCAATGGCGCCTCCTAGCCGATAAGCCACTCCCGCGGCGACGCGAGCAAAACGCGAACTTTCCGGTGCAAGCACGATCGTCGGCTGCGCCGCGCGGCAAATCGCTTCACAGGCAGCGGAATCGCTTGCGTAGCGAGCCTGTGCGAACGCTTCCCCCGAGACGGCAAGAATGCGCGCTCCCGCGAACTGCAGGCACCGGGCAGCGGAAACCGGGTCCTGCCCAACGATACCTATCGCGAGTGACGCTGATAGGCGACCCGCCAATTCTATGCTCGCCGTGACCACTTCAAGCGAGGCCCTGGTCAGAACGGAGCCACTTTCATCGGCGTGTGTGAGGACAAGAATCGATTCCATCGTCATTCCGCTCCGATCCACGCAACGACGTCGGCAGCGATTTCGTCAGTTGCTAAGTCTTTAACCACACGCGTGGTGCGCTGTTGCCTGGGCAGGTTGGCAGAGACATAGTGCAATCCTTCCGCCGCGAGTTTTGCAGTCTTCGCTTTCTGAAGCGCTGGCATCAACGTGCGCATGTTGCTCATGCCCACTTGCGGGTTGTTGCGGGGCTCCGGTAGATCGCCGGTTGCCCAGCCAAGAACTGCCGGTGCTCCAGCGCAGATAGAAACCTGATGACGGCCGCCTTCGACGCGCTCCAGAGTCTCAAAGGATCCGTCTGCTCGAACTGCAATTTGGTCGATACCCTGAAACTGGTCCGAAATGCCGAGCCGTTCGCCGATGAGCTGCAGCGTTACGCCCGCGCCGCGCGATGCCGACTCCCAACCGCCGAAGAGCAGCAAACGGCTGCGATCCAGCCCCGGCAGCGCTGAGATGGTGGCGGCGAGAACCGCTGCTGTGGCATGTGCATCGGCGAATCCGCCGATCGGCCCATCCACCGGCACGAGTTCGAAAGTCACTTTCTGTGCGATCGTCATCATGACTTGCTGCAGCTTGGCCTTGGGCCCGAGTGAGACCAGCCAGACTTTGCTCCCAGGACATTGAGCGGCGAGATTGGCCGCTTCGTAGAGCGCACTGGCAGCCCATGGGTCGAGGACAGCAGGCAACATCATTTCGTTTTTAAGCGCTGGACCATTGGGACCGATGTTCGGCTCAAGTGTCTGTAGCGGATCAGGAACGATGCCCGCGCAAACAACGATGTGGAAGGAGTTTGACATTGAAATTCCTTTGGTTCCTTCGGGTGTTTCGGAAGTATCAATTCTCCGCGGAGTGAAGGCCGCCGGAGCCGGCTTTGAACTCGATGTTGGTGTGCTCGCCGCCGGGGTTGTGGGCGCAGTTCCAGAGGCACGCGCCACAATGAATGCATTTCTCGCGCTCAAATGTGGGCAGGCCTCCCGGACCAAGCGTAATGGATTGTCCCGAGCACATAGCGATGCACGTCTTCTCTTCGCATGAGATGCAAAAGCCAGCATCGCGAAACACGACGTGATCGGCGAATCCGGGCATGGCCTGCACCTTGCCGCCCATCAAGAGTGCATCTTGATGCGACATCAGCAGGCGGCCGTCAAACGGAATCTCCGGCCAACCACGCGCAGACAGCAGGGCATCGTGCAGTGGACGCCCATCTTCGATTGCCAGTCGTGCTGCATCGCGGACCTTGAGTTTTTCAACTTGCGAAGAGAAACGTCGTATCTGTTTCTCCGGTGGCGGAATATACCCGTTAAACCCGAGGCGCCCGCCGCTCAAACCGGCGAGAGCCATTCCCATAAGGCCGCGAACGAAGCCGCCTTGAAACCCGGTGCGTGCATTCTTTGCCTGCCGCGCGCCGTGTTCTACCCAGCTGGCACGCCGGCGTTCCTCGTAGGTCGCAGCCAGATTCTGCTGCGTGAACGGTTTCGAGGTGCGCAGCAGTTCAATGACTGACTCGCCGAGTTGCACACCGGTCATCCAGGCTTCGTCCACGCCCGACCCGGTGAGCATGTTGGTAGAACCAGAACCCTCGCCGATCCGCGCAAATCCATCGCCAGTGAGAAAAGGCTCGCCGTGGAGACCCGACTCTTCGAGCGACTTCGCACCCCACGATCGCAGTGTTCCATCTTTCAATTGCGGCCAAAGTGCGGGGTGTTGGATGAAGTGCTGCAGATAGCGATAGGCCGTGCGCGTTGGATCGCTGAGCCACGACGGAATGAAAATGCCTACGGAGACGAGCCGATCGGGATGCACATAAAGAAAGCCGAAAATCTCCGGCTCGGGATAGCCGAAGGTGTGCCAGACTGTGCCGGGCGACAATGTAGGGTCTGATTCCTGGGTTTCAGGCAGTTCGATCACAAACTTCATGCCGAGCGCCCACTCGTGCCGGTGGTGGCCTTCCGGCAAACCGATGCGCTCATCTAAGGCTTGACCGAGTGCACCCACCGGACCGTCGCCGATCACGGTGAGTTGCGCGCGGATATCCATGCCGGGCAAATAGCTCTCTGTTGGCCCGCCTTGCTTGTCTACGCCCTGGTCAGAGAGGTGAAGACCGCTCACGGCGCGACGATCAAAGAGCGGGGTATCCACGGGCGTCCCCGGCCAGATTTGCACAAAGCCCGAAGTCATGAGCTGTGAAGCGACCCACTGGTTGAACTGGCCAATGGACATTACAATTCCGCCGCGCTTGTGAAGAAATCCCGGCGTCCATGGCAGTTCAAACGCGTGATTGCGAATGCGCAGCACGGATCCCGCGCCACGCAAGACCATATCACCGAGGCGCAAAGCAACCGATCGCCGGCTGGCGCCATGAGGATCCATAAGATAGAAAACGCGCTCCTGCCGCACCTCGCACGCCATGGGGATTTCTGAGGGATTCAGGTCAGGGAAGCTGCCACGAATGCCCCTGGCGAGCGTGACCACGCCGCTAACGCCTGCGGCCAGGTCGTCGGCGCGTTCATAGCACATCACCTGCAGCGGCATTCCCGGCATCACTCGACTCTCGAACGCTGGGTCGGTCGGGTTCTCATTCCACGCGCGCGTCAGCGTGGTGAGAAAGCCGCCCATCGCGGGACCGAATCCCGCGCAGGCAATATCGACCTCGATCGACTGGCGATCCACGTCGAGCGGGGTCTGTCCGGTCTTTGTTTCTGCACTCATGCCGGATAGTCCAGCGCCTCGGGAATCATGACTTTGCTTACGGTTTCCGCCGCGCGATCCTTGGCCAGGCGCGAACCGCTCAGGCAACTGCAGAGCCTGTTTTGCAGACGTAAGAAGTCGCTGGCCCCTGCGCAACCGGCGCATGGCCCTGCCTTTTGCGGATGGTTCCCGTCCTTGCCGATAACGTCGACGGCCATGGCGGAAATGCCGGGCATAGTCTCTTCGAGCGTGTCGAGTTCCGCAGACGTAAAGCAGGTGCGGCAACCGTCCGCATCCCAGCAGGGATGTTGGTTGTAGCCAAAGACCAGTTCGGCACAGATGCGGGAGACCTCACCTGCAGCCTGTGCAGCCTGCGTGTGGCACAAGTCACTGAGGAACTGCACGGTGCCGGCGAGGCCCTCTGCCGCGACCGGATCAGATTCGCCGCGCGCTTCAAGTTCAAGAACGTCGATGATCTGGCAGCGCGACGCGAGCAGCCAGCAGAGTGCGTCGGCCATGGGAAAGGTGACTCCCTGGCGTTGCGCATGGAACAGCTTGCCGCCTTCCGGGTCGGTCGCGTTCTGCAGATGATTCGAGGTCCAGAGCCACATCTCCATTGCCGAGGCCAGCGTGCAGGCACCGGTATTTGCATGCGTAGCAGCAATGCGCCGCAGCTCGGCAATCCACGCGCGGAACAGAGCAAGGAAGACTTCCGAAGTCATCGTGATGGTAAGCTGACGGCGCTGCACGGCCTCAGGACCTTCGTATGTTGCTTCAAGCTGCGCATCCATCCACTTACAGGCGAGGAAGCCAGGGCAATCTTCGGTGATTCCGTAGCCGCCCATGAGGCTCACGGCCTCGCGCATCATGTTGGCGCCATGCCCCGTGTTCCATAGCTTGGTGGCAGGGCAGAGCACATTAGCTTCCGCGTCCCTCAAGACATAATGCACCAGAGGATCGGAAGCGAGTTCGGCGTAGCGTGGGTCTTCCTCGCGCAGAGAAAGAAGTTCGATGGCGCGCGCTTCACTTTCGCGCAGGGCCTTGAGTTTCGCCCGACCCGAGCTGATGCCGCGCTTCCTGAGGATTTCATTCTTTCGCTTCTCGATGGGGTCGAGTTCGTCGAAGAGGCGCGCGGCGGCAAATCCAAGCGACGCGGCGGCTTCTCCCGTGGCCCATACGTCGACCAGGCGATGTAGTGCGTCTTCCCGTTGCTGAATGCCCTGTTCGTGGCGAATGCTCCCTGGGCGCGTTCCTTCGGCTCCGCGAAACCGGCCCCTTTGATAACGAATTACCGGTTCGACCGCGGAGAGCAGTTTCGCCGCTGTCATCAGGCCGACAGTCACGCGGGTGCGGCGAAAGACCGCTTCAATCACTTCGGAGTGGTTGAAGTTGGGGACGATGACTCCGTCCTCGATCGTGTACCCGCCGACGATTCGGTTGGCCGGCACACGCAAATTGAAGATCGGGTCGCCCGTCGACGAGAGTTGATGAACCAGTTTCTTGGTTGCGGTGCCTGGATCGAAGGTGCCTTCATCGGTATCTTCGAGGATGACGATGCAACTGCCCTTGATGCGGTCGTCGCAGGAATTGACCGCGGCAGTGACGAAGTTGGCGAAAGCGATGTTGGTGATGAAGCGGCCGCGCTTGTCCACTTGCAACCACGGCTCCTCGTCCTTCTTCCATTCGGCGACTCGGATCTTGCCATTGAGCATCCCAGTGTCGACGCCGACGTAGGGAATAGGCTCAGTCAGGACAAACGCCCCGCGCCAGGGCTTGCGGTTCTCACCCGGTTGCGGAGGAGCGCACAATGTCATGTAGTGCCGCGCCTGTTCCGATGTGCCCCGTTCGTGAATTGGCGACAATGCCAGGAAACCGGCAAGACTTGCCGTTGCTGCGCCGCCATCCACCCAGGCAAGTTCAAAGGCCGCCAATGCAAGCGCAAGATTCTTCGGCCCGGCGATAAACCCGCCCTCCTCCGGTTCCATGAAAGCAGCGGTGATGCCTGCCCGATCGAATGCCTGCAACATTTCGTTTTTTGCCGGAGTCCAGTCGTGGGTGTTACGTTCCCCCGCGGCAACCATTTGAGCCACTGTGCCACGCGCCACTCCGCGAGCCGATTGCACAAGCATCTGAAGATCAAAACGGTCGGAGAAACGCCATAGGATCTGCCGCGCCGCGTCTCCGGGAAGCGTGTGCATGGTTGTGGGTCCTGGTAGCGCAGACGTGGTCATTGAAGATACCTCGAGCAGCGCACCTATTGTCCCCGAAGGTGAAGCGCGCAGCATGTGACTCGTATCACGACCCCGGCAAGTGAGGATCAACGAAGAAACTTGCGCCGGCGCAAGGTACGCCGACCCTAGACCGCACGTCATGGAAAACGATCCAGGTCAGGCGTCGTGCCTTGATGCCCGGGTCTACGTAAGCTCTCTCACAGTATTGAAACGGACGAGAGGTTCTTCTGGGCCATGCGGTTGTGACCCCTATCACTGCGACTTCTTGCGCAAAGGACTTTCCTCATAGGTACATTCCCCGTGAGAAGGCGGTGAAACCACCGGAGAAATCCGCTCACGGGATCCATGTGGGAATGGGGCCGAATCCATTCGTCTGGAGAAAGAAGACGGCAGCATGAGTCGAGCCGAACGAATTGCAGCACTGCTGATCGCGGTTTTGATCCGCCCTGGTTCCTGGCTAATGGACCGATGGAAGACAAGTTCCTATGTGAGCCACCCACGCCCCGGCTTGTTGGCGGTTCTTCTGGTTCTCGCCACGAGTTCTTTGCGTGCACAGACCGACTGCCTGGCCTGCCACACAGACAAGACGATGCAGAACGCGGCGGGGCATAGCATCGCAGTCGACGGAAAAACGTTCGGCGATAGCATTCATGGCAGCCTTGGCTGCTCCGCCTGTCACGCAGACATCAAAGAATATCCGCACCCCGATCACATTGCGGCTGTGGATTGCAAGACCTGCCATGCCGAACAAGCCGCGGCGCTTACCGGCAGCGTTCACAGCTCCGCGAAGGAGCACCCCTGCACGAGTTGCCATGGCGACGCGCACGCGATCTTCCCCAAGTCTGACGCTCGCTCCGCCGTCTATCCCCTGAACATTCCCAAGACCTGCGGCAATTGCCACAGTAATGACGGCATGGCGCAGAAGCATGGTCTGCCGAGTGTCTATCCGAACTATATTGATTCTATTCATGGCTTTGCGCTCAGCAAGGAAGGTCTGCTGGTAGCAGCAAATTGCCAAAGTTGCCACGGGTCGCACGGCATCCTGAGCCATAAAAATCCGGCCAGCCCGACTTACAAGGCCAACATTCCCAAGACTTGCGGAGGTTGCCACGCGAAGATCGACGCAGACTACGAGGGTGGCGCGCACGGGCACGCGATTGCTGCGGGCAACCTGAAGGCGCCAGTCTGCACGGACTGCCACACGGCTCACGCGATTCTGCAACCAACAGAAGCCGCTTTTCGCATGCAATCCACGCCGATCTGCGGCTCCTGCCACAAAGACAAGCTCTCCACCTACCGCGATACCTTCCACTCGCAGCTGGGCTCGCTGGGCGGCTATGTTGAGACGGCGCGCTGCTGGGATTGCCATGGAGCTCACGAGATCCTGCCTGCGTCAGACCCGCGTTCGCCAATTGCGAAGGCCAATCTCGTGGCGACCTGCGGCAAGTGCCACGCTGGCGCCAACCTCAGCTTCGTGCAATATCAACCGCACGCCAATGCGCACGATCGCAAGCTGAATCCGGCACTCTTCTACGTCAGGCTCTTCATGAATCTTCTGCTGGCGAGCGTCCTGACGTTCTTCGTGATTCATACCGTCTTGTGGCTGATCCGCGCCCGGTTCGATCAGGTGAAGAGAAAAGCGGCCAATGGAGGAAAGAATGCCTGACCTGGAGCAAGCAACCACGCCGTTGGTCGAACCAAAACCCGCCGAACAGCGGTTCTTTCAACGCTTCACGCCCAAACAGCGGTATATGCACGCCGTGCTGTTCAGCACGTTTCTCGGCCTGGCCGCGACCGGTCTCCCGCTGCGATTCAGCGAAAGCGTCTGGGCGCGTGGGCTGGCGAGCGCTGTCGGCGGATTCGGCGCCATCCTCTTCTTTCATAAATTCTGCGCACTGGTTTTGAGCGGCGCCTTCCTGATTCACGTGAAAGAGATCTTCACCCGCGGACTGTACAAGCGCGAGAAGGGAATCTTCTGGGGATCGACCTCGATGGTGGCCAACTGGAAAGACGCGAAGGATATGTTCGCCCACCTCCGCTGGTTTGTCGGGCTGGGTCCCAAGCCCCAATTTGACCGCTACGCTTATTGGGAGAAATTCGATTATTGGGCGGTGTTCTGGGGCATGATCGTCATCGGTTTCTCTGGCTACGCGATGTGGTTCGCGCCATTCTTTGCGCGATTCCTTCCCGGCTGGGCACTGAACGCCGCGCTGGTGATTCACAGCGAAGAGGGATTGCTGGCCATCCTGTTCATCTTCTCGATTCACTTTGTAAACACGCACCTGCGGCCTGATAGCTTTCCGATGGACATGGTGATTTTTACCGGTGTCGAGAGCGAAGAGGAGTTCGCGCACAAGCGGCCACAGGAATATGAGCGACTCAAGCGCGAAGGCAAGCTGGAACAGAGATTGGGCAGTGCGCCGGCGACCTGGTATGTGAACTTCTCCCGCGTCGTCGGATTCACGGCCATCACGATCGGTCTTACGTTGCTGGTGCTGACCTTGACTGCGTATTTCAAATAGGGTTGGCCAAATGAAGGTGTACTGCATTGCAGGCGCGTGAACTGCGCGCAGAGCACATTGCTCCTTGCGCCGCGATTGTTGCGCGAGGTCGAAAAGCCATGGAGCGTTTCTGCACGGGCTGTGACTCCGATCACGGCGTGAATCTGCTCAGAAGCGTCTCCTGATGGTCGTGAATGCTTCGAGCAGAAAACTGATCGCTACGCTCACTCTCCTTCTGCTTGGCTGGGCTTTCACGGCGCGCGCGGAGCAGAGACCGAAAGACGAAGACTGCCTCACCTGCCACTCCGACCCAACGATGACAACGGACGAGAATGGGCAAAAGGTCAGCCTCTTCGTCGACGCAAAGAAGCTCAAACACTCCATTCACGGCACCTTGTTCGGCTGCGTGGACTGCCACAAGGACGTAAAAGGCCTTGTTCACGAAACGACGCCGAAGAAGATTGAGTGCGCCGATTGCCATACGGATGCTCAACAGGCTTTCGCGCACAGCACGCACGCGAAATCAAGTAGGAGCGGGAAAACTCCGGCCGCAGGGTGCCTGGACTGCCATGGCGGTGCACACGAGATTGTGGCGGCCGACGATCCGAAGTCACCGGTCAATCACAGTAACATTCCCGTGACATGCGGAAAGTGCCACGGACAAAAGTTCTTGATGGAGTCGAATGGCGAGAGCGCTCAGCCCTTCGTCTCCTATCAGCAGAGTGTGCACGGTCGAGCTATTGAAAACGGGTCGCTGAAAGCAGCCGTCTGCACGGATTGCCACGGATCGCACGAAATTCTGCCGGCCAATGACACGAGATCACCGATCTCCAAATTCAATGTGCCGGGGACCTGCGCGAAGTGCCATTCGGCCATAGCACAGACTTTCAATGCCAGCATTCATGGGCAGGCCATTGCACGTGGCAACAGCATGTCGCCGGTCTGCACGGATTGCCACGGAATCCACTCCATCAAGTCGCATACTGATACCAATTCGCCGGTGGCGGAGCAGAATGTGTCCCGCGATACTTGCGCGCGCTGCCACGAGGGCGTGCGGTTGTCGAGCGAGTTTGGCGTTCCGGGAAATCGCGTCTCCACCTACTTGGACAGCTATCACGGACTGGCATCGGAAGGCGGCTCGCTGGTTGCCGCGAACTGCTCCAGCTGTCACGGCGTGCACAACATTCTGCCGTCGAGCGACCCTCATTCAACCATCAATCATGCCAACCTCGACGCGACCTGTGGCAAGTGCCACAAAGGTGTAACTCAGAAATTCACCCAGACACCGGTGCATATGGAAGATGGCGTTCACCCGAAGGACGTTGGTTCAATTGTGGTCCGCTGGGTGCGGTTGATTTACGTCGCCTTGATTTTGCTGGTAATCGGCGCCATGTTCCTGCACAACGCAATCATCTGGCGCAGTAAAGCGGTGGCGCGACGCAGGATGCAAAACCCGATGATGGAGCGCATGACCACCAATCAGCGATGGCAGCACCTGATTCTGCTCACGAGCTTCATCATCCTGGTCATTACCGGCTTCGCGCTTAAATTTCCGGACTCGTGGATCGCGGAAGTCCTCGGAATGGGCGAGCGGATGCGCAGCGTGGTGCACCGCGTTGCAGGGGTAGTGCTGATCGGCGCAGGTGTGTACCACCTGCTCTATCTCGTGGTTGCGCGCGAGGGCAGGCGACTCATTTACGACTTGGCGCCAAGGCCGAAAGATGCCGGGGACGCCTGGGGAACGATGCTCTACTACCTCGGCCTGAGCAAGAAGAAGCCTGGCTTTGGGCGCTTCAACTACGCAGAAAAGGCGGAATACTGGGCATTGATATGGGGCACGGCACTGATGGGCCTGACCGGCATCATGCTCTGGGCCAAGGTGTGGGTTGGCGATTTGCTTGCGCGCTGGTGGGTCGATGTGGCCACGGCGGTTCACTACTACGAGGCGATCCTGGCTACGCTTGCTATCGTGATATGGCACTTCTATCAAGTCTTTTTCGATCCCGACGTCTACCCGATGAATTTTGCCTGGTGGGATGGCAAGATGCCGGTAGAGCAGTATCGGCATGAGCATGCGCTGGATGTGGAATCCATTTCCGACGCGCAATCGACTGCGGAAGCGGAAGCGCAAATATCCGATCCAGAGGTGGATAAGGGAGCGACAGGAAAAAGGCGGCCGAAGGGCTAGTGCGGCCGCGACCTTTTCCGCAGGCATTGCACCTTCAGATTCGCCAGTTGTCCGCGCGCCAACTCTTAATGCGTTCTTTGATCTGTTTGCGGTTCAGATTGTGCTCGAGCGCCTGCTTGGCCAATTCCACCACCTCATCATCTGCGGCGAAACGAAGACCGATGAGCTGATCCTCGCTGAGGCGGTAAATCTGCGCGTGCCAATCAGCAGGGGCTAACGCCTGCAATCGCAACCTTTCCTCAAGCCGAATGACGCGATCCTGAATCTTGATCGGATAAGTTCGTAGCCGCAGGATTGGAACGATTACGCACACGGACAACACTAAGTACCAGGCTGACGAGATGGTGCGGAAATGCATCTCGTGAATGAACGCATACACCAGATTCGCGAGAAACACCGCGGTGATGAAAAAGTGGTAGAGGGGATCGAAGCGGGCGTGACTCTTTAGACTTTGGGGTGCCTTACTCATGCTCGACCGTAATTTCCTTCAGGCCGGAGTTGGCTGTCGCGGTGGGGATCCTATCTGAAGGTCCGTTGACAACGGCGCGAGGGGCCTGTGCATTAGCGCTTTCCGGATTCTGCTCGCGGCCGGCAGTAAATGTCAATGCTTCAATATTCTCAGGATAAAGGACTTGAGAATCCTTCGGAATCAGGTGATAGCGGCTGCGGACCAGATAGTCCACAAAAAGCCCTCCTGCGAGGTAGGGATTCATGAGGGCAATCGGGACTGCGTAAACGGTTGTAATTAGCGATTCAGAGATGTTCTTGTTCGAGCGGCTTGAGCGTCTGTATCCAGGAATCTGAGGAATTTCAAAGATCGTCACGTGAGTTTCTGGATGTTTGCTGCCGTAGCGCTCGAGCCTGTAGGTGATCTGTTTGGGCGTGGTCATGCCGGCATCGGGAAACAGGCTTCGTTTGAATGTACCGGGAAAATACTGGTTGAGAACTTCGCGCGCAAAGTCTGCGCAATTATTAAAGAGAAGGTGGAAGCGGCTTTGATTGGCCAGGTCGTTCATCTGGGCGATCAGCGCGTCATCCTGTGCCTCGGTAGTCTCGAATCGAATTGCATAGATGCGGCGCTCATAGGCCACGCCGATCAGTTCAGTCCAGCCTCCATGAAGAAAGTCACCGCGTCGCAAATCCGGGCCAAGGCTTTGGAGGAACGCCTCGTGATAGCTGTCACGCATGCGGTTGACGCTGGCGCGGGAAACGCGGGCGGGGACTTGGCTCGCGTCTCCCACCGAGTAGAGATAGGGGATCAGCGGGACGGCGAGCCAATCGTATCCGTCGAGCCCCTGATAGCGGGAAACAACTGCGCCCATCTCGCCCGGCTGACAGCGGCGCAGTTTAGTCGGAGTTTCAGCACAGACGCGTTCGAAATAGATGGCGGTATGCCCGGTCGGATTCAACGCTCCAAAGAACCCGTAAGGCTCTTCAAGGAGCAAGGCGGCCTCCGCATGGCAGCGCGGAGCGGCGAAGTACAAGAGCGCAATGGCCATGAGAGCTGAAGCTACTGTGCGTAGGGTGCGCATAGGTGGCATCTTCCCAGGGTCGGTTTGTCGATCCTCTGTCTTTAGTATGCTTCGCGAAGCAAAACCTTGTGAAGCTTTCGCAGAATTCAAGGTTGCAAGGAACGGCCTGAGATTGCACTCCAAATCATCGGAAAATGATCTTGAGCAGGTGAACAGATCTTTCAGCCTTCGCGGGCTCCTCGATTGGACACGGAATTGATCCAAAAAGTTGTGCAAACGCGGCGAAAACTCACTTCGGCGCTGACCTCCAGCGGTTGATTCTGATAACGTTCTCCTTTCCGGAGAGACGCATGTCTTTGCGTGTGGGAAGCTTTCCGGCATTTCATTTCAACGAGGGTTCCGTTGAGACTCCATAGATTTTTCATTTTGGTATTGTTGTCCGGCAGTGCGCTGCTTGCGCAGGTCAGTTTGCCCAGGGTTCTCAGCAGTCACATGGTGGTGCAGCGCGACTTGCCGGTGCACGTGTGGGGATGGGCGGCGCCTGGCGAAGGTGTCACGGTCACTTTTCGCGGGGAGACACGACGCGTCAAAGCGGATCGCCTGGGGGAGTGGAGTATCTATCTCGCCCCCGGTGCCGCTGGTGGCTCCTTCGAGTTGAAAGTGCAAGGGCAGCCGGCTGCGGACAGCGGCGGAACTCCCGAACAGGCGATCGTGCTGGAAGACGTGCTCGTTGGCGATGTGTGGCTCGCGTCGGGCCAGTCCAACATGGAGTTTCCGATGAGCCGCGCGGCGACGGCGACGCAGGATCTGCCGCACGCGGATATTCAGAATGTTCGATTGCTGATCGTGAAAGAGCGTTCTTCGGATTCTGCCGAAGCCGATATCGACACAGATGGATGGACGATTTCGAGCCCTGAAACGGCAAAAGACTTCTCGGCGGTGGCCTGGTATTTTGCCCGCGACATCGAGCAGCGTGAACATGTGCCGGTGGGCGTGATCGATGCGACGTGGGGCGGCACTGTGGCTGAATCGTGGGTGCGGCTCACGGCGCTGGGCGAAGACGCTTCGCTTGCACCGCTGTTTGTTTCACGCGGCAAAATGACTGACCACGACGCACAAGGGCGGCTTGAGGAGAAGGATCAACAGAAACAGATTGCAGAGGCAAAAGCCGAGGGTAGGCCCGAGCCGAAGTTTCCCTGGCATCCGCCGCTGGCAAGTTGGGGCCCAGGTCTGTTGTGGAACGGCATGATTGCGCCGCTGACGCCGTTTCCCATTCGCGGGGTTCTCTGGTATCAGGGCGAAAGCAATAGCGCTCTCGAGCGCGCCCCCTTATACAACCACATCTTTCGCTCGCTGATTGAGGACTGGCGCCGCGAGTGGGGCGTTGGCGACTTTCCATTCCTCTACGTACAGATTTCCAACTTCAAGTCGACTCCGGCAGAAGACTGGGCGCTTTTGCGCGACCAGCAGTTGAAGACCCTGGAAATGCGTAATACAGCGATGACAGTGACCATCGACATCGGCAATCCGGACGATGTCCACCCGACAGATAAGGTCGATGTGGCCCTGCGCATGGCGCGTGCCGCGCGGGCGCTAAGCTATGGCGAGAAAGTCGAGTACGATGGGCCGCTGTTCCGCCAAGCGACGCCGGAAGGCGCGGCGATTCGCACCTGGTTTGATCACGCGAAGGGCCTGACGGCGAATGGTGGCCAGGTGACCGGCTTTGAGGTGGCGGGCGCAGACGGCAAGTGGGCCGCGGCGACCGCGCATATCGACGGCGAAACGGTGGTGGCGAACAACCCCGACATACGTGAGCCGCAGCACGTGCGCTATGGCTGGGCCAACAGCCCGCTGTGCAATCTGTTTAACAGCGAAGGACTACCCGCATCGCCCTTTACTTCGGAGCATTGAGCACGGCAAGTGGGGACGCACAGTCGGTGCGTCCCGCCTCGGCGATCAGATTTCAGCAGATCGTCTCGTGACGATCGGATGGATATTGGCAGATGGTGCAGTTGTCAATTTCTTGTTGCTCCGAGGTGCAAGCGCAGATCGGGCACACGTAGAATGCCCGCGCATCGCCAATCCACGATGAGATCTGGCGCCTCTCCAGAAGGTCAATGGCTTCAGCATAGAGGCGTGCGTGCGATTTCTCGGCTTCAAGTGCAAGCGCGAAGGAACGTGCGGCCTGGGAGTGAATCTTCGCTCGCGCCTCGTCAATGAAGGCCGGATACATGCTATCGATCTCGTAGTGCTCTCCGGAGAGAGCGGCCTTGAGATTCTCCAGCGTGCCTCTTACCGGATAAGCGTAGATTTCGGCCTTGGCTTCGCCGCCCATCTGGCGCAGCACGCGGGCCTGGTTGTTGGCGTGAATCTGTTCGGCACGAGCTGCAGCGCGAAAGAGGCTGGCGATTCCCAGGAGCCCTTCGGCTTGAGCCTTTTTTGCAAATGAGGTGTAACGGGCCCGTGCATTGAGTTCTCCCTGGTACGCAGCCAGGAGATTTTTGATTGTGAAATCAACTTCAGTGGTGAACAGCGCAGTGGACATAGGTGTTTCTCCCTGGGTCTGGACCAAGGCTAGAAATAAATTGCCTAATAGGCTGTGATTTGACGCACAGTCCATTACCTAAGTCAGATATGGATGGTCGAGGACTTGTCGATATATGCCGAATGACTAGGACTTTGCCTCGGGAGGCGAGGGACGCGTGAAGCGAATGATCTCGACGTTCGAAGTGGCCACCAGGCCCTCTTCCACCATGGCGTCGAGGAAGGGAAGCAGGCGGTCGATCTTCTCCGCGGTATCGACGATGCTGAGTTGAATGGGCGCGTCCTTGGAAAAGGTCCAGTGGCCGTGGCGGCGGATGCGGCTGCCGGAACCATATCCCTCGATGCCGCGGAAGACGATGGCTTCAGCGATTTCCAGTTCTTTGCATTTGGCCACGATGGCATCATGAAGAGGTTTGCCCTGCCAGCGATCGTCTTCGCCAAAATGGATGCGCACCATGCGACCCGAAAATTGTTCCTTCATAAGGACCTCCCTCAGTTCGATGCTGGGCCCGCATCCGCGGCGCGGTAGGCGTAATGAATGACGTCCACGTCGGAGAAGACGACCAGTCCTTCTTCGAGCATCCGGTCTACCAAGGGTAGAAAGCTTTCCAGTCTTTCAGCAGTATCGATGGCCGAGAGCATGATGGGAGTTCGGTGCGCGGCTGGATTTTTGTCCTTGCCTGCGCGGCGATTCGGACCGAATCCGAGAATGCCGCGATAGACGGTGACGCCGGCGATGTCGTTGGCGCGCATTGCTTCCACCAGCGCTTTGTAGAGCGCCTTATCCTGCCAGCGGTCTTCCTCGGAGAGGTAGATGCGCATCATCTGCGCTTTGCCTTCGATGCGGAGATGCTCGGGCGGCGTGGTCTTTTTTGCTTTCGACTCCTGCGCTGGTTTGGCGACCGTAGTTTCCTGCACCTCGATCAGGCCGGTGCCGCAGATTTCCTCGAGCTTGCCGAGGAGCGAGTCGACTTTCTCGCGCGTCTCAATGAACTCAACCTTGAGAGGAAGGTGGTCGGAAACCTCGACCAGATGGGCGGAGTGCATGTGGTGGTCGGCGCCGAAGCCGGCGATGCCTTTCATCACGGTGGCGCCGGACACGCCGCGATAGAAGAGAAAGTCGAGAATGCTGGAGTAGATGGGGACGCCATGGAGGGTCGCGCCCTCGCTGAGATAGATGGTGACCTTCACCGCTTTGCCGCGATTCAGCATGAAGCACTCCGAGGTCAACTGAGGATGATAGAGCCGATTGCGTTGGTTCGTCGAGACAGGCTAGGGAATTGTCTCGGCGGCGATGACGCCGAACCATGTGGCGGCGAGGCCCAGAACGAGGCTGCCGACGGCATAGAGGGCGGAGAGGGCGAACGCGCCGGAGCGCAGAGTGGAAAGCGTCTCCCACTCGTAGGTGGAGAAAGTGCTGTAGGCACCGATGAAGCCGATGGCAATGAAATAGCGCCATGCCGGGTTAATCTCAACGCGTTTGCCGAGGTAAGTGAGCGAGAAGCCGATGACGAGGCATGCGGTGAGATTGACGACGAGTGTGCCGTAGGGAAAGCGCGATCCCATGCGGCTGCCGATGGTGGAGCCCACCCAGTAGCGGGCGATGGAACCGAGGGCGCCGCCGGCGGCGATGAGCAGGTACTTTTGCACTGCGATTCTCCTCAAAGCGTTAGTCAACAGCGTGGCCTGAGACGTCTGCGCAGGAGCCCGGAAGACAGACTCGTACGTCAGGTTGCAGGGTCGAATGCGGTTTTGAGGGATCGGGCCGGGACGTGGCTCCCCGACAGGATTCCCTGTCAGGAGTCATCATCTGCCCGGCCACTTGGGAGGGCAGCGGTTAACGGCGACGCAAATTTCGCAAAGCCGCTGGGTGAACTCCATACCCGCTGATCTTGATTACAAATGGGTTTGGGCGGCGTGTCAATGGCGCCTCGCACCTGCGGTGCGGCGAACTGCTTCGCGCGGAGATTAAGGCAATGGGTGCTCGCTTCCGTACTGCGCAGTTGCACAGGTGCACAGCCCATACTGATTTTTCCGCTGTACTGCACAGTTACACAGTTGCACAGCCGCATGCGGGTTTTCTGCTGTGCTGCACAGTTGCACAGCCCTCTTGTGGAAAACAGGGAGGGGAGGGGGGTGTCATTTGGGACATAAAGCGTGCATGGTCTTGGGTTTCCGAGCAAAAACGGGTGCGCTGTAGCCGCTCTAGAGGCCCCTTGTGCCGCATATTTTGCGCGGACGCCGGGGCGGCCGGTTCGAATTGTCGGTGCGCGCAGGGTGGTTTCACCGGTGCCGCTCCTCCCAAAAGAAATGGCTTGAGGGACTGCGCTCTGCGCGCGGTTCTCAAGCACTAGATCTATTGTGCGCCAAATACCCGTAATTATTCACAATTGGACAGAAGTTTTTGTGCTGATGGGAAGGGGGTTACAGACTATTTTTCGAAAGGGCACTTGACAAGAAGAAGCAGGGACCGAGGGACGGGTAAGGCAGTGACCAAGGAAAGAAGGACCCAGGGACCGGAGGGTTTCGTGCTTTCCCGGTCTCAGAATTGAGATCCTTCGACAAGCTCAGGACAGGCACGGGGCACGGGTGATTCGTCGTGCTTTAGATTGTCCGGTTTCTTTTTCCCCCTAAATTAAGTCGACAGAAAATCGTTGCATGAATATTACACCTTATGGTGTAATGACGGCATGGATGAATTGACGGACATCCTGACAGCCATTTCTCACCCGACGCGGCGGGCAATTATCGGACAACTGGCGAACGGGCCTGCGCGATTTCTGGATGTTGCGCGACCGTACAGCACGGCATTGAACGCGGTGACGAAGCATCTCAAGATGCTCGAAAGAGCAGGGCTCATCGAGCGCCAGCGACAGGGGCGAGAGGTGATGATTTCATTTCGAGCGGAGCCGCTGCGATTGGTGTCGGGATGGGTGCATGAGTACGAGCAATTCTGGAATGAACGCCTCGATCAGTTTGAAAAACATTTCAAAGACAAAAGTGCGAAGGAGAAGAAGAGACAATGATTGCAGCAAAAACGATCGAAGTGAGGGTTGAGCGAGCGATACCCGCTCGACCTCATGAGGTATTCGATGCGTGGCTGGATCCAAAGATCCCCGGCAACCCATGGAATGCGGCCGAGACGTTCATCCTGTATCCGAAAGTGGACGGGCTCTTTTACTGGACCCTGCGCGGCGTAGCGCATTACGGCCGATTCACAGAGATGGAGCGGCCAGGCCGGATACGGCACACGTGGGTATCGCCGAACACGCTGGGTAGAGAATCGACGGTGACAGTGACTTTTGAGAATCACGGAGAAGGCACGCTGTTGACTCTGGTACATTCCGATCTTCCCGACACGGAGGAGGCAAAGGCGCACGAGAAAGGTTGGAACTACTTTATTGGGATTCTTGGTGAGCAATTTGGAAGTGGCTCGCACAAGGAATACCGCTGGGAAGAGGCACATCCGGAGGGGAGATGAAGAACAGGGGCGACTTGAAGGCCGGGGGGATTCATCGACTTTGCGGGGCGCTGGTTTTGCCTCTGCTTTTTGCTTTCCAGGTGATTGGCGGAAACAGCGCCGCCCAGATACCAACCCAAACTCCAGTGAAAGGAAAGATGATGAACTCACGCAGAGGCGATACAAAGAAGATCCGTGGGTACGCGCCGGTCAACGGCCTGAAGATGTACTACGAAATCGAGGGAAGGGGCGATCCGCTCGTCTTCATCCCACCGGCCTTCGGATATGCCGGGCTGCAATCATTCACTGCGCTGGCCGAGAAGCACTCGGTCATTACGGTCGATCTTCAAGGGAATGGGCGGACAGCGGATATCCCGGACCGGCCGATTTCAATCGAACAATACGCCAAAGAGGTTGTGGGTTTGCTGAAATATCTGGGCATCGCAAAGGCCGACTTCTTCGGCGAGAGTTATGGCGGCAATACCGCGGCAATGATTGCCGTTCGCTATCCGGAGATCGTGCGTCGTGTGGCGACTTACTCCGCGACCTTTGGCCCCGCAAAGGTCGCTCTCAACCCGGAGACGACGCATTTTGACCAGCCGCCGACCGCAGATTCGAGTTACATCCAGTTTCAGAGAGAGAACTACAAGAGAGTGGCTCCCGATCCGGAGTATTGGCCGGAGATATTTGACAAGGTTGGCCGTATTCAATGGGAAGGATTTTCGAATGAGGAGTTAGCGTCGATCAAGGTGCCTTTTCTCATTCTTGTCGGAGATCACGATTTTGTCCGCGTGGAGCATGCTGTGGAGAGCTTCAGGCTCATTCCCAACGCGGAATTGGCCGTGATTCCGAGTGCCAGCCACTTCGCCCCGATTTCGGAACCCGCAAAAGTGATTCCTATCGTCAGGCACTTCCTGGAAGAGCCTGAGAATCGACTACCTCTGGCAACCGCCGGAAATGGCTATCACCCCGGTGAAACGCGATAAGACGCCCCGGTGGGTTTAAGGCTGACTCGAACGTGCTCTTGAAACGTTGAGCGAAAGACGCGAGCGGATGAGTACCGGATCGTCGGTTTGACTGGTGTTCTCTGCGGACTCATCCAGGCTCAGGTTATCTCGCCGCCGATCGAGAGTTATCAGCGAGACAGGAGAACAAGGTGCTGCTGGTGCGGGGCTACTTCGATTCCTTCGTGAGTGCGTCCGCGGCGTTGCCGGCGACCACCCAGCTTGCCGATCCGGCGACGACGGCTTCATCTTCAAACCAGAGGAATCCGAAGTCGTCGATACACTCCGGAAAATCGGGCTTGAGGATGACGTAGCCCGGAATGACGGCGCCCGGAATGTAGGCGTTGTCGGCGCGGTTGTTGCTGTAGGTCTTCGTCTTCGACACCATGCCCACGCCAGCTACATACGAAGTGCTGGAGACCGGATGCGTGCCGAGGATGTAATTGACGGCGCGCAGCGAATATTCGGGGCCTACTAGATCGGGAAACGCCTTGTGCAGAAAATACATGCGGATGGCCATGTCGACCACAGCGCCTGATCCGCCCCAGGTACCCAGACTGGGGGGCACGCCGAACGGGGTGGCGTCCAACTGCTTGTCCAAACCCGCCATGTAGGTCTTTACTGCTTCCCGGAGTTGATCTTTCGCGCTCCCGTCGAGATAGGGCAATGCGCGGACTGCGGTCCAGCCGCGGAACTCCAACTGCTGCGGCGTGATCATCTGCGGGAACAATTCTTTGAGGCGCGACTTATAGGGATCGGCACCGTTCGTCGCGATGGCTAATTCGAGAGCCGCGGCCCAGTCCAGTCCGACGCTGAAGGCCCGGCGGTCGAAGCCTCCGGGCGGAGGGGGCGGCGCGCTGGTTGGGACGGAGCCTGCGGGAGCGGCCGGGCTCGGTCCACCTTGCGAGGCGGCCAGTACGCCGTTGGCGGGAGCGCTTTCAGGAGCGCCGCCCCAACCGCCAGATGGGAAGGGAGTGGGGTGCGCCTTCTCCTCGTTCCACGCCTTGATCGCGGTCTCGAGGCAGTCTTTTGCTAATGCGTCGTCATAGCCTTTGAGCACATCGGCCGAGGCAGCCAGCGCGGCGATGGCGTTCCACTGGAAAAATGGGTTGGTATTGGAGAAGATCCAGCGATCGTCGGGTTTGCCGGAGTAGTCGCCCTTGACTTCATTGGGACCGAGGTCGGGGTCATAGATGCGGCCGTCGGTTTTCGACGCGCCGTCACCAAGATGCGTGTACTGGCGCAGATCCGGTTCGTGGGTGCCGCGGATCGAATGGCCGATATTGTGGAACTGCGCCAGAATGAGCAGTGCGCCGTGTTTGACTTGCTCGACTGTATCCGGCACGCCATCGGGACGGTGCATCTCCACCGTGCGCGCGGATTCATCGACCGTAAGCTCGTCGTACTTGAGATTGAATTCGCGATACGCCAGAGCCAGACTCTGAATCACACTGAGTTGCGCGGGCTCTTCGAGGTCGAAGTCGCCGGCATCGTACCAGCCGCCCACGTTCATGCCAGGAATGTGATCGCCGCCTTTGTACTTGCCGTCGGTTGCCGTGGCCTGGTTCCAGCCGTCGAATTGCTGGCCGACCACGGGCGCGAGGCGGCCGTCGTCGAGGTGCGATGCGCCGTGCCACACGCGGTAGCCTTCGCGCACGGAAACGTGATCCATCTGCTCGGCAAGATGATGGTCGAGGCTGTCCTGCCAGATTTTCGCGTAAGGGGCTTGGGTGATGGGGAAGGCCGCGGTGCGCTGGTCGGCGTACTCGATGACATAGAGCCCGGGGTCCTTGACCGCGGTGAAATCGAATTTCGAGTAGACGTAGCGCAGCCAGGGCGTTGCGGGGGTGAGGGGGCCTTCGAAGGCCTGCTGGTAGGATCCATCCTCCATGAGGCGTAAAACTTTGGCTGTCTGCGGGCCTTTGTACAGTGGGTCGAGTTCGAGCACCGCCACCTTTTGGAAACCCGGCGCATACCCGACCTGGCTGTGCGCGATCATGGGTGGCCGCGTCCAGTTGGGAATCACGTCGGGGCGAATGTGCCAGACGATGGCGCCGGTGGTCTTTCCGGAAGGAATGAGCGAGCGCAACACGAACCAGCCGTTCTGTGCGCGGTCGCGTCCGTCGAAGAGCATGAGGTCGGTGGTATCGGACTTGACGTTGACCCGGGCGAGGGCGTCGTCCACGCCCAGGGTGATGCTGGTGCCCTCGGCGAAGGGCAGCGGCTGCGTGTATCCCTTGGCCTTATCCCAGTCTTCCAGGTAGTAGGCTTTCTTCGGCTCATCGGCCAGCGGCAACACCTTGACCATTGGATCGTCCGGTGTTCGCGGGAAGATGCCGGCGTTGGTTCCGTCGACGAGGTAAGCCTTGCCCATATAAATCGAGGGCAGGAACTCGAGGTTGAAGCCAGCGCGGCCAGCCAGTTTCTCGGGCAGGGGCTTCAAGAGATTGACGCTGACTTTGATGCCGCCGGGTTCCGCTGTGACTTCGAGAGTGTAGCTGAGATCGAAGGTGGGGAAAGCCAGGTCGGCGGAGAGGCGGTTGTTCTCTTTATCGGCGTGGCGCCCTTTGAGGGTTGCCACCAAGTCCCACTGCTCGGGGGTTGGCATGAGGCGCACGTCGCCGTTGGTGGCGATGCGAGCCCCATGGAGAATCATCTCCATGGCTGCGTTTTTTTGGTCCACGAAAACGGGATGGTAGGTGCTGTCGTAGAGAAATACGCTGAAGCCCCGAGTGTCGAGGTAGTTTTTGTCGGTCACCTTCATGGCGAAATCGGCGCCGAACAGGCTTGGGCAGGAAGCGAGGGCCAGGAAAAGACACACTCTGGTTCGGTTGAGCATAAATTGGTTGAGCATGGAGAGAATCGATTGCTCCTATGCCCTCACGGTAGCATGGCGGGCGCGGGGCTGGCGTGGCGCGAGTCACGCGGAGATGCGGGTGGGTGCACGGCGCTACGGGACGGGCTTGTTGCGCCGATGCAAGGGCGGGCAAAGCCGGCGGCCTCATGTTTTCTGCGGTCGAAGGCGGGACGGAGGACTGCGGACCTAGAAGTTACACGTTCGATAAGAAGCAAGTTGTTTGCGTGACTTGGGTGGCTAACTGCGCCTTAGGAAGCTAAGAAGTTATGGTTGTGGAGTTATTCAATGCGGGCGGCGAAACGGCGGGAGTTATTACTCGAGGAAGCCGGGGAGCACGAACTCGAAGCCGCCGCCGGAGGGGCTCCAACTGATGACGCGGGAGTGGACGGTGATGGTGTCGTTGGGGTCTTCGCCGGTGCTGCCTTCGACCTGGAGGGTCATGCGGATGACGGTGCCGGGGAGCAGGCGTTCTTCGGTTTTCATGAAAAAGCCGGTAACGCTGATGTTTTGAATCTCATGCGGCTTGGAGATGCCGCCGGTGAAGTAGTAGCCGACCAGGCCGGGCTTGGGCAGACGCGGCGAGCGACGCGACTCGCGTTGGCGTTGCTCCAGGGTGTCGAGATGGAGGCCGGGATAGAAGCGGTTGAGCATACGAATTTTCAAGGGGAGCTTTTTGTTCTTCGGCACTTCTTTGCCGTCTTTGAAGAGCTCCATGCGGGGCGCCTGAAATATGGGGCGGTAAGAAGGGTGGAGTTCAGGAAAGAGCGAGTGGATGAGGCGCACGTCCCAGCGATTGATCAGATCGGGGTCGATTCTCTGCTGCCAGGGTTGCAGGGCTGTTTCTTCGGGCACCGTTTGCAAGGCGTAATTGACGCTGGCGGTGGAGATGGCGCTTGAGTCGCTCGGGGTCTCGGTCGGCAACGGGTCGTTGGCAGGCAGTGGTTCCGCGGGGACTAAAGCGACCGGGTGGGAGTCGAAGAGCGCAATCTGATGCGCGGAATGAGATTCACTGGCAGGAAAGGGAATCGATGCCTGCTCGGCCGCTTCCGGTTCCGTGGCATCGGGTGCATCGAAGGAATGCGCGAAGGTGGGCGGCGCGGCGATGGTTGCGGGTGCGGACGCAGGTGTTGCGGCGACGGTTTCAATTGCGGGAGTAATGAGGGTGGTGGGCGTCTCGGGAATCGTTTCTGCGGCGGCGGGCGTTTCTTCGAGGGTCGTCGATACGGTAGCGGGCGCTGTTGTTGGCGGTTCTTCGACAAGGGCGGGTTCGGGGGCTGGCTCCGGGGCGCTCGCTTGCTCTTCGACTTCCGGTACGTTGATTGGCTCGTCGACTGGTAGTGCGGCTGCTGCGGCGGCGTCGATGATCGGTGATGCTGCAGTGGGCGATTCGGCGATGGGTTCTTCGACGGGCTGCGCTGCTGGGGTGACGGGCTCGGCGACGGCTGGCGGGGCGACCTCGACAGCTTCAGCAACTGGTTCGGCGGTGGGAAATGGTGTGGCAGCGATTGGCTCGGTGACGACCTGCTGCGCCTGCGCGGCTTGTTCAGGGGCGGGCTCAGTGGCTGTCGGCATGATGGTGTCTTCGACGACTTGAGCGGTGGCGCCTTCTGGTGATTCGGTAATTTCTGGCGCGGCGACAATTTCGGGGATTGCGGCGGTTTCCGGTTCCGCAGGGGCGGGCGTTGCCGCGTCTTCGAGAACGGGAGCGGTTTCAATTTCCGGCGCAGGTGAGATGATGGCCTGCGGTTCGAGCGCAGGGGATGGCTGCTCCGGCGCTGGGTGCAGTTGTGGAGCTGGAGCGATTTCGACTGGCGCGACGGAGGCTACGGGAGCGGCGTGGGCGACTTCGCGGACCGGTTCGGGGGCGACGGGCTCTGGGTCGAGGACGGCGGTGCTTGCGGCAGCGGCTGCGGGAACCAAGGGGCTGGCACTTTTGAGCAGAGAACCCGATCCCCGAGGAACATTGGTGCGTGGGCCGACGCTAATGGTGCGTTGACCGATGACGGGGGCGACGCGCGGGGGAACAGGCCCGACTGTGGAGCGCGCTGGCGGAGTGGGCGCGGTGGCGGCAGGAGACTGCGTCTGCTCCGCGTTGGCGATGATGACTTGATCGCCGGTGAAGGTCTTGGATTTGTGAACGGTATGGGCGGGAAGGATGAGGGCGCTTTCGGGCTGCCCCTTGAAGGGCTCGAAGACGCTGTGCTGGGAGATTTCAATGGCCTGGAGAACGCGAAAGCCCTCGTCGAGGTAGACGAGGTCGAAGGGATTGGTGGTGCGGGCGATGGGAATTCCGCGGAAGTTGATGACCCACAGGCCGTTGGCGTCCTGAGGCGACAATCCATCCATCACGAGTTTGAGGACGCGGATGGGTTCGCGCGCAGCGTCGACTGCCTTGAGCCGGGGGCCGAGGAATTTCTTGCTGGTCTTGTTGTATGCACAGAATAGCCGAGTGTCCACAACGCCTCAATTGGGTGACGACGGCTGAGCCGGAGAACCCCCACGCAGCACGTGCCGTTTGACCCTTCCCAGCCAAGCATACGTGGAAACAGTGGATCATTCGCGTGGGCCGCCCGCATCGCGCCGAGTCACCCCAGCGTGGGCCAGACTTCTGGGATGGCGGGGAGGAATCAGGCGAAAGATCGCGCGCATCCAATGGGCGAAGTTTTTCATTGCCAGAAGGTGTAGTCAAGAAAGAACTTGGGTGGGCGGCACTCTTAAGTGACGGCGGGTTGCGCAATGGCGGGCGGCCGGTTCAGTTCATTTCGAAATAATGCTGCATTGTCTCCGCTAAATCTCTGGCCTACCTTTCTCCCAAAACGCGACAACAGTGCCGGCGATAAATTCCCGGCCTACCGTTTACGAACTCCGGCCGCGCAGGAAGTGGAAGACGATGGAGATCAGGGCAAAGAGGAGAAGCAAGTGGATTAAGAAACCCGCTGTGTGAAAGGCGAGGAAACTGACAATCCAAATCACGACAAGAACGATCCCGATGGCAAGAAACATGTGGTGTCCTTTCAATTGCCGGCGCTCCAAAGTCTGAAGTGCGTACTGTTTAAGTTGCGCAATTCGGATTCAAGGTTGCGTCGCGCTGCGGTACCCATACCAGGGTCTCGGGAGCTAATGTGGTAGTTTATTGACTACAGTCTCCACAATGATCGAATTCAAGCAGACAGAGACTTTTCGGAAATGGCGAACGCGCCTGAAGGATCAACGAGCGCGCGGTCTGATTGCGTCGCGGCTGGACCGTCTTGCATTTGGGAATGCGGGCGACGTGAAGCCGGTGGAAAACGGTATCAGCGAACTGCGCATCGATTATGGACCGGGGTACCGGGTGTACTTTTTGAAGCGGGGCAAGGAGATCGTGATTCTGCTTTGCGGCGGCGACAAGAGCACACAGGAGAACGACATCAAGACAGCGAAGCGGCTGGCGAGAGACTGGAGGGATGAAGATGCCTAAGAAGAGAATTCAGGAGAAGTTGATGAAGTACGATCCTGCCGAGGATCTTGGGTCCGACGAAGCGATCGCGAGCTTCATGGCCGAAGCTTTCAAGACCAACGACGTTCGCTACATTTCGCACGCGCTGGGGGTGGTGGCACGAGCGAAAGGAATGGCGCAGATCGCGAGTCAGACGGGGTTGTCGCGCGAGCAGCTTTATCGCTCGTTCAGCGAAAAGGGCAATCCAACGCTGAAGACAACGCTGGCGGTGATGAAGGCTTTGGGAGTGCAACTGACTACGAAGATTGAAACTGCGGCGTGAAGAGAATTCCGGGCCTCAAAGGCAAGACCTCTGCGACCCGCCGTTATCGGGTACCTTGATCTTGAACTCGCCGGTCGATCTTCAGGCGTCCCGCACAGATGCCAAAGGAAATAGAGTTGATTCTGTCTATCAGTCCCCACTCGGGATCACCCTCTGCGGTCATCATTGACAACAGATGAAGTCCATTTGAAAAGCCGACATCGATTTCCGGAATCCGTCCGAATAGAATGACGGACTCAACCAGCGAACCAGTTACTCGCGCAAAGGCCTTCGGCCATTTCTCCTCTTTGGTCCAACTTCCGCACCAGATTCTGCGCTTTCCTTCGATCCGCCAACTCCATTCGATACAGATGGTGAACGGGCCTTTCGGATTTCCAGGCGTGCCATCACGACGGATCCGCCCGGGAATAAGACTGCCAATCTCAAGAAAGATGGCTGAACCGTATCCCCGCCAAATGTGGTTGACGCGAAGACCAGTCATTTGTGCGACCGATTTTTCGAACTCAGAAGATGCGCATGTGTCTTTCAAGATTGTCAATCGACCTAGTTGTGTTTACCTTTCCATTCGGCGTAGGGGCCTTGGAAGTCTTCGATGCCGTCTTCTTTGAAGTTCCATAGGCGCGTGGCTACTTCGTCGATGAGGTCGTGGTCGTGGGTGACCAGCAGAACCGTTCCTTCGTAGCGCTGCAGAGCGATGTTGAGCGCGTTGATGGCTTCGAGGTCGAGGTGGTTGGTGGGCTCGTCGAAGATGAGGATGTTGGGCTTGGTGAGGATGAGTTTGCAGAAAGCGAGGCGCGCCTGTTCCCCGCCGGAGAGCGCCTTGGTGGGCTTGCCGCCCTCTTCGCCGCTGAAAAGCATCTGTCCGAGGATGCCGCGAATTTCTTCGACGTGGGCCTGGGGGTTCCAGCGATGGAGCCACTCGGCGACCGTGAGCCCGTGCTCAATGGTGGCGCCTACGTCTTGCGGGAAGTAGCCGATTTGCGCTTCGTGTCCCCAGAAGACGGCACCGGAATCGAGTGTGAAATCGGGATCGGCGAGGCCGGGATAGTTAGCGAGGAGGCTTTTGAGCAGAGTGGTTTTGCCTGCGCCGTTGCGGCCCATGAGGCAGACTTTTTCGCCGCGCAGGACATTGGCGGTGAAGCCGTCGATGACAGTTTCTTCGCCGTAGATCTTCTTGATCTGCTTGAACTCGAGAACGTGCTTGCCGCTGGGGCGCACCTGGTCGAACTTGATGAAGGGGCGCTGAATGTTGGAGCGGGCGAGTTCGTTGGTCTGCAGGCGCTCCACTTCTTTGCGGCGGCTGGTGACCTGCGAGGAACGGGTGCCGGCGGCGAAGCGCGCAATGAATTCGTTGAGTTGCGCAATCTTTTTGTCGCGTTGCGCGTTTTGCGATTCGAGCGTGGAGCGGACCTGGGTCTTGGCCATCACCATGTCGTCGTAGCCGCCGGTGTAGGTGATGATCGTCTGGTAATCGATGTCGGCGGTGTGGGTGGTGACGCTGTTGAGAAAGTGGCGATCGTGCGAGATCGCGATGAGCGTGCCGTCGTAATTGAGCAGGAAATCTTGCAGCCAGTGGATGGACTCAAGATCGAGGTAGTTGGTGGGCTCGTCGAGCAGGAGGGCTTCAGGCTTGCCGAACAGGGCCTGCGCTAACAGCACTCGGACTTTTTGTCCGCCCTGCAACTCACCCATCTTGCGGCTGTGCAGTTCTTCTGTGATGTCGAGGCCGTCGAGAAGGATGGCGGCGTCGGCTTCGGCGGTGTAGCCGTCTTCGTCGCCGATGACGCCTTCGAGTTCGCCAAGACGCATGCCGTCGGCATCCGTCATTTCTGGCTTTTCGTAGATCCGGTCGCGTTCTTCAAGGGCGGCCCAGAGGGGCTTGTTGCCCATGATGACGGTGTCGATGACACGGTAGTCGTCGAAGGCGAACTGATCCTGGCGCAACACGCCAAATTTGCGTGGACGGACGACTGTACCTTTTTGCGCTTCAAGCTCGCCGGTGAGGATCTTCATGAACGTGGACTTGCCGGAGCCGTTGGGTCCGGTGAGGCCGTAACGGCGGCCGTCGGTGAAGGTGGTGCTCACTTCCTCGAAAAGAATCTTGGAGCCGTAACGCATGCTGACATTGCTGACACTGATCATTGTTCGGATGGTCCTAAAGGCAGGCCGCAGTTGAGTAACGGCTTCGGCGGCCGGAATGAAATCCAGGTTGATTCAGAGTTTTGGGGTATGCGAAAAATGGCAAAACCCCTGAGAACTGCTGCCCTTCTAGTTTCTCATACCACCACCTGCCACCTGCGGTGGGGCCATCTGCGCCTTCGGCGCGCGCCTAGAAAGAAGGCGCCCACCTGCGGTGGGGCCAACTGCCGCTACGCGGCCCTGCACTTGGTGGGCTGGCGAGCTTGGTTCTCTGCTCCTGTGAGTGGGGTGCTGGGTTTGGGTTATCGAGCGGGTGTGGCGGAGGTGCGCGAATTGGCTTTTGCACGACGGGTGCTGGATCGGCGGGGCGTGGGATGGCGCCTCGCTGGGTGGACTCTGTGCAGCTTGAGCGGGAGCGGCGGCACGTTCGCCAGGGCCGCGAGCAGGTTGTTCGACTCCTCGAAGAAGTCGACTTGGGATTTGCCTTTGCCGTCGGTGATGGCGAGGAAGATGCCGGTCTGGCTGTGCCGGTTGAGGGCGATGTAGGTGCCGAAGCCGGCGCCGCCGCCGGTCTTCTCAAGAATGACGGAAGGCGTGGCGGGATCGCCAAGCTGGATCCATGCGAGGCCGATGCCGGTGGGGTCGCCCGCGTGGTTGAGGCCCTGGATGAACTTGAGTTGATCAGGCTTGAGGACGATGGACTGCGCTGCGTCGGATTGCGCAAGGGAGCCGGGAGCGTGCAGCAAGTATTGCAGGAACTTTGCCATGTCGGCGGGGGTGGAATAGATGCCTCCGCTGGCGCCGGAAGGTTGCGTGTCAGTGCACGGACCTTCGTCGCTCGCGCCACGCAGGAGGCGGGCGCATTGATCGGCGGAGGGTACTAAAGTGGTGTCCCACATGTGAAGTGGCTGCAACAAGCTGTCGTGCAGAAGGCGGGCGTAGCTTTCATTCGAAGCGGAGGCGAGGGCGTCGCCGAGTAGATCGAAGCCGATGTTGGAATAGAGGGCAGCGGCGCCGGGAGGTGTCGTGAGTTGCTGGCTGGGAAGCCAGTTCCAACGGAATGCGTAGTCCGGGAATGTGAAGTGGGGCGTCTTGCGCGGGTAGGAGGAAACTTCGCGCGTTAATCCCGCTGTGTGGGTGGCGAGATCGATGAGAGTGATTTGGCGGCCGTCGACGGACTGCGGGACGAGCTTACCTTTTGGCGCGTAACGCTGTAGGGGATCGGTGAGGCTGACTTTTCCTGCAGCGACGAGTTGGGTGAGCAGGTCGGTGGTGAAGACTTTGGAGACGGAGCAGAGGCGCACTTCGGAGTTGGCCTCGGGTGGGTGCAGACTGCCGGGATAGGTTTCGCCGTAGGTCTTGATGAGGACTTCTTGGCCGCGGACGACGACGAGGACCATGCCGGTGACGGCCGATTGCTGAAAGATGGATGCAGCGCGCTGGTCGGCGTCAGCGAGCGAGAAGGGCTGTTGCGCGGGAAGCAGAGGTGCGCATGCGAAGAACATGAGAGCGAGAAGAAGGAGAGCACTTCGACGGCTCGCCGCGGATTGCCTGTCGCAGGCGAGCCGAATGCAGTAAGTGGCACGGATTTGAAATGCGATGACCGGGGTCTCCCTTGTGTGGGCGGATACGGCCACTATAGCGCAGCGCCCCAAAGGGAATTTTCAGTTGGCGGTTACTGTCTGGGCACGGCTGCGTATTTTCCAGATTTGGCCCACAGGAAGTCGCCGCCCTGGCCAGGGTCGTTGGGATCTTTGACGACGTAGTAGAGCATAGTGACCGGGGCAAAGCACTGCCGGTAGATGAGGCCCATGCCGCCGCCGTGGCCGGGTTGGAGGACGTTGACCTCGAGCATGAAGTAGGGCGGTGGATTGCCGAGGGACACCGTTGCGTTGCTGACAGAGGAGGTGAGTTCGCGGATGCCGCCACCAGAGAATGTTTCGGAGCCATCGTTGTGTACGCCGGATTCATAGTGGGGTGGATTGTCCTGGTTGTAAGTGGTATCGATGGCGACCTGGAATTTGCGGGCGATGGGAGCCATGGTGCCGGCAGCAACGACGCGGAGCATGACGGAGCAGGAGTCTTTCGATCCGGGTCCATAGTTGGCGTTGACAAAGTTTGCACCGCTATCGCCGGTTTCTGTCGCGATGAGATCAGCCGCGGAGGGCGGAGGCTTCACGCCGGCGCAGCTAGCGGGCAAGGCGAGGACGGACGGCATTGGGGGACCGACGGACACGGACTGAATGTCGACCAGCGTTTGCAATGATCCCGGCGAGCCGAACTGCGCACGAATGACCAGGCTGTCTTTCTGATCGAACCATACCTTGATGTCGCCTTGGGCAGAGTTGCTTTCATAAATTGTGGTGGGGATACCGTGAAGGGTTTCCAAGCCGCCGGGCTTGAATTCGCCACTTGCGATTTTCGGAGTAAGTTCGGCAGACATCGCGAAGGGATCACCCCAATCCCCTGAGAATGTGCCTGCATCGCATGTTGCGGGAGAGGCCGTAGGGTCCCAGGACCAGGAGGTTCCCTGTTTGAGGTCATAGAGACTGAGCGTACGGGAGGCGGGCGTGTTCGCAGATTGTGCGGGGAATTCAACCAGGATGGCGGCCTTTGAGCCGTTGCGATAGACGGTCATTTTGGAAGGGTTTCCGCCTGCGCCTGAGATCTCGGTGATGGTGTACGCGGTGGGCGGGTTTTGCGCTGGCGCGAGAGGGGCGAGGGCGAGAATTCCGAGGCAGGCGAGGACTCGAGCAGTCGACATCGTGCGGACTCCCTTGAGTATTTGATGAATGCGAATGGGCCCGGCCGCTTCGCAGGAAATCACTGATAGCGGTGAGGGAAGCGATAGTAGCTTTGATTGCGGCGGACGTCAACTGAAGGAAGGGGGCGATTCAAACGTTGCGCAGGGTGAGGGAGCCTGAGATTTAGCGCAGGAATGCGGTGACGGCTTGATTCACAACGAAGGCGGCACCGTAGGCGAGGACCAGCATGTAGCCGAATTGAAAGGCGGGCCAGCGCCAGCTGTTGGTTTCGCGGCGAACGACGGCCATTGTGGAGGTGCACTGCATGGCGAAGGCGAAGAAGATCATGAGAGCGAGTGCGCCGCCGAGCGACATGTCGTGGTGCAGCGCAGTCTGCAGGTGCATGGACTGCGTTGCCGGGTCGGCGCCGTAGAGCGTGCCCATCGTGCTGACCATGACTTCGCGGGCGAGCACGCTGGACAGCAGGCCGATGCCGATCTTCCAATTGAAGCCGAGTGGGGCAAGGGCAGGTTCGATGAAGTGGCCGAGGCGTCCAATCATGCTGTCGGCGAGTTCGGGCGCGGCGTAGGTTCCACCGCTGAGATGAATGGGTGGAATGTGGGCCAGAACCCAGAGGGCCAGGGTGACCATGAGAATGACGGTGCCGGCCTGACGCAGAAACACCTTGGCGCGGTCGACGAGGCGCATCAGGAGCGAACGCAGGGTGGGCATGCGGTATTGCGGGAGCTCGAGGATGAAAGGCGTTTCGCTGGATTTGAGAATGGAGCTTTTCAGTAGCCAGGCGGTGGTCATGGCCGCGACGAATCCGGCGAGATAGAGGCTGAGCATGACGATGGTGCGCAGGCCGAGGAATCCGTGAAGAAACGCGATGTTGGGAATGAAGGCGGCGATGAGGAGCATATAGACCGGCAGGCGCGCGGAGCAGGTCATGAACGGTGTGACGAGAATGGTGGCGAAGCGGTCGCGGCGATTCTCAATGGTGCGCGTGGCCATGATGGCCGGTACCGCGCAGGCGTAGGCCGAGAGCAGCGGGATGAAGGCTTTGCCGTTGAGTCCGATGGTGCGCATGACGCGGTCGGCGATGAGCGCGGCCCGGGCGAGGTAGCCGGAGTCCTCGAGCACTCCGATGAACAGGAAGAGGAGGAGGATCTGGGGGAGGAACACGAGGACAGACGAGATGCCTTTCCAAGCGCCATCGAGGACCAAGGACTGAATCCAACCAGCGGGAAGGATCGGTCGCACAAGATTACCCATGCGGGCGAGCAGGTCGCCGAATCCGTCGGAGAGCGGCTGGCCGATGGAGAAGACGACTTCAAAAACGCCGACAACGACGACGAGAAACAGGAGCGGTCCCCAGATGCGATGGAGCAGAACGTTGTCGAGTTTGCGGCTGCTTTCCGCGGAGAGTGGCGGGTGATAGCCGGTGCGACGACTGACCTGGGCGGCCCAGGAGTGGGTGCTGGCCGCGTTGCCGAGCACGGGCAGCGTCAAGCGCTGTTCCAAATGTATGCCGGAAGTGCGGATTGCGCATTGAGTGAGGAAGAGAGGAACGGCGTCGAGACCGGTGGCGTGCACGGCGCTGATCTGCGCAACGGGTGCGCCCAGTTCGCGGGCAAGTTTCAAGGTGTCGACTGCGCCGCCGCGAGACTTCATCAGGTCGCTCATGTTGAGCAGAACCAACGTAGGCAGACCGAGAGCGAGAACAGGCGCGGCGAGCATGAGTTGTCGCGTGAGGTGCAGGGAATCGAGCACGAGGAGCACGGCGTCGGGTTTGGGGGTGCCGGGCATTTTTCCCTTGAGCACGTCGATGGCAACGCGGGCATCTTCGGAATAGGGAGTAAGCGAATAAATTCCGGGGAGGTCGATGAGGGTGAGATCGTCACGGCCGACGCCGGACATGGGGCCCATGCGCTGTTCGACGGTGACGCCGGGGTAGTTGGCGACTTTCTGGCGCAGCCCTGTCAGCCGATTGAAGAGCGTCGACTTGCCGGAATTGGGGGGCCCGATGAGAACGACGGTCTGGAGTGCGGCTCCAGGGGGCGCGGCGGGCGGCTCAAAGACGGGGGTTTCGCAGCAGGCGTTCATCGTGCGGTGCCTGCCATTTTTGTGGATTCGGCTGTGGCGGGCAGATATTCGCGGACACGGATGGCTTTCGCGGTTTCGACGCGTAGGGCGATCTCCATGCCGTCAATGCCGTAGACAGTAGGGTCGCCGGCTGGAGCGCGGCGCAGTGCTGTGACATGCGCATCAGGGACGAACCCCATATGCATCAGGTGGTTCTGGACGGACTCTGGCAGATCGAGGGCAATCAGCAGCCCGCTCTCGCCGACTTTAAGTTCACTTAGCACGCTCAACCGCCGGACTCCCGTGGGCCGCTTGAAAGGCAAGACCCTTAAACTGCGACCGGAATAGTCGGAATTCAGTATACGACCAAATAGGTCTGAGTTGCAAACACCAGCCTGTAGGAACTTCACATCCTCCACAGCCATTCGTTGACCCCCAGAGGAGAGGCGCAGCAGAGGTGTGCCTGCCTGCCGGTCCTTGACCGTTCTGTTTCCGATAGATACCTCATCGGAAGGTCGATTCATTCTTATCAGTGCGGGGTCTAAGGCGATGTGACTTGGATCACCCATTTTGGGAATAGTTGCGTCAATTGAGGGAGAATGGACTTTGCATGGGAGCAACGATGACGGCGAGCGACTTCAAAGAGACATTGAAACAGCAATTTCCGCCGGAAGGGTTGAGCATACCCTTGACCGCCCTGTGGTGGGACGCGAAGGGCGAATGGGCGCAAGCGCATGGGCTGGTGGACGAATTGGAGACGCGCGAGGGCATGGCGGTGCACGCGTATCTGCATCGCAAGGAGGGCGCTGCTTCAAATGCGGATTACTGGTACGCGCGCGCTGGACGCGAATTTCACCGGCCGGCGTTGGACGCGGAGTGGGACGCGCTGGTGGAAGGGCTGCTGGCGGGGCAATGATGCGGATTGCTGACGCGATTAAGAATCGAAAGGCAAGAGAGGCTGGCCAATCCAGAACCGATTGCTGGCGCGCGTGAGTAGGCCGGGCTGGCGCTGCGCGAGGCGGGCAAGCGCCTGGTGATAGGGACCGACGAACCGAATTGATTTGGGCAAGCGGCTATAGATGCGGGGAAGGCGACGCCGCGCGAGCAAGACCGCTCGTTCTTCTGCAGGACCAAAGGACAAATCAAATTCATTGCGGAAGCGCGGCGGCAAGCATTGTGTTGTCAGCGCGCGGTACCAGTGTGGTAGGTGGACACGAGAGCCGCTACCGGAGAGCAGTGCGTGGGCCATCACGCGGGCTTGTGCGTCGATGCCGAGCGCACTGGAATCGCACATCTCCGCGATATAGGTCATGAAGGAAGTCCAGTTTGCGGGCAGGGCTTCGGCGGGAATGCCGAAGAGGGCGGCGAGCGACTTGCTTTCGGCATAGTAAGCTTCGCGCTGGCCGGAAGTGAGCGGTGGCAGGACGAATTCGTACGCGAGCACGGCGCTCTGAACGAGTGTGGCGTAGACCCAGCGCAGCGCGGGAAGGTAGTTCGCTTCGTAACGGGAACCCTGGGAGTAACTGGCGACGGGGGCGGGAATTCTTCCGCGAATGCGGGTGTGGAGTTGATGGAGCGAACGCGCCGCGGCCAAGACTTGTGGTGTCGATCCGAAGATAGTGGTGAAGACGATCCGAAAGGTGTTGTGAAAACGGGTGATGGGCTTGCTGAGCAGGGATGAATGCTGATTGAGCGCCACGGCAACCCAGGGATGCGCGAGTTGCAGCAGGGCCGCGCGGCCAGCGCCGAGGAAGAGCGCTGCTTCGCGATTGATGCGCCAGGTGATGGAGTCGGGTCCGAATATCCCGGCATCGGGGTTAGTGACGTCGCGATCGATGGCCGCGAGCAGCGATTCAAGATCGGCGCGCGCAACGATCTTGGAAGGATCGACCAGGGAAGGATCGGTGATGGAAGCGGATTCCATTGCTGACTCTGATGGTCGCAGATTGAGCGGCATCTGCGAATGCGACGAACAACCTTGGGACCGTTCTTTCGAGGCGTGAAGAAATGCTGTCGTAATTTGCGATATCGTACCGCATTGTGAACTTCAAGAATCTCGCTGTGTCTTTCATCACAGCCCGTTCCTCCCTATCCGAAGAGACTCAGCGTAGCGGTTTTATCTCCCTGGCCGCGCTGTGAGGCAAAGCGAATGAGTGAACAGAAAATGGTGATTTTGGATGGGAACGAAGCTGCGGCTTCGGTAGCCTATCGACTTTCCGAAGTGGTCGCGATCTACCCGATTACCCCCTCGTCGCCGATGGCCGAGTGGGCCGACCAGTGGCGCTCGGAAGGGAAAAAGAACATCTGGGGCGCATTGCCCGTTGTGGAAGAGTTGCAGAGTGAAGGCGGCGCGGCGGGCGCATTGCACGGCGCGTTGCAGGCCGGTGCATTTGCCACCACGTTTACGGCCTCGCAGGGCTTGCTGCTGATGATCCCCAATATGTTCAAGATTGCCGGTGAGCTGACCCCGGCCACGATGCACGTGACCGCCCGTACGCTGGCCACGCATGCGCTCTCGATTTTTGGCGATCACTCCGACGTGATGGCGTGCCGGTCGACGGGCTGGGCGATGCTGGCATCGAACTCCGTGCAGGAAGTTGCCGACATGGCACTGGTGGCGCAGATTGCGACGCTCGAGTCGCGCATTCCCTTCATTCATTTCTTTGACGGATTCCGCACCTCGCACGAAGTGGGCAAGATTTTGCCTATCAGCGACGAGACGATTCGCGCGATTCTCGACGACAAGTACATCATTCAGTTCCGGCAGAGCGCATTGAGTCCGGATCGGCCGATTATCCGCGGCACGGCGCAAAATCCTGACGTCTTCTTCCAGGCGCGGGAAGCGTGCACGCCGTTCCATGAGGCGGTTCCAGGGATCGTGCAATCGGTGATGAATCGTTTTGCGGCGCTGACTGGCCGCGCGTATCACTTGTTTGACTATGTAGGCGCGCCGGATGCCGAGCGCGTGATTGTGCTGATGGGTTCGGGCGCGGAAGCTGCGGAAGAAGCCGTGGACGCACTGAATCGTCAGGGCGAGAAGCTGGGCCTGTTGAAGGTGCGCCTGTATCGGCCGTTCGACGCGAGCGCATTCCTGGCAGCGTTGCCGGCGACGGTGAAGTCGATTGCGGTTCTCGATCGTTGCAAGGAACCGGGCGGAATGGGTGAGCCGCTCTATCAAGACATCATTACGGTGCTTGCGGAAAAGGCTGCCAGTCTGCCGTTCAAGGCGATGCCGACAGTTGTTGGCGGGCGCTATGGCTTGTCGTCGAAGGAGTTCACTCCGGCAATGGTCAAGGGTATCTACGATGAGTTGACCAAAGCAGCGCCGAAGAATCACTTCACTATCGGCATTGACGACGATGTTTCGCACTCGAGCTTGACCTACGATCCGGCGTTCTCGACCGAAGACCCGAAGACGCACCGTGCGCTTTTCTATGGGCTGGGCTCAGACGGCACCGTGGGCGCGAACAAGAATTCGATCAAGATTATTGGCAGCGAGACGCCGAACTACGCGCAAGGCTACTTTGTGTACGACTCGAAGAAGTCGGGTTCGATGACGACGTCGCACCTGCGCTTCGGACCAAATCCGATTCACTCGACTTATCTGATTACGCGCGCGAGTTTTATCGCCTGCCACAACTTCAGCTTCCTCGAGAAGATGAATGTGCTGGAAGCTGCGATTCCAGGAGCAGTATTTCTTCTGAACTCGCCTTACTCGGCCACTGAAGTGTGGGACAAGCTGCCGAAGACGATGCAGCAGGAGATCATTGCGAAGAAGATCGAGTTCTACGTGATTGACGGTTACACGGTGGCGCGCGAAGCGGGGATGGGTACGCGCATCAACACCATTATGCAGACCTGCTTTTTTGCGATCAGCGGCGTGCTCTCGCGCGACGAGGCGATTGAGCAGATCAAGAAGGCCATCAAGAAGACTTACGGCAAGCGCGGCGAGGCGGTGGTGCAGAAGAACTTTGCCGCTGTGGATGCGGCGCTGGCCCATCTGCACAGGGTGGAGATTCCGACGGCCGCTTCGTCTGACTTCGATCTGATTGCAGCGATATCCGACACGGCGCCGAAGTTTGTTCACGACGTGCTGGGAAAGATTGCGGCGGGACAGGGCGATCTGCTTCCGGTGAGCGCGATTCCGGCCGGCGGTGCATTTCCCACGGGCACCACGCAATGGGAGAAGCGCAACATCGCACAGTTTATTCCGGTGTGGGACAAGGATCTGTGCATTCAGTGCGGCAAGTGCGTGATGGTTTGCCCGCATGCTGTGATTCGTTCGAAGGTGTACAGCGCTGAGCTGGGCGACAAGTCGCCGGCGACGTTCCAATGGGCCAGGCCCAAGTGGAAGGGAATGGAGCAGGATCGCTATACGTTGCAGGTGGCGCCTGAAGATTGCACGGGCTGCGCGGTATGCATCGAAGTTTGCCCAGTGAAGAGCAAGAGCGACGCGAGCCACAAGGCGATCAACATGGCGCCGCAGGTTCCGCTGCGCGAGGCCGAGCGCGAGAACTGGGACTTTTTCCTTGGACTGCCGGAAGTGGATCGCAACAGGCTCTCGCATGGACAGGTGAAGGACCTGCAACTGCTGCAACCGCTGTTTGAATTCTCAGGCGCTTGCTCGGGTTGCGGCGAAACACCGTATGTGAAATTGCTGACGCAGTTGTTTGGTGACCGGCTTTATATCGCAAATGCAACGGGCTGCTCGTCGATCTACGGTGGAAACCTGCCGACTACACCCTACAGCACCAATGCGCAGGGACGCGGACCGACGTGGGCCAACTCACTGTTCGAGGACAACGCGGAGTTCGGCTTTGGTATGCGGACCGCGCTCGACCAGCAGAAGATTTTTGCGGAGACTCTGGTTACGCGGCTGGCTACCACCATCGGAGCAGACCTGGCGGCTGAACTGATCAGTGCGCCGCAGAAGACAGAAGCCGAGATCAACCTGCAGCGGGCTCGCGTGGAAAAATTGCGCGAGAAGCTGGCTGCGGTCGATTCCTCGGATTCGCGCAACTTAGCAGCCATCGCGGATACGCTGGTGCGCAAGAGCGTGTGGATCCTGGGCGGCGACGGCTGGGCGTTTGATATCGGCTTTGGCGGACTGGATCACGTACTCGGTTCTGGCAAGAATGTGAACGTGCTGGTGCTCGATACGGAAGTCTACTCGAATACGGGCGGGCAGGCGTCGAAGGCGACTCCGCGCGGCGCGGTGGCAAAGTTTGCCGCAGCGGGCAAGCCGAACAGCCGGAAGGACCTGGCGATGGAGGCCGTGAGTTATGGATCGGTCTACGTTGCGCAGGTGGCGCTGGGCGGCAACGATACGCATGTGATCAAGGCCTTCCAGGAAGCGGAAGCGCATGAAGGGCCGTCGATCATCATCGCGTATTCGAGCTGTATCGCGCACGGCTACGACCTGGTGCACGGTCTGGAACAACAGAAGCTGGCGGTGCAATCGGGCTACTGGCCGCTGATGCGCTACAATCCCGCACTGCGCGAGGAAGGCAAGAATCCATTCCAGCTCGATTCAAAGGCGCCTTCGATCCGGTTGAAGGAATACACGTATCGCGAAGCTCGGTACACGATGCTTGCGCGTAGCAATCCAGAGCTGGCTGCGGAACTGCTGAAGGAAGCACAGGATGACGTGGAACGGCAGTGGCGCGTGTACTCGGCGCGAGCGACTATGCCGGGCCGTGGCGAGACGCCGCATATTGCACCCGAAGAAAAGCCTGAAGAGAAACTGGCAGCAGCGCCTGCCGGAGGAACCAAATGATCGAATTGTCGACACATTACCTGGGCCTGAAACTGAACGGACCGATCGTCGTCTCATCCACGCCTCTGTCGGAGTCGCTGGAAAACATTCGCCGCATGGAGGGCGCAGGAGCTTCTGCGATCGTACTCACCTCGTTGTTTGAGGAGCAGCTCGCGCTAGAGTCGCGAGCGCTGGATGACGACCTGTCGCGCGGCACGGAGTCCTTTGCCGAGTCGCTTGATTATTTGCCGGAGCAGAACGACTACCGCATGACGCACGAGGTCTATCTCGAGCATCTGCGGCGGGCAAAGGCGGCAGTGAACATCCCGATCATCGGCAGCCTTAACGGGAACACCGTGGGCGGCTGGATGCGCTTTGCCAAAGAGATGGAGCAGGCCGGGGCAGACGCGATTGAACTGAACACGTATGCGTTGGCGACGAATCGCAGCCAGACTTCGAACGAAATCGAGCTGGGTACGCTGGAGTTGGTCGAAGCTGTTTGCAAAACGGTAAAAGTTCCAGTCTCGGTCAAGCTGTCGCAATCGTTCACCAGCATTCCGCACCTGGTGGCACGGCTCGAAGATGTGGGCGCGCGCGGCGTGGTATTGTTCAACCGGTTCTACCAGGCGGACTTTGACATCGAAACGTTGGAAGTGCGGCCCTCGCTGCATTTCTCCACGCCTTCGGAGTTGCTGCCGCGGCTGCACTGGGCAGCGATTCTGTATGGCCACACGAATATCGATCTGGCGATTACAGGCGGCGTGCATTCGGCTGAAGATGTGCTCAAGTGCGTAATGGCTGGCGCAAGCATGTCCATGATGGCATCGGCGCTGCACATTCACGGTATTGAACACATTGGACGCGTACTGAGCGACTTGCAGTACTGGCTGGAGAAGCGGGAGTACGCATCGCTTTGGGAGACGCGCGGCTGCCTAAGCCGGCGTTCGGTGCCCGACACCTCGCCATTCGATCGTGGCAACTACATCAAGACGCTGAGCTCGTATAGCCTGCGGCAGACTGTGGCGGCTTTCTAAACAGCAGTAATTGACGGCAATTTGATTTTTCGGAACGCTCGCGGCGGCACACTGTAACGGTGTGGCCGCCGCAGGCTTTTGGGGTCCTGGGGACGGCGGACGGTTGGCAGATTGTGGCGCGATGGCTATGATTTCGAGTGGTTACGCATGAGGCGAGAATGAATCGTAAAAGTCTGGCAATGGCTACTGCACTGTTTGCGTGTCTGGCGGGAAGTCTGCATTTGAGCGCGCAGGCGCAGAAGAAATATGAGCCAACTTTGGAGTCGTTGGACAGACATCCGCTGCCGCAGTGGTATGCGGGCGCCAAGCTGGGAATTTTTATTCACTGGGGCTTGTATTCGGTGCCGGGATGGGCGCCGTTGACGCATCCGGACCACGACTTTTCGTCGAACGACTACATCAAGTACGACCCTTACGCGGAGTGGTATCTGAACACAATGCGCGTGCCGGGGTCGCCTACCGAGGCGTATCACAAGGAGCATTTCGGGGCGGATTTCGGCTACTACGATTTTGCGACAGAGTTCAATCGCGAATCGAAGAAGTGGGATCCGGACGCGATGGCGGCGATCTTCAAGGCAGCGGGCGCGCGGTACGTGGTGTTGACAAGCAAGCATCACGAGGGGTTTACGCTGTGGCCGAGCACGACGCCGAATCCCAATCCAAGATTCAAGGCCGGGCAGTTGCATGCGGAGCGGGATATTGTGGGCGAACTGACGGGCGCCGTGCGCAAACAGGGATTGCGGATGGGACTTTATTACTCGGGTGGCTACGACTGGACGTTTAATACCGGGCCCATAGAAACGAACGCTGACTACGAGACGGTGAAGCCCGAGACGACGGCGTATGGGAAGTATGCGAATGCCCAGATCCATGAGTTGATCGAGCGGTATCACCCGGCGCTTTTGTGGAACGACATTGACTGGCCGAAGACAGGAGATGCTCTGGGCGTGGAGGCGGACTACTACAACTCGGTGCCGGATGGGGTAATCGACGATCGCTTTGGCATCAAGCACGCCGATTTTACTTCGCCGGAGTACGCGAAGCTGGACAAGATCAGCGAGAAGAAGTGGGAGGAGTGCCGCGGACTTGGAAGGTCGTTCGGCTACAACCGCGCGGAGGGTGAGGCGGAGACGATTGCGCCGGGCGAGTTGATCGCGCTGCTGGTGGACATTGTGAGCAAGAACGGGAATTTGTTGCTGGATGTGGGGCCGGAGGCGAATGGAACGATTCCGCCGGTGCAGATGGAACGGCTGAAGGCGCTGGGTGCGTGGCTGTCGCAGAACGGCGAGGCTATTTACGATACGATGCCGTGGACGCGGGCGGTGGGGAGGTCGGTTGAGGGCGACGATCTGCGGTTTACGCGGAAGGGCGTGGATTTGTACGTGACGGTGCTGGGGAAGCCGAAAGCGGGGACGGTCACGATTGAGGATCTTCCGGTGAAAAAGGGTGTGGAGATTACGGAACTCGGCGGATCGGACGAATTCAGCGCGAAAGTGCAGAGCGAGAACATGCGCATTGTGTTGCACGGCGGCCTGAAAGGCGATTACGCCTACTCGTTCAAGCTGGCGGGCTATTTGCGTTAGGCGGTTTCGCTGAGCAATTGAAGCACTGTTTCCTCAAGCAGTCTGCAAGCTTCGGGAAGCGCGGCGGTCACTTCATCGCTGAAAGCTTCGCGCAGTTCTGTCGAGGCGGAGCCGATGGTCAGGAGCATCGCCTTGCCGGGGAATGAGCCGTAGAGTTGTTGGCTCAGAGAGAGAAGCTGGCCTGCACCGAGGTGGTGGGTCGCGATTGCGGCGGTTGCATCGTCGGGCGTGACAGGCGCGAGTTGGACGGAACCGGGTGCGGCATTCGCGGCGAGATCGATGAAGAGGACGGAGTCCGCCTGGGCGATGTCCTGGGAGAGTTCCGGGGTCCATTGCTGGCGGGAGATGATCTCGAGGCCGGGTATGCCGGCGAAACGCTCTTCGGCCCACTCGGCGAGCCACGGGCCAACGCCATCATCTTCGCGGAGGGTATTGCCGCAGGCGAGGATGAGGCAGCGGGATCCTGTGGGGTTCATGGCTGAATTCTAGTTCGGAAAAAATGTCCGAGGGATCCCCGGTCTCAAAATCGAGATCGGGAGCACCATTCAATTGTGACGACGCAAGGTTCCAGGAAACAGTTTAGTTGCGGATGACCGTGTCGATGACTTCCTGGTCGGCGTTGAACAGGGTTAGCGCGAGTGGCATTTGTCCAAGGGCGTGGGTGGAGCAGCTGAGGCAAGGGTCGAAGGTGCGGACCACGGCCTCGACGCGGTTGAGAATACCCTCGGTGAACTTGCCGTTCTTGATGTAATGCTTTGCGGCCTGAAGCACGCCGAGGTTCATAGCGTTGTTGTTCTGGCCGGTCGCGATGACGAGGTTGGCCCAGGTGATCAGACCGTTTTCGTCCACCTTGTAGTGGTGATTGAGTGTGCCGCGCGGAGCTTCGGCCTGGCCTGAGCCTTCGAGGCGGTTGACGCCGGCGGTGGCGCGCACATGCTTGTCGAGGATCAGCGGATCGGTGAGGATGCGCTCGATCTTCTCGATTCCGTAAAGCATGTCGACGAGCCGGGCATGATGATAGTAGAAAGAGCTTTGCACCGGCCCTGCGCTGAGTTGCTTGAATTCCGTGAGCTCTTTATCGGCGAGCGGGGTACCCATGGACTTGGCGATGTTGAGGCGTGCCAGAGGGCCTACGCGGTAGCTGCCGTCGGGGTAGCCGAGAGGCTTGTAGTAGGCGAATTTGGTGTAACTGTACGGCTCGACGGCTTCACCAATGACCTCGGTGAATTGGGTGGCATTGATACCGTCTGCGATGATGTTGCCGCGGGCATCGATCAGGCGCAAGGCGCCATCGGTGAATTCGATCGACTCATCTTCGTTAATGAGCCCCATGTAGTTGGTCGCGAAGTTGGCGAAGACGTCGGCTTCGGGCCTGAAGGTTTCGGCGATCTGCTTGTACCAGTCGATGGCGAGGCGGATGTTGGCGTAGGCCTCGGGAATCATGGCGAGAATCTCGTCGCGCTTGGCGGAGGCGAGCGGCTCAGTGACACCACCGGGCACTACCCAGCCGGGGTGGATGCGCTTGTTGCCGAGCAGCTCAATGATGTGTTGACCGAAGCGGCGCAGGCTGACCCCGGCGCGGCCCAGTTCAGGCTTGGCGCCGACGACGCCAAAGATGTGGCGGGTGGCCGGATCGGACTCCATCCCCAGAAGCAGGTCAGGGGAGGAGAGATAGAAGAAGCTGAGCGCGTGCGACTGTACCATCTGAGCCAGGTTGAGCATGCGACGCAACTGCGCAGCGGTGTGCGGGATGCGCACCGACATGATCGCTTCACAAGCTTTGGCAGAAGCGACAAGATGGGAGACGGGGCAAATGCCGCAAATGCGCGCCATGAGACTGGGCATCTCGTAGAAGGGGCGGCCTTCGGCAAATTTCTCGAAGCCGCGAACCTGGGTTACATGGAAGTTCGCGTTTTCGACCTCACCCTGTTCGTTCAAATGGATCGTGATCTTGCCGTGGCCTTCGAGGCGCGTTACCGGATCGATAGTAATGGTCTGACTCATATGGCAAACTCCGTCTCTTAGGCTCCGAATCGTGTCAGGGCTGGGATGTCCAGCGGTTCTCCTTTGACCAGCGCGGTCAAAGCGGTATGAAAGGTGTCGGCTGAGGGTGGGCAGCCCGGCAGAAACACGTCGACCTTCACAAACTCGTGAATGGGGCGCACGACGCGAAGCAGCTTGGGCACCACCACGCAGGGAATCTGCTGCTGCAGGCTGGCGTTCTCAATGTAGGCTCGATCGAGGATCGCTTCGGGGCCGATGGGATTGCGCATGGAGGGAACATTGCCTGCTACGGCGCAGTCGCCCATGGCGACAAGCAGCTTGGAGTGGGCGCGAATCTTTCTGATCTTTTTTTCGTCGTCCACCGAGGCGACCGCTCCCTCGACGAGGGCAATGTCGACCTGGTCGGGAAAGATCTTGGTATCGACAATGGGGCTGTAGACGACGTCGACGAACTCGGCCAGGGCGATCAGGCGTTCGTCCATGTCGAGGAACGACATGTGGCAGCCCGAGCATCCGTCCAGCCAGACTGTTGCCAGTTTCAATTTGCTCATTGGGCTTCCCTCATGAGGTTCAGGTAAGGCAGGAAATCGGGGTACTTGGGGTGATCGGAGCCGACTTTGCTCTTGTCGAACAGTGCTCCGGTGGGGCATACCTGTACGCATTTGCCGCAGCGGGTGCAGGCGGAACTTCCCCAATCCTGGTGCATGTCTGTGATGACCATGGAATTGATGCCGCGGCCGGACACATCCCAGATGTGCGCGCCTTCAACTTCAGCGCAAACGCGTACGCAGCGCGTGCAAAGGATGCAGCGATTTTGGTCGGCGGTGAATCGCTCGTGGGAGGCGTCGACGGGCAACTCCGGGTTCCGGTAAGGGAAGCGGACATGGGTAACGCCTTGTTCCTGGACGAGGGTTTGCAGGTCGCAGTGACCGTTGGCTACACAGACGGAGCAGATGTGATTGCGCTCGGCGAGCAGGAGCTCAAGGATGGTGCGACGATGCTTCTGCAATTTTTCGGTGTTGGTGCTGACTTCCATCCCCTCGTAGACAGTGGCTACGCAGGCGGGCAGCAGTTTGGGGCTGCCCTTGATTTCCACCAGACACATGCGACAGGCGCCGACATCGGTGAGGCCGTCGAGGTGGCAGAGGGTGGGAATGTTGATGTTGTGTTCCTGCGCAACTTCGAGGATGGTCTGGCCCCGGCGCGCGCTGACTTCTTTCCCGTCAATGATGAGTGTTTTGACGTCAACGGATTCGCTCATGCCAGTACCTCCACGGGGGCTTGAATGTTGCACACGCCGGCCGGACAGCGTTTGTGCACGATGTGCTCGATGTACTCGTTCTTGAAATATCTGAGCGTGCTCAGGACCGGATTGGGGGCAGTCTGGCCGAGGCCGCAAAGGCTGGCTTCCTTGACCGTAGCGCAGAGATCCACGAGAAGGTCGAGGTCGTCCATGGTGCCGCTGCCGTCGCAGATGCGGCTGAGGAGAGTGAACATTTGTGCGGTACCGGCCCGGCAGGGAATGCATTTGCCGCAGGACTCGGTCATGCAGAACTCGATGAAGAAGCGCGCGACGTTGACCATGCAGGAGGTGTCGTCCATGACGATCATGCCGCCTGAACCCATCATCGAACCAACCTGAATCAGGGATTCGTAGCTGACCTGGAGGTCGAGGTGCTCGGCGGGAATGCAACCGCCGGAGGGGCCACCGGTTTGCACAGCCTTGAAGGTGTGTCCGTCAGGAACGCCGCCGCCGATGCCCTCGATGATCTGACGGAGGCTCATACCCATGGGCACTTCGACGAGGCCGGTGTTGGTGATTTTTCCGGTAAGCGCAAAGACCTTGGTTCCCTTGCTCTTTTCTGTGCCTACCTCGGCGAACCACTTGCCGCCTTTGCGGATGATGGGAGCGATGTTGGCGAAGGTCTCGACGTTGTTGATGAGGGTTGGTTTTCCAAAGAGACCGCTGACGGCGGGATAGGGCGGACGTGGTTTCGGAGTTCCGCGCTTGCCTTCGATGGAGGCGATCAGCGCAGTTTCTTCGCCGCAGACGAAGGCTCCGGCACCGAGACGGATCTCGACGTCAAAGCTGAAAGGCGTGTTGCAGATATTATTGCCGAGCAATCCGCGGCGGCGGGCCTCGCGCAGACAGTTGGTGAGGCGAGCCACGGCAAGAGGGTACTCCGCACGCACATAGACGAAGCCTTTGGTCGCGCCCACGGCATAGGCGGCCAGAGCCATGCCTTCGATCACACGTTGCGGATCGCTTTCGAGGACGCTGCGGTCCATGAACGCACCGGGATCGCCTTCGTCGCCGTTACAAATCACGTATTTGAGATCGCCGACGGCCTTGGCAACGGTGCTCCACTTGAGGCCGGTGGGGTAGCCGCCGCCGCCGCGCCCGCGCAGGCCACTCTCGGTGATCTGCTGGATTACGTCGTTGGGCGCCATTTCGGTGAGCGCCTTGACCAGTGCCTGGTAACCGTCGCGCGCGATGTAATCGTCGATCTTTTCGGGATCAATATGGCCGGAGTTTTCGAGGACCACATGGACCTGCTGATCGAAGTGCTCGCGCAGATCGCATTGCAGGGCAGCCACGGGCTCGGCGCCAAGGCTGGCGACTACGGCTTCCGCATTCTCGGCGTGCACATGCCCGTAGAGGATTTCGTTGGGGTCGATGAGCACCAAGGGGCCCGCAGCGCAGAGACCCATACAGCCGGTGCGGCGTACGAATGCGCGTTTCCCTTGTGCAGCGACCACCTTGGTCAATTCATCTTTGAGCTTGTCGGAGTGCTGGCTCAAGCACCCGGTGCCCATGCAGACGTTGATCTCGTAGTCGAATTTCGAATTTTCGACGCGAACCGATTCCGCAATTTGATCAAGCTCTTCGATTGTCATTCGACGGCCCACCTTTCGAGTTGCTCGATCATCTGTTCGCCGGTCATTTGCCCTTGCAACTCGCCGTCGGTCAGAACCACGGGTGCGCGTCCGCAGGCGCCCACGCAGCGCGCCGTCATCAGGCTGATGACGCCGTCCTTGGTTGTCTGGCCCTGAGGAATTCCCAGGCGCTTTTCTGCCGCAGCCACCAATTTGTCAGTGCCCTTGATGTAGCAGGCGGTGCCGGTGCAAATGGTCATGGTGTGCTTGCCGGGCGGCTTGAGGCTGAAGTAGTGATAAAACGTTACGACCCCATAAGCCTGGCTGAGAGGCACATGCAGAGACTTGGCGACAAAACGAATCGCATCGTCGTCCAGATAGCCGAATGAGGATTGCACGGTGTGGAGCGTTTCAATGAGTGCGTGGCGGGCGAAACCATTCTTGCGCATGGTGCCGTTCACGATCTTCCATCGTTTGTCGTCGCTGGGCAGCGGCGGGGGTGTAGGTACTGGCACGGTTCCTCCCCGAAATTATGAAGTCGGAGTTCAGGCGATTGTGCTTTGAGTTCCGGCTTCCTGTCTAGATCAGTTGTACGAGTTCAGGCCCGGTTCTCTTAGTGACCACGGTCACCGGCAAAACCGGGCCATCCCATCTTATGGCACATCCCTCGCAGGATCAGTTGCATGCGGGGAAGCGCTGTTTCGATACGGGACTTCAAATTCGAAAGTGTCGTCCATCACAGTCGAAAGTGTTGCATGGCCAGCATAATTGTCACGGGTCAGTCCGCCAGTTTTGGGTGGCCGGGGCTCGCGCACAGAGGAAGCCAAGGGCCTCGCCGGACGACGGATCACGGAGGATGACATGGGTGCAAGTTCATTGAGCCAGCTGAATGCACTGGTGGCGCGAGTTCAAGAGGCGCAACGGCAGTTTGCGACATTTACGCAGGAACAGGTGGATCTGATTTTTGGCCGGGCTGCGCTGGCCGCGGCGAGCGAACGCATTCCACTGGCGCAGATGGCCGTGGCGGAAACGGGCATGGGCGTCGTCGAAGACAAAGTCATTAAGAATCACTTTGCTTCGGAATACATCTTTAACAAATACAAAGACGAAAAGACCTGCGGAGTGCTCAGCCAGGATAATGAGGCGGGCACCATGACGATTGCTGAGCCTGTTGGCGTAATTTGCGGCATCATTCCCACGACCAATCCCACTTCGACGGCCATTTTCAAGGCTCTGATTGCGCTGAAAACGCGCAACGGCATTGTTTTCAGTCCTCATCCGCGGGCAAGGCGCTCCACCTGTGAGGCGGCACGGATCGTTCTTGAAGCTGCGGTTGCGGCGGGCGCTCCGGCCGACATTATTGGCTGGATTGATGAGCCGACGCTGGAACTTTCGAATGCGCTCATGCGTCATCCCGCGATCAAGTTGATTCTGGCCACGGGCGGCCCGGGCATGGTGCACGCGGCCTATTCGTCAGGAACGCCGGCGATTGGCGTAGGGCCCGGAAACACGCCGGTGGTCATCGATGAAACTGCGGATTTGAAGCGGGCCATCGCCTCGATTCTGATGTCGAAGACCTTTGACAACGGAGTGGTGTGTGCCTCGGAGCAGGCGATCCTGGTGGTTGATTCAATTTATGACGATGTTCGGGAGCGCTTTCGGCGGCATTGCGGACACATTCTCAGCGCGAAGGAACGGGATGCGGTGCGCGGTGTGTTGATGATTGACGGCAAGGTGAATCCCGACATTGTGGGACAATCGGCGATGCGAATTGCCGCGATGGCGGGATTCGAAGTACCGGCTGGGACACAAGTTCTGATTGGGGAAGTGACGAAGATTGCGGCGAATGAGCCATTCGCCCACGAAAAGCTGTCGCCGGTTCTGGCCTTGTATCGCGCGGCCAACTTCGAAGATGCCGTGAGCAAGGCGGGCGAGCTGGTGGCACTTGAGGGCATCGGCCACACGTCGGTTCTCTATACCGATCAAGACGGACGGCGCGATAGGGTCAGCTACTTCAGCGCGCATATGCAAACTTCGCGCATTCTGATCAACACGCCTTCATCGCACGGCGGCATTGGAGACCTGTATAACTTCAGCCTTGCGCCGTCGCTGACGCTGGGCTGCGGATCGTGGGGAGGGAATTCGGTGTCGGCGAATGTAGGACCGCAACATCTGCTCAACATCAAGACGGTGGCCAAGAGGGCTGAAAACATGCTTTGGCACAAGCTGCCGCAATCGATCTACTTTCGCCGTGGTTGCCTGAGTGAGGCTTTGAAAGAGGTGGCGGGTCGCAAGCGCGCACTTGTCGTGACCGATCCTTATCTGTTCAATCACGGCCATGCGGACGATCTGATATCCGCTTTGAAGGGTCTCGGGCTGGAGGTGGAGACCTTTTTCCAGGTGGAGGCCGACCCCACGCTGACTACCGTAAGAAAGTGCACGGAGATGGCGAACGCCTTTCGTCCAGACGTGATTGTGGCGTTTGGTGGCGGTTCGCCGATGGATGCGGCAAAGATTGCGTGGGTACTCTACGAGCACCCTGAAGCAGATTTCCATAGCCTGGCCATGCGCTTTATGGATATTCGCAAGCGTATTTACACGTTTCCGAAGCTGGGAGCGAAGGCGACGCTGGTGGCGATTCCAACCACGTCGGGCACGGGCAGCGAGGTGACGCCGTTTGCGGTGGTGACCGATGACGCAACGGGGAAAAAGTATCCTATCGCCGACTATGAATTGACGCCGCGCATGGCCATTGTTGACCCGAACCTGGTGATGTCGATGCCGAAAGGGCTGACCGCCTATGGAGGCATCGATGCGGTGACCCATGCTCTCGAAGCCTATGTGTCGATCATGGCGACGGAGTTTACGGATGGGCAGGCACTGCAGGCATTGAAGCTGCTGAAGGACTATCTGCCGGATGCGTACCGTCGCGGGGCGGCGGCGCCGATGGCTCGAGAGAAGGTCCACTATGCGGCGACGCTGGCCGGCATGGCATTTGCGAATTCGTTTCTGGGTGTCTGCCACTCGATGGCGCATAAGCTGGGCGCTTATTTCCATCTGCCCCACGGTTTGGCGAACGCATTGCTTGTTGCCAATGTTGTGCGTTACAACGCGAACGACAATCCAACGAAGCAGTCGGCCTTTTCTCAATATGACCGACCCAAGGCGCGCTGCCGGTATGCAGAGATTGCGGATGCCTTGAATCTGGGCGGAAACGACGCCGTCACCAAGGTCGAGAATCTTGTGGGTTGGATTGAGCGGCTGAAGCAGGACCTTGAGATTCCTGCTTCCATTCAGGCCGCTGGGGTTCCGGAGGCGGAATTCCTGGCCAAGCTTGACTTGCTGGCGATCGATTCGTTTGATGACCAGTGCACGGGCGCCAATCCGCGCTATCCGCTAATCGACGAGTTGCGGACGATTCTGCTGGATTCCTATTATGGACGCCCGTTTGCCGAGGAGACGAAGCCGGGCGCACCTGCGGAATCGCTCGCGGAGTCTGCAATCGTTTCGGCGTAGCGAAACCGGATGCGGTACGGGCCCTCCGTACCGCACGGTTCCCCGATCATCCACTGAACGAACGCCGCCCTTCGCGCCGGGCGCTCCCTTTCCAGGACAATTACGAAATGGACCAGCGAACCTGCGATAATTGCGGGGATACGGGACGTGATGCGGACAGGGCGTGGTCTCTGTGACTGAACGTGCGAGTGTGTCGCGCGGAATGCAAGGGTGTTCCGGGGGGCGAGCATGAAGGGTGTCTTTGTCGTGGGGGCTGGTCCGGCAGGCATGTTTGCCGCCAGGCAGATTGCTCTCGCCGGATATGACACAACGATTTTTAATCGCGACATTCGGCCGGGGGGACTGGCGCAGTACGGCATTTACCCGCTGAAGGCGAAGATGAAGACCGGGCTGCGCAAGCAGTTTACGCAGATTCTGGACATGCCCAATGTCCACTACTTTGGGAACGTGCAGATTGGCGCGGCCTACGACCTCTCCCTGGCCGAGCTGGAGGCCATGCGGCCGGCGGCAATTGTGTTCGCCTGTGGGGCCCAGGGGGCGAAGAAGCTGGGGTTGCCGGGCGAAGACGCCAGAGGCATTTATGCCGCGAAGGATTTTGTTTACCACTACAACCAGCTTGCTCCCTATGTGTCGATGGATTTTTCGACGGGGAAGCGGGTGGCGATTGTTGGGGTGGGCAATGTGGCCATCGATATCGCGCGCTGGCTGCTGCTGGACAAGCCGGGGCGGAAAACGGAGAGCGTGGTGATTGTGGCGCGGCGCGGTCCGATGGAGATCAAGTTCGACCGGAAAGAGATTGAATACGTCGAACCGCATCTGTCACGCGAAGAACTGGCCAGTGAATTGGAGCGCGTGCGGGAGCGGTGCGAAAAATGCAACCAGGATGTTTCGCCCGAGAATGTGTTCCCGACGCACTTTCCGCATCTGAAGGATCCGAATTTTGCGTCGATTCCGCCGCGGCTCTCATTTCGTTTTTTGTCGTCCCCGAAGGCGTTCCTGACCGATGAAAGCGGCCGGGTGAACCGAATGGAAGTGTCGGAGAACGACCTGGTGCTGAGGGACGATGGCAGCACGTCGGCTCGCGTGACCAAGGAAAGTGCGACGCTTGATGTGGATACGGTGCTCTTCGCCATTGGGGACAAACACGATCCCGCGATTGGGCTGCCGATGGGGCCGGACGGGTATGCGACCAAGCCCGACGAAGAGAATTCCGGAGAGCCTTCCTATTTGGTGTGGGATCCGGCGATGAACGATGTGTATCCGGGTAGGTTTGTAGCGGGTTGGGCGCGCAAAGCGAGCACGGGGCTGGCGGGAATCGCGCGGCATGACGGAGAGGCGGGAGCCAAGAAGGCCCTAGAATATCTGAATGAGGCGGCGGATCCCGGGACGTTCTCGGCAGACGAGATTCGGGAACGCCTGGCTGCGAAGGGAATCCGCACGGTGGGGAAGGCGGATCTGCAGTTGCTGGCGCGGGCGGAGGAAAAGGCCGGGCAGGTTGAGCCGCCTATGTCGTTTCATCTCAGTGGTACGGATGAACTACTTCAAGCTATAGACGAAGAACGGGTGCGCGCGGCGTTGAAAGCGGATTCCCCGGCGGTTTCGGCGGACTGAGATGGAAGGCTGAGTCAGGCCAGACTAGCCAAGAGCGGGGAGACGGTCGGAAATGCCGAGCAGGAAGATGAGCCCGATCGCGCAACTGTAGATGGCCCCGGTCCACGCAATGACGTGATAGAAGCGCGGATGATGGCCGGTGGCACGGAAGGCACCGCCCATCGAGGCGGTCATCAGGGCATTCATGGCGACGAGGCCGATGGCGAAGGCACCCAGGCCGAGCATGCCGCGTGAGGTTCCGCCGAGGTTGGCGGTGAGAAAGAAGAGCGCCAACTGGCTAGGGGTCTCGGCGCCCACGCCGTGGAGCACGCCGATGAGGAAGACCGATTTGCCGTTGTACATCCACTGAAAGCGGTCGGGGCGGGGCGCTGCGGGATTCCAGGTGCGGCGGATTCGCCACGCAATCCATAGAATGCCGTTGATAGCAATGGCTAGGCGGCTCTCGATGCGGCTGTGGGTGTGGCCGTGCGCGTCTTTGCGCAGGATGCCGGCGACAACGCCGATGCCGAGCACGATGAGGGTGAGTCCGATGAGGCGCTCGGTCCAATGATCGAGGCCCTGGGGTAGGCCCAGATGCATTTGGAGCACGAACACGCCGAGTGCGGCGACGGTGAAGGCGTGGCCCAGCGCGTAAGTCATGCCCAGGCGAAGACCGCTGAACCAATTGCGCTGAACGGCGGTGATATCGGAGATGGCGGCGAGATGGTCGTAATCGAAGCCATGACGCAGCCCGAGCACCAGGCAGGAGCCAAGAGCGGCGTCAAGTTTCCAATCCCCGAGAATCGGCGTCACGCAGCCCAGTATAGAGCAGGAGAGGATAGGTTGGAGTGGCAGCCGTCACCGGACTTCACGAGGCGGACAGCTCCGCATGGTCATGTGGAGGCGGGCCGAGGGCTTTCTGAGGGATTAAGAACTACTTTCCCGGCAGGTGCTGAATGCTGTAATTCGAGTAGTCGATGGTGACGACGGTCTTGCCGTAGAGGAATGTACTGGATTCCGCGTGGGCGTGGGTGGCCATGGCAAAGCCATCGATGTTGGCATACTGGCGCATGACGTGAGCGGATCCGGCAAAAATGGAGGGAGCCTTGGAAGCTACGCCTTCGAGGCGGACGATGGTGAAGTTCTGGGCGTCGACCCAGAGGTTTCCGACGATCAGGTTGGTCGCCTTGCGTTTGGGATTGATGGAGAGCACCAGGCAGTCGCGCCCATCGATGCGTTGGACGCCGCCCGGCTTGACTGTCATCTCGTAATTCGCAGAAATGATCCACGATTTCTCGACATTGCCGGGCAGGTTGATTTCCTTTTCGCTGGCGAGGATGGGGTCAAGGCCAAGACGGCGAATCATGGCGGATCCACTTTCTGAGACGATGTCGTAGGTTTTGCCGGCGTCCTTCTTGTAAGTGGTCTTGACGGTCATTTCCGCTGTGGAGTGGGCCTGATCGTCACCGTGGAAGACGGCATAGTGCTCGGTGACGGTGTATCCGGCGATGCTGTTGACCCGGAGCGCGACGGCGGCGTCGATTCGACGGATGACTTCGGCCTGGTCGAGTGGCTGAGGGGCGGTGGCGACCGATCCATGGAGAGTGAAGCAGGCGAGGGAGAGGACTGCCGCGAAGAGGGCCGTTCGATTGAGGTGCAACATGCTGAGATTCTGCTTTCGCCTCCAACAGAAGTATGAGGCTTTTGGTTGCGCCAGTGCAGAGTGCGGGCGTTAACGGATTGGATGCATGAGAAGGGGCAGGTACGCGTAGGCTATGCTTGACTGCGACGCGAGGCATTTCTCATTGAACGACAGGGCACAAGCGAAGACCGGACTGGAGCGGCGCGGCGTGCTGGTGCGTGGCGTGGTGCAAGGGGTGGGGTTCCGTCCGTTTGTGTACCGGCTGGCAACGGAAGAAGGGCTGGCAGGATCGATCGGGAACGACACGGATGGAGTGACGATTGAGATTGAGGGGCCGGTCGCGCGAGTGGAGGCGTTTGTTACGCGGCTGCGGGCGGAGTTGCCGCCGTTGGCGCGGATCGATGCGGTGGCGGTGCGGGACCTGGCGGTGACGGGCGAGGCAGGGTTTCGTATTGTTTCAAGCCGGGTGAAGGGGCAGGTAAGTACAGGGATTCCGGCGGATGCCGCGACCTGTGCGGACTGCCTGCGCGAATTGCTCGACCCGGAAGATCGGCGCTATCGGTATCCATTTCTGAATTGCACGAACTGCGGGCCGCGCTTCACGATTACGCGGCGGATTCCCTATGACCGGCCACAGACTTCGATGGCGAAGTTTCCCATGTGCGCGGCGTGCCAGGCCGAGTACGACGATCCCCTGAATCGGAGATTTCATGCGCAGCCCAATGCGTGCTGGGTCTGCGGGCCGCGGGTTTCGCTGGAGCCGGCGGGCGCGGAGGCGGTATCGGGCGATAAGGCTGTGGCGCAGACGATCGAGCTGCTGCTGAGAGGGAAGATCGTGGCGATTAAGGGCATTGGCGGATTTCACCTGAGCGTGGATGCGACGAACGATACCGCAGTGATGCGGCTGCGCGAGCGCAAGCATCGCTACGGAAAGCCGCTGGCTTTGATGGCGCGCGATCTGGATGCGGCGCGGGCGGTTTGTTTGCTGACGCCTGAAGAAGAGGCGTTGTTGCAGACGGCGGCGCGGCCGATTGTGCTGGCGCGCGCGCGAGTGGGGGGCGGAATTGCACCGGCCGTCGCGCCGGGGATTCCGTGGCTGGGCGTGTTTCTGCCGTACGCGCCGCTTCAGCATTTGCTGTTTGCCGATGTACGCGTGAAGGCGCTGGTGATGACGTCGGCGAACCTGAGCGAGGAACCGATCGCGATCGACAATGACGAGGCGCGTGCACGGCTTGGAGAGATTGCGGATGCATTTCTGATGCATGATCGAGAAATCCTGCAGCGGTGCGACGATTCCGTGACGGCAGTGGTGGATGGTGCGCCGCAGTTGATACGTCGCGCGCGCGGTTTTGTGCCGCTGGGTGTTGCGTTGCCGATGGAAGCACCGCCGCTGCTGACCGTGGGCGGGCACCTGAAGAATGTGTTTGCGCTGGCGCGGGGACGGTTTGTGTATCAGAGCCAGCACCTGGGCGATCTCGAAAATCTGACGGGGCTTGAGTTCTTCAAGGAGTCGCTGGATCACCTGATGCGCACGTTCGAGATTGCGCCGGAAGCGGTGGTGCATGATCTGCATCCGGGGTATTTGTCCACATCGTGGGCAAAAGAGTGGGCAGGTGAACGCGGCCTGCCGTTGCTGGCCGTGCAGCACCATCATGCGCATGTAGCGGGGTGCATGGCGGAGCATGGACTTGAGGGGCCGGTGATCGGGCTGAGCCTGGACGGCACGGGCTACGGCACGGATGGCCGCGTGTGGGGTGGTGAGGTGCTGATCGCGCGGCTGAATGGCTTCGAGCGCTTCGCGCATCTGGAGTATGTTGCGATGCCGGGCGGCGAGGCGGCGATTCGCGAGCCGTGGAGAATGGCGCTTGGGTCTCTGCGGGCGGCGGGCGTGGATGGGATGGATGCCCGTGTTCTAGAAATGCTGGGGACGAAGGCCAGCGAGGCGAAGATTCTGCAGCGCATGATGGAACGTGGCGTGAATTCGCCGGAGACATCGAGTTGCGGGCGGCTGTTTGATGCGGTGGCGGCGGTGGTGTTGCAGCGGCGAACGGTAGACTACGAAGCGCAGGCGGCGATTGAGTTGGAAGGCATCGCGGTAGATGAGCCAGATGCCTCGGGCTATGCGACGGAACTGGTCGGCGGGGATTGGGAACGACGCGAACCTGTGCGGATTCGTATTGCGGCTTTGTGGATGGAACTGCTGGAGGATTTGCGACGCGGAGAAGACGCGGCGCGGATTTCGGCGCGCTTTCACGCAGGCGTAGCAGGGGCTTTTATCGAGGCGGCGGCGAAGGCGCGGAGTGCGACGGGGGTGGTGCAGGTGGTGATGAGCGGCGGATGCATGCACAATCGGCGGCTGTCACGACTGCTGCGTGAAGGGCTGCAGGTGGAGGGATTTGAGGTGTTTCAGCATCGACAAGTGAGCCCCGGCGATGGGGGATTGAGTTATGGGCAAGCCGCGGTTGGAGCGGCTATTCTGCAGAAACAGAAAAGTGGAGTTTGACTGGGCCTGAGGAGGCAAACAGGTTGCAGATACGTGAAAACGTGCTGTTGGTGGTGAAGACTGTCAGCGGTATTTTGTGTATGTATGTGACGATGTGCGGCGTGAACGCTGCATTTGGGATGGATTTTCGCGCGGATACGCTTCTTGCAATGTTGTATTGCCTTATTCCGGCGGGAAGTATTTTCATTTTTGCCTTGGTCAAGCGACCCTGGCCTGAGATTGGACTGCATTTCTTGCTCGCCGTCTTTTACCTGATGGTGCATACGGCACTGGATTGGCGGACATGCGCAGAGCTTGGCTACTGCGGGACGGTGGGTGCAACGGTAATGGATACGGCGCTGACGCGGTCGAATGGTTCGACGTTTGCGGTGGTGCTGTTAAGTATCGCCGCACTGATGCTTGGCGAAAGCCGGATAAAGGAGCCGACGCACGGTTAGGTGCGTCAAGCTGCGGATGATTGGGAAGCGGCTCTCAGTCGAGGGTTAGCCGGAGAAGCGGACGAGTTCCTGCGCTTCATGACGCGGGCCGAGGATGGAGATGCGGGGGATGCGTCCGCGCACCATGGCGACTTCGTCGCAGCGATGCAGGCGGGGACACATCTGGCAATCCTTGAAGATCTTGTCGGGCAACTCGGACTTGTCTTCGACGGTTCGAAATCCAAACTTGAAAAAGAAGTCGGGGATGCGCGTGAACAGGCACACGGACTGGATGCCGTGCTCCTCCGCTTCTTCGATGAGCGCGCCGAGAATGCGTCCGCCGGCGCCCTGGCCTTTGGCCTCAGGCTTGACGACGATGGAGCGCACTTCAGAGAGGTGCGGGCCATAGAGGTGCAGCGCACCGCAGCCGAGGAAGACGCCGCCGTCTGATTCGGCGACGGTGAAGTCGCGGATGTTCTCGCAGATTTCGGCGAAGGGGCGCTTGAGCAGCGTGCCGTCGCCGGAGAGTGAGTTGACGAGGTCGTAGACGTTGGATGCGTCCTGTAGCAGAGCCTTACGCACCAGCATGGAGGGCCTCCTGCTTCGCCTTGAAGTCGGGCAAGTCTGCAAGACGCTTCCGCAAAGTAGCAAGGTCCTCGTGAACCCGCTCGCGCGCCGTTCCACCGAGGACGTCGTGGCAATCGAGTGTGGCTTCCATTGTGATGGCAGCGAAAAAGTCTTCGTCGAATTCCGGGCCAAATTGCTTCAACTCATCGAGCGAAAGCGCGTTCAACTCAACGCCTTTTTCAAGTGCAAAGCGAACAGCATTGCCGATTTTCTCATGCGCTGTGCGGAAGGGAACTCCCTTGTGCACGAGGTAAGTGGCAGCGGCCATGGCGTTGAGGTAGCCCGACTGTGCCGCCTCGCCCATGCGGGCGAAGTTGAACTGGAGCGCGGAAGTGAAACGCGCGACAAGAGCCAGCATCTGCGGTACAAATCCAACGGCGAAGGCCGGCTCCTGGGTCTCCTGCATATCCTTATTGTAGGCCAGAGGCAGGCCCTTCAACTGCAGCGTGACCGCCTCGGCGGCACCATGGATACGGCCGACTTTGGCGCGAATCAATTCAGTGAAATCGGGATTCTTCTTTTGCGGCATTGCGCTTGAGCCGGTGGAGAAGGCTTCGGGCAAAACGACAAATCCAAATTCTGCGGTGGCGAAGAGAGTGATTTCTTCAGCGAAGCGGCTGAGGTGCAAGCCGACGAATGTGAGGGCCTGCAGATATTCGAGGATGAAGTCGCGGTCGCTGGTGGCGTCGATGGAATTAGGCGTCGGCGCAATAAAGCCAAGTTCGCGCGCGGCGATGGTGCGATCAAGCGCGAGCGTGGCGCCGGCAACGGCACCGGAACCGAGCGGGCAATAGTTGAGGCGCGCCTTGCAATCCATGAGCCGTCCGACATCGCGCATGATCATTTCGACATAGGCCAGCAGCCAGTGGGCGACGAGGACGGGTTCGGCACGCTGGAGGTGGGTGTAGCTGGGCATCACTGCGTCGGCTGAAACCTGCGCTTTCGCGATGAGCGCTTCGGCCCATGCGGCGAGGGAATCGATGACGAGGTTGATCTGGCCGCGCACATAGAGGCGCAGGTCGGTGGCGATCTGCTCGTTGCGGCTGCGGCCGGTGTGCAACTTGAGGCCGAGCGAGCCGATGCGTTCGACGAGCGACAATTCGACGAAATGATGAATGTCTTCGGCGGTGGCGTGCGTGCGCACGAGGGCCTGACCCGCGTCGGAGGCGTGGTCTGCTGCAATCGCATCTAGGGCTTCACGCAGGAGCTTCGTCTCTTCGGCGGTCAGAATCGCGGCCTTGCAGAGGGCGGACGCGTGGGCTTTGCTGGCGGCTACCTCATGGGGGAGAAGCAGCCAATCAAACATGATCGAGCGCTGCCACTCTTCGAATTCAGCGTCGAGCGGTTCGCGAAAGCGGCCCGACCACATTTTCCCGGATTGTTGTTCGTTGGACATTCTTTACTTGCTTATTCCTTTTCCTTGCCGTTGTTGAGCTGGGGCATCTCGACCCCCTTGCTGAGGGTGAGGAGGCCGGTGGCGGCGTAGGTGATGAGCTTCTCGCGGGTGTCGGTGATGTCAAGATTACGCATGGTGAGTTGGCCGATGCGGTCGCGCGGGGAGAATGCGGATTCGGTCTTCTCCATGCTGAGGCGCTCGGGATGAAAGGTGAGATTGGGCGACTCCGTGTTGAGGATGGAGTAGTCGTTGCCGCGGCGCAATTCGAGGGTGACTTCGCCGGTGATAGGTTTGGCGACCCAGCGCTGGGCGGATTCGCGGAGCATGATGGCCTGCGAGTCGAACCAGCGGCCTTGATAGAGCAGGCGGCCGAGCTTGCGGCCATTGTCGCGGTACTGCTCGATGGTGTCCTCGTTATGGATGCCGGTAATGAGGCGCTCGTAGGCGATGAAGAGCAGGGCGAGGCCGGGAGCCTCGTAGATGCCGCGGCTCTTGGCCTCGATGATGCGGTTCTCAATCTGATCGGACATGCCGAGGCCGTGACGGCCACCGATGCGGTTGGCTTCGAGAAGCAGTTCGACTGGGTCGTTGAATTGGCGGCCATTGAGTGCGACGGGAAATCCCTCTTCAAAACGGACTGTGACCTGTTCGCGCTTGATTTCAATGTCGTCGCGCCATGAAGCCGTGCCCATGATGGGCTCGACGATCTTGATGGAGGAAGAAAGCTGTTCGAGGTCTTTTGCTTCGTGGGTTGCGCCGAGGATGTTGGAGTCGGTGGAGTAGGCCTTCTCGGCGGACATTTTGTAGGCGAAGCCGTAGCGCTGCATGAAGGCGGACATCTCGGCGCGACCGCCGAGCTCGTCGATGAAAGCGTCGTCGAGCCAGGGCTTATAGACCTTGAGGCTGGGGTTGACGAGCAGGCCGTAGCGATAGAAGCGCTCTATGTCGTTGCCTTTGAAAGTGGAGCCGTCGCCCCAGATGTGGACGTCGTCTTCCTTCATTGCGGCTACGAGCATGGTGCCGGTGACGGCGCGGCCGATGGGGGTGGTATTGAAGTAGGTAACTCCCGCGGTGGTGATGTGAAACGCACCGGACTGGAGGGCGGCGATGCCTTCGCGCACGAGCGGGCCGCGGCAGTCAATGAGGCGAGCTTTTTCAGCGCCGTATTCGAGGGCCTTGCGCGGGATCTCGTCGTAATCGGCTTCGTCGGGCTGGCCGAGGTTGGCCGTGTAGGCGTAAGGGATGGCTCCCTTGCGCTTCATCCAATGCAGGGCGGCGGAGGTGTCAAGCCCGCCGGAGAAGGCAATGCCAACCTTTTCGCCGACGGGCAGGGACTCGAGAATTACGGACATGCGTGTAGAACCTCAAAACAGTTGTCAGTGGTCAGTTTTCAGATGTCAGTTGGTCTTTCGCAGCTTTGGACGCTGAGTGGGGCTGCGATCCGATCACTGACAACTGACTACTGAAAACTGGGTACGTTGGCGAGACCGCCGAGTAACAGAAGCAATAACGCCTTCTGCGCGTGGAGGCGATTTTCTGCCTGATCGAAGACGATGGATTGCGGGCCATCAATCACGGCGTCGGTGACTTCATCGTTGCGGCGGGCCGGCAGGCAGTGCATGAACACTGCCGTGGGCAGAGCTTTGGACATGAGCTGTTCATTGACTTGAAACGGGCGGAAGATCGGGGCGCGCTTCATCGATTCATGCTCGAAGCCCATGCTGACGCAGACATCGGTGTAGACCGCATCGGCGTTTTCGACGGCGGCTTGCGGATCCTGCAGAAGACGCAGCTCGCAGTTGTTGGCTTGTGCGATATCGCGGGCGATGGTCACGATTTCAATATCAGGTGAGTAACCGCGCGGCGTGGCGACGGTGACGTTCGCTCCGAGTTGCGCGCCGGTCAGCATGAGCGAATGGCACACATTATTGCCGTCGCCGACGTAGGTGAAATTGAGACCGGCCACGCTGCCGAAGTGCTCCTGCAAGGTGAGGAAGTCGGCGAGCGCCTGGCAGGGATGCTCGAAGTCGGAGAGCGCATTGACCACGGGCACACGAGCGTTGGCGGCCATCTCGGTGATGGTGTCGTGCGCGTAGGTACGGAGAACGATGACGTCGACCCAGCGTTCAACGTTGCGCGCGATATCGGCGATGGATTCGCGTTCGCCGAGCGGGGAGCTGGTTTGATCGACGAAGATGGCGCTGCCGCCCATGGTGTTGATGCCGGCCTCGAAGCTGAGGCGGGTGCGCAGGCTGGCCTTCTCAAACATCAAGACCATCTGTTTGGCGTCGAGGGCATTCCGATACTCGCGTGGGTTGCGCTTTACGTCGTGTCCAAGCTTGAGGATGGCGCGCACCTCGCCGCTGGAGAGATCGGAGACGGAGCACATGTCTTCGCCCGCGAGACGCGCGGCTGCGGCGAGGATGTCGGGATCCTTCTGGACCGGAACGGTTGTTTCGATGGTTGCTCTGCTAGCCACGGTTATGTCCTCCTGCGGCCTGGGATGATGCATGCGCTGCATGCTCGGTGAAGATTTCGTCGAGCGCCGCGATGGTGGTGTCGACATGTTCGCGCTTGAGGATGTAAGGCGGCAGGAAGCGCAGTGCCGTGTCGCTGGTGCAGTTGATGACGATGTGCCTCTTAAGCATTTCAGCGACCGTGAGCTTGGCGAGGTCGGCGGAGTCGAGTTCCGCGGCAATCATGAGGCCAAGGCCGCGAACGTCCACTATGGCCTCGTGGCGCGAAGCGAGTGAGCGAAGTTGCGCCTGGAAGTAATTGCCGACTTCCGTCGCGTTGGCTAGCAAACCATCTTTCTCGATGGTGTCGATGACCGTGATGGCGACGGCACAGGCGAGCGGGCCACCGCCGAAGGTCGTGCCGTGCATGCCGGCGTGGATGGCGCGCGCGGTTTCTTCAGTGCAGAGAATCGCACCGAGGGGAATACCACCGGCGATCGGCTTGGCGAGCGTAGTCACATCCGGCTGGATACCGTAGTGCTGGTAGGCGCACCACTTGCCGGTGCGGCCCATACCTGCCTGAATTTCGTCGACGATGAGCAGGGCACCAGTGGAGTCAGCAAGGGCTCGTGCTTCGGCAAAGAACTCCTGCGTGAGGGGACGGATGCCGGCCTCGCCTTGAATAGCTTCGACCAGGATGGCGCAGACTTCGTTGGAGAACTTGGCGCGAAGGTCGGCGATGTCGTTGAACTTGACGAATTCGACGCCAGGAACGACGGGTCCGAACGGTTCGCGGTACTTGGCCTTGTACGTCGTCGAGACGGAGCCAAAGGTGCGGCCATGGAAGCTTTGCTCGAGCGCCAGAAACTTTGTTCCGATAGTCTTGCCTTCGCTACGAAGCAGGCCGGCGTGCGCACGGGCAAATTTAATTGCGCCCTCCCATGCTTCGGTGCCAGTGTTGGCGAAGAAGACGCGGTCGAGACCGGTGCGCTCGGTGAGACGCAAAGCGAGTTCCGCCTGGCCCTCGTGGTAGAAGAGGTTTGATGTGTGGATCAGCGCGCGGCTCTGGCGGGCGATGGTTTCTTCAATCGCCGGATGGCCGTAGCCAAGTGCGTTGACGCCGATACCGCTGAGCAGATCGAGGTACTTCGTACCGTTCTCGTCGCAAAGGTGGACGCCCTCACCGGATACGAACAGGAGGGGATTCCGTTCGTAGGTGGAGAGCAGCAGCCGACTTTCGGCGGCACGGATTTGATCGAGTTTTGTCACGTCACATTCTCCTCAGGCCACCATGACTTCGGTGCCGTGGGCTACGCGAGAACTGCAGAGATCGGGAAGGGAAGCTGCAGCTTCGGCGGGCAAAATTCGTACGCGTTTAACGCCATTCAAAAGAGCTTCGCGGCACGCACTGAGCTTTGGCAACATGCCGCCGGTAATGACAGCGGACTTGGCCATCTCCGCGATCTGATCGATGGAGAGCCATCGGAGTATTTCGCCATTCGAGCCTTTGACGCCGGGCACGTCGGTAAGGAACACGAGAGCATCGGCGTGGCATGCGGTGGCACAGGCGGCGGCCATTTCGTCGGCGTTGATGTTGTAATACTCGCCGTCGAAACCGAGGGCCATGGAAGAGATCACCGGCACGCCGTTCAATTGCCAGATGGCTTCGATCCAGCGGGGATCGCTCGATGCAATTTCACCGACGAAACCGAGGTCGGGCGCGGTGCGTTTTTTGCGGGCACGGAAGAGCAGGCCGTCGCCGCCGGAGAGACCCACGGCCGGTTGGCCCAGCGCACCGAGAGCGGCCACGAGGCTCTTGTTCACCTTGCCTGCGAGGACCATGAGGGCCACATCGCGCGTCTCTGCATCGGTGACGCGGAGGCCGGCGACGAATTCGCTTTGCTTGCCAAGGGCTTTGAGCATGCGTGTCAGTTGCACACCGCCGCCATGCACGACCGCGACCTGATGGCCGTCGCGCGCGAGTTCAGCAATGGCGCGGACACAGCCTTCGAGCAATGCAGGAGTTTCGAGGCCGGCTCCGCCGAGTTTGACGACGTACTTCATTTCTGGCCCTCCGCGGGAAGTTTCATTCAAGCCCCTCCGCTTCGCCCCAGCCGAGCATGAGATTGAGATTTTGCACCGCCTGACCGGATGCGCCCTTGAGCAGGTTGTCGAGACAGCTCACGATGACAGCGCGGCGGCCATCGGGCGAAACCTGAAAGCCGATGTCGGCGTAGTTGGTGCGCACCGAATATTGAATCTGCGGCAGCGTGTTGTCATAGAGCCGCACCATGGGTGAGTCGGCGAAGAACGTGCGATAGAGCTGTACGATGCTTTCGCGCGTCTGTGGTTTCAGGAAGCGGACATAGATGGTCGACAGGATTCCGCGCGGGATTGGCAGCAGGTGCGGCGTGAAAACAATTTGCGCGGAGCTTAGGCCGATCTGCTCCAGCAATTCGCCGGTGTGGCGATGGGCGAACACACCGTAGGCGGAGAGATTGTCTGCGGCATACATATAGTGGGTCTTGGCAGACGGCGCTTTGCCGGAACCGCTGACGCCGCTTTTGGAATCGGCGACAATGCCGGCGGCAAGATCCACAATGCCTGCGCCGACGAGCGGGCGCAGGGCAAGGATGATTGACGTCGCGTAGCAGCCGGGGTTGGCCACCAGATGCGCGTCGGCGATGCGAGTGCGATGCAACTCGGGCAATCCGTAGACGGACTTCGATTGCGTGCCGGCGGCATGTTCGGTGCCATCGTCTGTGAAGGCATAAATTGCGCGATTCTTTGCGCTGTTCAAGCGCCATGCGCCGCTGAGGTCGATAACACGCATACCCCGGGCGAGCGCTTCAGGAACCCATTCACGCGATTGCTCGTGAGGGGTGGCGAGGAAGAGGACGTCGACGCCGCGCTCCGCGAGAAGCTGCCACGAGAAGAGCTGGAGCTTGAGCGCAGCGGTGCCGTTGTTGTCGGCGAGTTGGGGATGAATCTCGACCAATGGAACACCGCCCAGCGCAGCATCTTTCTCGTCGAGGCGCCCCGCGAAGACGGGAGGTGCGCTTTTGAGGCGAGGGTGCCGTAGCAGCAATCGCGCCAATTCTGCGCCTGCGTATCCGGTGACTCCGACAACTGCTGTTTGCACCGCGTCTTTCATGACTCCAACATCGTCCTTATCCGGGATTCAATTGCGCTGGCCTGGCGAAGATCCGCACAGATCACAAGTACGGTGTCATCGCCGGCGAGGGTGCCGACGATTTCCGGCCAGCCCTCATAATCCAATGCGGCGGCGACTGGCTGTGCGCCCCCCATCACCGTGCCGACCACGACCTGATTCATGGCCCGGCGGACGCGCATGCCGAAGCTCTCAATCATCTGCGCGACAGAAGGCGGGGCATCATCTTCGACCGCAGCGGCCGCGAAGCTTCCATTGCCGTTGCCGTTGGGCAGGGAATAGCCGCCAGGGCCTTTTGACAAACGAAGTTCATGGATGTCGCGCGAGAGCGTGGCCTGCGTCACTTCAAAACCGCGGCGGCGCAACTTGCGGCGCAGCTCGTCCTGGTTTGAAACGAGCGAGTGGCTCACGAGGTCTCGAATCGCGTTGTGTCTTTGGAACTTCATTTTGTTTTCAGGCAAATCGAAAGCGCGGCTCGCAGTGTGTGCGGCCGCGCTTGCATAAATATACAACAGAACTGTATAAGTATGCAAGGCGGCTTTCGCGCCTGCGGTCGAAAACACTTCTCCACAATCTGCAGTTTCATTTGTGGCCCTCCGGGCTTCCGCGAGGGTGTCTGTTTGCAGCGGTTTTACCTGCGTCTAGCGGTCCAGGCTACCGAAAAGGACCCTGCCTGGCGCAGAAATTGATTGAGAAAGGTCGTATAGTTACTCATGGGTTTCCCCTCGCGTTTTTCAACCCGGCCTACGCCTTCAGCCCCCCATGGCTCCCAGAACAAGAGCGTGCCTTCGTACGTCGGAAACAGCCTGGTCGATCCTCGGTTTGACTTTGATTCCTGCGGTGTGGGGTTTGTGGCGCAGCTTTCTGCGGAGCCGTCGCATGCGATTCTGCAGCAGGCTCTGACGGCACTGGCACGGCTGGCGCATCGCGGGGCCGTCGCTGCCGATGGCAAGTCGAGTGACGGCGTCGGGGTGACCACGGTGATTCCGCGAACGTGGTTGCTGGCGCGGACGGGGTTGATGTTGCCGGAGCACAAGCCGCTAGGTGTAGGCGTGATATTTCTGCCGGCGGAGGATGCGGCGTCGCGCGAGGAGATTGCTTCCGCGCTCAAGGCGCAAAACATTGAGGTGCTGCAATGGAGGCCGGTGCCGGTGCGTCCCGAGGTGTTGGGCGAGATTGCAGACTCGATGCGGCCGGAGATCTGGCATGTTTTGTGTACGAGCGACGATGCGGCAGATTTCAACCGCAGACTGTTTCTGGGCCGCAAGCAATTTGAGCGCTCGGAGTTGCCGGGCTACTTGGCGAGTCTCTCTTCGTCCACGATGGTTTACAAGGCGCTTTGTGCAGGAAAGCTGCTGGGCGATTTCTATCCTGACCTGGCCGATCCGGAGTTCAAGACACCTATCGCGCTGTTCCATCAGCGCTACGCGACCAACGTGTTGCCGTCGTGGGATCGGGCACAGCCATTTCGCGTGCTGGCGCACAACGGCGAGATCAACACGATCTGGGGCAACCGTTCGAACATGGAAGCGCGCGCGGCCACGATGGCGCTGGATCTGCATCCGGTATTGACGGAAGGAGGATCGGATTCGACGTCGCTGGATGAAATTGCAGAACTGCTGTCGCACAACGGGCGCACCGTGGGTGAGGCGCTGCGCATGCTGGTGCCTCCCGCGAATCCGGGGGACCGGTCGTCGTTTTTGACCTATAGCGGGGATTGCATTGAGCCTTGGGACGGCCCGGCAGCGCTGGCGTTTACTGATGGACACCAAGTGGGTGCGATTCTCGATCGCAACGGTTTGCGGCCCTGCCGATTTGCGATCGATGACACCGGACTGGTGTACGCGGGGTCGGAAGCGGGGCTGGTGGATATGGATCCCGAGCGCATCGTGCACAGCGGGCGGCTGGGGCCGGGACAGATGATCGTTGCCGATCTCGATTTCAATAGCTTTTTTGAAAACGACGAGATTCTGCGCATCTACGACACAAAGCGGCACTACCAGGATCTGATCCAGTTGGACACGCCGCTGGAGGATTCGGACGAGGAATTGCCGCTGCTTGAGCCGGCCGAATTGAATCGTCTGCAGCGCCGGTTTGGATTTACGCGCGAAGATGTGCGAATGATTTTGCAGCCGATGGCGGTGGAAGGCAAAGATGCCGTGTGGTCCATGGGCGACGATACGGCCCTGGCACCGCTGGCGCGCGCGCCGCGCCCCTTGTATGCGTTTTTCCGGCAGAGATTTGCGCAGGTGACGAATCCGCCGATCGATCCGCTGCGCGAGTCGGTGGTGTTGAAGATGCATACGCGGCTTGGTCCCTGGCCGCACTTACTGGAGTTGCGCGAGCCGCTGCCGGGACTGTCACTCAGTTCCCCGATCCTGACTTTGGGACAAATGCACGCGTTGCGGTATGCACATCACGCGCAAGCTGGAAAGATGCCGCACGCCATCCTGACGTGCCTTTACTCGCCGGATACGACGCTGGAAATTGCTATCGATATTCTGACGAAGCGCGCGGTGGAACTGGTTGGAACGGGCGCATCGTTGTTGATTCTGTCGGATCGCGCGGCGACGCCGGAGGCGATACCGATTCCTATGGCGATGGCCACCGGTGCGGTGCACATGGCGTTGACGCGCGCGGGCGTGCGCGCCGAGGTAGGGCTTGCCGTAGACGCGGGCGATTGCCGCGAGATTCACCATGTCGCGGTGCTGTTGGGGATGGGGGCCGGGGCGGTGTGTCCGTGGCTGGCTTTGGAGACGGCGCGCCATTTGAATCCTGAAAAGGGCGAAGAGAAACTGTTGCACGCGCTGGAACTGGGGTTGGCGAAGGTGATGTCGAAGATGGGCATCAGCGTACTCGACAGTTACAACGCGGCGCATTTATTCGATGCCATCGGGATTTCACAGGCGGTGGTGGACAAGTGTTTTGCTGGAGTGCCGGCGCCGATTGCCGGTTTTGGCTACAAGGAGATCGAAGGCTACGTGCGCGACCTCTGGCTAGGAGAACTGGCAGCCGAAGAGCCATCGGATGGCGAGGGCGCGGTGGTTTCTGCGACGCAGGTGCGCGAACTGCCGGACTATGGGTTTGTGCGGTTCCGCAAGGCGGATGAGGCTGAGTCGCACTCGTGGCAACCGCAGACGGTGCGCGCGCTGCAGACCGTAGTCGGTTCGACGAAGCAGGGAGCGGCGGTGGCACTTACTCCGTTTTCGACTTTTGCCTCGCAGGTTGTGGACGCAGAGCCGTCGAATCTGCGCGACCTGCTGGAGATTCGCCCGGCCGGGCCGGAGATTTCGCTCGAGCAGGTCGAGCCCGCAAGCGACATTACCAAATCATTCGTGGCAAGCGCGATGTCGTTCGGTTCGCTGTCGCCCGAAGCACATCAGACGATTACGCAGGCGATGAATCTGCTGGGTGCGAGGTCGAATACGGGCGAGGGCGGAGAGGATCCGGCCGTCTATGCGCCGAGGGACGGGGCACCTTCGCTGCTGAACAACAAGATCAAGCAGGTAGCGAGTGCGCGATTCGGCGTTACGGCGGAATACCTAGCGCACGCCGAGGAACTGGAGATCAAGATTGCGCAGGGCGCGAAGCCGGGCGAGGGCGGACAACTGCCTGGACACAAAGTGACGGAGCTGATTGCGCGCTTACGTCACGCACAACCGGGAATGCAGTTGATTTCGCCGCCACCGCACCACGATATCTATTCGATTGAAGACCTGGCGCAGTTGATCTATGACCTCAAGCGCGTGAATCCGCGCGCCGCTGTGGGCGTGAAGCTGGTGTCGGGATGCGGTGTGGGAACCATCGCCGCCGGTGTGGCAAAGGCGTACGCCGACTATATCGTGATCGCAGGGCACTCGGGTGGGACGGGCGCGTCGCCGCTTTCGAGCATCAAGTACGCGGGGAATCCCTGGGAGCTTGGACTGGCGGAAGCGCAGCAGGTACTGATTCACAACGGCCTGCGCGGACGGGTGCGTTTGCGGACCGACGGTGGGCTACGCACGGCGCGCGACATTGTGATGGCTGCGTTGCTGGGTGCGGATGAATTTGCGTTCGGGACGGCAGTGCTGGTGTCGTTGGGTTGCGACATGGCGCGGCAATGCCATTTGAATACCTGCCCAACGGGGATCGCCACGCAACGACCGGAACTGCGGGCGAAGTTCCGCGGTAAGCCCGAGCATATGGTTCGCTTTTTCGATGAACTTGCAGGAGAGGTAAGGCAATTACTGGGGAAGCTTGGGCTGCCTTCGCTTGCGGCTGCCGTCGGTCGCACGGATCTGCTTGAGCAGGTGCGATGGGATGCAGGGTTGGATCTGAAACCCCTGCTGGCAGCAGCGGCTATCGCCGCGGAAACGGGTGGAGCGATGCGGTGGCAGGGCGGGCGCAATGACCGTCCCGAAGAGCATGCAGCGATCGATGATGCGTGGGTTGAGCCGGGACTGGCGGCTTTCAAGACGGGCGTTCCGTTCCGCGTCGATGCGCACATTTCAAACGAAGACCGCACATTGGGAGCGCGACTTGCCGGGGAACTGGCGCTCTTCAAGACACAGAACCCCGCGGCGACAGGTTCGAATCTCACGTTTAGGTTGAAGGGGATTGCAGGGCAGTCGTTTGGAGCTTTTGCGGTTGCGGGGATGACGCTGCAACTTGAGGGCCTGGCGAACGACTTTGTGGGCAAGGGCCTGTGCGGCGGAGAATTGGTTTTGCGCGGGCAGGGCCGCGTCGCCAGCGAAAGCCAGAAACACACACTGCTGGGAAATGTGGCTCTTTACGGCGCGACGGGCGGGTGGCTGTTTGCGGCGGGGCGTGGGGGGGAACGGTTTGCCGTCCGCAACTCTGGTGCGTTGGCGATTGTGGAAGGCGTGGGAGACCACGGCTGCGAATACATGACTGGCGGATTGGCCGTGGTGCTGGGTTCGACCGGCATCAACTTTGGCGCGGGCATGACCGGAGGTTTGGCGTGGATTTACGACGAAGACGGCAGCTTTCTTGCGAAAGGGCTTTATCACAAGATCTTCCTGCAGCCGGAGACGTGGAGCGAACTCGATCGCACAGCGCGGCAGTCCATTCGCGAAATGGTGGAGTTGCACGCGACCAAGACTGCCAGCGTGCGCGCCAAATGGCTGCTCGCGAATTGGGAACAGGAAGCGCCGAAGCTGCTGCGGATGACGCCGAAGGCGCAGGCGTAGGCCGCAGCCCGTTTTACTCAGCGAAGCTATGTCTTCTTGAGATTCTTTTGCTCATACATTGCGGTGTCGGCCTGGGCGAGCAGGTTTTCCAGACTCACGTTCCCGTGCTCGCTGACGGTGACATGACCGGTGCTTAGACTCAAAGGCATGTGTCCAGTGGGATCGGGCGTGCGCAGAGCGGCACCGGCATGCAGCCTTGCTACGGCGACCTCGATGGCGGTATCGCTGAAGAGTCCACAGACGGCGAATTCGTCTCCGCCAATCCTTCCCACCACGTCGGACTCTCGAAATGTGGTTTTGAGGAGTTTCGCGGTATCGACGAGGAACATCGAGCCGACGCGATGGCCCAGCTTGTCATTGATCTGCTTCAGTTCATCCACATCGATGAAGAGCACCGAGAAGGGCTTCCGGGAACGTTTGGCGAGCCGGAGCGCCTGTTCGGCCAGCACCCGAAATCCCCTAAGGTTGGCGAGACCGGTCAGTTCGTCGCGGAGACTCAGGTCCTTGATTCTCACTTCCATTTTGTTGATGCGAGCCGCCAGAATCATCAAGAGCCCAAACGACAGCACGGCAGCCAACGAGGCGAGTATTGCGGAGGCGTAGTGCGGGGGAAGCAGGTGATTGTTGAGGAGGCGGACTCTGCCTATTTCGCGCAGAAATGGCAGCGCGAGCAGAATGGGAGTGAGGACGCGGGCGATGCGGCTGCCATTGCCGGTGCCCACAAGGATCGAGAAGACCCCATATTCTGCCCGGCGGCTAAAGGCGACGAAGCTCAGCAGTGAGAGCGAAAGAAGAGCTTGTGGCGAAGTCCAATTGCTTGGGGCTATGCTGAAAGGAGAAGTTGCGCCGAACAGGTATCCCGAGACGACGACGAGGACCAGAAAGCTCACGGCGGCTACGCAGAAATCGGCAAAGTGCCGTGCGACGCCTTTTGAAGCACGGACGAAAAACAAGGCGATCGCCAGAAGCAGGAACGAACTTCCGGATTGGGGAGACATCAGCCCGGGATGGCGCGACAAACGATCGGCAGCGACGAACGTATTCACGCCGAGCGAAATTCCGAAGGCGTGTTCGACCAGGCTGGCGGCGGCGATAGCTCCCACCAGAACAGCCAGCGCGCGGCTCGCGAAAAGGGATCTTCTGGATCGACCATGCTCCGAAAGGCTAAAGCCGACCGCACTCGCCAGGGCAACGAGGGCGGTATTGGCCTTCATCAGGGTCCAGAAGGGTGGCAGGGCGAATCCCAGCCCGACAATTATCCACGCGCACAGTGTCGATGCCGCGACGACTGCGACAATAGCGATGCAGATTCGCTGCACCCTGGCGAGGTAATCGAGCACGGCTGGATCGGACGGGTCGATCGCCGCGAGTGGGGAGTTCTTTGGCATTCTTGATAATTACCAACTCATACGCGTAGCGACAGGGATCGAGATCAGGCGTCTGCCGCCGTGGATACAGGTCGCTTTGCCGTCTATGGTCCGCGCACCCATACCTCAAGTATGCGCTCTCTGGGAATGAGCCTGCCTTTGGGCAGGAATTATCTTCGCTAGTAAGATGCGTCTTCTGCTGCCGGTGGCAAGCCGGATATTGAAGGCGGGCGGGGGTGCGGTATACGTGCAGGCTGGTACACTCTCGGTTGGCCACGTTTTCAACTGGGCCGGGTATACGCAAAGCCAATCATGACATCGCCCGCATCGCTTTCAACCATCAATGACCTTTTTTGCCGAGTCGCCGCGGCGGGGAATGCCCGCGCCGTTTTATGGCAGGACGAGTTCGGCCACTGGCAGCCAATCAGTTCCGATCAGATCTATCAGCGGGTACGCAAGCTTGCCGAGATCTTTCTGTCATGGGGTGCGGAGAAGGGCGCCCGCATTGCGATCGTCAGCGAGAACCGCTGGGAATGGGCGGTCACGGATTTTGCCGTGCTGGCTATCGGGGCCGCGAACGTGCCGATCTATCCGACGCTGACCGGCGAGCAGATCGCCGTTCTTGTGCAGGACGCCGGTTGCAAGTTCGCAGTGGTTTCAACGCGCCAGCAGTTTGACAAGCTGAATGCCGTGCGGCATCTGACTTCGCTGGAACGCATCGTCATTATGGATTCGGCGGCGACGCCGGAGGGCGCGATCGCCTTGAGCGCGGTGCTTGCCGGGGCGGATGAAAAAGGGGCCGAGCGCGATCCGGTGTTCGATGCACTGGTGCGTTCGGTGGAGCCGAAGGATCTGGCAACGTTGATTTATACATCGGGAACGACGGGCGAACCAAAAGGCGTGATGCTTACGCATGGCAATATCGCCTCAAACCAGTGCATTGCAGTCAAAGAATTTGCGTTTAACGCAACGGACGCCTGCATTTCATTTTTGCCGTTGTCGCATATCACTGCGCGCGCGTTGGATTACGTGATGTACACCTGTGGAGCGCAGGTCGCGTATTGCTCCCAATTCGATAAGCTTCCGCAGGCGATGAAGGAGATTCGTCCCACGGTGTTCGTGGGCGTTCCACGGGTCTACGAGAAAATTCGTCAGGCGGTGGAGCAGAGATCGGCCGCATCGGCGGTGAAGAAACGCATGCTGGGCTGGGCCCTTGGGGTAGGGGCGCGGAGTAGAGACCAGGTGTATGCGGGTGGGACACCGGCGACGCTGAGTTGGAAACTGGCTCGGAAGCTTGTCTACGGCAAGGTGCAGGAGGCATTCGGCGGACGAGTGCGAATCTTCGTTTCCGGTGGCGCGCCCCTGGGAATCGATACGGCGAAGTGGTTCGCTTCGGCGGGCATCGCGGTCTGGGAAGGGTACGGATTGACGGAGACGTCGCCGGTGATTGCCTTGAATACGCCAGTGAGTCAACGCATGGGATCCGTAGGCAGACCGCTCTCGAACGTCGAGCTGAAATTTGCGGAGGATGGGGAATTGCTGGTGCGAGGCCCGGCAGTTTTCTCGGGCTACTGGCACAAGCCGGCGGCCAACGCGGAGTGTTTCGATGCCGAGGGCTGGTTCCGCACCGGCGACATCGCTCATCTGGATGCGGACGGTTTCCTTTACATTACGGATCGCAAAAAGGAATTGCTCAAGACGTCAGGCGGAAAACTGGTTGCGCCGCAGCCGATCGAAAACAAACTAAAGAACAGCATCCTTGTGGCGCAGGCGGCGCTGGTGGGCGACAAGCACAAATTCATTTCCGCGTTGATTTCTCCCAATTTTGTCGCGCTGGAAGAATGGGCACGGAGTCACGGCATTGAGGCAAAGTCTCGGGAAGAACTGGTTGACGACACCCGCGTGATCGCACTGTACAGCGAGGTTGTGCGGGAAGCGAATGGGGGGCTGGCCAATTTTGAAACCATCAAGCGATTCCGCGTGGTGGCCGACGAGTGGTCGCAGGATACCGGAGAGCTCACGCCGTCGATGAAGCTCAAACGGCGGGTGCTTACGGTGAAGTATGCGGCGGTCGTCGATGCACTCTACGCCGACGAAGCAACCGCACGCGCCGAATAGTCGAAGTTGCCTCGGTGAGGTCGCGGCGCAGCAGTGAACGCTTGCTCCACATGCGCTGCATGGCGCGGAAGAAGGGAGCGCCCCAAGCTCCCACGCCGAGGATGCCGCCGAAGAGAATGACAGCGTCGATGCTAAGACGGCCGGCGCGGGACCAGTAGGCGTTGGGTTCCAGATTGAGCCAGAGCGAAAATTCATCGAGGGTCAGCGCCGCTCCCACGCCGTAGCTCACAGACATAAGCCTGCTGAGGAAGATGGAAGTGGGCGAATGGGAACGGCCGAGGTCGAGCAGCCAGCCATAACCCACAAAAAGCAGGATCAGGATGCCCCAGACCAGGTGGTGAATGTGGCGTCCGTGGACCACGACCCAATTGAACGGGCCTTCATTGTGGATGACCAGGCTGACGATCAGGCGCACGCCGACAAATGTGATGAGAAAGGATACCGAGGCGATGAACATGCGGCGCCGTGGCCGGTCGGGAATGGTGGAGCGAATGAGGAAGCCCAGGCGGGTAAGTTGGAGCAAGACCAGTAGCACCACGACCACCATGCTGGCAAACGCCAGTAGTAACAGTGCTCCTGTTCCGGGCATACCCTATTGAAACATCCGGGCGCTCGAATCCCAAGCTGGAATTGCATTTGTGCAGTGCACACGCAAAGGCGTGAGCGCGGTCACGATTCTGCTTTACAGGGCCGGAGTACACTAATCAAGGTGACAAGCCCGGCGATTCTGGCCGTCTTGCTCCAATCCAGGGAGATACTCCCGGCGGGCCTGTTCTCGGAGGTCGCGCTATTTCGATCAGGAGAAATCTGCAATGCGAGTTGCTTTGTTGACCGGTGGCGGCGATTGCCCTGGCTTGAATGCGGTGATTTATGCGGCCGTGCGTAAAGGGATTCAAACGTACGGCGATGAGTTCATCGGTTTCCTCAATGGCTGGCGTGGCGTACTCGACAATAACTGGATTCCGCTGACACTGGAAAGCACCGACGGCATCCAGTTGAAGGGCGGAACGATTCTGCATTCCTCAAGAACCAACGTGAAAAAGATTCCCGGTGGCATTGAGAAGGTGCAGGAGGTTTTGAAGGCCAACAAGATTGATGCGTTGATCGCGCTTGGCGGCGACGACACGCAGTCCGTAACACTCTTCCTGAGCGAGAACGGTGTGCCCAGCGTGGGCGTGCCCAAGACGATCGACAACGACATTAATGGCACCGATGTGACGTTTGGCTTTGACACTGCCGTCTCTATTGCTACCGAGGCCATTGACCGCATCCACACAACTGCCGATTCGCATAATCGCGTAGTGGTGGTTGAGGTGATGGGGCGCGACGCGGGATGGATCGCCTACGCATCGGGTATTGCCGGCGGGGCGCACGTTGTGCTGGTTCCCGAGCAGGAAATAGACATTGAACATGTCTGCAAGCTGCTCAAGTACAACTACGATCATGGGAAACACTACGGCGTTGTTGTGGTGGCGGAAGGCTGCCATCTGCCAGAAGTTGGGCAGGTGATCGGGTCGGCCGAAGTGGATTCGTTTGGACACGCGCGCCTATCGGGTATCGGCGAGGCATTGGCCGACCTGATCGAGAAGAAGACCGGATTCGAGACGCGCTCGGTCAATCTGGGCCACACGCAGCGTGGCGGCGTTCCCACGGCGTATGACCGTTTGCTCGGTCAGCGCTACGGACTGCATGCAATCGACATGGTCCACGAAGGTAAATGGGGCCGCATCGCGGTGCTCAAGGGCCTCGACATCACTGACATCACGATCAAGGAAGCCATTGCCAGCAATCGGCGCCTGGATGAGCGCTTCTTCAGCGTCATTCGCGATTTGGAAGCGAAGGTTTAAGCACACATCATTCGAACTTCAGCGGAGGGCCATTCTCGATTCGAGGATGGCCCTTTGTTTTGCACCTGCGTAAAGTGGAGCTATGGAGTATCGCCTCTACAAGCCAGAGGATTTTGCGGCGCTGTACGCAATTGAGGAGGTCTGTTTTCATCCGCCTCTTCGATTTCCACGCCGTTTTATGCGGCAACTGGTAGAGGCCCGAGAGTCTGCGACGTGGATCGCCGAGGAAAATGGCACGATGGCTGGCTTCTCCATTGTGGAATGGGCGGAGGACGTTCACGGCATCCACGCCAATATCGCGACGATAGAGGTATTACCGGAGCATCGCAAACGAGGGATCGGCAAAGAACTGATGCACCTCATGGAACAATCAGTGCGAGCCGCAAATGCAGCGATACTTGGGCTCCACGTCGATCCGGCGAATGCGGACGCGGTGCGGTTGTATGAATCGCTTGGCTTTGTACTGGTTGGCAGCGAGGATGATTTTTATGCGCCTGACCGTCACGCCCTCGTCTACCGGAAAGCGCTGATGGGAAAGCCGGCAGGCTGATCGCACGAACTACGTCTGAGTGCGAATTGGCGAAGGCGTAAAATAGAACTATTACTCATGTCGATTAGCAACCCAAACATCCCCAAAGCCGTTCTTGCCTTGCGCTCCTATTCTCGGGATGCGTTTCTGCACGATCTGCTTGCAGGCATCACGGTGGGCCTGGTGGCGTTGCCCCTGGCGATGGCCTTTGGCATCGCGTCCGGAGTCACTCCACAGGCCGGTCTTTACACGGCGGTAGTTGCGGGATTCCTGATCTCGGCGCTGGGCGGGTCGCGCACTCAGATTGGCGGGCCGACGGGCGCTTTTGTCGTGATTGTTGCGGGAATCGTGGCGCGTTTTGGCATGAGCGGGCTGGCCATGGTGACGCTGATGGCCGGCATCATTCTGCTGGCGATGGGGCTCACTGGCCTGGGCTCCGCGGTGCGTTTTATCCCAAGGCCGGTTGTGATTGGATTCACCAACGGCATTGCCATTTTGATTGCTTCGACGCAGATAAAGGATTTCTTTGGGCTGCGCATCGGCGCGGTTCCGAGCGAATTTCTGCCGCGCATGAAAATGCTGATCGCGCACTCGGAGAGCCTGAATCCACAGGCTCTTGCACAGGGCGCGGGTACGCTGGCGATTATGATTCTGTTGCCACGCCTGACAAGACGCGTACCTTCTTCGATCGTTGGCGTTCTGGTTTGCACCGGCGTTGCGTACGCGTTTCATTTGCACGTTGAGACCATCGGCACGCGGTTTGGGGGAATTCCGCAGGGCCTGCCGCCGTTCGCGATTCCCGATTTTCACGCGGAGCATATTCTCCCGTTAATCCCTTCGGCGTTTACGGTGGCGCTGCTGGCGGCGCTGGAGAGCATGTTATCCGCTGTCGTGGCCGATAGCATGACCGGGGACCGGCACAATCCAAACGTGGAGCTGGTCGCACAGGGAATTGCCAACATGGCGTCGCCGCTCTTCGGTGGTATTCCTGCGACGGGTGCGATCGCCCGCACGGCGACGAATATTCGATCGGGCGCGCGGTCTCCGGTTTCAGGAATGGTCCATGCGCTTACGTTGCTTCTCATCCTGGTGGTGGCAGCGCCGCTTGCGAGTTACATTCCGCTGACGGCACTGGCTGCGGTGCTGTTCGTCGTGGCTTACAACATGGGGGAGTGGCGCGAAATCGGCGGCATTCTGCAACTGGGTTTCACGGCCATTGCGGTTTGGCTGGTCACCTTTGCACTGACGGTCTTTGCCGACCTGACGGTAGCGGTGAGCGTGGGCATGGCGCTGGCGGCGCTGGTCTACATCTATCGCATTGCGGAGACGACGACGGTTTCGCCGGTGACGGACGAGTATATTCGCGACGGTCTGCCGCACACGTTGCAGGGACGCATTATTCCGCCGTATGTGACGCTGCTTCGCATTCACGGGCCGTTTCTCTTTGGGACGACGGAGAAACTTGTGGAGGAGACGGCGAACCTGGATGCATTCGCGCCGGTAGTGATTCTGCGGTTGCGCAACATGACGGCGATCGACGCCAGCGGCATCCACGCAATCGAAACGTTCGCGAAGCGACTGCGGGAATCGGAGCGCGGCCTCATCTTATGCGGAGCCATGCCTCAGCCGTCGGCCCTATTGCAGAAGCCGCGGTTTATTGGGCATGTGGGAGCGGAGAATATCGTGCCCAACATTCAGGCCGCGCTCGACAGGGCGAAGACGGTCTACGAAGCGATGCCGCACCAGCTAGCGAGCTGAGAGGCGGGTCGGCTGATACACCGCAGTGTCCATTCGACGATCAATATTTCCAGCTTGTCAGGTCGGCTCCGGGAGGCGCGGTCTTCTGGATGCGGTCGAGAATCTTGGGCAGGTACTGCGTATTGTAGTGCAAACGCGAGTAGGCGTTCGGCAGCGTGGGGTCGCCGTTCCAGCAGTGCTCGGCGCGCGGACCGTAGGTAACTTCGCCGCCGTAGGGTGGATTCTTCGTAGAGTCGAGAAAATCCTGCATGCGATAGACGGCGTCGTTCAGGAAATACGTGTCGTCCGAGCCAACGTAAATGTGAATTTTGCCGGCTAGTTCAGGCCCGAGCTTGACCCAGTCGCGCTCGAGAATGGCTTCAAGGTCGTAGTGCTGACGCCAGTATTCGGCGACGTGGTGATCGATTTTGCCGGTGACTTTATCAAAGATGGGTTGCGGATAGCCGTCTTCGCCAACTGGACCGTAGACCGCCTGCCATATGTCGAATTGTTCGCCGCTGCGGCTGTGATCGCCGAGGGCAAGCTCGTAGGCGTTGTTGTCTTCCACGGTAATCAGCGTGTGGCCAAGATAGTCGCGCATGGCGGGCTGGGGCACGCGTTTGTGCGCGCCCTCAAGGAAAAAGGCGTTGTCGTCGTCGTAGAGGTTGATGGTTTCGTAGGCGTGGAAGTCGACCGGATCGGGGCAGGCGACAAAGGCCCCGTTGTAGTGGTCGGGATAAAAGACCTGCACGGCGAGGGATTCCCATCCACCCGTTGAGCCACCGTAGACGAAGCGCGCCCAACCCTGTCCGAGGGCGCGGAATTGTTTTTCAATTGCGGGGATCAACTCGGTTTCGATGGCTTCGCCGTATGGGCCTACGTTGGCGGAGTCGACCGCGTACGAATCGTCGTAGAACGGATTGGAGTGCTGAATTTTGACGATGAGGACGCGCGGGAAGCCGGGCGCAATCCACTGCTGATAGAACTTGTAGGCTTCCTGTTGCTGAATGCGGTTGTAGCCGGCAAGGTGAAAGCGCTGGCTGTAATCGGGCTTCAGGTCGGGGTCGGGAGGCGTGGTGCGGAAATCGTCGAATTCGCTCGCGAAGTGATCTTGGAAAATGATGAGCGGGAAATGCGCGTTGGCGTGCTCGTCAAAGCCTTCCGGCACCAGGACAATTGCGCTGAGAAACATGGGCCGGCCCCAGAACTTGGTGAGAACCGCGCTCTGGATGCGGATGTGGCGGATGTATTTGGTGTCGGCCGCATCGGGAATCGGCGGAATCACTTCGGTGAGCGAGATTGCAATGGGCGCGCCACCGGGCGCGACGTGAATCTTTGCGGGCTTGGAATAGAGATTGCCCGGCGAGATGTTCCAGTGCTGCCCTTCGCCTTGATCCATGTGCATCTTGAGGGTTTTGCCGTCGCTGCGATGAAATGTCTCGTACTTGTTCAGGACGGCCTGCACGTAATAGTCGCCGGCGGGCACATCTTTGAGGTGGCGGATGGGATAGCCCCACGCGCTAGCATCGACGGCCTGTGATCGGCCCGGCTGCCAGCCATCCACCGTGACACCGAAGACAATCTGCGAGCGCGGTGTGTCGTCGATCTGGTTGCGTGGCTCAGCGCTGGGATCGGTGGAGAGGACGAGGAGGAGGCGGCCATCCAGCGGCTGCGCGCTGCGCTCTTTCGGGAATGAGACGGTGAAAGATTGTGCGATGGAGGCAAGAGGGAACAGCAGCAGAAGGAGGGCCAGGCCTGCGCGTTTCATTCTCGCTACTATACAGGCCCGGGCGCGAAGTTATGTACGGCTACTTTTGCGGCTTGTCGAAGGGCTGCTTGTCTGTAATGCGCGGACGGTTTTCAGCTTGCAGCTCTTTGCTGACGGCTTCGACTTCGCGGAAGACGCGGAGCAGGTTGCCGCCAAGAATCTTGCGGCAGTCTTCAGCGGAGTAGCCGCGCTCCATCAAGGCCGCGGTGATTTTGGGCAGGTCGGCGGGCGAGTCGATACCTTCAGGCAACTGGCTTTCTACGCCATCGAAGTCTGAGCCGAGACCGACGTGATCCACCCCGGCAACCTTTGCGATGTGGTCGATGTGGTCAATGAGAATAGAGAGCGGCGGGCGCGGGATGCGATCGGCAAACTGACGCTGCAGCTTTGAGATTTCGGATGGCGGAGCCTCTTTATGGTCGGCCTGGTATTTGTCCTTGAGTTCCTGAACGGCCTTGTCCATCTGCGGCTTAATGGCCTTTTGGGCGTCGCGATACTGCTGCGAGAGGAACCCAGAGTAGAAGTTGACCTGGACCACGCCGCCCTTGGAGTTCGGTCCGCCGGAGTTGGCCACGGCGCGCAGCATGTCGTCGGTCATATTGCGGGGCGCATCGCACAGCGCGCGCGCCGATGAATGCGAAGCGATGACTGGCGCCCGCGTGATGACGAGGGTCCGATAGAAGGTGCGATCAGAAACGTGGGAGATATCGATCATCATTCCCAGGCGGTTCATCTCGTAGACGACGTCTTTACCGAACTCAGTGAGGCCTTCCTTGGTGTGCGGAACGGATGCATCGTCGGCGTCACCGGAGGAGTCGGCCCAGCCATTGGAGTTGGACCAGGTAAGAGTCATGTAGCGCACGCCGAGGGCGTAGTAATCGCGCAGCAAGGCGATGGAATCCTCGATGGAATGACCACCCTCGATGCCCATGAGGGCGGCCAGTTTGTGCTGGCGATGGGCGAGTTCGATGCCTTCGGGCGTGGTGACAAACATCATCTGGTCAGGGTGTTTAGCGACCTGCTGTTTGACGGCGTCGATGAGGATGAGTGTACGGCGGGCAAAGTGCCCCTGATTGGCCACAGGATCGACCCAGATGGAAAAGAACTCCGCGCCGAGGTTGCCCTTGCGCACCGACTCGAGATTAAAGTTGCCGCCGTTGAGTGGGTCGCTGAGGTCGAAGTTTTCATCGACAAAGCGCTGGGGCGTGTCGGCGTGGGTGTCGATGACGATGGCGGACTTTTGGACGGATTCGGCGGTTTCTTGATGTGGAGTCATTTTGGCGGCAGGGGAAGGTGCTGGGGTTTGGGCAGATAAGGCTGCGCAGGCGACGAGAAGCAGGGAGGCGGGCAGGCAGATCAGGGCGCGTTTCTGCATAGGCTTGGCGTCAGTATAGAACGGCCAGAGGGCGGCGGCGGGAAAGCCGGCGCTGGGGAGACTGCGGCTTCATGCGTTGGCGGCTCGCGACAGGTCTGTTTCAGATCGGTTGAAGCGCAGCAAAAAAATGCGGCCCACACTCCTTGTTTCGGTTCAGTGTGGGCCGTTGGATTTGCTGGGAAAGGGCTATTTGTTTGAGGAAGCAGAGCTGGGTGCCGGCTTATTGCTCTTGGTGGTCTTGTTGTTGCCGGGACGATAGCGTGTGGTCATGTCCTCAGGGTCCTTGTACTCGACGGTTTCATGCGAATGCTCCAAGCCGTCGACGCCTTTGCTGGGAGCCGGGGCGGCAGCGTTCTTGTCCTTGCCCTGATAGAGCGGGTTGGTGCCCTGGTTCGTATTGTCTTTGTATATGGGATTGGACGCGGCCTTTTCGCTGCCGGAATCAGACTGGCCGGGAGTTGCATAGACGGACTCAACAGCATGGGCCGAGCCGAGCGACTTATCGCTGGTCACGATGGCCGGCTGGTGCTGGCGATCGGTTGACGCGTCTGCCGTGACTTTGAAGTCCGCGGAGTTGACTTGCCCGGACTTGCGTCCGCTGGATTGGCCGCTGGCGATGTCACGGGGAGCAACGATGGCTGACTGCTGAGCGCTCGCGGTCTTGGGAGCGGGTGTGCTTTTAGGTGCTGGCTTGGACTGTGCGATCGCAATTGCGGCGAATAGCAGGAGCGCCCCGGTGTAGAGGGCGGCGGTGCGCAGGGTACGCTTATTCATATTTGACCTCTCAATATGCCCAGATTTTCGTGACGAGAGAACCGCAGCACCAAGGGAAGGATCAACTTCAAAGTCTTTCAATAGGACAAGTACACGCCAGACGAGAGAGAGGTGTACATACAACTTCCAGTGAGGGGATTAACACCTCAGGTACGTTACGAAAGACAGGGGAGATGGGGCGCTGGTTTCGTAAGCGGAGGGAGCCGACCGGCTAGAGATTGACCGAAGTGCCGCCCCAATCTTCGGGCCGGATGTCGGCGATGGATTGGGTGAAGTTCCAGTGGTGGCCGGCGAAGTCTTCGGCGTTGTACTGGCGCTCGCCGTAGACCTGATCGGTGGGTTCGGTGAGGACGCGGGCACCGAGTTGGCGCGCGTGGGCGCAGTGGGCTATCGCGTCTTCCACGCGTACCTGAATGATGTGGGAATGGTTGGGAACGACGTCGCCTTCGGCGATGGTGAGGCAGCCCTGGCCGATGTGCATCTGGATGCGGTGGTTGCCGATGCGGAGGCGGACGGTGAAGCCGAACGCGGCGCAAAGCCAGTCAGCAGCGACGGCGGGATCTGGATAGATGAGAACGGGGATGACCGTGCAGGGCGGCACGGAGCGATTGGTCAGCATGGCGACACTTTACCATTCGCCGATTGGTTTTTGTAATGTTCGCTGCGTGTCAGGCGGCGGGCAGGTCGGGAGCCGGCCGAGAATCGATGCCTGCAAAGAACGCGAGGGCCAAGCGACTGGGAATGGTGAGGTTTGAACCGGAGAATCGGAGCAGCCCCTGACTCTTCAATTCACTCAGGGTGCGGGTGACTGATTCGCGCGACGTGCAGATGCACTCCCCAATTTCTGCCTGGGTGAGGGTGCATCGAATCTGAATGCCATTCTTGGTAAGCTGGCCGTCCTTGCACCACTCGAGCAGAAGGCGGGCGAGCCTGACTGGAACTGAAGTGGTGAGCCCGAGAATTCGCAGTCTTTCGCACAAGCGCGCGTTGAGTAGACTCAGCTCTCGTGCGACGTTCTGAGAGGCAGTGGCGTGGTGCGATAGGAAGTCAAGAAAATCCTGGCGATAGAGGCCGGCGACCTTGCAGGGGAATTTGGCTTCAGCGCGGATTTCAGACGGGCAGCCCGAAATGGCGGAAGCCAGGCCCAGGATCTCTCCGGTTCTTGCGATGCCGAGCAGGAATCGCCTGCCCTCGGGCGAATTCATTGAAATGCTCACTTCCCCCTCAAGGAGGAAGAGGATGGTCAACGGTTTCTGCTCTTCGGCGATCAGCACTTCGGCGCCGCGGCATTCGAAATGATGCGCCAGAGTCTCAAAGTCACGTCGCGCGCTGCTGGTGAGGCTTTGGAAGAATTCTCCGGTGCCGCTGGGCCATTGGATGTCGCTCGGCATGGAACGGCGAGGAGCGAGCGCGGGCTTTGGGAACGACGAAGCAGGCCTCTCCGCCATGTGGGCCTTCATGCCTGAAGGAACGGGCGCGGGGCGATTGGACGGGGACTTTCTCCGGGTTCGGCTGGTTATCAATCGTAGGGCCGGCATCGAGGATTCCTCTCTTGCGTATCGGTCAGTTCGGGCCGAGCCAGACGATCTGCAAGGCATGTATCTGGGAGCCCATGCAGAGTGCCCGGAGTTGGTTTTACCTTGACGCGACTTGTGCACGCGATTCGGCACGCTGGGCCAGCAACTCTCGAATGTCGTGGAGAAGATGGTCGGGCTCATTGGGGAGGATTGCGTCGGCAGATTTGTCGGAGTCGCTGGATGAATTGGTGACGCAGACAACGGGAATGTGCGATCCGGATGCGCGAATCATATAAGTGAGTCGTTCTCTGCTTTCGGCGGGGAGGGAATGGCCCAGCAAGACCAGGTCGAAGTCGCCTTCATTGACGTGAAGGATAGCTTCGCGGAGGGAAGCGGCGGAAGTGACGAAGTATCCCGCAGATCGCCATGCGAGTTTTTGAGTTGCCAAGAGCGATGAATCCAGGCCAACGGCGAGGAGGACGGTGAGGGGCATGAGACCTCCAGATTGGACAGACTGTGTTCCACGCACCCGGGAAATGGCGGTGGGATATTTATTCTTGGGGAGAAAGTGCTGGGCGACTGTTCGCTTTTGCACACTTCTGGACCTTTATTTGGAGAAGTGGCAAGCTTTGCGGTCTGTGGAGTGGAAGCCGGGCTGCAGGTGCGCCCGCAATGTTCTGCTGTCGGAAGCGGTTGTGGGAGTATGCTGGGGTCTCCCCTAAGCTCAAAATCCCCGGAGGCACGATATGAAAATCTCTCACAACTTCACAGTCTCTCTCTGCCTGTCGATTGCAGGCCTCACACTCAATGCGGTTCCCGCGGCGGTTGCACAGGAGGCCGGCGCAGTTAAGGGCCCCAGCAAGTATCTTTTCATCAGCAACGTGGATCTGAAGCCGAACCAGGCCGGTCCTTTTGCAAAGGCACAGGGAGCCGAGGTGCAGGCTTTGCGCGCGGCCAAGGCGCCGGGCCGCTACATAGGCATGTGGGCCATTACCGGCGCGGATCACGTGCTGTTTCTCGAGGGCTTCGATAGCTTCGCGGATATGCAGAAAGAGCATGAGGCGCTTTATGGAATTCCAGCGGCGGTGGCTGCGATTACGGCCGGCGACGCTGGGCAGACCGCGTCCACGGCCAAAGATGTGAGCAGCATCTACAGCTACGAGAAGGACCTGAGCTACAACGCGGATATTGATCTATCGAAGATGCGGTTTATGCGGACCATTCTCTTTCACGTTCGCCAGGGACATGACGAAGAATTCCGTAACCTGGCGAAGCTTTATGTGAAGGCGTATCAGACGGCGATTCCCGAAGCGCGCTGGGCCATCTTCCAGAAAATGTATGGCATCGGCAGCGATAACACGTATGTCCTGATCACGCCGATGGAGTCGCTGGCGGTGGTCGACGCCATGCACGCGGACAACGGCAAGTTTGTGGGCGCAGTTGGCAAGGAGCAACTGGATGCGCTGAACAAGGGTATGGACGATGCCGTCGAGTCTTCAGAGTCGGATATCTTCGCGTTCGACCCTCAACTCAGCTACGTGCCTGATTCGTGGCTGACATCGGATTTCTGGGGCCATAAGTAGGCTGATTCTCAGCAGCATCCATCGACAGGAAGGCCCATCCGGGAGGATGGGCCTTCTTTGTTCGGCTCTGGTCAGAACGAGATGCTGATTGCGACGCCGGGGCGGCCCGGATATCGACGATTGAAGAGGTAGTATCCGTCGTTGCTGTAGTCCACATAAACATCGTCGGATTCATACCAGTTATTGCCCCAATAGTCGGGATAAGGGTCCATCACCGTGAACCAATAGCCGCTGTACTGAAAGCGCGGAAACTCGCCCTGATACATGAAGGGCAAATTGTAGATGCGGAACGGGTGACCGTGGCCGTAGTGGCCGCGAAAGTCATTGTCGGGAATTCGGTAGCCGTTGTAGCCACCGCGCTGACCCCAGCTTCGGTGATCGGTGTCCCAGTGGTTTGAGCGGCGCTGCTGCCAGACTTGCCGCTGCTGGACCTGCTGTTCGCGCTGCTGTTGCTGCGTGCGCTGCATTTGTTGTCCGCGCTGTTGCCGAAACTGGTCCTGTTGCTGGCGGCCCTGGTCGCGCTGCGGGCGGTCGGCCTGTTGTTGCCGATTCTGATCCTGCTGCTCGTGCTGTCGAGCGCCTTGCTGATCGCGCCGGTCTTGTTGCTGGCGCGGCTGCTGTTGCTGATTGTTTCTGTCCTGCTGCGGAGGCCGTGGCTGGTTATTCCGGTCTTGCTGCGGCTGACGCTGTTCGGGCTGTTTCTGCTGGCCGTGATCTTGCTGGTCCTTCTGTTGCCCTTTGTCGTGGTCCTGGGGCTTGCCGGGATGCTTGTCCTGGGGCTCCTGGGCATAGCCGAGGGAGCAGGCCACGAGGGCCGCCGATAAAAGGGATATTGAAGTAAAGAACCCAAACTGTTTCATGGGTATTACCTTCCTGCAGACTCCAAATCAACTGCTGCCGTCGAAATTGTCTGCAACTCCGATGGTGTTGAAGTGCGATTGAGAAACTTGATCAGTCATTGAACGAGAGTCGCGCCCAGGGCGGGCAGATCTTCAGGACGAGGCACGAGCCGCCCACAGCGACTGCTATCTACACTCAACCTTTCGCGGGACGCAGGCTGGTCCTTATTGCTCAGGCTGCATTGCTGCGCGCAGGACGCTGCGTGCATGCGCCGCCTGGTTGACTGTGCGGACGGGGGCGAAAGGGTTTGCGCGCTGTGGCGGCACGTGGGAGGAGCGGCATTGGCGGTCCGCGGAGACTAGGGCTTGTCTTCGATATGCAGCATGACCTGCTGGCGATCTCTCTTGTCGAGCACAGCGACCACGGAGTAGGTTTCGGACTCAAGTTTGTTGCTGTCGAGGCTGAACATCCATTCGAGTTTGGCGCGGTGTCCGTTAAACTCCGCCTGCACGTGGTCGACGATCGGCATGCCGCAGCTGCGGCTATGGATGTGGTTTGCCCTGGATGAAAACTTGTTGACGCAGTTGAGCACGGCCACTCTGCCGTCGGGCAACTGGAGGGAGAGTGTGGTGCCAACGACGTTATAGAAAACCTCTCCGGGCGCGGCATTGGGTCGGAGGACGGAACAGCCGGGATCGGTGGGGTCGGCGGCGCAGTCGGTGGCGCTGGACCAGCCGGGGATGACGGCGTTGTAATCGGTGTCGCTGTTCTGGCGGTAGAGAACGGTGGCGTCCAGTTTCTGCGCGGAGGCTGGGCGCATGGCGCACGCCATGGAGACAATAGCCAACGCCGCAGCGACCCAAATGGGTTTGCTCATGGACCCTTCTTTTTGTCTATCTGTTTGTCCAGAGTTTACGTCGAGGATGGCGACTTTACGGGACGTGAAGTGAGGGCGTGTACGCGGAGGTAACGTGGGGTTCGTCGCGGCTGCCTCTTGCAATGAACGAAAAGATATAATCGCCCGCATGATGCGTTGGATTTCATGTTTGCTTATCCTCTGCACTGGCACCGTTTACGGTGCAGTGAGGCACGTGCCGATCCGCTCGGGAGTGGTGCTGCAACCTGGGCAGGCGTACACGGCGGAAGTGGCTAGCGCGAAGCCGGTGGAGATTGGCTGGACGGGTGTTCAGGCGAAACCGTGCACCATGGATTGCGTGCAGTTGAAGCTGTTAAGCGGCGACTACCATGTGCCGTTTGCGGCGAGATTTGGCGCCCAGGGGACCTACACGCCGACGGCGGGCAGGGTCGTGGTGGAGTACAGGAACATTTCGCAACAAGCGGTGACGATTGACGTGTTCCGGATTGAGCGGACTTGCGAAGCAGAAGCCTGCAAGCTCTTCGACCCTAACAAGAAGGGCAGCTTGCTGGTGTTCAAGATTGCCGAGTTTAAATCGATCACGAACAGCAGTGACGGTTCTTACTCCGTAATCTCCGGCGTGGCGGAGAGCGGGCGCGCGTTTCGCGTAAGCGCGATTTGGTGGACGGACCAAAAGGGTGGGTTCATGAGCTGCGCGCGGTTTATCAAGGGATATGTGGACAACCACACGCCCAAGGAGAAGTATGCGCCGTACATTCTTTCCGGAATGAACGTGGGTGAAGGGAACAGCCTTGTGTTGAAGTCGATTGACGACTGCGTACCCAGTGCGCCGCACTTCGGGGTCCTTTCAGAGAAGAGCGTCTTCAAATAACTGGGCGGCGGACTTGGTGGATGCCTTGGAAATGAAAGAGCCTCCCGTGTCGGGAGGCTCTTTGCAGTGGATCGAAAAGGGGTAGCGCGTAATTTGACCTTAAGCAGTCCGAAATGGGATGTCAACGGAGGATGGCGGTTTCAATTTGATGGGACCGAAGAACGGTAAACCATATGGGCCGCCTGAAGTGGGATTTGAATCACATTCGATGGGTGAAGACAGGTCGAGTGGGTTGAGAAGTGGCTGGGTTGGCGCGGCCCCCCGGGCCCCGTGGAAAACCAGGGGGTGGGGAGTATGCGCAAAATGGCAGTAAGTGGCTCAGGCGGTTGGTTTTCGGCGCCGAAGCGGGTGCTGAGTATGCGCGTTGTAGGCCACTTGTGCCGCATGAAGCAGCTTGGCGCCGCTAGATTCCGAGTAGCAGTCGGCGAGCATTCCATCGGCCACGCAGGCGATGAAGTCGCGGATGTTGCCCGCGCCGCGAAGCGGGGACATGGCCTTGGCATAGGCTTTGTCTGCAAGATATTGGGCCTTGGAGGAATTCTCGTTGTTGGCGAGGGCAGACACGCGAGCTTGCTCCGCAGCCAGGCAGCAACAAAGAACTGCAGCGTTGCTGGGCGGTGCGGCGGCTGGATTGGCCGGTTCGGTTTCGGGTGCGACGGCTTGTTCGGCGGTTAGGGTGACTTCAGATTCTGTTGCGAGTTGTTCGGACACGAGGGTATCTCCTTGTCGCTCCGTGGTGGGAGCGAGGGCTTGGATTGCCTGAGTTTTTGGGAGCTGCGCACTCGGCGGACCGCGCTTCACGCCAACTGCGCTGCACGCAGTTTTGAAGGCTGAACTTAGTGTGCGCCTTTGCGCGAATTAATTCACAATTTGGTGAGATCGATATTTCTCGTGGAATGAGGTGGTTGCGACGAGTTCCACAGGCGAAGGGCTTGACAACGAAAAGCAGAGATCAGTCGTCAGTGGTCAGGGATCAGGAGTCGGCAGGGAAGGCATCGTGCTTTCTCACCCATTTTCGCGAAATCGAGATCGGGATGGACGGGCGAGCTACCGGGAATGATGATCTGGTGACAGTTGGGGGCCGGGGTACCAATTAAGATGACAGGCACTGGAGGGAAACGGGGACATGCGGAAACTGATTGCAGTGGCGGTGCTGTGTGCGGCGACGGTGCTGATGGCGGCGCCGCGGAGTATTTACGACTTCAAGATGAATTCAATTGACGACAAGCCGGTGAAGTTGAGCGCCTACAAGGGCAAGGTGGTGCTGCTGGTGAATGTGGCCAGCAAGTGCGGGTTCACTCCGCAATATGCGGGGCTGGAGAAGCTCTACGAGACCTATAAGGACCGCGGGTTTGTGATTGTGGGGGTTCCGGCGAACAACTTTGCGCAGCAGGAGCCGGGCACCAACGCGGAGATCAAGACGTTTTGCAGCAGGAAATACAACGTCACGTTTCCGATGATGTCGAAGGTGAGTGTGCTGGGCGAGGACAAGACGCCGCTGTATGTTTACCTGACGGACAAGTCGACCGATCCGGATTTTGCGGGGGACATCAAGTGGAATTTCACCAAGTTTCTGTTTGACCGGAAGGGCCGGCCGGTGGCGCGGTTTGAGCCGAAGGTGGCGCCGGATTCGCCGGAAGTGACGGCGGCCGTTGAGGCGGCGCTGGGGAAGTAAGGGTGGGCTACGTGCCTGGGGGTGAGAGGCCCGGTCAGACTAGATAGATTCCCGATCGACCGGGCCACTCGCCTGGCTGAGAGGTTTACGTGGCCGACCATTTCTTAGCAAGTTTCTCGACGCGTGATGGAACGTGAAAGGAATATGCGATCTGTGAATTGCTCTCTAGCGCCGACAGTATTCGCTTGGAGTAAGACGGCTCCCAGGCCTCGAGTCCTTCGAGGTAGCCGATTCTCGCTTTCGCTTCGAGAAAGCTCCCGCTTTGTTCGAATAGGCTGATTAGGATTTCGCTCATCTTTCTATTTGTCTGCTTGTTTTTCCGAAAGGACTCGAAGAGTTCAAGGGCAAGGTCGGGAGGTTCGAGATTAATCCCGTTAAATGCTTGAAAGCGCCCAATGAATCCGTAGGGCGTTTCTCCGAGTCTTACCGAACAGACTGGAACAGCCCGGCCCATAGCGAAACCAATCTCTTGGTCTGTCCATTTGCTTTCATGAAACTTTGGATGTAGAAGCGCAATTAGCGCGTCACAGGTGGATAGTGCTATCTCGATTTGATCCTGCCACTCGGTGGTGGGTTCGATATCGCTGTGTGCTACGAAGCCTGAAATTCCATACTCGAGAAGCGCGGCCTGCAACTTGCTTGCCCATACCTTGTGGTCAGCAAGGTGGGATATGAATAGGCGAAACATCCCTTTCCGCCAAAACGCCGGTTCTAAATGTGAAGCTGGGGTTAGTTCGGGTGAATAACCCAGGTGTTCAGAAAGCTCGATTAGGGTCTGGTCCGATGCCTTCTCGATCATCGCGAGGACGTATGCGCTGTTCTCGCCGTTCCAGTCGCTCGTCCAGGGAAGTGAGAATTGTTTGAGTGTAAGGTCAATCAGCGACCACGATTCGCGGCTTAAGCGTCTTGTGATCTCCTTCATCAAATTGATTCGCTGAGATGGGCTGAGAGACATAGAGATAAGTTAAACCCTCATGCGTCTGCCATGCTTGAAGTCAGTTTTTGGCTCCTCAAACAGAGCGGGCTTTTCCTCAGGCAGCGGGAGCCATCGCTCGCTGGCGAAGGCGCGAATTGGCTTACTACCGACCAAAATCAAAGTAGCCGCGACTGAATTTATGCATTTGCATTCACAGACGGAATACTCGCTGCTGGATGGTGCGTGCGACGTAGCCAAGCTTTTGGATTGTGGGGCGGCAACCCTTGTTTCGCAATAATTTTCTCTTTCTCCCCTAGTTCTGATGAGATCATTCGTCGTCCATCCTGATGGCGACTGAATTTGGCGCGCCTGGCAAGCACTTTCCTGGACTTAATTCATTGCTTTGGGTTGTGAAACCGGTATACGCTGTGTTCCACCCAAACCCGAAAGGCGAGCACTTTCCCATGCGGACACCCATTCCCCGTTTCTTCGCGATAAGTTTACTTTTGGTTGGCATCTATGCCGGACACGCATTGGCGCAGACGGCGCTCGAGGCGAACATTCCTCCTGCGCCTGCCGGTGGGATCGACCCATCGAAATTGCCGGACATTCAAGGCATTCATCTGGGAATGACCGCGGACCAGGTGCTGCCGCTGATCAAGGCGCATTACCCCAATCCCCACCCCGCCACCATTTTGAACGTGAACTACCTGGTTGCGCCGGGAACTAAATGGACGGGGTATGTGGCAACCGGGACCAGCAGCGACTGTCCGCCGGGTGGCGGCATTGGTCCTGGCTGTCTTACACAAGAGACGATCGCTGCCACTTTTACCGGGCCGCCGAACAAAAGTGTTCTGGTGAAGCTGGTACGCAGCATCACGTTCAACTACAAGCAGCCGCCGACGGTGGCCTCGCTCGATGCCGCGCTGAAGGCCAAGTACGGTGCGCAGCCCGTCATGAGGAATCCCTATACCTACTACTGGGCCTCGAATGAGCAGGGAGCGCCGTTGGTGCCGGCTCCGCCACTGAAGACATTGGATTGCACCGGCGATACGCTGGCGCCGGCGATGAACATCAAGGCATATACGCCTAGTCCGAAGCCGTTGGATCAGCTTGGGCTGACGCAGTGGATGACGGTGCGATGCAACGACCTGGGGGTCTATGTGCGGGCTTGGATTAACGCGGGGCCGAATAGCCCCTTTGCGGTTTCGATGGATGTGCAGCTAACGGATACCGCCGAGGACATACGCGACGCGCTGGCGGGAGAGGCGTACATCGAAAAAGTGAACGCCGATGCGCAGAAGAATATTCAGAAGGACACACAAAAGAATGTTGGGCCGCTCTGAGTCTTACGCGGGACGAGGTCATGCTTCCGAAAGAATTGTGAAACAGGGGAGACTTGTAGACATGCAGATTTCATTCCTTCGGCCGAAGCAAATGGCGATGGGGTTCGTGCTGGTAGCGGCAAGTTTTGCGGGCGCGTGGGTGTCGGCGCAAACCGTGCAAGTGCCTCAGGCTCCTGCGGGCGGCCTCAACTTTTCCAAACTTCCCGACGTGATGGGAATCAACATCGGGATGCCGGTGCAGCAGGCAGTTGCCGTGGTCAAGAGCAAGTGGCCGGCGGATCGCGTGAAACTGTTCTACGCGAAGTTTCCTAATTCCTCCGAGGCGGCATGGATAGCGCGCGTGTCGGCAAGCCGGCCGGGCACCGGCCTCAACATGGGCAATAGTGTCGATGACATCACGGTGTTTTTCAGCGCTCCGCCCAATCCGCAGGTCGTGGTGCAGATTTCACGGACCTCGTTCATGATTCCGCCGACGGCTCGAGGGAATCTGGTGGCCGCCTTCCGCCAAAAATACGGAAATGAGATGAAGCCGCTGCGGTCGTTCAACAACATGTCCTGGGAATTCAACGAGCAGGGCCAACCGTTGCCCGCGCCTGGAAATGGAACCTACATCTGCACCAGCTTTAATCAGCCTGCGCAGGCCACGGAAGGGAATGCGGCACAGGCCGCAGCGCTTACGCTCGCGGGTCCATTTGTTCCGCCGATCGACGCGGACATTCCGAGGCTGGTGAATATGTGCAAGGATGCCATCACCATTACGACGCTGGTTGACCCCAATCAGGATCCGAACCAGTTGCTCAGCACATCGACTGTGGTGATCATCGACCACGCCGAGGATTTGCGGGATTATGTTGCGACCGTGCGATATGCACAGAACGCGGCGGCAGCGGCGGCGGCTAAGCAGAAGCAACAGCAGCTGAAGAATGCACCGGCGGCCCCGACGCTTTGAGGGCGTTGGCGGATGCGCATTCATTCTATTGAGGCGCTCATTCGTTCTCAACGGCGTTGAACTCCATTTATGACGACGGCGGCAAGCGCCCTCTAGCTCGCTATCGCCCATTGATTGGAGCAATTACTGACCACTTTTCCGCAGGTGTTTAACCTCGTGCCTCACGGCAGATGCGAGGGGCTGTGG